>Ga0209624_10000043_pt1 | contig 115968 bp, 115 predicted proteins | sample JacPinW_OM2H0_O1_FD_188565 | JGI IMG/M metagenome (GOLD analysis project Ga0209624, IMG submission 188565) | Forest soil microbial communities from Algoma, Ontario, Canada - Jack Pine, Ontario site 1_JW_OM2H0_O1 (SPAdes) (version 2) | ecosystem: Environmental > Terrestrial > Soil > Boreal... | reverse complement strand
GTCGAGGCCGAGGCTCCGTGCCCGCCGACCGAATACGCTGCCGATGTCGGCGGCCAGTCGATCGAGGGTGTCGATGCCGATCAAGCCGCGGACGACGCCGAAGCCGTCGCGGCGAAATTGCGCGAGCTTCATTGCGCCCCGCCCGTGCGAGCCCGATGCGGAAGAAAGCGCGTGCTATGATTTTCCGCGAGATGACGACCGTCGCAGTCATGCAGCCCTACTTCATTCCGTACGCGGGCTACTTTCGATTGTTCGCTGCCGCAGACGTATTCGTCGCCTTCGACTGCGTGCAGTTCCCGCGCCGCGGCTGGGTCCATCGCAACCGCTTGCCGCTCATGTCCGGCGAACTCGACTGGCTCACGCTCCCGATAAAAAAATGCGATCGCGACACGCGCATCGACGCCCTCGAGTTTGCGCCCGACGCGCCCGCGCAACTCGAACGCGCCATGCAACGCTTCCCGGGTTTGCGCAGCGCCCGCGCGAGCGCATCGCCGCTGCTCGAGCTCGTGACGGATTTGGGTTCGGGTACGGTCGCCGATTATTTGTGCGCGCAGCTGCAACGCCTCAACGCCTTGCTCGGCGTCTCGCGGCCGCTGGTGCGCTCCAGTACGCTGCGCATTCCCGCAGACCTGCATGGCCAAGATCGGGTGATCGCGGCGGCCCGCGCCTTGGGTGCGACGTGCTATGTCAATTCTCCCGGGGGGCACGAGCTGTACGATTCACGGGCGTTTGCCGAACACGGCATCGAGTTGAAGTTTCTGGCGCCGTTCCGCGGGCCGCAGGACAGTATCCTTTCATTGCTGCTCACCCGGCCGTCGGATGAGGTCGCCGAGCTGATCCGCAACGATGGCGGCGTTGTTTGCTCATGACCGGCGGTCGAGCAGGGCCAGCACGCGATCGACTTGATCGTCGGGCAGCGACGGGTAGATCGGCAGGCACAGGACCTGCTGCGCCGTCTTGACGGCGACCGGCAGGTTATCGTGCGCCGCCGACGGCAGGCCGCGGTACATCGGGAAGTCGCTGATCAGCGGATGGAAATAGCGCCGCACGTAGATGCCGTGGGCACGGAACTCCTCGAACAGGGCATCGCGGCTCAGCGGATAATCCGGCCGGACCAGAATCGGAAAGTAGGCGTAGTTGCGCCGCTGCTCGTGCGTGCCATCCACGCAATCGATGCCTGCCACGTGTCTGAGCCCTGCGCGGTAGCGCGCGTCGATTGCCCCGCGCCTGGCGATCATCTGATCGATGCCCTGCAGCTGCAGCAGGCCGAGCGCCGCATTGAACTCGCTCATCTTGCCGTTGATGCCGGGAGCCACCACCGTCACTTCGTCTGCAAAACCGAAGTTCTTGAGATAGTTGATCCGCTGGCGGGTCTTCTCGTCGGGACAGACGATGGCGCCGCCCTCGAAGGTCGTGAACACCTTGGTGGCGTGAAAGCTCAATACTGACAAATCGCCGTGCGCGAGCACGCTGCCGTTATCGGCATGCACGCCGAAGGCATGCGCGGCGTCGTAGATGACCTTGAGGCCATAGGTATCGGCGATGGATCGGATTCGCTCCACGTCGCAGGGGTGGCCGTAGCAATGCACCGGCATGATGGCCGTGGTTTGCGGCGTGATGGCCGCTTCGATCTTGGCCGGATCCAGATTGAGCGTTGCCGGATCGATGTCGACGAATACCGGCTTGATGCCGTTCCACAGCAGCGAGTGCGCCGTCGCGACGAAGGAATAGGGCGTCGTGATCACCTCGCCGCTGATGCGCAGGGCCTGCAGGGCGGTGACCAAACCAATGGTCGCGTTGGTGAACAACGCAATGTGCTTGACGCCGAGGTATTCGCCCAATTGTTGTTCGAACTGGTGATGAAAGGGGCCGCCGTTGGTCAGAACCTTGCTGTCCCAGATTTTGCGCAAGTACGGAATGAACGCCTCGAGGCTGGGCAGCTCCGGGCGCGTGACGTAGATCGGGTCGGGATTTCTGCGATCCACCACGCGAATTTTTTGATCCATCATTGGGAGCTTCCTTGGCCGGCGGGCGCCGGTACGGTGGAATGAAAGGTCTCTGCGGGCAGCCCGGCGCACCATCGCCCCCACATGTGCCGAAGCGCCCAGTCGAGTGCAGCGGCGACGTTCTCGGCCCGGCGGCTCGGTGATTCCTGCAATCGGTTGCGCAGACCCCGGCGTACCTCCGCCAGGTCGGAGAGATGATTGGCCCAATGGACACCCTTGACGACAAAGTCGGCGGCATCGCCGGCCGTGAATCCATCGAGGCCCACTTGGCTCAAGATGGCCGCGCCTTGACGGGCCGCCGGCGTGGGCCCCGCCACGGTCAAGGTGGGCACCCCCATCCAGACGGCGTGGATGTTCGTGGTGCCCCCCGCGTAGGGATAGGTGTCGAGGCACATGTCGACCTGATGATGCAAGGCGAGGTACACATCCATGCCGCACCGGGGATGGATTGTCAGCCGCTCAGGTGAGATGCCGGCCGCGGCGAATTGTTTGATCAATGCGGTTTGCGGGCCCGGCGGTGTGCCCGCGATCAGGATTTTGGTCGCGGGCAATGCGCGCAGCAGTTGCGACCACAAATCGACGGTCGCGCCGGTGATCTTGCCGACTCGGTTGAAACTGCCGAACGTGAGGGTGCCGGTTTCGAGTGCCGGCAACGCATTGACGGGCGGCGCGGCGTCATAGGGCCGGAACGGCGCTTGCGCGGGCAGATACACGAGCTTTTCCGTGAACTGCCGATCGAATTGGCCCGGCGGCAGAAAATGAGGGTCGGCCAGGTAGTAATCCATTGCACGAAGTCCCGTGGTGCCGGGATAGCCGATCCAGCTGACTAGAACCGGTGCCGGCTTGCGGGCGAATGTCCGCAGCCGATTCAGCGAGGTGTGGCCGGAAAGATCGATGAGGATGTCGATCCGGTCGTCCATGATCCGTTGTGCGAGCTTCGTGTCCGAGAGGTCGACGATCCGATGCCAGTGCTTCAGATGACTGCGCAGGCGTGCGGTGACCCGGTCTTCGTCGGCGTGGTTGTGATATGCATGCAGTTCCAAACCGGGACGGTCCCTCAACTGCTCGAATACCGGCTCGATGAAGGTGGCGACTGCGTGGTCGCGTAAGTCTCCCGACACGATTCCTACTTTGAGGCGGCGATCGGGGTCGGCAACATTCCGGTGCCGCGGCCAGGCTGCGGGTAGCCGGCCCTCCAAGTGCGCACCCACTCGGCAGTGCTCCGCAAACAGCGTATCCGCATCCGTTGCCGGGTTGTGCATCAGCATGAATAGCAGGCTGGTGCGGCGCAAATCCACGCCCTCCGTGAATTCGTCAGGCCGCAATGCGAGCGTGCGCCGCAGGCAGGCCTCCGCCTCCGTATACATTCCCTGCAGCTGGTACATATCCGCAAGATGCCCATGCGCCGCCGCGAACTGCGGATCGATTGCCAGCGCTCTGCGCAAACAGATCTCGGCTTCGCCGAAGCGTTCCATCTTGGTCAGGCTCATCCCCAGGTTGGCCTGCGTCTCGGCGTCCTGCGGCAGCAGCCGGGCGGCGGTTCGCATCGCGGCGAGGGCCTCTTCAAGGTGCCCTTGCTGCCACAGCAGCGCTCCCAGCGTTTTCCAACCCAGGCCGCGCTCGGGAGAGTGTTCGGTCAGGGTGCGGCTCTGAATCAGCGCCTCGGCGAAGCGCCCCTGCTTCAGCGTCGTCAGCAGCGTGCGCTCTCGACGGCTCGTCACGCGGTCGTTGCGGCGCTGCTCCGTGCGCGAGGAGGTCGGCGCGGGGATGACGGCGGCCGTCCGGTGTGCCTGAGCGTCGGGCCGCGACTCGGCCGCGGGCCGCACCTGGGCCGCGGGTCGCACCTGGGCCTCGGGCCGCACCTGGGCCTCCAGCCGCACCGCGAATTCCTCGACGGCGTCGCCCGCGAGTCCATGCTGCCGGCCGAGCGCCAGCGCGGCGAGCGCCTCGCTGATCTCACCGGTGAGCAGCAGCGCCTCCAGGTAGCCCAGCCAATAATCCGGCGTTTTCGGATCGGACTTCAGTGCCGCAAGCAGGAAGGGCAGTCCTTCAGAGGTCCGCCGCTTCTGTACCTGCAGCATGCCGATGCAATAGTTCGCCGCCGCGTGGGCAGGCTGCATCTGCAGAATCTCCAGATACAGCCGCTCGGCGAGATCCAGCCGGCCGGCAAGCTGCAGATTCATCGCCTCGCCGCATAGAGTGTCGGGCGTCGGCACCGGCGGCGGCGCAGACGTCGGCGGCGGCGCGACCATGCCGCCCGCCGGTAATCCGGCGCTCTGGGACTGAAGGTGTTGAGCCATGCCGGGTAGATGCACCTTCTGTGCCTACCGTGTGCCTACTGCAGCGCGATTGCCGAATTGCGGCCATGTGGTACTGCAAAAACGCAGATGGCCGCCGATAACCGTTCACGCAAGCGGCGATCGACACGGTTGTCAAAGGTCAATCGGCAGAAATGTGACGCAGTACTGAAACCCCAGAACACCGCGTCGGTATTTCGCCTAAAGAACCCAGACAGTCTTCCGATAAACATCTTGCATGTGGTCACCGGTCCGCCCGCTTGGCGGGTGAAGTGAACACAACTAAGCAGGGCCTAAGACGGGCCGGTGTACTAAACATTCAGGAGTTTCGAACATGTCATTAACACTCAATACGAACATCGATTCGATTACAGCGCAGAACAACCTGACTGGTTCGCAGGCTCTGTTGTCGCAGTCGTTGGACCGCTTGTCTTCGGGTCTGCGCATCAACAGCGCCGCCGACGACGCCGCCGGTCTTGCGATCAGCCAGCAGTTCACGACCCAGATCAACGGCACCAACCAGGCCGTCAACAACGCGAACGACGCCGTGTCGGAAGCGCAGACGGCCGGCGGTGCACTCACCACGGTAGTCAACAACCTGCAGAGCATCCGGACCTTGGCGGTCGAATCGGCCAACGGCTCGAACAGCGCCGCTGACCGCGCCGCTCTCGATAACCAGGTGCAGCAGCAGATCGCTGAAATCACGCAGATTGCCTCGCAGACCACCTTCAACGGTGCGAACGTGCTGAACGGCACGAGCGGCACCACGGTGTACCAAGTGGGCGCCAATGTCGGCGACACCATTTCGGTGAACCTCGCACAGGGCGTCGGCGCCAACCAGATCGGCCAGGTTGCCACGGGCACGGGCGGTGCGGTGAGCTCCACAGCGCTGACCGGCAGCAATCTCACCATCCAGGTGGGTACCGGCACGGCAGTCGCCATCGGGGCGTCGCAAGCGGGTACGGCGGCCGGCCAGAGCGCCAGCTCGGCCTATGCCAAGGCACAAGCCATCAACGCGGCAGGCGTCGCGGGTTTGACGGCCAGCGCCTCGACGACGGTCACGGGAGCGACGGCGTTCTCCACCATCACCGGCGGCACTTTGGCAACCAGCACCTACGCGTTGCAAATCAACGGCGTGAACATTTACGCCGCGGGCACCACGGTTGCTTCCGGCCAAACATTGACCGGAACGGATGTGGCGACGCAGATCAATCTGTATTCCTCACAGACCGGTGTTACGGCGAGCCTCTCATCGACCGGCGCGTTGCAGTTGACTGCCTCGGATGGTCGGGACATTACTTCCACGGAAACGATCGGAGCCGGCGTAACCGGAACCGGCGCAGCCCTGGCAGCCTCGGGCACGGCCACCACCACCCAGGGTGACGTCACTCTGTCCGCCGCGAACAACATCGTGATCGGCGGCACGGGATCGGCGGACGTCGGCTTCACCTCCGGCGGCCAGACCATCTCCTTGGGCAACGCCACCCTTGCCAACCAGAACGTACTGACGGTCGCGGGCGCCAACGCCACGATCGCTTCGGTCGACTCTGCCCTGGCAACGGTCAGCGCTTTCCAGAGCCAGTTGGGCGCCATCCAGAACCGCTTCACGGCGGCGGTCAGCAACCTGACCTCCACGAGTCAGAACCTGACTCAGTCGCGCAGCACCATTCAGGATGCGAACTTCGCGCAGGAAACGGCCAACCTGACCCAGGCTCAGGTGTTGGAACAGGCGGGTATCTCGGTTCTGGCGCAAGCCAACCAGGAGCCGCAGCTGATCCTCAAGCTTCTGCAGTAATTGCCGATAGCTTGATTTAGACGATGTAGAACCCACGGCTCGGGCGCGAAAGCGCCCGGGCCTTGGCCTTAGAGCGACCAAATGACTGGGAGTATCGCGCAATTAGTGTAGGACGCACTGCAGGCTAGAACAGGTGCAATCATGGCGAGCGACGGTGTTGCAGTTAAAATACCGGTAACAAGCCTAGTGCAGGGAAGTCAGGCGCCGACAGCGGCAAGAGTTCAAGACGTCAGCGGCAAAGTTTTGCCGCCGAGCGGCAATGCCTTGGCGGCACAGCCGGCGGATGCTCTCGCGCCCTCCGCGAAAGTCGCCGAAAGTACCGCAACCACGGCCAGCAGTGCCCCGGTGGTCAGCACCGGCGATGCGCAGACGCTGGTCGCCCAGTTGAACAAGGCCCTCAATGACTCGGGGCGGCCGGATCAGTATCGGGTCGATCCCTCATCGAACGACAAAATGATCCAACAGATCAATCCGGCCAACGGCGCGGTCGTCGGCGAGTTCCTGGCCAGCGAATTTCCCGCCCTGGCACGCAGCGTGGGAGTCTCCGGCGCGCTCTTCGACAGTCACGCCTGAGCGCCGTTTCGGGGGTTGGTACGCCGCTTGCTTAAGTCTTGGCTTGGCGTGCCGATAGATTGATCAACCTTGAGACGGGGTAGGATTTTATGAGTTCAACGATAGGTAGTTCATCCACCTCCGGAGCCGCCTCCGCGAGCGCCCTGATCACCTCGACCGGGATCGGGTCGGGTCTCAATATCAGCGCCATCGTGTCGTCGCTGACGTCGGCCTACGGCGCCGCGCAGACCAACCAGTTGAACGCCCAGCAGACTTCTCTGAATTCGCAGGTGTCGGCCTACGGCACGTTCACCAGCGCACTCGATACATTGCAGGCGACGCTATCCACGCTCGAGACCCCGGGTACTCTGGCCGGATACGATGCCACGGTCGGCGACACTACCATCGCCTCCGCGACCGCGTCCTCCGATGCCGCGGCCGGCCAGTACTCCCTCGAAGTCAAGAACTTGGCCACCTCGGCCACCCTGACTTCGGCACCGGTGGCGAGTTCGAGCACGGCGATAGGCACCGGAACCCTGACCCTAACCGTCAACGGCGCGTCTTCCTCGATTGCCATCGGCACGAACGACAACACACTCGCCGGGATAGCCGCCGCGATCAACGCCGCGCCGAACAATCCCGGCGTCACCGCCAGCATTCTGACGGCCTCGGACGGCTCCCGATTGGTGCTGTCCAGCTCCGCGACCGGCGCCGCCAACGCCATAACGGCCACCACGTCGGGCGGCGACGGCGGTTTGTCGTCGCTCGTGACGAATCTCACGCAGACGCAGGCTGCCCAGGACGCGAGCTTCACGATCAACGGCTTTGCGGCAACCAGCCCCAACAACGTCGTGTCGGGCGCCATCAGCGGCGTCACCTTGAATTTGACCAAGGCCTCGGCCGCCAACACGCCGACGACCTTGACCATCAGCGCCGACACCTCGGCCGCGCAGACCTCGATAGGCACCTTCGTCACCGCGCTGAACGGCGTGTTGACCAGCATTCAAACGCTGACGGGCTACAACGCCACGACTCAAACAGCGGGCGCGCTGCAGGGCAACGCGACGCTCGAGTCCTTTCAGAATCAGTTGGAAAACATCCTCGATACGGTCAACTCCGGCAGCACCACCGGCATCCAGTCCCTCGCCGACCTCGGGATCACCGCGGACGCCGACGGCAACTACGACAGCAACGCAACGACGCTGACCAACGCACTCAGCTCGAGCTTGAGCGGAGTCTCGAGCCTGCTCGGCGGTACCAACGGCATTGCGACTCAGATCAACAATCTGATCACCCAGTACACCCAGCCCGGCGGCTTGCTGCCCACGATCAATCAGGGCCTGCAGTCGAGCTTGAGCAATGTTTCGATTCAGCAGCAGGAGCTGACTCAGGAGCTTGCGAATTATTCGGCGACGCTGACCGCGCAGTACAACGCAATGGACGCAGCGGTGGCATCGCTCAAAGAGACGCAAACCTATCTCAACGCGGAATTCAATCCGACCAGCAGTTCGAGCTCCAGCAGCTCGAACAGCAGCCTGAGCGCCGGCAACACGAGCACCTGAGGCCGCAATCATGATGTATTCGCAAAACGGCGCAGCCCGATACCGTACCGTGCGCAACCACGGGCTGGTCGCCGACGCCAGCCCCACCCGCCTGGTGCAGATCATGTTCGAACATGCCTTGTCGCACCTGGCGGTCGCGGCGGGATGCATGGAGCGCATCAAGGACAATCGGCCGCTGAACGAGGTGATTGCCAAGGGAGCCGCCGTCGGCAAGGCGGTACGGCTGATCTCGCAGCTCGACGCCAGCCTCGACATGGAGCGCGGCGGCCAGGTAGCCGCCAATTTGCGCGCCTTGTACTCGTACATGCTGAATAGGCTGACGCAGGCGAACGTCACCAACGACGCCCGGATCATTGCGGAAGTGGCGGCGCTCCTCGGCAAGATCAAGAGCAGCTGGGATCAAATCGTCAAGGACGGGCGATGAACCACGGCGCGCCGACCGCGGCGCTGGAACGCGCGGTGGAGATTTCCCGCGAACTCGCCGCGGTCGCCGAAGGCGGCGACGTGCGATTGACGGTCAGTCTCGACGCGGAGCGTCTGCTGCTGCTAAAGTCATTCCGGCTCGGGCGCAAGCAGCCGAACGCAGGCGAACTGGCATTGTTGCGGGAAATCTCCCAATTGAACGATCGGGCGATCGGTTCGATGGAACACCGCCTGCGCAGCAAGGGCCGCGCAATGGACATGGCGGCCGTCGGCCGTCGAGCGGTTGCCGCCTATTCGAATACTCGGCAGCGTTAGCGTTCCGCAGGGTTAGCGCTCGGCAGCGGTGCCGGACACATTCGGGATTTAGGCGGGGAACCATGCCTGACGCATTTCTCGGCGACGGTCTGGTATTCGAGGAAGCGCTGCCCATCGGCTGGACGGAAGGGGCGCTTGCCGAGGGGTTGGCGTTGGCGCGAATGAACTCCGACAACCACCAGCTGCTCGGTGCCGAGTCCTCTCTGGACGAGGTCCGGGTGCACGAGGCGCTCAAGGACGAATCGCCCGCCCTGATCCATGAACTGCAACGGCTCGAGTTCAAGGTGAATATCCTGCTGCGGCTCACGGCGGAACTCGCGCTCCGCAACAGCGGGTTACCGGCCCCGCAGCGGGTCCGGCTGACCTCGCATGCCCTGGAATGGTTCGGCGACGAGACTCCCGCGGTCGGCAGTACCGGTTTGTTGGCGGTGTACATCAACTCCGCGCTGCCCCAACCGGTGAGAATTCCCTGCGTGGTGGCGGCCGAGCGGCGGCAGGATAATTTGCGTGTCGCGCAGATGCGTTTCAGCGGCCTCTCAGAGGCCGTGATCGAGCAACTCGAGAAACTCATTTTTCGTCATCACCGGCGGCTCGTGGCCGGCGCTCGGCTCGCGGCAAACTAAGCTCTGGAATAGCATCTCTAATAGCAAATCACTGCACCCGATTTGAGAGAACCCCTTACACGGGTTACGGGGATTAGCCAAGTTCTTTTCTCTCAACCTCATCAGTTAGTATGTGGCTCCTCGCGACATTGATTGAGATATGTCAAAGGGTTACACGCAAACGTTAAGACGGAACAAGAGAAATGCGAACTCCGTCACACTTTCCGAACGGGAAGGAGCCCCGAGTAGTGGTCGACGCCAAAGTTATTGTGATTGAACCCTCAGATTTGGAGGCTCGCAGCCTTCAAACCTTGCTGCGTTTTTTGGACCTGGAACCGGTCCATGTCCGAGGCTTGGCAGAACTGCGCGAATTGTCCCTCGGCGGGTCGCATGATTTCTTTGCCGCCATCGTCCGCAAGGAGACCATCGACGCCGCCGGCGCCAATCTCGTGGCGCAGCTGCGAGCCATGCCTCAACCCCTGCCCGTCATCTGTCTGAGCAACGACGGATTGCCGAAGCTTGCCGAGGCCAGCAGCGACCTGGCGTGGTTCCAGCTCGAGGTGCCGGTCAAACAGCGCCGCTTGTCGGCGGTCCTCGATCAGGCTCAGAACATGCGCAACGGCCACCCGACCCAGCCGGGCGCCCACCGTTTTCGTCCCAGCGGCACGTCGCTCCCCATGCGCGCCGTGCATCGGCTCATCGAGCAAGTCGCTCCCTACGACACCAACGTGCTGATTCTCGGCGAGTCCGGCACGGGCAAGGAGATGGTGGCACGGCACGTCCACGAGCTGTCGGGGCGCGCCGGACACCCGTTCGTCCCGGTGAATTGCGGGGCAATACCGGCGGATCTTCTGGAAAGCGAATTGTTCGGCCACGAAAAGGGCGCCTTCACCGGCGCGCTGTCCACGCGGATGGGACGCTTCGAGTTTGCCGAGGGCGGAACGCTATTCCTGGACGAGATCGGCGACATGTCGCTGCAAATGCAAGTGAAACTGCTGCGGGTGCTGCAGGAGCGGACTTTCGAGCGGGTCGGCAGCAATCGGACCATTCACTGCAACGTGCGCATCATTGCGGCGACTCACCGGGACTTGGATGCCGCCATCGTGGCCGGGCGTTTTCGCGAGGACCTGTACTACCGATTGAACGTGTTCCCCGTGCAAATGCCGCCGTTGCGCGAGCGGCTCGAAGATCTGCCGGTGCTGATCGAGCATTTGGTGCAGCGGCAGGGGCAGCTGGCGGGGCGCCACATCCGTCTGAACAAGGACGCGATGAACTGTCTCGCCCGCAACCCGTGGCCGGGCAATGTGCGCGAACTCGCGAATCTGCTCGAGCGCCTGGCCATACTGTTCCCCGAACAGACGGTGACGGCCGCCGATCTGCCCGAACGCTACCGAAACATGGGAGCGGTTCACTGGTTCGCCAGCGGCGGCGTGCGACTCGCACCCGTTGCGCAGCCGGTGGCGCCGCCGGCCCTGGTCGATGCGCTGCTCCAGGGGGTCGACACGGACTCCATGGACGCCCGGCCGATGAGGACCTTGGCCCCGGACGCGGACCACGAGGACGCCACGCTCTGCGATGCGCACGACGAGGACGGGGGCGCCGCGGTTGTGGAATTCGCGGAGGTCGCGGAGCTGGTCGGGATTCAGTTGCCGCGCGGCGGCATCGATTTGAAGGATCACCTGTCGGCGATCGAAGTCGGGCTCATTCGCAAAGCGCTCAAAGAAGCCGACGGCACGGTGGCCGAGGCGGCGCGGCTTTTGCGCATGCGTCGCACCACTCTCGTCGAGAAGCTGCGCAAATACCGTCTAAGCGCCTGACAAATTATTGACGCTGAAGCGCGCGGGCGTTTCCGTTTCGGCGTAACTGTTTGATAGAAAGAGAAAATAGCGCCAAGGCACAGAAGTTGCTTTCTTCTTCGGCATGGCAGCCACCAATCTCGAGCTGATCGAAAACCGACGTTCCGAACTGCAGGCGGCGTTCCTCGCCTTCGGTTCGGTGTCCGAACAATTGTCCGGCGCCTTCGACTCGCTGCGAACTCAAGTCGCGCAGCTGCGCGCGGAACTGGAAGAGGCGCACGCCAACAAGGAACATTTGGCCTCGCGCCTCGCGGCGCTGATCAAGGGCCTGCCGGGCGGCGTGCTGGTGCTCGATTCCGGCGGCGAAATTCGAGAATGCAATCCCGCCGCGCGCGAACTCTTGGGCGAGCCCCTGCTTGGGCAATTCTTCGCCGCCGTGTTGGAGCGCAGCAAGGCGAGCGCCGGCCTGGTCGGCGAGCACACCGAGCTTCGCAGCGGAAAATTCGTCAATATCTCGCGGCGGGAACTGCAGAGCGGCGGCGAAGTCGTGCTGCTCGCCGACGTGACCGAAGCCCATTTGATGCAGGTGTTCCTGACCCGCCAGCAGCGTCTGCTAACCCTGGGAGAACTCGCGGCGGGCCTCGCGCACCAGATCCGCACACCGCTGGCGGCAGCACTGCTGTACGCCTCGCAGATGACGCTGCCCGGGCGCGACGCGGAATCCTTGAGCCGCTGCGCCGAGCGCACCGTCAGCAGCCTCAAACAGCTCGACAAGCTGGTAAACGACATGCTGGCGTTCTCGCATGGCGGTGCCGCCCGCGAAGCGGTGAGCGTGAGCGCGCTCTTGGAACAAGTGGCGCAGTGGCTGCGGCCGGCATTGCGCGGCGGCATTCGCCTGACCATACGGACCGAGGCGCCGAATCTCATGGTGCGGGCGAATGCGCCGTCGCTGGTGTCCGCGGTCCTGAATCTGGCCACCAACGCGCTGCAGGCGGCGAGCGCGGATCTCGATTTGGAGCTCCTGGCGCGCCGCGCCGCGGGCGGCCGGGCGCAAATCGTCGTCAGCGACAACGGACCGGGCGTGCCCGCGCACATCCGCGGACGGATATTCGAGCCTTTTTTCACCACCCGGGCGCGCGGCAACGGCATCGGGCTTGCCATCGTCAAGTCCGTGGTCGAGGCCCACAAGGGCAGTGTTTCATTGGCGGACAACGCCGACGGCGTCCCCACGGGCGCGACTTTCATCATCGATCTACCGGAAGAGAGAACTGCATGAGCAAAATGAACGAATCGGTCCTGGTGGTTGAAGACGACGCCGCGCTGCGCGAGGCGTTGGTCGACACGTTGCGGGCCGCCGATCTGTCGGCGCTGCCGGCATCGGATGCGGCCAGCGCCCTCTCCCTGCTGCAGAGCGAAGAGATCGCCCTGGTGATCTCGGATGTGCAGATGCCCGGACCGAACGGCTACCAGCTGCTGTCCTCGATCAAACGGCAGCGGCCGGACCTCCCGGTGGTGCTCATGACCGCCTACGGCACCGTCGCCCAAGCGGTGGCGGCGATGCGCGAGGGAGCGACGGACTACATCGTCAAGCCCTTCGACGCGCAGGCGCTGATCGAGATGGCGCGGCGTCAATTGGCGTTGCGGGTCGCGCCGAATGAACTCGTCGCCGTCGATCCCGAGTCGAAGCGCCTGGTCTCCCTGGCGCGCAAAATCGCGGAGAGCGAGGCCACGGTACTCATCACCGGCGAAAGCGGCACCGGCAAGGAAGTCTACGCGCGCTTCATCCGCGATCATTCGATACGCGCCGCGGCGCCTTACGTCGCGATCAATTGTGCGGCGATTCCGGAGAACATGCTGGAGGCCACCTTGTTCGGCTACGAGAAGGGCGCCTTCACGGGCGCGCTCGGGGCGCACGCCGGAAAGTTCGAGCAGGCGCAGGGCGGCACCTTGCTGCTGGACGAAATCTCCGAAATGGATCTGGGGCTGCAGGCGAAGATCTTGCGTGTTCTGCAGGAGCGCGAAGTAGAGCGCCTGGGCAGCACCCGCACCATCAGCCTCAATGTGCGGGTGATCGCGACCTCGAACCGCGACCTGCCCGAGGAAGTGCGCGCCGGACGCTTTCGCGCCGACTTGTACTACCGGCTCAACGTGCTATCGCTGCGGCTGCCGCCGTTGCGCGAGCGATTCGGCGACATATTGCCGCTGGCGCGCCGCGCCATTCAGGCCTGCGCACGCGGCGGCCAGGCGGCCTTGAGCCTGTCCACCGACGCGGAGCGCAAGTTGCTGGGACATGACTGGCCGGGCAATGCGCGGGAACTCGCCAACATCGTGCAGCGGGCTGCATGGCTTGCCTCCGGCGGCATCATTCACGCGTCGGATCTGGAAACCGGAGCCACCGCCGCGGAGGCCGATGGGGCGCAGCCGGCGGCTGACCGGCCCTTGCCCGCGACTCGGGCGCCGGACGCCGGCCTTGACTACGACCTGAAGGAACGCGAGCGCGAATTGATCATGGCGACGCTGCGTGTGACGGGCGGCAGCCGCAAGCTCACCGCCGAACGGTTGGGAATCAGCCCGCGCACACTGCGCCACAAGCTGCAGCAGCTCAAGGCCGCGGGCATCCGCGTGCCGCACGTACACGATCAACAACTGGCGGCGGTGTAAGACCATGTCCAGCATGCAGATTCAGCAGGTGTTGGCGGAGATGCGCTCGCTGCAGGCGCGCGCGGCGGGCGTGGCCGAGACGCCGACGGCGGGGGCGCAGCCCTCGGATTTCGCCAATCTCATGAAGGACTCCGTCGATCGCGTCGCCGGCATGGAAAATCAGGCCACCGCGCTCGCGAACGCCTACGAAGCGGGCGACAAGAGCGTCGATCTGACGAAGGTGATGCTGGAAGTTCAAAAGGCCGGGCTGGCCTTTCACGCCATGACCCAGGTGCGGAACAAGCTCGTCGATGCCTACACCCAAGTAATGAATATGTCGGTCTGAATGACCGCGAGGCTTAACCCATGGCTGACATCGTACCCACCCCCGCGCGCGGCATCGCCGATATTCCCGGCCTGAAGCAAGTCGGGTTGCTCGCAGGCGTCGCCGCCGCCGTTGCCGCGGCGATTTGGCTGGTCCTGTGGTCGCAGGGGCAGAACTACACCGTGCTGTACGGCCAGCTCAGCGAGCGCGAGAGCGGCCAGGTCATGGATGCACTGACCGCGGCCGGAATCGAATACAAGTTGAACCCTTCCGGCGCGGTATCCGTGCCGGAGTCCAAGGTGCAGGAGGCGCGAATTCGCCTGGCGAGCCAGGGCCTTCCCCAGAGCGATGCCATGGGCATCGAGATGATCCAGAAGGATTCCGCGCTGGGCTCGAGCTCGATGATGGAGAGTGCGCGCTACCAATCGGTGCTCGAGACGGAGCTCGCGCGCACCATCGTCAAGGTGCAGGGCGTGCAGACCGCGCGCGTCCACCTGGCTCTACCCAAACCCTCGGTGTTCCTGCGCGATTCGCGCAAGGCAACCGCGTCGGTGATGCTGCAGCTGTATCCGGGCCGTCGTCTCGAACCCGGCCAGGTGGCCGCCATCGTGCACCTGGTGGCCTCGAGCGTGCCGGAATTGGGGGCGAACGACGTCACGCTGGTGGATCAGGCCGGAACGCTGCTCAATTCGCCCGACGAAAACGCCGAACAGGCCGCGAGCACCCGGCAGTTCGGCTACACGCGCAAGCTCGAAGAAAGCTATCAGCAGCGCATCATCGATTTGCTCGAACCCATGGTCGGCGCCGGCCGGGTGCGTGCGACGGTCACCGCCGACATGGATTACACGATTACCGAGGAGACGCGGGAGAACTACGACCCGCAAAAGACGGCGGTGCGCAGCGAGCAGACCAGCAACGAGCAGCGCAGGGGCGGCGACGGCGCGGAAGGAATTCCCGGGGCGTTGAGCAACCAACCGCCGGGCACTTCGGGCGCGCCCACCATCCCCGACGCCGCCACTCCGGGCAATCCCGCGCCCGCTCCGGGCACGCCGGGTGCCGCGCAAACCACCGCGGCGGCGAGCGGCCCTACTTCCAGCGCGCAGCGCAGTACCCGCAATTTCGAGGTCGACCGCACTCTGTCCTATGTGAAGCAGCCCGTCGGCGTGTTGAAGCGCCTGAGTGTCGGAGTAGTGCTCGACGATTGGCAGAAAGTGGACGCGGACGGCAAGGTCACGACCTCGCCCATGAGCGAGGAGGACGTCAAGCGCTTCTCGCAATTGGTGCGCGAATCCATCGGGCTGAAGGAGGATCGCGGCGACAAATTGGACGTGCTCAATCAGGCATTCAAGAGCAATGCGCCCATTGCGCCCGTCGACGGTCCGCCGCTGTGGGAGGCGCCGTGGGTCTCGCAACTCGCCAAGCAAGTTGTGGGCGCAGGGCTGGTGCTGCTGGTCGCGTTCCTGGTTCTGCGGCCGTTGATGAAATCGCTGACCAAGCCGGCGGCCCGGCGCGGCGCCGCGGGCGCCGAGGCGGGTGAAATCGAGGGCGACCGCGTGAGCATCTCGGGTCAGGGCGGCAAAGCCATCAAACTTGCCCCGAGCTTCGAGCAGCAGATCGCGGCGGCTCGAACGCTGGTGGGGCAGGATCCGAGGCGCGCGGCGCAAGTCGTGAAGGATTGGGTCTCCGCCGATGGCTAGTAAATCCGACGATCTCGCCGGCACGCAACGCGCCGCCATCCTGCTGATGAGCCTGGGTGAGCAGGACGCCGCCAATGTGCTGAAGCAGCTCGATGCCCGCGAGGTCCAGAAGCTGGGAATCGCGATGGCCGAACTCAAGGAAGTGTCGCGCGAGCAGATGACCGCCGTGCTCGACACCTTCATCGGCGTGGCCGATTCGAAGGCGAACCTGGCCGGCGGGTCCCAGGACTACGTGCGGCGGGTGCTGACTCAGGCGGTGGGCAAGCAGAAGGCCGACATGCTGCTCGACCGGGTGACGACAGGCCAGACGGGCCAGGGCATCGAGGCGCTGAAGTGGATGGAGTCGAAGGCCGTTGCGCAAATCATCAGCGGCGAGCATCCGCAGATTGCCGCCATCGTCCTGTCGCATCTCGAGCCCGAGCAGTCGGCCGGCATCCTGCCGCTGCTCCCCGAGGACATGCGCACCGAAGTGCTGATGCGCATCGCCACTTTGAACGAAGTTCCGCAGTCCGCTTTGACGGAGCTCGATCAGCTGGTGGAGAAGCAGGCGAACGCCACGCCCCCGGCGACGGTGCGCCGCATCGGCGGCGCGCGCACGGTGGCCAGTATCTTGAACGCGATGGAGCGCGACAAGAGCGGCGAGGAACTCGGCAAGATCGAAAAGGCCGACGGCGACATGCACGGCAAGATCAAGGATCTACTGTTCATATTCGATAATTTGCTGAGTGTCGACGACCGCGGCATTCAGGCGCTGCTGCGTGAAGTGGGCTCCGATACACTGGCTGTGGCGTTGCGCGGTGCGGAGCCCGAAGTGCAGGAGAAGATCCTGAAGAACATGTCGAAGCGCGCCGCGGAGATCCTCAAGGACGACATGGAAGCGCGCGGCCCGGTGAAGCTCACCGACGTGGAGGCGGCGCAAAAGGAAATCGTGGTGATCGCGCAGCGGTTGGCCGAGGAAGGCACCATCAGTCTCGGCGGCAAGGGCGGCGGCGAATTTGTCTGACCTAAAATCTAAATCGCCCACTGCCGGCGCGCAGCTCTGGACGGCTCCCGATATGGGGAACCCGGCCGCGGACCGGAAAATGGCCACCGTGGCCGGACTCGTCGATCTGCAGGCGGAGGCGCACAAGGAGGCCTTCGAGCAGGGCCTCGCGGAGGGCCGCGAAGCCGGCCGCGCCGAGGTTCGCGCCCAGGTCGAGCGGCTGTCAGGGATGTTCTACGACCTGGCCAAGCCGTTCGAGGTCATGGACGCGGAGGTGGAGCGCGAGCTTCTGACCTTGGCGATGGCCCTGGCCAGACAGATCGTGCGCCGCGAGCTCAAGACCGACCCGACTCAGATCATCGGCATCATCCGCGAGGCCATCGCCGCGCTGCCCGTGGCTGCGCGCGAAGTGAGAGTGCACCTGCATCCCGAGGATGCCACCGTGGTGCGCGAGCATCTCGCGCCCACCGAGAGGGAGCGCGCCTGGACGATAGTGGAGGATCCCGTGATGGCGCGCGGCGGCTGTCAAGTCAGCACCAATACCTCGCGCATCGATATGCGCCTGGAGACGCGGCTCGGCGCCATTTTGAGCGAGCTTCTGGGCACCGAGCGCGCCGCAGCCGGCGCCCGCGGCGGGTCCGGCTCATGAGCGCCGTACCCGCGGAGCGGCCACGGCCGAAACAGTGGGCGAACGCCCTCGCGAAGGCGCGCGAGCGCATGGCCAATGCGGCCGAAATCGTCGTCGAGGGCACCTTGAATCGAATGGTCGGCATGACGCTCGAGGCCGTGGGCTGCGAGGCCGCCGTCGGCGGCCGCTGCCTGATCGACACCGCCGAAGGCAAGCAGATAGAGGCGGAAGTGGTCGGATTTTCGGGCGACAAATTGTTCCTGATGCCCACCGGCGAGATCCGCGGTGTGATGCCGGGGGCGCGGGTCATTCCCACGCACAGCGTTTCATCGGTGGCCGTGGGCGATGAATTGCTGGGCCGGGTATTGGACGGCGCCGGCCGGCCGCTCGACGGTTTGGGAGAATTGAAGTGCGCGGATCGCGTGTCGCTCACCGGCGAGCCGCTGAATCCGCTCATGCGCCGGGCGATTCGCGATCCGCTGGATGTCGGGGTGCGGTCGATCAACTCCTTGCTCACGGTCGGCGGCGGCCAGCGCATCGGCCTGTTCGCAGGCTCCGGCGTGGGCAAATCGGTTTTGCTCGGCATGATGACCCGCTACACCAAGGCCGATGTCACCGTGGTCGGACTGATCGGCGAGCGCGGCCGAGAGGTTCAGGATTTCGTGAGCAATACCCTGGGGCCGGACGGAATGCGGCGCGCCGTGGTCGTCGCCACGCCGGCCGACAATCCGCCGCTCATGCGCCTGCACGGCGCCTGGCTTGCCACGGCCATCGCGGAATATTTTCGCGATCGCGGCCTCAAAGTGCTGCTGCTGCTGGATTCACTGACCCGCTTTGCGCAAGCGCAGCGCGAGATTGCGCTCGCCATCGGCGAGCCGCCGGCGACCAAGGGCTATCCGCCCTCGGTGTTCGCGCGGCTGCCGCAGTTGGTCGAGCGCGCCGGCAACAGCGACCGCGGAGTCGGGTCGATCACGGCGTTCTATACGGTGCTGGTGGAAGGGGACGATCAAAACGATCCGATCGCCGACGCGGCGCGGGCCATCTTGGACGGACACATCGTGCTGTCGCGCCGGCTGGCGGAGAACGGACTGTATCCGGCCATCGACGTGGAAGCTTCCATCAGCCGCGCCATGCACCAAATCGCCACGCGCGAACAGCTCGATCTCGCAAATCGCTTCAAGCAGGTGTACTCGACCTACCAACAGAACCGGGATTTGATCTCGGTGGGGGCGTACCGGCGGGGCGCCGATCCGCGGGTCGACCAGGCCGTGGAACACTGGCCCAGAATGCTCGAATTCCTGCGCCAGGACATGTACGAACCCTTAGGGTTGGAGCGCAGTGTCTCGGACCTTAGGCAACTCGTGACGCAGTTCTCGGCGCCGGCCCCTGCAACAGGCCGATAGTGCGTACCAGATGATGAACCCCGCATGATGAAGTCCAAACGCTTCGAACCGATCCGGGAGATCGCCTCGAACTCGGCCGACGATCTGAGCCGTGCCATGGCCGAGGCCGCGCGCAAAGTCGCCGATATCGAGCGCCAGATCCAGCAGCTGCAGTCCTATCGCGACGACTACATGCGCAAGTCCGGCCAAGGGACCGCGGCCGTCGACGCCGTGAAATTGCAGAACTACCGCTCCTTTCTCGATCGTCTCGGCGACGCGCTGCGCCAGCAAATGAAGTTGCTGGAACTCGCCCGGGTGGAATACGAGAAGCGGCGCCTGGCGTGGAGCGCAAAGCGCATCGAAGCCGAATCGCTGGGACGGGCCGTGGAACGCTTCCGCAAGGAAGAACAGCATGCCGCGGACCGGCGCGAACAGCGCGAAGGCGACGACGTGGCGCTGCGGGTATCTTTGGCGGCGCGCAGCGAATTGGGCTAGTTTCGGGCCGCCGCTTCGCGCAGATCGCCGATCGTCCGGGCCAGCGCAGCGCGCACCGCTTTCTCCCAATCGTCGCCTGCCGCGCCATCCGAAAACGCGGCTGGAAACAGAATGGGCCGTGAGGAACTGATGAGGCCCCCCTCCAAGCCTGCAGGGCCCCGGCGAAAACCGCGCAGGGCTTCGCGCGCGGAAGCGCCTTGGGCGCCATATCCCAGTACCAAGAACAGAGCATGAGGCAGAGCCGCTCGAATCCGTTCGCTGTCTTCGGAATGAGTGGCGGCAACGGTCACGCCCAAGGACGACCATCCGGTTACGGTACCGGCCAGCCGGTCCTGCCACTTTCTCAAGGACTTCGCGACCATCTCGTAGAACGGACCGGCCGGCGTGTTCGCTGTCTGATAGACGGATGAATCGGGGTTGCTGTTGCGGACCAGGACGACGACTCCGCGCCCTGACTTCTCCGCCTCGTCGATGAAGGGCGAGACGCTATCCGGCCCGAGATAGGCATTGACCGTGATCGCGTCGGTGCTGCACCAACCATCCTGAGATAGGTAGGCTTGGGCGTAGGCGGTGGCGGTATCGGCGATGTCCCCGCGCTTCGCATCGAGCAACACCAGCAGGCCCGCGGTATGTGCATGTCGAATCACCCGCTCGAGGGTGCGCAAACCATGCCAGCCGAGGCGCTCGAACAGCGACATCTGCGGCTTGACCACGGCGACGTCCGCGGCAATCAAATCGATGATGCGGCAGCAGAACTCCTCGACGGACCGCGCGGTCTCCGGATGTTGAGGCTGCATGGACCCTCGGCGAAACAGCGCGGGAATGCGGTCGAGGTATGGGTCCAATCCCACGCACAGCGGAGTCTCTCGCATCCGCGTCCGTTCGATCACGCGATCGCCGAAACCGGCCATTTCCAACAGCGTTTTCTGGTGCATGCGTCGGCCGAATGATATAGCTCCCCGGCAGCTGCCTGTATAGTGTGATTCCGGTGCATGAGTGCGTGGCAAGGGTTGAACGTGGCAGGGGCGAGTATCTGGGTTGACGCGGATGCCTGTCCGAAGGTCGTCAAGGAAATCTTGTTCCGTGCGGCCGAGCGCACCGGTGTCTCAGTGACGCTGGTGGCCAATCAGCCGCTGCAGATTCCCCGTATCCCGAGTCTGCGCGCAGTGCAGGTTCGCTCGGGTTTCGACGTCGCCGACGGGGAGATCGTGAAAAGCGTGGCGGCCGGGGATCTGGTCATTACCGCCGACATTCCTCTCGCCGCCGAAGTCATCGCCAAGGGCGGTCAAGCGCTCAATCCGCGCGGCGAGCTCTATTCGTCGGACACGATTCGGGGAGTCCTCGCCATGCGCGACTTCATGGATACCATGCGCGCGAGCGGCAATGTGGGCGGCGGCCCCCCGCCGCTCACCCAGGCAGACCGCAACGCATTCGCGGGGCATCTTGATACCTGGCTGGCACATCGGGCAGGCGCCTAAATGGCCGACGAAACACCAAGCGCCGAAGAGACACCAAGCTCCGACGGAACAGCCGAGCCCGTCGTGGTGCCGTACACCGAGTTGGCCGCCGATTTGTTGCACGCCGTGGTCGAGTCCTTCGTGCTTCGCGAGGGCACGGATTACGGAGAGAAGGAATTTTCCCTGGAGGACAAGGTGGCTCACGTCATCGGTCAGCTCCGGCGCGGCGAAGCGCGGATCGTATTCGATCCTGAAACGGAAACCGTCAGCATCGCCAGGACTTAGCAGCGCACATGGTTGCCACGGGCCGGTCGAGGCAGCGGTCAGATCTCTAGATTGTCGATGAGCCGCGTGCCGCCGAGCCGAGCCGCCGCCAGCGCGACCAAGGGCTCATGCGCCGACGGTTCGCGCAGGTCGCTTTGCCGCCGTATCGCCACGTAGTCCGGCTGCCAGCCGCCTGCGCTCAAGGCGATTCGCGCCTCATCCTCCATCGCCGCCCAGTCGCTGCGGCCGGATTTGACCGCGGCCACGAGACTTTTCAGGCAGGCATGGAGTTGCGCCGCGCGGATGCGCTCTGCGTCGCTCAAGTAGCCATTGCGGGACGACAACGCCAGCCCGCCGGCATCGCGCACGGTTTCCGCGGGCACGATCTCGATGGGCAGCGCCAGCTGCCGCACCATGCGGCGGATCACCAAGAGCTGCTGATAGTCTTTTTTCCCGAACACCGCCTGCGCCGGCTGGACCATGTTGAAGAGCTTCAGCACCACGGTGCATACGCCGGAGAAAAATCCTGGACGCACGGCGCCTTCGAGGATTCCGGCCAGCTCCGGCGGCGGCTGCACCATATAGCCCTGGGCTTCCGGATAGACTTCCGCGTCGGTGGGTGCAAACACGATGTCGCAGCCGCTGTCCGCCAGCAGCTCGCAGTCGCGCTCGAAAGTTCGAGGGTAGGTCGCGAAATCCTCGTGCGGCGCGAACTGCAGCCGGTTGACGAATATGCTGGCGACCACTTCGTCGCCCAGCTTCCGCGCGATGCGTACCAGCGAGAGGTGTCCGGCGTGAAGATTGCCCAGGGTCGGTACCAACACCCGCTTGGCGTCCGGCGCGAGCGCGGCGCGCAAATCGGCGATGGTGTGAATTGTTCGCAAGGGATGTCGCCCGGTCAGAAGCCGTGAATCGCATCGTCCGGGAATCGCCCACCCTTCACGTCGGAGACATACTGGCGCACGGCAGCCTCGATGCCGGCGCTGCCGTCCAGAAAGTTGCGCACGAAGCGCAGAGGCTCACCGCCGGTCACACCCAGCATATCGTGCAACACCAGCACCTGGCCGCTGCACCCGACCCCGGCACCGATGCCGATGACCGGAATCGAGAGCGACTTGGTCAGATCGCGCGCGAGGGCGGCCGGCACCATCTCCAGCACCAGAAGCTCCGCACCCGCCGCGGCCAACTCCTCGGCCTGCCGGCAGAGAACCCGGGCCGCCGCCTCATCGCGTCCCTGCACGCGATAGCCGCCGAGCGCGTGGACCAACTGCGGAGTGAAGCCCAAATGGGCGCAGACCGGGACGCCGCGATCCACCAGGAAGCGCACGATGGGCGGTGTCCAACCACCGCCCTCGAGCTTGACCATCTGCGCACCCTGCTGCATCAACAGGGTGGCGTTGCGCATCGCGACCTCGGAGGACTCCTGGTAACTGCCGAAGGGCAGGTCGGCGATGATCCATGCCGTGCGATTGCCGCGGGCGACGCATCCGGTGTGATACGCCATCTCCTCGATGGAAACCGCGAGTGTGCTGGAGCGTCCCTGCAGCACCTGGCCGAGCGAGTCTCCCACCAAGAGGGAGTCGACACCGGCCGCATCCAGCACGCGCGCGAAAGAGGCGTCGTAGCAGGTCAGCATGGCGATTTTTTCGCCGGAGGCATGCATTTCACGAAGGCGGTGCAGGGTGACGAGCTTACGGTTGTTCATGCGACGCTATTGTGATGCACCCGGCGCGAGTCGGCCAGGGCTTGCCGGCTCCTTAGTTGGCGGCGGCCGAATTCGCCCCGTTTTCCCAATCGCACGGGCTGGGTGCATGGGCGTCCGCGCTGGTAAGCTAGCGCCTGCTTCAATCGGCGCTCAGCATGACATTCAAGACTTGGCTGCTATTTTTGGTGATGGAGACGGCACTATCGCTGTCGCCGGGACCCGCGGTGTTTTATGTGGTGTCGCAGGGTGTGCGCGGCGCTCTGCGGCGAACTCTGCCGGCGGCCGCCGGCATCATCGGCGCCAACGCCATTTACTTCACGCTCTCCGCGACCAGCTTGGGCGCCATCATTGCCGCGAGCGCACGATTCTTTGCAGTCGCCAAATGGGCGGGTGCGGCGTACCTGATTTACCTGGGAGTCAAGGCGCTGCGCTCGGCGGGATCGAGTCATGCGGTGGCCTTGGGAGAAATTCCCGCCCAGGAGTCCGGCGATCGGCGCCGCGTTTTCCTGGGAGCGATCACGCTTCAGCTGGCCAACCCCAAGGCCCTGCTGTTCTTCTTGGCGCTCCTGCCGCAGTTCATCGATCCCGCGCAAGCCGTGGTGCCGCAGATGCTGATCTTGGCGGCGACCTCGATGCTGCCGGAGTTTTGTATTTTGCTGGGCTATGGCTGGCTTGCCCATCGTGCATTGCATGCCTCGGCGAAGTTCGGGATGTCGAGCCGCATGAACCGCTGGCTGGCGTGGATCGAGGGCGCGGGGTTGCTCGGCTGCGCAACCCTGGTGTTGAAATTCAATCGGACCGGATAGGAGTTTTCATGGGACTCATTCGCGACTTCGGCGCGGCGGCTCGCATCACGGGTGCGCTGCTGGGGTGCTCGACCGTACTGGCGGCGGGCGCGGATTCCCCCCGGCTGGTACATCGATTCCTGCAGATCCAGATATCGCCCGATGCCTCGCTGGTTGCATCCGTGGAAGGCGACTCGCCGCCGAGCGGGTACTACCCGCCGATCAGGGAGCTGGTGATCCGGCGCGTGCGCGACGGACAGGCCCGCAACATCCCGTTGCCGTGCGGACGGGTTCCCCAGTGCTGGCCCGACTCTCCCGTCTGGACTCCGGACGGCGGGCATCTGAGCTTCAGCGTGCGTACTCCGGGCAGTCACGCACGATCCGTGTACACGGTTGCGGCGGACGGCAGCGGCCTGCGCAAGCTGCTCGACTTCGGCGGGACCATCGACGACCTCAAGTATGGGGCTGACGGCCGGCTGGCCATGTTGGCGACGGAAGGCGCCAACAAGGAGGTCGGCGCCACGGAAGCCGGAGCGCCGGTCGCGGGCGATTTGGACGAAGCACCGGCGGAGCAGCGAATTGCCGTGCTCGACCAGGGAGCATTGCAATGGGTGTCCCCACCCGACTTGTTCGTCTACGAATACGATTGGCGGCCGGACGGCAAGGGGTTTGTAGGCACGGCCGCGCCCGGCAATGGCGACGACAACTGGTGGAACGCCAAGCTGTACGCCTTCTCCGCGGCGCAACCCGGTGCCCAAGTGCTGTACACCCCGACCGACCGGCAACAGATCGCCATACCTAGGGTATCGCGCGATGGCGCGAGAGTGGCCTTCATCGCGGGAATCATGAGCGACTTCGGCTCCACGGGCGGGGATGTGTACACGCTCGCCCTCGACGGCGGCGCGGTCACGAATATCACGCCCGCGATGCCGGCCTCGGCGACCTCGCTGTTCTGGGACTGCGGCGGCCGGCTGCAGGCGCAGTTGCTGGCCGGCGACAAAACGCAGCTGGTGGAACTTGGGTCGGGGCGCGAACCCAAGGTGCCGCGGGTCTTGTGGAGCGGCGAGGAATTGTTGAAAACCGGCGAAGGCCGTGCCGCCGCATGCCCGTCGGGAATCACTGCCGCCGTGCACGAGACTTTTACAGCGGCGCCTGAGATCGAAGTCGGTCCCATTGGCCACTGGCGTGATCTGACCGCGGTCAACACGGGGATGCGCTTGGCGGCCCGCGTGCAAAGCATCTGGTGGAAGAACGACGGTTTCGACGTGCAGGGCTGGCTGCTGCTGCCCGAACATTCGAGCGGCAAGCTGCCCATGGTGACCAACGTTCACGGCGGCCCCGCGTCGGCCGTGGTGACGCGCTTCAGCGGTCCGGGGCTCACGAGCGCGCTTCTCGAACGGGGCTACGCCGTGTTTCAGCCCAACCCTCGCGGCAGCTACGGTCAGGGTGAGCGATTCACCCTGGCCAACGTGCGCGATTTCGGCCACGGCGACTTGCGAGATATTCTGGCCGGCATCGACGCGGCGGCGAAGGTCGCGCCCATCGACACGGCGCGCCTCGGCATCGCCGGAGGCAGTTACGGCGGCTTCATGACCATGTGGGCGGTGACCCAGACCGATCGCTTCAAAGCGGCGGTCGCGGCCGCCGGCATCAGCAACTGGCAGTCGTACTACGGCGAGAACGGCATCGATGCATGGATGCTGCCGTACTTCGGCGCAACGGTGTACCAGGATCCGGCCGTGTATGCGCAGTCATCGGCGATCAATTTCATCCGCAATGTGAAGACGCCGACCTTCGAGTACGTGGGAGAACGCGACATCGAGTGTCCTGCCGCCCAGACGCAGGAGTTTTGGCACGCGTTGAAAGCCTTGAATGTACCGACCTCCATCATGATCTACCCCGGCGAAGGTCACAGTCTGCGCGATCCGGCGCACGACGAAGATGCCATGCGGCGCACGCTGGGTTGGTTCGAGAAGTATCTGAAATAGGCGCCGCAAGGCGGCCCCCTATAGGGCCTCGCAAAGGGGGCCCCAACAGGGCCCTGCGAGGGGTCCGCAACAGGGCCTCGCAGGGGGTGCCAATAGAGCCCGCCGGCGGCTTCGTCGAACCCCCGGCCTCAAGGGCGGTTGGCACGTCAATTGCTAACTCCTCTCGGTATGAATGCAACACCCGTGGTTTCGCTGGCTCCGAGCACCCCTGACCTCACCCAAACCGGCGGCGGGGCGGCGGCCGATTCCGCAAAGCCTGCGGGCAACGGCCAGGATTTCGCCGCGGCGCTGAGCGATGTGGGTGCCAAATCGGCCCGTAAGCCAAGCCCAGGCAAGAGCCACGACGGCGGAGACGTCGGCGGGCAATTGCCGGCCACCGGCAATGATTCGCCGCCCCCGGCGAAGGCCGCGCCGCCCCCCGCGCAAACCTCCGCGGCGGCCATGAACGCCGCGGCAGCCGAAGCGGCCGCATCCAAAGCCGCCCTGAGCGCGTCGGCATTGAACAGTGCAACAGCGGCGGCGAATAGCGCGGCTGCAGCCACCGGTGCGGCGGCGGCCAGTGCAGCGGCAGCCGGCGCCGCGGCAGCGGCATCCAGCGCGGCGGCAGCCATGGTCGCGGGCAGCGCAGACGCCGGCCGTCAGACGGACGTGTCCGGCGCCGCGGCAATTGCGGCTGCGCAGGCTCAAGGGGCCGGCGGTACGCTCGGGCCGGCGGATGGGGCGAGCGGGTCCGCGGCCGCGGCAAATACGGGAACCGCCTTTGCGCAATCGCTGAGTTCGGCTGCCCCGGCCGGTGCGCAGGGCGGGACCAATGCGCAGCCCACGGATCAGTCCGCGCTGCCCCCGAGCATCGCCCAGGCGATCAGAAATGTCGGTGCCGGCCACGTCCCCGACTCGGTTCGCGCTTCGGCCGCCTCAAGGTCACCCAACGGAAGCGCGGCAGGCGGGAAGGTTCAGTCTGCCGGCCGCGGGACTACCGCGGCGAACGGCGGCGACGAAGTGAGCGACGCCGACGATGGCACGGCTCCACCGGTCAGTCCCGCGCCATCGGCCGGTGCCCAGGCCGCGCCATCCGCCGCCGCGGTTGCGATGTCCGCGGCCGCGAACGGCACGGCCGCTGCCGGCGTCGCGGCTGCCGCGGAACCTTCATCCTCGCCGGCCGATGATTCAACAACGCCGGTCGAGGGCGTCAATGAGCAGGCCGCGGGCATCGCCGGATTGACGCCGCCTGCCTTGGTCGCTCCTCCGGTCCTCGCAGCCGCGGCGGCGAAGGCTGCCGCAAACACTCAAGCGCTGACGGCGCTCGCCAATGCAGCGGCAGCGGACAAGCACGCACGCGGCGGGAGCGACGATTCCCTGACGTCGACTGCGACGTCGACGACGGCGGGTGCGGTGGCGGGATCCACGCCGAGCGGCAGTTCCGGCTCTGCCGATGCGGTGCCGGTGCCGACTTTGAAAGTTGCCGCCGGGGTGGACACGGCCGAGTTCGGACAGGGCGTCGCGGACCGCGTGTCCTATATGGTCGACAACAACTTGAGCGGCGCAAAACTTCAGATCAATCCACCGCAGCTCGGGCCGATCGAAGTGCGAATTGCGGTACAGGGCGATCACGCGCAGGTCTGGCTCACCAGCCACAGCGCGGTGACCCGCGACGCGCTGGAGTCGAGTTCGCCGAAGCTGCGAGAAATGCTGGGATCTCAAGGATTCGGTCAGGTCAGCGTCGACATATCGCAGCGTTCCTTCCAGGAGCGGCCTTCCCAGGCGCAGAACTACGATTGGACGCCTGCCGCCGACCGCGGCGCATCGGCGGCGCCGGCGTCCACAACCGCCACGCCGCTATCACGTATCTCGAGCGGTGCCGTCGACGCCTATGCCTGATCGCCGGCCGCTCACCCCGGCATCCCTCCGTTCACGGAAATTATTTGGCCGGTGATGTAGGCGGCTTCCGCGGAAGCGAGATAGCCCACCAGGCTGGCCACTTCCTCCGCAGTCCCGGCGCGCTTCATGGGTACGAGGTCGGCGATGGCGGCCGCGTCGAAGGCGGCGTCGCCCATGCCCGACGCAATGATTCCCGGCGCCACCGCATTGACCGTGATGCCGCGGCTCGCGACTTCCAGGCTCAGCGCCTTGGTGGCGGCGTTCAAAGCGCCCTTGGCGGCCGCATAGTTCACCTGGCCTCGGTTGCCGATGAGTGCGGCCACCGACGATAGATTGATGATCCGGCCGAAGCGCGTGCGAATCATGGGCAGTATCAACGGCTGCGTCACGTTATAAAATCCGTTGACCGACAAGTCGATGACGCGATGCCATTGCGCGGGGCTCATGCCGGGGAACACGGCATCGTCGTGAATGCCGGCATTGTTCACCAGCACCTGCACCGGACCGTCCTCGAGCATCGTCTCCACGGCGGTACGGGTCGCGGCGGCATCGGTCAGATCGAATTGAACGGCGGCGGCCCGGCCGCCGGCGGCGACGATGTCATCGACGATCGCGGCCGCCGCGGAGATGCGGCGATGCGCGTGCACATAGACGAAGTGGCCGGTCGCTCCCAGGCGGCGGCAAATGGCTGCTCCGATGCCGCCGCTGCCGCCCGTGACCAGGGCCCGAGTTGCTTCTTGTTTCATTGTTGCGCTCGATTGCCTGCGTCGAACACCACCGTCGCGCGGCCGCTCAACAACTGCCGCGCCCCGGATTGCAACGCAAATTCATACAGCGCGCTGCCTTGATTTCCCGCCACCAGCACGGCCTCGCAGTGGAGCTCGGTGTCGCAGTCGTCGAGCCGCGGCACATGCAGCCGAACATCCCGAAGGGCGGCAAGAAAGCCGGCCTCGGGCCGAGCCGACTCGCCGCCGGTCAGCGCGCCGTGAATGGCCATGGCCTGCGCCGCATATTCGATCCCGCACGCGGCGCCCAAGCGGCCATGCGAGCGCAGTGGATGATCCGGCAGGCGATGGCTGCCGCTGCGGCAGCGGATATGCTGCGCGTCCCACTCCATGACCTCGTCGAGCAGGCACATGCGGCCATGATGGGGAATGTTCTTCTCGATCCAGCTACGGTCTAAGGGCATGGGCATGGTTCGATTCGCACTTGCAACCCTGATACGTCGAGGTATTCGAGAATCGCGCTGCCGTCGCTTCGGGCCGCCAGGAGGCGCAACAGCGGCAGCGATCGAGCCGCGGGGAACGAGGTGCGCAATGCCTCCAAGTCCGGATCCGTCATTCGATCGTAGCTCAACTCGGTCAGCGCCGCGTCCACTCTCGCGAGCGAGGAGGCGCTCGGCTCCGGCGTCAGCACCATCGCGACCCCGAAGGCGTCGGGTATGGGGCGCTTGGTGTGCAGGGGCTCGGGATATTCCGAGTCATAAGCGACCAACAGCACGGGCGCTTCGTCGACCACGATCTGAGTCAGGGCTTCCAAGAGACCGGCGGTGAAGCTCGCATCGAAGGCGCACAGCACCGTCGACTCGACCATCGCGCCCGTGCCGATGCTCCAGTATCCCGCCGCCGCGTTGTGCACCGAGTTGGCGAAGCGCGTCGGCGAAATCTCGCGGCCGGCGACCGACAGGGCATAGCAGAGCTCGTGGCAGTTGTGTCCATCCCCGCCGGACGAGGAGAACACGCTGGCCAGAGCCGAAGGATCGGCGCCGGCGTGCGCGGCGGCCTCCGACGCCACGCCCAAGGCCAGCTTCACGACGCGCCCCGTGCGCCGCCGCTCGGCGGCCGCCAAAATCGTCGGCATGGGCAGCACGGTGGGCGCCGGCCGGTATGTCTGCCGGCCCGTCAGCACGTCCGCGGCTTGCTGCCAATTCGCGAGTCCCGGCCCCAGCACCCCGAGGCCGCCGACGTAGGCGGACAAGTTCATGCCGCGCGGCCGAATATCAGGCTGCAATTCGTACCGCCGAAACCGAACGAATTGGAGAGCACGCGCGCGATCGGGGCGCGTCGATTGTCCCGGATGTAGTAGGCGGTGAGCGTGGGGTCGATCTCGTCGGTGTGCACGCCGCCCGGCATCAATCCGTGCGTGATGGCCAGGGCGCTGATGACGGCCTCGAGCGCGCCCGCCGCGCCCAGGGTATGGCCGGTCGCGCCCTTGGTCGAGCTGCAAGGCGTGGTCGGGCCGAATACGCTGGTGACCGCCTGACTCTCGGAGCGGTCATTGCTGGGAGTGCCGGTGCCGTGCAGATTGATGTAATCGATCTCGCCGGGATCGAGCGCCGCGGACTTGAGTGCGGCCTGCATGGCGCGGCGCGCGCCGAGCCCTTCGGGATGCGGCGCCGACATGTGGTAGGCATCGCTCGACTCGCCGATGCCGAGCAGCAGCACCTCGCCGCCGGCGCAACCGTCCGGCACACGCTCGAGAAGCGCGAACGCAGCGGCCTCACCGATGGAGATGCCGTCGCGCGCGACATCGAAGGGGCGGCAAGGCGCCGACGAGGAAAGCTGCAGGGAGTGAAAGCCGTACAAGGTGGTGAGGCACAGCGAATCCACGCCGCCCACCAGTGCCGCATCGATGAGTCCCGCCTCGATCATGCGCCGTGCCGAGCCGAATACCTTGGCGCTGGATGCGCACGCGCAGGACACCGCCACGGCGGGTCCGTGCAGGCGGCAACGGCGGCGAACATAGTCCGCGACTGAAAAAGAATTGTGGGTGGAGCCGTACTCGAAGCTCGCCGGCAGTGCGCCGCTCACCGGATCCCGATGGCGGTAGGCCATCTCGGTCTGCAGAATACCCGCCGTGCTGGTTCCCAGGAACACGCCCACGCGCCGCCGGCCCCAGCGCTCCGCGGCGCGCTGCACGGCGTCGAAGAAGCCGTCCTGATGCAGAGCCAGCTCGGCCAGCCGATTGTTTCGGCACTCGAACTTGAACAATTCCTCCGGCAGGCGCGCTTCATCGACGCCCGCCACTTCGCCGATGTGGGTATCGATGTCCACGGTCTCGAATCGGCAGATCGACAGGCCGCTGCGCCGTTCGAGCAGTGTGCGAAGCGTTGCCGCCGTGCCTTTGCCGATGCAGCTGGTCGCCGTATAGGTCTCGAGCAGCAGGGGCTTCATCGCGGAATCGACGAGCGCAAAGTGACGCAGCGAAGGTGCTTCTCATCCAAGGCATCGAGCAGCCGCGGCAATACCTCCAGGATGACCGGTTTGCCGCCGCGGCTGCGCGCGGCGTTGCCGTCATGCAGCAGCAGTATGTCGCCGCCCCGCAGCGGATTGGCCAATCGCCGGTACACGGCGTCGGAATTTGCGCGAACGGTATCGAAGCCGCGGCGAGTCCAACTCGCGAGCCGCAACTGCAGCCGCGTCAGTATGGGATCGAGAAAGGGATTGCGAAGTCCCGCGGGTGCGCGAAAGAACTGCGGGGTGCTGCCGGTCACTCTCGAGATGCTGTCCTGCGCCTGCGAAATCTCGGCGCTCATGGCCGAAGGACCCATGAGGGAGAAACTGTGCCGATGCCGCTGGCTGTGATTCTCGATGTCGTGGCCGCGATGCACGATCTCCCGTGCCAGGTCCGGATAACGCTCCACCCGATCGCCCACGCAAAAGAACGTGGCGCGCGCGCGATGTTCGGCCAGCTGCGACAACACCTGCGGCGTCACATCGGGATCCGGACCGTCGTCGACGGTGATGGCGACCCTTCCCGCTTCGCCGCCGCCCGCCGGCAGGGTGACCCAGTTCGGACCCAGGAGCCGGCTGCGCGGCAGAAGCCCCGCGGCGGCCAATGCCACATGATTGACCACCACGGCCGAGAGCGCCCAGGGCCACAGGGGCGGACGTAGCAGCACCGCCGCCGCGGCGCCCATATGCACGCCGGCGGATGCATACAACAGGGGCGCGGGCGACCAACGCGGCGCGGCATCCCGTTCGTTCATGTGAATCGCGATTCCAAGAAATTCTCCCAAAGCCGAATCCAAGTGCCCCACTCGTGGCCGCCCGCAACGACATCGACCGCATCGGCGGGCAGCGTTGCCGCCAGCAGCTCATGGGCCGCAGAGAATCGATCCCCCTTGCCGTAGCCCAAGTACAGCGGCCGCGAAGCGGCGCTGCGTGTCTTTATATAGCGCCATATTCGGCGTTCTTCGTCGGTTTCCGCAAGTTCGCCGGGTTGCCAGGCCGCAAGCCCCGGCGCCCGCGCGATTTCGCCGGTCAACATGCGATTGCCGAGGTAGGGAGCGAGCAGACACAGCCCGTCGAGTTCGTCGGGATAGGAGGCAGCGTAGCTCAGGGCAATGAGGCCGCCCAGGGAAATTCCGCCGAGCCACAGGGCAACACCCGCTGCGCGCGCCGGCAACACCACATCGTTTCTGAGATTCTGCAGCGCACTGCGATCGCCGACGTGCGCCAGTTCCAGATCGACGAACACAAGATCCAGTGCCGCGCGCCGAGTGCGCGCGGCCTCCGGGAAACCGGAGGCCACGAAGTCCCGCGCTCCATGATAGGCGCCGGGCAGCCACACCATGCGAGTGGGCGCGACGGCCGTGGCGAGCGCGGGCACGAAAATGCTATGCACGCGATGTCGCGGGAGTGGACGGATCGGCGCGCGACAAGACGGCAGCGAACAAGAGCGCGAGGAAGGCGCCCGGCGCCACCGTGGTCCCCAGAGCGACCAGCACGGGCACCTGCGAGAACGACAGCAGCCCGAAACCCATCACCGTACTCAGGTTGGCGATGACCAGCGACGCCAAGGTCAGCGATTCGCCGCCGGCCTCGTGCACCTGGGCCTCGCGGTCGAAGAACAAGGCGTAGTTGGAGCCGACGGCCACGATGAGCAGCATGCCCACCAAGTGCAGAATCGTGAGCTGCACGGCGCAGAACGCGAGGCCGGCGGCAACGGTAAGCACCGCGAGCGCGAGCGGCGCCACTACCTTCACCACGCGCAGCGGCGAGCGCAGTGCGATCGACAGCAGTACGATGATGCTGAGCGTACCCGCCAGCGAAAAATGAATCGCCTCGGACAAGTAGCCGGCATACAGGTCATCGGATTCACGCTCGAGATCGAGGGCACGCGCTTCGGGGACCCGTGCAGCCTGCAGGGCAACCGCCACCTGCGCGATGTCGATGGCTTTACCCACGGCCGGATGCAGCGGCAGCAGCGCATTCCACCGGTCTTTCTGATGCAGCACCAACGCCTCGAAACCGGCGCGCAGCGAGGTCCCCTCGAGATCCCGCGCGGTCACCGGCGGCGCGCGGCGTGCCGCCTCGACATCGCTCAAGAAGGGCTGCAGACGCGTGGCGTCGAGCTCCAAACCGGTGGTGGCCTGTCGCAGGTTGTCGCGCAGCGTCGTGGGGTCGGGCAGGCTGCCGCGCCGCGCCGCCTGCATTCCGGCACTCGGCAGATAATTCGCCGGAGAGTCGAAGCCGCCGATCACCTGGGCGTCGATCAGGGGCGAGAGCGCCTGGGCCGCACGTTCGGCGCCGGCGAGCGCGTCATCCAGCGTGGCACCCGCGACGACGACCAGATTTCGTACATCGGCAGCGCCCAAGTCGCCGCGCAACCGGGCGTCCGTGTTCTGGTCCTCGATGGATATCGGGCTCAACGCCGAGAGTTCGCGATTCCATAGGGTGGCTCCGTGCCGGTGCAGTATGGCGAGCGCCGTCAATGCGACGGCCACGCTCAAGGCCGCGACCTTGCGGCCCGAGAGCCGCCTGAACGGCCGCAGCACCGCCGCGACGCGCACCCCTAGGGGCGCGACATCGCGGATGGCAAAACCGGACGGCAGCAGCGCAGGTAGTACATAGCGCGTCACCAGTGCGGCCGCCACCAGCCCGCTGATCGAGTAGGCGCCCAGCTGCGCAAGACCCGGAAAGCCGGAGGGGAGAAGCGAGGCAAAACCGCACACCGACGTCAGCGCACCCAAGCGAATCGTCGGCCACCACGCCTGCTGCCAGCTCAAGGCCGGCGCCGGGCCCTGCGGCGAGCGGCGCGATTGCACGAAGAAGTAAATCGAATAGTCCACCGACTCGCCGATCAACGTGATCCCGAACCCCAGGGTGATGCCGTGGACGGCGCCGAAGCCCAGCGCGACGGCGGCGATTCCCACGATCGCGCCGCTCACCACCGGCAGGAGGCCGAGCGCGAGCGCCGGCAGCGATCGGTACACCGCGAACAACAGAGTGACGACCAGGAGGCTGCCCGCAATCGACAGCCGCACGGCTGCACGCTCGATCTTCGCGCGGGCGGCGACCGCAAACACGCCGGGACCGCTCAATGTCAATTGCAAGGGCCGGGCATCGGCCGCGGACGACTCGCGCGGTGCCGCGGCAAATGCGGCGCGCACCGCCCGGATGGCATCCGCCTGAGCGTCGATATCGGAACCGCCGGCCGCCGTTTGCGCGACGATGAGGGCGCGTGCGCCGTCGGGGGACACCCAGACTCCGCCGCTCGCGGCCGGTGCGGGCGTGCGCTCCAACTGGTCGATGATGTGCATCATCTCGCCCGTGGGATCTTGCGGCAGCAGCGACTTGAGCAGCAGCCCCGCGGGCGACGCCAAGTCGTCGATGGTGTCCTGTATCGCGGCGCGCAGCCCGGTTGCCGAAAAGCGCGCCGCGGTGATCCGGTCGCTCAGCAAGTAGCGATGTTCGAACAGGAACTGCCGATCGCGCTCGGCGGTGACCGGCTCGCCGTTATTCACGCTGGAAAATCTCGAGTCGCCGCGCAGGCGGCCCGCGATAGCGGACGAGGCCTGCGTCCGTGCCCCGGGGTCCGCCCCGTCGATGGCGATTAGGATCAGCCGCGAGGCCGGACCGTCGCGCAGCTGGTCCACCAGGAGCTGCTGGGCAGCGGTGGGTTTGGCCGGCAGAAATGCCGACAGGTCCGTGATGTAGCGGGCGCGTGCGACGACGATGCACGCCACGGCGAGGCAGACGATCCACAGCGCCGCGATTTGCGCGCGTTGGGGCGTCATTGCGCCGCAGGGGTACGCAGGGTCATGAGCGAGCGATCGCCGTCGGGCTGGCGAATCTCGACCCTGAGCAATTCATCCCTCGAGCCGTCGATCCGCACCTGCTGCACGACCTTCGCCAGTTCGCGGTCCAGGGGTTCCAGAGTCAGCGACCAGCGCGGCAGACTCCCCGCGAACTCGAGTCGATACACCCGCTCGAGCGCGCCGCGGTCGCCCGCGAGGGTGGCACGAATGCTTTCGACGAACGGCTGAATCTGCGGGTAGCGGTGCAAGTCCAATACGCGGCGCCGACCGCCCCGTTCCACAGTCAACGCGCCGCCGTCGAGCACCAGGTTCTCGGGATGAGGCAGAAGGGTGCGCTTTTCCAGGTGATCGGGAGCATCGTAGAGCAACTCGCCGGAGGACTCGATGGGACGACGCAGGACGGCGAGGAAATGTTGCTCGACGAATTCAACTCGCCCGTGCCTGCGCATCGCCAGCAGGCGCATCACCTCGTCGAGATCGCCCATGGGAGCAGCTGCGCAAACCCATGACAGGAGCAGCAACCCCAGCGCGCAGCGATGCATGCGGGGCTGCCTCATGCGGCGACGGCTCCTTGGCCGGTGCGCCAGAAGTCGAAGAAATTGAACCAGTTGTAGGGGTCCCTGCGGCAGTGTCCGTCGAGAACGGCGGCGTAGCGCTCGATCGCCGTTCGGACCGCGGCATCCCGGAAACCGGCGGGGATGGCCGAGAAATCCGCGACCCGTTCGAATACCACGTGGTAGCGGTTCTTGCCGCGATACAGCCCGGCCATGAAAAACACCGGGCAGCGCAGTATGGCCGCCGCGCGCATGGGACCGGTGGGCAGGTACGCAGGGGCGCCCAACAGGGTCACCGGCTGCACGGGTTCGTCCCCGAGGGTACGGTCGCCGAGCACGCCGATGAATGCGCCGCGATCGAGACGATTGGCGACCTCGAGCATGGAGTCGAGTCGTCCGAGAGAGACGATATCGTGAGCGAATTTGGGATTGATGGCCGCCAGCGTGGCGTTGATCTTGCGCGCATTTTCCTCGTACATGGCCATGGCGACCTCGAGACCGCGCCGGCGCCGGCCGAGGCAGTGCATCACCTCGAAGCTGCCCATGTGGGCGCCCAAGAGCAAGGCGCCGCGCCCGCTGTCCATCTGCGCGAGCATCAGAGCCTCTCCTTCGAGAGTGATATTGAACTGCTCGAACTGCCCATTGATCAGATAGACGCGGTCGTGAATCGTGGTGGCGAAGCTCAAGACTTGTCGAAACCGGTCGCGCGCGGCCGGGCGGCGCCCGAGTGCGAGGCGCAGATAGTGCAGCGAATTGCGCCGCGCGACGGGCGCGAACAGAAAGAAATAAATCGCGATCCCGTAGAGGGGAACGCGGCTCACCGTCCTGCCCAACCTGAGCGAGAGGAACGCCATGAGGCGCAGCAACGCGACGCTGCCCCGCTCGCGGTGCGTGGCCCATTCCGCCTTCGGCGCTTCGTTCATGACCGGCGCAGGCTGCCGCTTGCGACCGTGCGGTTCGCGGCGCGAATCGTGAATCGAATGATGCCGTCGTCGGGCGCGCCGTGCTCCAGGCTCAACGCGTCGCCCGGCCGGACCGCATCGAGAAATTTGACGGACACGAGCAGCCATTCTTTAAGATCGATGTCCCGCGCGCGTTCGATGACGTGCAGCGCTTCATCGAGCAAAACGGCGCCCGGCAGGACGGGAAACTTGGGGAAGTGACCGGCGAACGAGGGGTGATTCGCCGGGACTTCGATCGGGCTGTGCACGGTGAGGGGGCTCTGCGGGCTCACGGCAAGTCGCTGGTCTGCAAGTGACGATTCGCGAGAACTTGCAGCGCCTGCTGCGGCAGTTTGCCCGTGGCGTTGCGCGGCAGGCTCTCCACCAAGATCAAGGGGCGCGGCAGGAATACGGGATCGATCCGCCGGCGCAGCAGCTCGGTGAGGGCGGCAATGTCCAGCGTCGGCGCAACGACCACCGCTCCCAGGCGCGCCACGCCGGTTTCGCCCGCGGCGTTCTCGCGCAGGAAGAACACGCCGTCGATCACCCCGGGGATGGCGTTCAATTGAGCATTCAAATAGCCGAATGAACTGCGCTTGCCGGCAATGTTGACCAAGTCGGCCAGCCGGCCGTGCAGCAGGAATTCGTCGTCGGCCGTGATCTCGATGACGTCCTGCATGGCGGTCGTTTGTTCGACGTGACCGCCGTGCGCGAACACTTGGTCGTTCGAGATTTTCAAGCGCACGCCCGGCCAAAGCCGCCACACCGCCGACTCGGCGGTTCGCCGCAAGGCGATCTGCCCGGTTTCCGTGGAACCATAGATTTCCAGCAACGCGGTGCGAAATCTGGATTCGACCTCGCGCGCCAGTTCCTGCGACAGCGGAGCGGTCGCCGAGACGATGAGATCCACGGGCGGCAAGCCGATCTGCGACTCGACCAAGGCGCGCAAATGAACAGGCGTGGTCACCAGGGTCCGGGGCGGGGGTGCCGTGCCCAAGGCTGCCGCGATATCGGCCGGATAGAAGGGCCGCTCGGCGAGGAAGGAATTGCCGCTCACCAGAGCGAGCAGCACGGTGGACTCGAAACCGTACATGTGCTGCGGCGGCACCGTCCCGATCAGAGCATGGGATCTTCCATCCGACAGTCCCAAGCGCGGCGCGCCGTCGCGGACGCAACGGGCAAGCCTTCCCCAGGTTTTCTTATAGGGCAGGGGGGTGCCGGTGGTTCCGGAGGTGAAGACGATGGCCGCCACCTGACTCACGGGAATTTCCGGAACCGCCCAAGGGACGACCGGCTCGGGCGCGTCGGGCCCGGCCGGCAATTCTTCTTGAAAGTAGACCTTGGGCAGGGCGATCTCGCATCGCCGGTCGTCGGTCAAACAAAACGCGTCCGGGGCGAAGGCGGCCAGCCGGTCGATCACTTCGGGCGTGTGAGTGGACGGCAGGAGGCTGATGCGTCCCGTCATGAGGCAGGCTGCGAGACCGACGGTGAAGTGATATCGATCCGCGCACACGTTCAGCACGTGACGGCCGGGAGGAAAGCGCCGGCCCAGACGCTCGGCGTCGTGCAGCAGTCGCTGCGAGGTAATGGCGACGCCGCCGCGGTAGGCGACTACCGCCGTGGGCGTACCGTGAGACAGTAACGCGATCGCGCTCAGACAGGCTCCTCGGTTGATCTCGCGTAGTACGCCCGTATCGAGGCGAGTATGCCGCGGCGTTGCGCCTGCGGCAGCGCGCGCCGCCTGACCGCGTATTCCGCCACGAACATGAGGCCAATCAGCGGCGGCACGCAGAAATTGGCGAACAATGACCAAATGCGCAGCGGCGCCGCGTAGAAAAAGCCCAGGGTGGCGGCGGCGATCAAGGCGAAGAACATCGCCCAGGCGGCGGTGACGCGGCGGGTGTAGCGCACCTCCGGCGGTGTGAGCGGCCCATGTACCTTGTCCGCCAGTTGAGTGCACAGCGCCACTCGGTTGCCGACGAGAGAGCGGCCGAAACTCAAGGCCATGAGGCCGTAGAAGCCGCCTTCCTGGATCAGGTAGACCCAGGAGAAGTTCTGTTCCAGCGACGACCAATAGCGGCCCAGCAGCAGAGCGACCACTGTCGCCGCGAGTACGGCGGTCAGCGGGCGGCCCCAGCGCCGGATCAGCAGCAGACCGAAGCCGAGCACCGGCGCCAACGCCAGTGCAACCGACAAATCGCGGGTCTTCGCGGCCGAATTGGCGTAGTGGGACAGCCCTGCGTAGACGACGATGGATACGACGATCGCAGACACCTGCACTCTACGCCGCCAACGCACTACTTGGTCCTGTGCGCCGCAATGTACTCGGCTAAGTGCCTCAGGGAACGAAATGTTTGCTGGTTTTCCGCAGCGTCCGCGCGAATTTGAATGCCGTACTGCTTGGACACGATGAGCGCCACCTCCAAGATGTCGATGGAGTCCAGGCCCAATCCCTCGCCGTACAGCGGGGCCTCGGGATCGATGTCGTGGGGCTCCACCTCGAGATTCAGTGCGCGCACCAATAGGGTGGCAATCTCCCGCTGCAGACCGACATCGGCCAGGGGCGCCGGCTGTTGAATGAGCGACGCTTTGTCGGACATAGCTAGGCTTTAGGTTTATTTAGTTGCGGGCATTATATAGGTGCCGACCAGCGGCGCGCCAACAACAGGGGGAGGCGCACGATGAAGCCGCAAAACAGCCGAAAGTGCATCCAGGTCAACAAGACATTGTCTCGCCCATAGCTAAAGTGGGAAACACCGCCCTCATCGGGGCGAAAATAGCGCACCGGCGCGGACAAATTGAGGGGCCGGACGCCGCGCCAGCACAGGCGCACCACGGCCTCCACGTCGAAGTCGAAGCGGCGCATCCATGGCTGCCGCCGCATCACCGAAATCAGCGCGCCGACGGGATACACGCGGAATCCGTACAGGGAATCGTGGATGCCCGACCACAGGGTTTCGAGATTGGCCCACCAATTCGAAATTTTGCGGCCTTTGACGCGCAATGCGGGCGCGCTGGCATCGAATACCGGGACCCCGAGCACCATGGCATCGGGCCGGGCCATGGATGCCTGCATGAAGGCGCCGATCCGCTCGGCGGGATGCTGGCCGTCGGAATCCATGGTCAATGCATGGGTGAAACCCCGGTTCTGGGCCTCGCGCAGTCCGAAGAGCACAGCGGCACCCTTACCGCCGTTGCGGGGTAGCACGAACACCCGCAGGCGGGGCTCTGCCGCGGCCATCGCCAGCAGCCGCTCCGCGGACCCATCGGTGCTGCCGTCGACTACCACCCAAACGGGAGCCCACTGCGCGAGCGCGTCGCGAACGGTGTCAAACACCTTTGTACCCGGGTTGTAACTCGGTATCAGCACCAAGTGAGTATCGGAGCGCATTTCCTTAGGCAGGCTTGAGCCAGCGCGATTGCATGGCGCCCGCGAGTTCGTCGCGGAAATACTTTTCGAGTTCGGCGGTAAAGGCCGCGACGTCCGAAGGAGGGTCGAACCGCTTGCCGAGGCGGACTTTGTAGGTCACGGGCAAGTCGGGCCGTTTGAACAGCGGCCAACCCTTGCTCAAAAAAGGCGAATCGGTCTCGATCACCACGGTTTGAATCGGAACGCCGGCATGCTTCGAGATCAATCCCACGCTGCCCACCAGGGGATTGATGGGTTCGCGGATGGTGCGCGTGCCCTCGGGAAACAGCAGCAGGGTTCCGCCTTCCCGCAAGTGCGCCACCGACTCCTTCACCATTTGGCGCGACGAGTCGTTTCTGACATAGCGGGCGAGACGCGAACCGGAACCGAGAAATACATTTCTCATGAGCTCCGACTTCATCACGCAGACGAGGTTCGGATGGCGCGTCAATATCAGCAATGCGTCGATCAGACAGGGATGATTCGGCGCCAGGATCACCGGCGGTCCTGCTTTGAGCGAATCGATGTCGCGCAAATCCAGGCGATAGGCGCGCGTCATCGACAGGGACCAGGCGTAGAGGCTGAATCCCGTCATGATGCCGCGCCGGCCGACCGCGGTGCCCAAGCGGCGCGGCAGAATGAAGTACAGCGGCAGAGCGAACACCGACCAGGTCAGGCAGATGAGTCCGAGCAGCGTCAGCGAGCTGTAGAGTGCGAAGTACTCGTAGGGGATCTTGAGGGATCGCAGCATGGGCGCGGGTCCTCAATCGGGAACTTCGACCAGGGTCGAAGACCGGTGAATCATCCATGAAATGCCGAATCCCGTCGACCAGTAACTCCTGCGTTGGACCAGCGGGCTGTCGAGGAAGGCGGCGCCGGCCAGCGTGTCGTAGCGCATGTAGCCGCCGACCCAGAAGTGCGGGAAGCGCTTGGACACCGATGCCAGCGTCTGGGTGCCGGCATAGCCGCCGACCGCCTGGTAGACGGGACGTGTCTCCGTCGCATACTGCGGCGCGACGCTGTAAAAATAATCATGGTAGCGGCGGTCGGCGAACAGGGGGCCGGCCAGCAGTCCCAAATGCCAGCCTGCGAGTCCCATGGGAGCCGCGACGTCTAGATTGAACCGGGGCGTGAAGGTCCAGCCGATCATGCGGGGCGAGGCTTCGACCGTGAATGCGGCGCGCAGCGGCATGCGCAAATCGAATTTGATGTGCCCATCGTCGCTGCGCAACAAGTGCAGATCCATCGACGGGCCGATCTCCACGGTGGGCCGCAGATCCGGCATGCCGCTGCGCTCGCGGTCGCTGCGCACCGGCGTGGTCGCATTCAGGCTGAGGTTGATCTCAACCCGATCCTGATGGAACAGAGTGCCCCGCACCCCCTCGCGATCCGCTTTGAGAAACTTGCCGTTGTACACGACATAGGGGATGGGCAGGGGATAGACGTGCGTGGTGTCGGAACCGCGATAATCCTCGAACGCCACCGCGCCGACGCCGAGTCCGTATTCCCACAAGGGCTCCTCCTTGGGCAGCGCCGGCGCCGCCCAGCCCATCGCCAAGAGCGCGGCAGCCGCCGGCACCCACCAGCGCTTCGCCGCAGCGGCCATCAAGTGCCGGCGGCGGGGGTTTGCGAAATCGCATCGGGCATATTAAATTGGCCTTTGATTGAATGCCGGACACCCGTGCGTTTCCGTTCAGTCTATCGCGCCGACAAACACGGGTCCAACGTCTGTAAGATAGCATCATGCATATCTTGATCGTTGAAGATGACGAGGTTGCGCGCGATTATCTGGCCAAGGCGCTGCGCGAGGCGGGACATTCGATCGATGTCGCGGCAAACGGCCTCGAGGGACTGCACCTCGCCTCCTCGATCGCGGTCGATCTTGCCATCGTCGACCGGATGCTGCCCAAACTGGACGGGCTCGCCTTGGTTCAATCGCTGCGCGCCACGGGCCGCAAGATCCCGGTGCTGATATTGAGCGCGCTCGGCGACGTCGACGACCGCATCACCGGCCTTCGAGCCGGCGGCGACGATTACCTGACGAAGCCGTATCACATGTCGGAGTTGCTGGCGCGCATCGACGCGCTTGCGCGGCGCGGCGAGAACGGCAGCGCGGAAGCCAATACCAAGCTGAAGCTGGCCGATCTGGAACTCGACCGCATGACCCGCCGGGTCATGCGCAACGGCAAGAAAATCGAGCTTACCGCCCGCGAATTTCAGCTGCTGGAATTCATGATGCGCCACAGCGGCCAGGTGGTGACGCGCACCATGCTGCTGGAGGGGGTGTGGGACTACCATTTCGACCCTCAGACCAATGTGATCGACGTGCACATCAGCCGTCTGCGCCAGGCGATCGACAAGGATTTCGACAAGCCCCTGTTGCACACCGTGCGCGGCGCCGGGTACAGCTTGCGCGAAGACGAATAGCGGTCCGCCGTGGGCCCCGATCAACGGTTTCTCGGTGTACTCGATACCTCCCCGTTCCGCATCGCCATCGTGTACTCGGTCGTATTCGCCTGCGGTGCGGCGGCGCTGCTGGGCGCGGTCGATTTCGCAGTCTCGCGCGTGGTCGACGGCAGCACCGACAACCTCATCGAGGCCGAAGTGCAGGGATTGCGCGAGCAAATGCTGGTGCTGTCGCGCAGCGATTTCATCGAGCTGATCGAACAGCGCTCGCAGGATCAGGACGTTCGCGGCGCCGTGTACTTGATGGTGGACCCGCAATTGCGCCCGGTGGCGGGCAACGTGCCGGCCTGGCCTAAGATCGACCCTAGCCAAGGCAAGTGGTTCCTGTTCAAGGTATCGGTGCCGTTCGGCGACGAGACCCGCGAGCACGAAATGCGCGCGCAGTATTTCAAGTTGCCGAGCGGATACCAGATGTTGGTGGGCCACGACGTGCAAGAGCGGCAGGACGTCAAGAGTCTCATGATGCGGGGACTGATCGCGGCGGTGGTGATGACCTTGCTCCTGGGGTTGGGAGGGGGCTTTTGGATGGGCCGGCGCATTTTGGCGCAGGCGGGCGCGATTTCGGCCGTGGCCACTCAAATCATGCGCGGCGACCTGTCGCAGCGTCTGCCGGTGCGCGACGCGGACGACGAAATCAACACGCTGGCGCGCGAAATCAACACCATGCTGGACAAGATCGAGCAGCTCACTCTCGGCATGCGCACTGTGCTCGACAGCGCCGCGCACGATTTGCGAACCCCGCTCAATCGCCTGCAGTCGACCGCCGAGGGGGCGATGAGCCAGCTCGAGCCCGGGTCTCCCGAGCGCCGCGTTCTGGAGCGGGTCACCACCGAGGTGGATCACATGCGCAGCACCTTGGATGCGCTGCTGCGCATCGCGCTGGCCGAAACCGGCACCGTGGCGCGCGAGCCGGTGGATCTGTCGGAATTGGTCGCGAGCGTGGTCGAGCTGTACGCACCGGTCAGCGAAGAGCGCGGCATCCGATTGGACAGTTCGGTCGCTCCGGGTGCGGAGGTGCAGGGCAGCCGGCAACTGTTGGCTCAGGCACTGGCGAATTTATTGGATAATGCCATCAAGTTCACGCCCGACGGCGGGCATATTCGAGTGGTGTTGAAGGGTTCCGGCAGCGAGCCGGAGGTGATCGTGGAAGACAACGGTCCCGGCATACCGGCGGACAAGCGCGAGATCGTACTCGGCCGCCGCGTACGGTTGGATGAGGCGCGCAAATTTCCCGGTTCGGGTCTCGGCCTCTCGCTGGTGGCGGCTGTCACCAAACTGCATGGCGCGCGCCTGGTGCTGGACGACGCCGCACCGGGCCTGCGGGTTTCTTTGAAATTTTGAAGGAGTCGATCATGTCGCAATTCCGGTTTCCAGCCGCAGGCCTCGTCCTGCTCGTGTTCGTCGCCGGTGCAATCGATTGCGCCGCCGCAGCCGATTCGTCCGCGCCGGGTGCGGCGGCGCTCTCGGGCATCGATCTGCAGTACGTGGATCATGCGGTGCGCCCGCAGGACGATTTGTACCGCTATTTGAACGGCAAATGGCTGGACACCTTCCAGATACCGCCCGATAAGGGCGTTTACGGGTCCTTCACCTACCTCGACGATCTCACCCAGGAGCAGCTCCGCGGAATCATCGACGGTCTCGCCGGCAATACGGACGCCGAGGCGCGAAAAATCGCCGATCTGTACGCGAGCTTCATGGACGAACACCAGCTCGAGTCGCTGCGGATCAGACCCCTGCGGGCGGAATTTGCGGCTATCGACGCAATCTCGGGCAAGAGCGGCATTCCCCCGCTGATCGCCCATCTGAATCGCATCGGCGCCGTCGCGCCCTATGCGTTCTCCATCAATCAGGACGCCAGGAATTCCCTGCAGTACGCGGTGATTATTCGCCAGAGCGGATTGGGGATGCCCGATCGGGACTACTACCTCAAAGACGATGCCAAGCTCAAGGACACGCGCGCCAAGTATCAGGCGCACATCGCGAAGATGCTGGACATGGCGGGCGATACGGACTCGCAGCCGCACGCGGCCGCCATCTTGGAACTCGAAACCGCGCTCGCGCGGCTGCAATGGACCCGGGTCGAAAACCGCGATCCCATCAAGACGTACAACAAGACCGCGATCGCCGAATTGCCCAAGCTGATGCCGGGCTACGATTGGGCACGGTACCTGCGCGCCGGCGAGATCTCGGGCAAGGTCGATGCCGTGATCATCAATCAGCCGAGTTTTTTCAGCGGCCTCGACAAGCTGATGACGGAAACGCCGCTGCCCGTGTGGAAGGCCTATTTCAAGTGGCATGTGCTGGCGGCGGCGGCCCCGTACATGTCCAAGGCTTTCGTCGACGAGCGCTTCGCGTTCACCGGAACCACGCTGAGCGGCATTCCGGAAAATCGGGCGCGGTGGAAGCGCGGCATTACGCTCATCGACGAGTCGTTGGGCGAGGCGCTGGGCAAGCGCTACGTGGCGAAATACTTCCCGCCCGAAAACAAGGCGCGCATGGAAGCGCTCATCGGCAACATGCTGGACGCCTATCGCCGCGACATCCAGACTCTGGATTGGATGAGCCCGGAGACCAAGAAGGGCGCGCAGGCAAAGCTGACCAAGCTCACCACGAAAATCGGCTACCCCGACAAATGGCGCGACTACGGAAAGCTGCAGATATCGCGCGGCGATCTTTGGGGGAATGTGGTGCACGCCCGGGAATTCGAGTACCGGCGCAACCTCGATAAGCTGGGCAAGCCCGTGGATCGCACCGAGTGGGGCATGACGCCCCAGACCATCAACGCCTACTACAACCCGTTGATGAATGAGATCGTGTTCCCGGCCGCCATCCTGCAGCCGCCCTTCTTCAACGTGCGGGCCGACGATGCGGCCAATTACGGCGGGATCGTCGCCGTCATCGGTCACGAAATGAGCCATGGCTTCGATGACCGAGGCAGCCAGTACGATGCGGACGGCAACCTCCATGATTGGTTCACCCCGGAGGACCACGAGAAGTTCAAAGCCAAGACCCGCGCGTTGGTTGCCCAATACAGCGCCTACGAACCCGTGCCCGGCTACCACGTCAACGGCGAACTCACGCTGGGCGAGAACATCGGGGACAACTCGGGGCTTGCGATCGCGTTCAAGGCCTACCATCTGTCGCTGGCGGGCAAGACGGGGCCCGTCATCGACGGTTTGACCGGCGATCAGCGGGTGTATCTGGGTTGGGTGCAGGTGTGGCGCGGCAAGGAGCGCGAAGCGGAGGCGATTCAGAGGATCAAGACCGACCCGCATTCGCCCGCCGCGGTTCGGGGCACCGCACCGGTGGTCAATCAGGAAGGTTTTTATTCCGCGTTCGACGTCAAGGAGGGCGACAAGATGTACGTGCCTCCGGAGAAGCGCACCAACATCTGGTAGGCCGGCCCGCGGGATGCGGAAGTCCCATCGTCAGGGTGGGGCGCCCGCCCACAGGCCGCTGTGCTTGGCGGGATCTGCACTAAAGACGACGATCCCAGCGTCAATTTACCGGCGCCGGACTGCGGCGGCCCTCGGGACGGCCGGGGTCGGATACGTAAGACACTGAATTATAAAGAGAACTGGCGTCGGTAAATCCCTGGCATAGAACTTGCTCGATTCCTCGTGCGGCATGTGCCCGCGCTAGGAAATTCCATGGCCGATTCAGCCGACGACACTTCTGCTCCCCCGCCCAAGAAATCGGGCGGCGTCATGGCCACCCTCACCAACGGGATCGGCATTTTCGTGCTGACGTTGATCGCCGTGGTGGTCGGCGGTTTCGTCAACGCGAAGCTGCATCCGCTCCCGGACCTGCAATTGGACAAGGACGGCAAGATCAAAGCCATCGTGCCGGTGGCGGCCGCCGCCAAGGGCGAGGAGGGAGGAGGCGCCAAAAACACGCTGTACTTCGCGATCGACCCGCCCCTGGTGGTTAATTTCGAGGATGGTTCCGTGGTGCGCTTCCTGCAGATCAGCATGGAAGTCATGGCCCACGATCAGAAGGCCATTGACGGCGTGCAAAAGAACATCCCGTTGATTCGCAACAACTTGTTGATGCTCATGAGCAATCGAAACTACCAGTCGATGATGTCCCGCGACGGCAAGGACAAGCTGCGCCAGGAAGCGCTTGCCGAGGTGCGCGCGGTACAGAAGAAGGAAGGCAGTCCGGACGTGGACGACATTCTGTTCACCAGCTTCGTGGTGCAGTAGTGACCGAGGCTCCGCCCGCCGCGGCCATCTCCGACGAAGAAGTATCGGCGCTGCTCGAAAAGAACGGCGCCGAGACGGTTCGGCCCTATGACTTCACGGCGCAGCGCATCAATCGCATGCAGCTGCCGCTCCTGGAAGTGGTCAGCAAGAGTTTCGCCGAGCGCGCAGGAGCGTCGCTGTCGGTATTGCTGAGCCGCGAGGCCACCATGCAGTTCAAGTCGCTGGAGTCGGCCAAGAGCGGGGACTTGCAGGCCGCACTGCCGATGCCGGGCAGTCTTGCCGTGGTGCGTCTCAAACCGCTCCCCGGCTTTGCCTTCGTGAGCGTCGAGCCCACCCTGCTGATGACGCTGCTGGACGGCTTCTTCGGCGGATCGGGCCGTGCCACCACCGACGCGCAAGCCGCCGTCGCTCCGGCCGCGCAGCGCTTCCTCTCGCTATTGCTTCGCAGTTTCGCCGCGGATTTGACGGCTGCCTGGGCGCCGGTGACGCCGATCGAGTTCGAACTGGTGAAACAGGAGACCAATCCGCGATTGGTCCAACTGGGCGCTCCCAATGATTCTCTGCTGGTCGTCAAGTTCACGGTGGAATTCGGCGCGCACAGCGGCGGCATCGATTGGTTTCTGCCGGAGGCGCTGCTCGCGCCGGTGCGCGAAACGCTCGCGGCCGTCGGCGGCCAATCGCCGGTACGCAAGCAGGACGCCTGGGCGCCCATGCTCACCTTGGGGATAAAAGAGGCCGAACTCGATACCCGCGCCATCCTCGCCCAGGCGCAAATCAGCCTGCGCGAGTTGGTACGCCTGTCCCCGGGCGACATCATTCCCATCGAAGCTCCTCAGCACGCCATGCTGCTGGCGGGCGATGTACCGCTGTATCGCGGCCGTTTCGGCGTCTCACAAGGGCGCAATGCAATCAAGATTCTTCCAGGAGGCTCCACATGAGCATGCCAGACCCCAAAAATGCCGCGGTCGCGCGAGCGCAATTCGGCGACCTAGCTCCCAACGCCGGCGGCGGCGGCGGTCAGGAAATGAATTTGAATCTCATCCTCGACGTCGCGGTCACGCTGGCGTTGGAGGTGGGGCGGGCCCGCATGCCCGTGCGCGAGCTGCTGCAGCTGGCGCCGGGCGCCGTCGTCGAGCTCGATCGCCTGGCCGGCGAGCCGCTCGATGTGCTGGTGAACGGAGTCCGCATCGCGCGCGGTGAAGTCGTGGTGGTCAACGAGAAATTCGGCATCCGATTGACGGATGTGGTGAGCGCGACCGAAAGGATGGAGCACGCTCGATGACGGGTATGGTGCAACCCGCCTCGCCCTTGTCCGTGGGCAGCATGGCGCAGCTCACCTTGAGCCTCATCGCCATCGTGGCGCTGATCTTCGCCATCAGCTGGGTGCTGAAGCGCTTGAAGCTTGCGGGTCCCCGAGGTACCGGCGAGATCGCCGTCATCGACCAGGTGAGCGTGGGACCGCGGGAGCGCATCGTGCTGGTGCGCGTCGGCGAGTCGCAGGTGCTCATCGGCATCGGCGCCTCGGGATTGGTGCCGCTCACCCCGCTGGCCGCGCCCATTGTGCTCAAGGGCGGCACTCAGGCGCCGGCCTTCGCCGAGCGGCTGCGGGAACTCATGAAGCGGCCGGGTGCCTCCGAATGAGCCGGATGCTTCACCGCCGGTCGCTGATCGCGTTGGCTCTGTTGCTGCCCGCGCTCGCGCTGCTGCCCGGCCATGCGGCCATGGCGCAGGTCGCGCTGCCGGCGGTCGCCATCAATACGGCCGCGGACGGGGCGCAGACCTACTCGCTCACGTTCCAAGTGTTGATCCTGATGACCGTGCTGACGCTGCTGCCGGCAATTTTGCTGGCGATGACGGCGTTCACCCGAATCATCATCGTGCTGTCGATTCTGCGGCAGGCGCTCGGCATGGCGACGACTCCGTCGAATCAAATACTGACCGGCCTTGCGTTGTTCATGACCTTCTTCGTCATGAGCTCGACCGTCGAGCAGTCCTACGCCAACGGCATCAAGCCCTATCTCGACGGTCAATTGGCCGGCGAAGTCGCCCTGGACCGAACCGTGCAGCCGCTCAGGAAATTCATGCTGGCGCAGACCCGCGAAAACGACTTGCAGCTGTTCTCGAAGCTGTCCGGCAAGCCGCAATTCGCCTCTCCGGACGATGTCCCGCTGTCGGTGCTGATTCCGACCTTCATGACCAGCGAACTGAAGACTGCGTTCCAGATCGGCTTCATGGTGTTCATCCCCTTCCTGGTCATCGACCTCGTCGTGGCCAGCGTGCTGATGTCGATGGGCATGATGATGCTGTCCCCCGTTCTGGTGTCGCTGCCGTTCAAGATCATGCTGTTCGTGGTGGTGGACGGGTGGACGTTGCTCATGGGCACGCTCGCCGCGAGCTTTCACCAATGACGCCCGAGAACGTCATGGATCTGGCGCACCGCATGCTGCTGGTGACCGCGATGGTGGCGGCGCCGCTGCTGTTGATCGCGCTGATCACCGGCCTCGTGATCGGCATGCTGCAGGCGGCGACTCAGATCAACGAATCCACCCTGAGCTTCATTCCGAAACTGCTGCTGCTGGTGCTGACCCTGTTCGCCACCGGCCCCTGGATGCTGCGCGTGCTCACCGATTTCACGCGCGATCTCTACACCAGCATCCCGTCCTTGATCGGCTAGGTCCCCCGATGCAACCCGTCGTTCTCAATGTCGCAGATGTGTCCACGTGGGTGGCGCGATTGTGGTGGCCGACGCTGCGGGTCGGCGGTTTCGTGCTGGCGGCTCCGATCGCCAGCGAAAAGACCATACCGAACCTGATCAAGATCGTGATGTCGGTGGCGCTCGCCTTTTTGATGGCTCCCTTGGCGCAGGTACCGGCGGGGCTGTCGATCTTCTCGGCCGCAGGGATGCTCGCCGGCGCGCAAGAGGTGTTGATCGGCGTCTCCATCGGCATGGTGGTGCAGCTCGCCTTCGAGGCGCTGACTTTCGCCGGCCAGACCATTTCTCTGACCATGGGCCTGGGCTTTGCGACCCTGGTCGATCCGCAGCGCGGTGCGCAAACCACGGTGATCGGTCAGATGTTCATGATCATCGGCGTCCTCGCCTACCTTGCCGTGAACGGCCACCTGGTGTTGCTCGGCGTGCTCGCCGACAGTTTTCACACGCTCCCCATCGGCGGCGCGCCCATCGGCAAGGACTTCCTGCTGTCGGTGGTCGTGTGGGGGGCGCATGTATTTGAATCCGGTTTGATGATTGCGCTGCCGGCGGTGATTGCGCTGGTGATCGTGAACATGGCGCTCGGCGTGGTGACCCGCGCGGCGCCGCAGCTCAATCTGTTCGGCATCGGTTTCACCATCACTCTGATGTGCGGATTCTTCGTGCTCATCGTCGGCCTCGACGGGATCATGACCGGCATCATGAACCTCATCCAGAGCTCGCTCGGCGCCGTCGCCGAGCTCGTGCGGGCCGCCCCCGCGGGAGTCCGCTGATGGCAGCCGAAGCCGAAACGGGCGGCGAACGCACCGAAGAACCTTCGGCAAAACGCCTACAAGACGCGCGTGAGCGGGGCCAGGTGCCTCGCTCGCGCGAGCTGACCAATTTCGCCACCATGATCGCAGGCAGCGCGACGCTGGTCGCGATCGCCGGGACGCTATCCAGCCGCTTGTCGGACTTGATGCGCCAGGGTCTGTCCATCGATGTGGGTGCCTTGCGCGATCCGGACAGCATGTTCGCCCTCCTCGGGCAGGCCTGCATCGGCGCGGTCACCATGCTGCTGCCGGTGTTCGGCGCCGTGATCGCCCTGGTCCTGCTGGCCGCGATCGCTCTCGGCGGCTGGAATTTCAGTGCCCAGGCCATGGTTCCCGATTTCACGCGCATGAGTCCGCTCGCGGGCCTGAAGCGGTTGTTCGGGCTGCGCGGCGCCTCGGAACTCGGTAAGGCCCTGCTGAAGTGCGCGCTGGTCGGAGGTGTTTGCGCCGCCATCGTGTCCGCCCTCTTCGGCGACGTGATGGCGCTCGCGCACATGGAGACTCACGCGGCCATCGGCCGCGGCGCGGGGCTCGTGAGCTGGGCCTTCGTCTGGCTGTGCGCCTCGATGGCGCTGGTGGCCATGATCGATGTTCCGCTGCAACTGTTCCAATTCAAGTCCGCGCTGCGCATGACGCGCCAGGAAGTGCGCGACGAAGCCAAGGAATCGGACGGCCGTCCCGAGACCAAGCAGCGCATCCGTCAACTGCAGCAGGCGATAGCGCGGCGGCGCATGATGCACAAGGTTCCCACCGCGGACGTGGTGCTCGTCAATCCGACCCACTTCGCCGTCGCCCTCAAATACGACCCCAAGATGATGCGTGCGCCGCGCGTGGTCGCCAAGGGCGCGGATCTGGTCGCGCAAAACATCCGCCGCATCGCCGCCGAGCACCGCGTGCCGGTGTTCGAGTCGCCGAAATTGACGCGCGCTCTGTACCGCTCCACCGATTTGAACAAGGAAATCCCCGCCGGCTTGTACGTGGCCGTGGCGCAGGTTCTCTCGTACATATTCAGGGTCCGCACCTTGAATCCGACCGCTGCCGCCAGAATGGCGCGGCCGGACCCGAAAGTTAGCGACGAGTACGAGGGCGTATGAACGCGCGCGCCACCGTAGCGACCTTCGGAGAATTCGCCCGCAACGGATTGGGCGTGCCGCTGTTGGTCATGGTGGTCCTCGCCATGATGGTGCTGCCGCTGCCGGCGTTCCTGCTGGACATTTTCTTCACTTTCAACATTTCACTGTCGATCATGATCCTGCTGGCCGTGATCTATGTGCGTCGGGCGCTCGAGTTCGCGACGTTTCCGACGGTGCTGTTGGGCGCCACCCTGCTGCGCTTAGGGCTCAACGTCGCATCGACGCGCATCGTACTGATGAACGGACACACCGGATCGCACGCCGCGGGCCACGTCATCTCTGCGTTCGGCCAGTTCGTGGTGGGCGGCAACTATGCCGTCGGCATGGTCGTGTTCACGGTGCTGGTGATCATCAATTTCGTCGTGATCACGAAGGGCGCCGGCCGCATCTCGGAAGTGAGCGCCCGCTTCACCTTGGACGCCATGCCGGGCCGGCAGATGGCGATCGACGCGGACCTCAACGCCGGCATCATCACGCAGGCAGAGGCCATCGTCCGGCGGCAGGAAGTGCGCGAGGAGGCCGACTTCTACGGCGCCATGGACGGCGCCAGCAAGTTCGTTCGCGGCGATGCCATCGCCGGCATCTTGGTCGTGTTCATCAATCTGTTCGGCGGCACCATCATCGGAGCGGCGCAGCACGGCATGTCGCTGGCCGACGCCGGCCGCACCTATGCGCTGCTCACCATCGGCGACGGTCTGGTCGCCCAGATACCGGCGCTGCTCCTGTCCGTGGCGGTCGCCATCCTGGTCACGCGCGTGTCCCGGCCGCACGACATGAGTCAGCAGATCATGACGCAGGTATTGGGCCAGCCCAAGGCGCTGGGAGTCACCAGCGGCATACTGGCGCTGCTCGGCGTCATTCCGGGAATGCCGAACCTGGTATTCCTGGGGATGTCGGCGGCGTGCGCCGCCGGCGCGTACTTCCTGGGCAAGCGCAAGGCATCCGAAAAGGCCGCGGCCGCAGCACCTCCGCCCGCGGCGACGGCTCCCTCCGAAAACAAGGAATTGTCATGGGACGACGTCGAGCCGGTCGATCTGATCGGACTCGAAGTCGGCTACCGGCTGATCCCGCTGGTCGACCGCAATCAGGGCGGCGAGCTGATGGGCCGCATCAAGGGCGTGCGCAAGAAGCTGTCCGAGGAGCTCGGCTTCCTGGTGCAGGCCGTGCACATCCGCGACAACCTGGAGCTCGGGCCGAATTCCTACCGCATCACCATCTTGGGCGCGCCGGTCGGCGAGTCCGAGGTATTCCCGGACCGCGAGCTGGCCATCAATCCGGGCCAGGTCTCGGGGACGCTGCCGGGTTCCGCGACCAAGGACCCGGCTTTCGGCTTGGATGCGGTGTGGGTGGAGAAGTCGCGGCGCGAGCAGGCTCAGGCGCAGGGCTACACGGTGGTGGACGCGAGCAGCGTCATCGCGACCCACCTGAGCCACCTGTTGCAGTCCCACGCGCACGAGCTCCTGGGTCACGAGGAAGTGCAGCAATTGCTCAATCGCCTCGCCAAGAGTGCGCCGAAGCTCATCGAAGACTTGGTGCCGAAGATGCTGCCGATGAGCGTCGTCGTCAAAGTGCTGCAGTACCTGCTGCTCGAGCGGGTGCCCATCCGCAATTTGCGCACCATCTGCGAGACGCTGGCCGAACTCGCGCCCAAGAACCAGGATCCGGTATCGCTCGTGGCCGCGGTCCGCGTCGCTCTCGGCCGCAGCATCGTGCAGAACATCGGCGGGCTGCGCCAGGAATTACCGGTCATCACCTTGGATCCGGCGCTCGAGCAAGTGCTGCAGGACTCGATGGCGACCGGCGGCGATGCCTCGCCCGGATTCGAGCCCGGCCTTGCCGACAGAATTCAGACGGCGCTCGCGGACAGCACGCGGCGCCAGGAAGCGGCGGGCGAACCCGCGGTACTGCTGGTCGCGCCGAAAATTCGGCCCTGGATCTCGCGGTTGATGCGCCACTCGACGCCGTCGCTGGCGGTGCTCGCCTACAACGAGATACCGGAGAACCGCCGCATTCGCGTGATCGCAGCGGTCGGACGTTAGATTTGCTTGGATTAGGGAGGTAGTCATGAAGATTAAGCGTTACACGGCACCCAGCATGCGCGAAGCACTGGCGCGAGTGCGCGCGGAGCAAGGGGCCGATGCCGTCATTCTCTCCAGCCGCCGCGGCGAGGAGGGCATCGAGGTCATCGCCGCCGTCGACTATGACGAGGCCCTGTTCGTCGACGCGAACCGGCTGCGATCGTCGGTGAGCCCGACGGCACCGGCGCCCGCTGCGCCCGAACCGTCCATTGCAGTATCGCGGACGCCGAAACTGATTCCCGCGCATTTTCAAAGACTGACCATGTCGTCGCTGCCCGTGGCCACGGTGCTGCGAGACTCGCTGCCGGCGGCCGTTCGCACTCCCGCCGCGGCCAAGCCGGCGCAATCGACGCAACCACCCCAGCCGATGCAACGACCGCAGTCGTCGCAGCCGCCGCGGTCGTCGCTACCGCCGCAACCGGCGCAATCGTCGCGGTTGTCGCAGCCGGCGCAATCGCCCCAACCGGCGCAACCGTCGCGGTCGTCGCAGGCGGCGCAATCGCCGCAACCGGCGCGGGTGGACGCGAACTACACCGCCATGCAGCGCGAATTGAAGGATATGCGCCAGATGCTCGAGTCGGGGTTCGCCGGCGTCACGTGGAACGACAAGCGTCTGCGCGAGCCTTTGAAGGCGCGCGTGCTGGAAGAGCTCTCGGCCGCGGGCATAGCGCCGGACGTGGCCTCGATGCTGGCAAAACTCACACCGCAGCGCACGACCGTGGAGAACCCCTCGCATATTCCGATGGCGCTGCTGGTCAAGCACCTGCCGGTGGTCGACGATCTCTCGACCGTCAGCGGCGGGATCATGGCCGTCGTCGGTCCGACGGGAGCCGGCAAGACCACGACCCTCGCGAAGCTCGCCGCGCGTTGGTGCATGCGCCATGGGGCCAAGGATTTGGCGCTGGTCAGCACCGACAGCTACCGCATCGGCGCGCGCGACCAGCTGATGACCTACGCGCGAGTTCTCGGCGCCCCGATGCACGCCGCCAACAGCGGCAAGGAATTGGCCGCGCTGCTGGAACGGCTAAAATCGAAGAAATTGATTCTGATCGACACCGCCGGCATGGGTACGCGAGACGCGCGTCTCGCCGAGCAGCTGGCCGTGCTCAAGCAGGGCGCCCCGCGCGCGCGGATCTTGTTGGCGCTGCCCGCCCAGAGCGAAGGGAATGCGCTCGAAGAGATCGTGCAGGCATTCGCGCCGCTGAACCCGGTGGCCTGCATCCTCACCAAGGTGGACGAGGCGGCAAGCTTGGGCGCGGTGATTTCCACCACGCTGCGCCATCGGCTGAAAATCGCCTATGTGTGCGACGGACAGCGGGTGCCGGAGGACATGCACGCGGCGCATCAAAAGCGTGTGTCGCTGGTTCGCGCCGCGCTCTCGCTGAAGGACGCCAGACCCGTCGTCCGCGACGAAGCCTATCTAGCCCGCAACTTCGGCCGAGGATCCGCCCATGTCTAGTACCCGACTAACGCCCGCTCAAGCCGAGGCGCTGGCCGAGCTCAATTCTTCGCGCCCGGTCAAAGTGATCGCCGTCACCGGCGGCAAGGGCGGGGTGGGCAAGACCACCGTATCCGCCAATCTGGCAGTGTCCATCGCCGCGCAGGGCCGGGACGTGATGCTGGTCGATGCGGACTTCGGGCTCGCCAATGTCGATGTTCTGCTCGGACTGCACACCCGGTTCAATCTCGGGCATGTGATCAAGGGTCAGTGCTCGCTCGAGGATGCCATCGTCACCGGGCCGCATGGCCTGCAAATCGTGCCGGCCGCTTCCGGCATGAAGCACATGGCGAACCTGTCGGAGGCGGAACACGCAGGCATCATCCGGGCGTTCAGCGACTTGTATCACCGCGTCGAGGTTCTGGTCGTGGATACCGCGGCCGGATTGGGCGACAGTGTCACGACCTTCACTCAGGCGGCGCATCACGTGGTGGTCGTGGTTTGCGATGAGCCCGCGTCCATTACCGACGCCTACGCGCTGATCAAGGTGATGAGCCGGGATCACGGCGTGCAGCGCTTCCAGATCCTGGCCAACCAGACGCGCCGCTCCGGAGAAGGCCCCGACCTGTTCCAGAAAATCGAGCGAGTCTGTGACCGGTTTCTCAATGTGACGCTGGAATTCGCAGGTTCCGTGCCGTTTGACGATTACCTGCGGCGTGCGGTGCAGCAGCAGGCCGCCGTGGTCGACGCCTACCCGGCGTGTATTTCGTCCATTGCCCTCAAGAATCTGGCTTCGAAGGCCGATAAGTGGTCTGTGCCCCAAGGAGCACGAGGTCACCTTGAGTTCTTTGTTGAGCGCATGGTAGGGGCCCGGATGGGTCCTTCGACGATATTGCAATGAGAGCAAGCACACAGTACTCGAACACACAGAAGCGCGGCCCGAAACCGATTGCGGACGATGACGTCCCGGTCGATCAGGTGCCGCAGCAAGAATTGGTCCTCCGACATGCCGATTTGGTCAAGCGCATTGCCTACCACTTGGTCAGCCGGATGCCCCCGAACGTCGAAGTCGACGATCTGATCCAATCCGGAATGATCGGCCTGTTGGATGCGGCGAAGAACTACTCGCCCAACAAGGGCGCCAATTTCGAAACCTACGCGGGCATTCGGATTCGCGGCGCCATGCTCGACGAAGTGCGCAAATCGGATTGGACTCCGCGTTCGGTGCATCGAAACATGCGCGAGATGGCCGACGTGGTGCGCAAGATCGAAAACGCCAAGGGACAGGATGCCAGCCCGACCGACATCGCCCAGGGGCTCGGTGTGACCATCGAGGAATATCACAAATTGGTTCAGGACGCGGCCAGCTGCCGCCTCTTCAGCTTCGATCAGATGGGTTCGAGCGAGGATGAATCGAGTCCGGCGGATCATGCCCGCGACGACAAACCGGGTCCCTTCGATCACATCGAGGACGCCGGCTTTCGCGATGCCATGGCCGCCGCCATCGATGTGCTGCCCGAGCGCGAGAAGCTGGTGCTGTCCCTGTACTACGACGAAGACATGAATTTGCGCGAGATCGGCGAGGTGCTCGAGGTATCCGAATCGCGTGTCTGCCAGATTCACGGTCAGGCTCTGGTGCGCCTGCGCGCACGGCTTGCGGAGTGGCTGGAGCCCGCCTAAGCCATGGATATCCTGAGCATCATCGGTGTCGTGCTGGGCCTGATCGCCATCATCGGAGGGGCGATCTTGAAGGGCAGCAGTGCCGGTGCCCTGGTCGGCAGCGCGGCGTTCGTGATCGTGGTGGTGGGAACATTTGCCGCGAGCCTGGTGCAGACGCCGCTGGCGACCTTCATACGTGCCTGGAAGATCGTCTCCTGGGTGTTCAAGCCACCCGCGAACAATCCGGCGGCGATGATCGAAAAGATCGTCGAGTGGAGCAACATCGCGCGCAAGCAGGGATTGCTCGGCCTCGAATCGGCTGTGGAAGCGGAGAAGGACGCCTTCCTGAAAAAGGGATTGCAGTCCCTGGTCGACGGCGGCGAGCCGGATGCCATCCGCTCCAGCATGGAAATCGAATTGGACGCGATGGAACACTTCGACACTCAGGCAGCCAAGGTGTTCGAGGCCATGGGAGTTTACTCCCCGACGCTCGGCATCATCGGCGCCGTCATGGGCTTGATGGCGGTCATGCAGAATCTCAACGATCCGTCGAAGCTCGGCCACGGCATCGCGGCGGCCTTCATCGCCACCATCTACGGCATCGCTTTCGCCAACCTGCTGTTCCTGCCCATGGGCAACAAGCTGAAGTCGGTGATTCACGGTCAATCCCAGGTACGCACCATGGTGATCGAAGGCATCATCGCCATCGCCCAGGGTGAGAATCCGCGCAACATCGAATCGAAGCTGCAAGGGTACTTCCACCACTGAGGACGTCATGGCGCGCAGGAAAAAGCACGAGGAGCATGTGAACGCGGAGGCCTGGGCGATTCCCTACGGCGACCTCGTGACCTTGCTGTTCGCGCTGTTCACCGTGATGTACGCCATGTCGTCGGTGAACGAGGGGAAATTCCGCATTCTGTCCGATTCGATGATCGCCGCCTTCAACGGGGCGCCGAAGACCTTGCGGCCGGTCAATCTCGGCGAGAAGGAGCCCGGCAAGGGCGGCGAGAAGCCGCTGGTCGGCATCACGCCCACGGCGCTGATCAAGATCGACGAGAGGTCGACTCCGGACGGCAGCCTCGTACCGCGCGATCCGACCAGGAGCGAAAGCGTGCACAACGCGGATTTGCCCGGAGCCCTGATCCGCATGCAGCGCCAGGTGCAGGACGCCATGCAGGCGTTGATCGACGCCAAGCTGGTGACCGTGCGGCGCGAAAACATGTGGCTGGAGATCGAAATCAACGCCGACATCCTGTTTCCGAGCGGCTCCGGCGATTTCACGACGGCCGCCGAACCCGTGCTCGACAAACTGGCGGAGGTGCTCAAGCCCTTCCCCAATCCGATTCGCGTCGAAGGACATACCGACGATCGGCCCATCAAGACCTCCCAATTCCCGTCCAACTGGGAACTGTCGGCGGCCCGAGCGGCCAGCGTGGTGCATCAATTCACGCGCCAGGGCGTCGATCCGCTACGGCTCGAAATCGTCGGTTTCGGCCAATTTCATCCGCGTCAACCGAACGACACGAGCGAGGGTCGCAATGCGAACCGGCGCGTCGTCATTCTGGTGCTCGAGGAAGTAGCGCCCGGCGCGACGACCACGATGCGAACCAACGATCAGACACCGGATAACGTTACGCCCCCCGGGGTCGACATCGCGGAGTCGAGCAACGCCGCGAATCGCCTGATCGAGCGCGTACCGCCGGCGTCCATCGACACCGTGTTGGTCAAAGAGCAAGTCACGCCAAAATCGAACCAGGCTCCCAGAACGGAATGAGCGAGGTCACGCAATGAGCGAAGTTGACCGCTTGAGCAATTCGGGTCTCTATCCGGCGCTCCCCATCGCCGACAAGAGGCCCTCCAGGGACGGCTCGCGCGGGCCGCCGCGCGACGACCAGCAACCTCCCGATAAGCCCGCGCCGCCTGCGGGCACCGGGTCCGCGGCTCCGCGGCCTCCTAAATCTCTCATCGACGAGTACGCATAATGATCATGAATCTCTCCACGGTCTTGGGTCTAGCAGCCGCCACGCTCGGATCCTTGAGTTTGGTCTCGGTACTGGTGACCGTTCAGGCGATGCGAGGCTGGCGTACCCGCTGTCTCGCGCTCGAATCGAGCCTGGCGGCCGTGCGCCGCGAGCTGGAGCTGGTGGCCTCGATCAGCATCAAGACCGGACGGCGGGTCAAGCGCGTGGAAAGCGAATATTCGGGCGTCGCCGAGCGCATGGAGCGGGTGGAGCTTCGATCGCCCGTGCGGTCCTTCGAGTCGGCCATCGACTCCGCGCGCCGCGGGACCGATTCCAGCAGGCTCACGCAACAGTTCGGACTGAGCCGCAGCGAGGCCGACTTGGTTTGGCGGCTGCACGGGCGCAAGAAAATCGCCTGAGGCCGAGCCTCGTTGTGGTTGCTGCCGAATCGGTTCAAACTCGAGGCAGCAACCATCACGGCAACGTTGGGTGGGTTATGAGACGTCAGTTGCTTGCGATCTTCGCAGTCGCCGCAATCGGTTTCGGCGGTGCCGCTTCGGCCGGCTCCGCATACACTCAGGGTTTCGTGCACCTGCGCGCCGGGCCGAGTGCCGACTACCCGCTGGTTTTCACCCTGCCGCCCAACACTCTGTTGAACGTGAACGGTTGTCTCGACGACTGGACTTGGTGCGATGTGGACTGGCAGGGCAACCGCGGGTGGGTCTACGGTAATTTTGTTTTCTTCGATTATCAAAACCGCCGCGTTCCCGTCATCGAGTTCGGTGCGAGTTTGGGAATCGGCATCGTGGCGTTCAGCATCGGCGATTACTGGGGCCGCTACTATCGAGGCCGGCCTTGGTATGGGCGAGAAAACTACTGGATGCACCGGCCGCCGCCGCCGCGCCGTCCGCGGCCTCCGCCTCGGCCGAATCCGCCACCGCGACCGAATCCTCCGCCCCGGCCGAATCCGCCGCCGCGACCGCGGCCGCCCGTGGATCGACCCTCGCCGGGCAAACCGAATCTTCCCGGCAACGGCGGCCGGCCTTCGCAACCGCAGCCCAAGCCCGCGCCGCGCCCGGACAACAAACCGGCACCGGATCGGCCGCGCCCGGACAGCAAGCCGGCACCGGATCGGCCGCCGCCCGGTTAGCGCTGCGCTCGCGGCACATCGACGAGCGTTTCGCCGCCGGCGATGCCGTTTCCTCTGTGTCGAGCTTCGTGTTCCCTGTTGATCGAGCTTGCGGACAAGGTTGCACGTACCTTCACGGGCGGCAAACCAAATCCGCCGGGGAGCGACGGATCGTCGCAAGTTCTGAGCGAGTGATATGCGCGCAGCGGTATTCTACGGGCCTCGCGACCTGAGGCTGGAATCGGTCCCCGAACCCGAGCCCGGCCCGGGCGACGTCAAGCTACGGGTCATTTACAACGGCATCTGCGGCAGCGATCTGCACGAGTACTACGACGGACCGATCACCACCCGCACGACGCCCCATCCGCTCACCGGTGTCAAGAACCCCGTCATCCTCGGCCATGAATTGTGCGGCGAGGTGGTGTCCTGCGGTCCCGGGGTCGAGGACCTGTCGCGCGGAGATTTGATCGCCGTCGAGCCGCTCGAAACCTGCGGGCACTGCGGCTGGTGCACGGCCGGACAGTACAACCACTGCCCCGATCTGGCGCTGCACGGCTACAACCGATCGAGCGGCGGCCTTGCCGAATACACCGTCGTGCGCCGCCGGATGGCGCATCGCCTGCCATCCGGGATGACACCCGCGCAGGGTGCGGTCATCGAGCCGCTTGCCGTGGCCTGGCACACCGCGAATCGATGCCGGGTCGAGGCCGGGCAGACCGTGGCGATTCACGGTGCCGGACCCATCGGCATCGGCGTGTGCCTGACGCTCAAGGCGCGCGGCATCGAGGTCATCATGGTCGATCCCTCGCCGCTTAGGCGTAGCGTGCTCGAGCGCCTCGGCGCGCGCGCGACTCTCGACCCGAACGACTGCGATCCGATTGCGGCCATCCGCGACTTGACCCGTGGCCATGGCGCGCATGCATCGGTCGATGCGGCCGGCGTGCCCGCGTCCTTCAATGCCATGCTGCATGGCACGCGCGTCGACGGCACGGCCGTGGTCGTCGCCATCCATCATCGGCCGGTGGTGATACCGCCCTTCGATCTGTTGATGCCGGAGGTTAACCTCACCGGCGTCGCCATGTCGGCGCACGCCTTTCCGAGCGTCATCGATGCGATGGCGCGGGGCTGCTATCCGCTCGATGAGTGGGTGGAAACGATTCCGTTCGACAGTCTGATGGAGCGTGGCCTGGAACGACTGCGCCGCCAAGAGGGACTAAAAATACTGGTCGATGTGGGATCGAGTGCGCGTCGCTAACTGACGCGAACCTCGAGCAGCATCGGCACTTTGGCGGCAAATAGTGCGAGCAGCGCGGCGTCGAGGTTCTCGCAGCGCTCGACGCATACGCCTTCGACACCGTGACCTCTGGCCAGCGCGCAGAAATCGAGATGCGGCAGGCGTACTCCAGGCAGCGTCTTGATGTGGAAGTGCGTGCCGAACTCTTCGAGCGCGCGATAGCTGCCGTTGTTGACGATGATGAAGGCGACGGGGAGATTGAGTTCGGCGGCGCTCCACAATCCCTGAATCGAGTACATGGCGGAGCCATCGCCGAGCAGGGCGATGACCTTGCGATCCGGCCGCGCCAGAGCGACTCCCACCGATGCCGGCAGGCCATGACCGAGACCGCCGCTGGCGCAGGTGTGAAAGGTATTGCGCACGAGGATGGGCAGGTGATCGTGCATGGGCCCGCGGCTGCTGGGGGCCTCCTCGACGATGATGCTGCCCGCGGGGCGCAATGCGGCGATTTGCTGCAGCAGGTACCGGTCGCTCAATCGGCCGGGGGCAATGCGCGGCGGCCGCGCCGGGATGGACGGGGGTGCGCGGGGCGCGGCCGGCGGCAACTCGAGCAGCGCGGCGATGCCGAATTTCAAATTCGTGACGATGGAGGTGCCGATGGGCGACCAGGCCGCCGCACCGGGGTCGTCGGTCAGCTGCACCAGGGTGGCGTCCTCCGGGATGTGCGGACCGTGACCTTCCACGTGATAGGTGAACACCGGTGCCCCCAGCGCCAGAATGAAATCAGCGCCGCGCAGGCGGGCGACGATGGCTGCCCGATCGGCCGGTAGGAAACCGGCGAACAGGGGATGGTCCTCCGGAAAGCTATTGCGCGCCGACATGGGACTGACCCAGACGGCGGCTTGATGGCGCTCCGCGAGAGCGATGACCTCGTCCCAGGCATCGTCGCGAGCCACCGATGCGCCGACCACGATCACGGGCCGGCGCGCGCGGCTCAAGCGCGCCGCGGCCTGCCTGAGCATCTCCGGATCGCCCGCCATCCGCCGGCTGACTTCACGTGCACTCGAGGGTGCACAGGGACGGTCCCAGTCGTCCACGGGAATCGAAACGAAGGCGGGGCCGCGCGGCGGCTGCATCGCGGCATAGTAGGCGCGGGCAATAGCCGCGGGAACGTCGGCCGCGCGCGCCGGCTCGCTGCTCCATTTCACGTAGGGCTTGGGCAGCTGCGCGGCTTGCTCGGAGTATAGAAAGGGTTCGAAGGGCAGAATGGAACGCGCCTGCTGGCCTGCGGTGATCACGAGCGGAGTCTGGTTCTTGTAAGCCGTGAAGATGCTGCCGAGCGCGTGGCCGACGCCGATGGCCGAGTGCAGATTGACCAGCGCGGCGTTGCCGCCGGCCTGCGCGAAGCCATCGGCCATCGCGACGACCACCGACTCCTGCAGGCCCAGCACATAGCGGAAATCGGCGGGAAAGTCGCGGAACATGGGCAGCTCGGTGGAGCCCGGGTTGCCGAAGACGGTGGTGAGCCTGAATTCGCGCAGCAGCGAATACACGGCCTCGCGCACGGTGATCTCTTCGTTCAAAGGCGGATCACCACTTTGCCGAAGTGAGAACCGCTTTCCAGGTGCCGGTACGCCGCGGCGGCGTCCTCGAAATCGAATTCGCGATCGACGATGGGCTGCAGCGTGTGCACCGAGATGGCGGCGTTCATGCGCTCGAAGTGAGCCCTCGATCCCACGTAGACGCCGTTCAAACTCCCCTGCTTGCCCAGCAGTCCGTACGGACTGCCCGCCGCGCCCACGCCGGTGAGCACGCCGATCATGGCGACCCGCCCGCCCACCGCGATCGATCCGATGGATCGCGCCAGGGATTCGGCGCCGCCGACGTCCAAGACGTGATCGACGCCGCGGCCGTCGGTCAGCTTGAGCACTTCGCGGTCCCATTCGGGGTGCGTCCGGTAGTTGATGCAGCCGTCGGCGCCGAGCGCCTTTGCGCGAGCCAGTTTCTCGTCGCTCGACGATGTGATCAGCACGCGTGCGCCGGCGAGCTGGGCCAGCTGCAGGCCGAATATGGACACACCGCCGGTGCCGAGTACCAGCACGGTCTCGCCGGGGGTGACGCGTCCGATGTCCACCAAGGAGCGCCAGGCAGTGACTGCCGCGCAGGGCAGAGTCGCCGCGCTCGCGTACGACAGATGGGCGGGTACCGCCACGGCGTTCTGCTCGTCGAAGGCCACGAATTCGGCCAGTACGCCGTCCGCGGGCGGCGCGCCGAGCGCGACCAGCGGGCCGGCGGGCGGTCTGCCGTCGACCCAGCCGCGAAAAAAGGTGCCCGCAACGCGCTCACCGACCCGAAAGCGGGTGACCGCGGCACCTACGGCGATCACTTCGCCCGCACCGTCGGACAACGGCACGGTGTTGGTCTTGACCGTGCCGCCCATGTAGTGACCCCGGGCGATGAGAAGGTCGCGGTAGTTGAGCGACGCGGCGTGGATGCGTACCAGAATCTGCGTGGGTTGCAGTTCGGGGTCGGGACGCTGACAGCGGCGCAAGCCGTCGAGACTGCTGCTGCCGGCGGTGATTTCATAGGCGCGCATCGAGACCCCTCCTCAATTATTGCGTGCGTTCGACGCCGATCGCCGCAAGTCTACCCGCAGATATGGGGAAGCGCTTGCACCGCGCATCGCAACTGCGTTCACTCTGGGCTGATCGCCATGGGCGCGGCGGCGCGCATCCTATGGATCCGTCGGCTCAATTGACGCCGCAGCGGGAGGAGTACCGTGCCGAGCGCATCGATAAAAAACTACGACTATGTGATCGTCGGCGCAGGTTCGGCGGGATGCGTCCTGGCGAATCGATTGACGCAAGACGAGGACGCCAAGGTTCTGCTCCTGGAGGCGGGCGGTGCATCGACCGGCCTGTTCAAGGACATGCCCATGGCATTTCCCAAGTACGTGGTCCGGCGCGATCTGAATTGGAACTTCGAGAGCGAACCCGAGCCCTATCTCAACGGGCGGCGCATCGAAATTCCGCGCGGCAAGGGCTTGGGCGGCTCCTCGATGATCAACGGCATGGTGTACGCGCGCGGTCATCGGCGCGACTATGACGATTGGGCGCGCCGGGGCCTGCCGGGATGGGGCTACGCCGACGTACTGCCGTATTTTCGAAAATCCGAGAAAAGCTGGCTGGGCGAGAATATCTATCATGGAGCATCGGGTGAAATGGAAATCGCCGTTCCCCGATCGAACATGCTGTACCGGGAGATTCGCGCCGCGACCATCGCAGCCGGATATCCGGCCACCGAGGATTATCACGGCGCTCAGGCCGAAGGCTTTCAGCGCAGCGAAATGACCGTGGTGCGCGGCAGGCGCGGAAGCGCGGCACGGTTATTTCTCCGGCCCGCCATGGGCCGGCGCAACCTGACGGTAGAGACTCGCACGCTCGCGGGGCGTATTCGCATGGGGAGCGGCCGCGCGGTCGGCATCGACTATGTCCGGGACGGCGAAATGTTCACGGCGATGGCCGACCGAGAGGTCATCGTCGCGGCCGGCGTGTACGGCTCGCCGCAACTGCTCATGCTGTCCGGAATCGGCCCCGCCGAACATCTGAGGAGCTTGGGGGTAGAGCCCTTGGTCGATCTGCGGGGGGTCGGGCAAAATCTGATCGAGCATCCGTTCATGTTCCTGGGCTGGAAGATGCGGCCGGGCGCGTTTCGCAGCGAGTTGCGCGTGGATCGGGCGACGCTGTGGGTGCTGCTCTGGGGGTTGTTCGGCAAGGGACTGTTCGCCACCAACGGCGCGGCGGGCAATCTGTTCATTCGAACGGATCGGCATCTGGACCGGCCCGATATGCAGTTCACCTGCATGTCGGGCGAAGTCGCCGCGCGCGAGCTGTGGTTTCCGCTGATCGGCAAGAAACCGCCGCACACCATCGGCGCGGGTCTATCCATGATCAAGCAGGACAGCCGGGGCGAGGTGCGGCTGCGTTCCGCGGACGCGCGCGACCCGCCGCGGATATTGTTCAACCTGTTCAAGGAACAATCGGACGTGGACAGGGCGGTCCGCGGCCTGAAAGCCATTCGCGATATTTATGGGCGGGAGCCGCTGCGCGGTTTGGTGACCGAGGAGATCCTGCCCGGCGCAAGTTTCTCCTCGGACGCTGACCTTCAACAGTACGTTCGCGACAATGGAGCGATCACGCAGCACGCCGTCGGCACCTGCGCGATGGGACCCGCGGGCGATGCCGCGGCGGTCGTGGATGCCGAGTTGAAGGTGCGGGGCGTCGATGCGCTGCGGGTCATCGACGCCTCGGTCATGCCGGATGTGCCCGGAGGCAACACCAATGCGCCGACCATCATGATCGCGGAAAAGGGCGCGGACCTCATCCTGGGGCGGTCGATGCCCCGCGCGGAGGTTTGAGTTATCGCGGAGTTCACGGGGGCAGGCGCAATGAAGGATCTGAAGGGCAAAGTGGCGTTCGTCACGGGCGGCAGCAGCGGCATAGGGCAGGGCATCGTCAAGGTCCTCGCCGAAGAGGGAATGAAAGTTGCGTTCAGCTACCGCCGCCAAGACCACTTGGACCAGACGCTGGCGTATTTCCGCGGGCGCCCTGGGGAATCGGTGCATCCGATCAAGCTCGATGTCACGGATCGTGCGCAGATGGCCGAAGCCAAGCGGAACATCGAGCGTGTCTACGGCCCGGTGCGGGTGCTGGTCAACAACGCCGGTATCGGCATTCTCGGACTGATGGAACAAGCGACCTTCAGCGATTGGGATTGGATCATGAAGGTCAACGTGGGAGGTGTGATCAACGCGCTGGTGACTTTTCTGCCTGCGATGATCGCCGGCGGGGAGGAGGCGCACATCGTCAATGTAGCCTCCATGGGCGGCATTGCCGCACTGGGTACGGCAGGACTGTACGCCACCAGCAAGTTCGCGGTGGTGGGACTCACCGAATCGCTGCGTACGGACATGATGGGCCGCAACATCGGCGTTTCGGTCTATTGTCCCGGGACGGTCAAGTCCAACATCGGGGAGGGCGACGCTCTGCGGGACGAGCGATTCAAGGAGTCGGGGTACGCGCCCGCTCCGCCACCCAAGGAAGGCGAGGCGTCATTCATGGATGTGGCCATGGACGCGACGCAGGCCGCGCGCCATGTCCTCGGCGGCATCAAGAACAATCGGCTGTTCATCATCAGTCATCCGGAATTTCGCGACGTGCTGCGGGCGCGTCACGCGAAGATCGAGGCGTCGATCAGCAATGCGCCGATCGACCCCGTGCGTGCGGAATCGGTGCGCTTCATCTTGTCCAATCCGATCTACAGCGATGACGCCTGACGGCGTCGTCAATCGACTGTTCGAGCGCGCTGAACGGAGTAGAGTGACATCTGCCGGTGTCCGCCCATCAGGGGTGCGGCGCTTTGGGCAAACGAGGGGCGTCAATGATTTACTTCCTAGCACTACTTCCGGCGACGGCGCTGACCATCGCCGGCTACTTAGTACTGTTCCTATCCAACCGTTCCGAAGGGAGTTTTCGGACGTTCGGCAAATACCTCGGTTTCTGGGCCTTCACGCTGGCCGCGCTGGTTGTGCTGGGGGCGATATTCGCCGCGGCGCACGGCCATCGCCATCACTGTCCCATGATGGGTGGACCCGGGATGTACGGACATATGCATCCGAGCCGGGGCGAGCCCGGCGGTCCTGAGAGCGGCGCTCCGCCGGCGCCGCCCGGCGCTCCACCCGCTCCGGGCGCCCCGAATCCCGCGCTGCCCTCGTCCCCTTCGCCGCACTGACGAGGGGGCGGCTCATTCCACTATTTCATCGATCTGTATCGTCGGCATGGTGTTGGTGAAATTGGGCACGTCGGCGATCAGCGTGGCGCCGTGCTTGGCACCCGCGCGGTCGAATGCTTCCTGGTCGGCGATCCAGATATTGATGATGGCGACGTAGGGGGGCGGCGAACCGTCGGGGGTTGCCCCGCCGCGGCGCAGCTCGAGCTTGGCGATGCAGCTGCCGTACAGACGATCGATGAGGGTGGCGTGGTTCTTGAGGTAGTAGTCGAAGTCGAAGGTCACCCCGGGCGTGTTCGGATACAGCACGGTGATGCAGCGGCGGGATTTTGCGCTCATGTCGTCCTTCCTGAAAAATGGGCCGCGTCGGCCCCAATACGGGCGGCATCGGCCCCAATGCGGGCTGCGTCGGCCCAATTGCCATGAATCGCCGGCCGCAGGCGGAACGGTAGCTTGGCGCGGCCGATGGGTCCCGCGTCGATGTGTTGGGCGTCGAATAGCGCCAGGTCGGAGTAGTTGGTGACCAGGTTGTCGAGCACTGCCACGAGGTAGCCGTCGCCTTCGGCGGCCGCCGCCGAGCGAGGTATGAAGCAGGGCTCCTGCACGATGGTCTGCGGTCCGGCCCACCACACCGTCTGTTTGCCCGAGCCGAAATCGATGTGCGCGATCGAGTTCATGAGCAGTCCCGAGGCGCGGCCGCCCGGACCCTCGAAGGGCTTCTCTCGATCGGATACCAGCAGCCAGCCGTGGCGCTGCGCCTGAGTGGCGTAACGCTCGTCGATGCGCGGGAACTCGCCGAACAGGTCGGTGAGGCGCTCGGACTTCTCGAACGCCTCGCCGGGAGATGCCATGTCCACGGTCCAGCGGGTGAGAAAGCTCATGGCCTCCATGGGTTTGAACGGTGCGCCGCCGACATCCGGAAAGAACGGGAACATGTTGTTCTTGGCGACCGGCGTGTCGAAGTGGACGCGGGTGCCGTCGTTGAAGGCGTTCATGACATGGCTTGCGAACAGGGTCGGCGACTTGAACCAGCGCATGGCGCGCGCATCGCCATGCCGCGGCAGCACACCGAGATATACCGGCAACGATGTGTCGAAGCCGAAGTGCGGCAGCCCGGCCTTGAGCCGCTCCCAGGAACTCACGCACGGCACGATGTGGAACACCGCATAGTCCTGCGTGACTCCGAAGTCGTGCATCATGCAGTAGTACGGCGCTTCGAACCACGTTTCCTGGAGCAGCTCTCCCCGCGGGCTGATTTCCATGTAGTGGCAGTCCCGGGTGAGCAACCCTTTCGCCGCATAGCCGAAGGCGCACATATTGCCGGTGACGGGATCGATCTTGGGGTGAGCGCAGAAAGTCTTGCCCTGCATCTTGCCGCCGAAGTCGGTGTATCCGTCGGTCTCGAGAGTCAGCGGGTCCATGAGCAGGGCGGGGCTGTCTTCCTTGAGCGCGAACAGCTTGCCCCCGTACACCAGAACATTGGTATTGGCCGTGCCGCGAATCCTGCCCTGCACCGACGGATCGTCGGTGAGCGGATTGCGGTACGCGCCGAACAAGGCGCGTTCGGCCTTGCGTTCGAGTTTCCACTTGTCCGTTTGCGCGAACTTTTGGCGGAAGTCGAGCTTGCCGCTGCGGAAATGAAAAAGCGCAATCATCCCGTCGCCGTTGAAGAACTGGTCGGCCTCGAACATCGGCGGGAACTGTGCATCCGGGTGCACTCGATGATAGGTTCCGTTGAGCTGCTGCGGCCATTCGCCCTCGATCTCGACATCGTGAATGTCGCCTTCGAAACGCAATGGGCGCAGGGTGCCGGTGAATCCCGGTGTATTGGGGTAGTGGGCCATTAGCGCATCATCCACGCGCGCGAGGGACCGTCTGTACCCCGGGCGAGCAGCTTTTCGCCGCACAGAGAACTGGGGGCCGAGCGTTGGAACCGCCGGAGGCGCGACGTGGAGGGGCGCCTGGGGCGGCTACATTTCTTGCGTGAGCCGGGCCACCAAATCGCGGAGCCAGGTGTGGGCGGGGTCCGAATCGTGGCGTTTGTGCCAGAGCAGGATCTCGTGCAGCGCGGGAACCTCGAACGGCAGCGGAAAGGTCTTGACGGGCAGCGTGGTGGCGAACATCTGCGCCACCCGCTCCGGCAAGGTGGCGACCAGCCGGGTGCCCCGCAGCACCAGCGGCAGATGCAGCAGGCTGGGCACGGTGATATGCACGGGAAGATCGATATCCAGCAGCCGCCGTACCAGTTCCTCGGCGGTCGCGGTATATCCGCTCGGACGGCCGAACACGTGGGGCAATGCGAAGTACTGCTCCGACGAAATGCTGTCGCCCACGATGGGGTGGTCCCGGTCGACCATGCAAACCCAGCGCACCGGGCGCAGCCGCACGCCCCGCAGAGTCTCCGGATAGGCGCGCACGTCGAACAGCCGCAGGCTGTCCAGGCACAGGCACAGGTCGGCCTCGCCGTATTCCAGGCGATTCATGATGGAGTGCGACACCAGCTCGATATTGATGCGGATGCCCGGCGCCTCGGTGGAAACGCGCTCCAATATGGCGGGCAGGAGGCCGGGCACCGCCTCCTCGGAGAGGATCAATGTGAATTCGCGCTGCGTCGTGGCGGCGGTAAAAGTCGGTTGAGTGCCGAGCGTCGCCTGGATGAGGAGCAGGGCCTCGCGCACCGGCTCGACCAGCGATTGGCCGCGCGGCGAAAGCTCCATGTCGCGGCCGACGCGGACCAGCAGCGGATCGCCGAAGTAGTCCCGCAGCCGGTGCAGCGCGGCGCTCATGGCGGGCTGCGACACGAACACCTTCTCCGCCGCCCGAGTGATGTTCTTTTCACGCAGTAAGGTATCGAGCGCGATCAGCAGATTGAGATCGAAGCGGTGAAACTGCATACGGCACTGGCTGGAACGGTTGGTCATTTTACCAGATCGCGGACTGCGTTACGCGCGTTGCGCTTTCGGTGGAGCGGGCATTCCCCGAGGGTCGAGCGAAAAATTGGCGTTGGCCGCCTCATGGCGGGGTGCCAATCCATCCCCGGGGACTGACCGAATGATGCTGGAGCTATACCACGCCGAGCCCGTTGCGAATTCGATGAAGACCCTGCTGTGCCTGAAGGAAAAGGGCCTGAAGTTCGTCAGCCACTATGTCGACTTGCTGCGCTTCGAGCAGCACCGGCCGGAATTCGTGAAACTGAATCCCAACGGCCAAGTGCCCGTCCTGGTGCACAACGGCGCCGTGATCACCGAGTCGACGGTAATCAACGAATATCTCGACGACGCATTTCCCGAGGTGCCGCTGCGGCCGCAGAATTTCGCCGAGCGCGCGCAGATGCGGGTGTGGAGCAAGTTCGTCGACGAATACTTCTGTCCGGCGCTCAGCATGTGGGGCTGGCACCTGATGGTGCGCAAAGTCGCGCAATCCTTGAGCAAGAACGAACTCGAGAAGGTTCTCGATCGTATTCCATTGAAGGAGCAACGCGACAAATGGGCCACGATCGCCGGCGAATCCTTCAGTGAGGCGCAGCTCGAGGACTCCAAGCGCAAGCTCAAGGTGTCGATCGACCGCATGGAAAAAATTCTCGCGAAGTCCAAGTGGCTGGCCGGGCCCCAGTATTCGTTGGCCGACGTGAACAGCTATCCGATGGTCGCAGGCGTGCCGCGGATGTTTCCCGGGATCATGAATCCGCAGACGTCGCCGTTGGCCTGTGCTTGGCTCGACGCCATGAATGCGCGTCCGGCCGTGCAGGCGGCCTTGTCGATGCCTAACAGGGTGCCCGAGGTTCTGCGCACCTTCGGCGGTTGACGGTGGGGAATCCGATGAAGCCGCCGTTTCGCGCCGATCAAGTCGGAAGCCTGCTGCGCCCGGCGCCACTGGCGGCCGCCCGGGCCCAGTTCAAGCGCGGCGAGCTGTCCGCCCGGAAGCTGCGCGACGTGGAAGACGACAGCATTCGCGGCATCGTAGCGCAGCAGGAGTCGATCGGATTGCGCTCGATCACGGACGGCGAGCTGCGCCGCGACTATTGGCACATCGATTTCTTGAGGCAGCTGGACGGCGTCACCATCACCGCGATGGCGAATCAGAGCCGCTTCGGCGGCACCGAGGAGCAGCCTCCCGTGGCGACCGTCACCGGCAAGATCGGCTGTTCGAGACCCATCATGGTCGACGCCTTCGCCTATCTGCAGGGCATCACTCACGGCACGGCCAAGGTGACCATTCCATCGCCTTCGATGCTGTACATGCGCGGCGGCCGCAATTCCGTGTCCGGCGAGGTGTATCCGGATATCGCGGAGTTCTGGCGCGACGTGGCCGCTGCGTATCAGCGCGCCATCCGCTGCTTCGCCGAGCGGGGCTGCACTTACCTGCAATTGGATGATGTGTCGTTCGCCTATCTCTGCGATCCGAAGTTTCGCGATAGCTGCCGGAGCAACGGCGACGATCCGGCCTCCCTGCCGCGGACCTTTGCCGATGCCGTCAATGCCGCGCTCAAGGGGCGGCCGCCCGGGATGACCATCACCATGCACACCTGCCGCGGAAATTTCCGAAGCTCCTGGGTGGCCGAGGGCGGCTACGAAAGCATTGCCGAGGCCATGTTTTCCATCGATGTCGACGGCTTCTTCATGGAATTCGATTCTGCCCGCGCCGGGTCATTCGAACCGCTGCGCTTCCTTCCGCCCGGAAAAAGGGCAGTCCTCGGGCTGGTCACGACCAAGCAGGGAGCGATCGAGAGCGCCGATGAGGTGAAGCGGCGCATCGAGGCGGCGAGCGCCTACGTACCGATGGAGGGGCTGTGCCTGTCGCCGCAATGCGGATTTTCGAGCACGCATCACGGCAACGCCGTCTCCGAAGCCGAGCAATGGCGCAAGCTCGAACTCATCGTGCAGGTCGCGCGCGACATGTGGGGTCAGGCATGATGTGGCGATGACGGAGAACCGAGTTGCCTAACCGCTCCTTTTACGGCTGGACCATGCTCGCCGCCCTGTGGAGCATCATGTTCCTGAATCTCGGCTTTCCGGCGTATGGACCGGCGGTCATCAACCCCGCCATGGCCAAGGCCTTGGGTTTGAACCGAGAGACTCTGGGCAATATGTTTTCGGTGTACATGATCATGTCGGGGCTGCCCGGGCCTTTGGTTGCGTTAAGCATCAATCGCTTCGGCGTGCGCAAGACCCTGGTTCTCGGCAGTATGCTCACCATCGCCGGAGCCCTGCTGATGGCCACCGTGGTGACCGGCGGGCTGGGCGGGATGCTGTGCTACGGCTTGTTGGTCGGCAGCGGCGTCGCCACGGGCGCGGCCATGGCGTCGCAGGCAGGTCTCGCGCGATGGTTCGTGAGGCGCCGCTCCCTGGCGCTCGCGGTGCTCTATTCCGCCGGCGCCATCGGCGGCTTTGTTGCGGCGCCCCTGCTCAACCGGCTGATCGAAGTCACCGGCAACTGGCGCGCGGGATGGTGGTTGCTCGCGGCACTCTCCGCCGGGGCGGCCTGCATCGCCTTAAGTTTAGTGCGCGAGCGGCCGGAAGACCTGGGCCAGGTGGCCGATGGATTCGGGCCGCCGGCGGCTGCGGGTGAGCCGGCACTCGATACCCGGCCGGTGTTCGTGTCGCGCCGCGAATGGACTTTCAAAGAGGCCGCGCGCCATCCCAGCTACTGGCTGCTGCTGGGTGCATTGGTCGGCGGCAGCGGCGGCTACACGCTGTTCCTAGCGCACGGCGTGGTGCACATGCAGGACCTCGGTCACACGGCGGCGGTCGGGGCCTGGGCCGTCGGCATCATGACGGTGTCCGGCCTCATTGGTAAGGCGATTCTCGCCGCATTCGGCGACCGCATCGACCCGCGCTACATTTACGCGCTGTTCGTCGGAGTATTCGGCATCGGACTCGTGGTGGTGGTCAATGCGCATGCCCTGTGGGAGGTGGTACTGTTCGCGACCTGCATCGGCATCGGCTTCGGCGGCGGCATCGTGTGCTTGATGGCGGTGCTGAGCAATTACTACGGCACCCGGGCCTTCGCCTCGCTCGCGGGTCTGGCCATCGCGATCAATACGACGCTGTCGGCGATTGCGCCGAAGGTGGCCGGGCGTCTGTTCGACCAGGGCGTGGGCTACGCCGTCAATTTTTACGTTCTCGCGGCTTGGTGCTTCGCCGGCGCCGCCGTGCTGTTGTTCATGCGGCGGCCCGGAGTTTCTGATGAACGGCATTAAAGAGAGCGAACTGCTCTGGACTCCCAGTCCCTCGCGCATCGAGCGGGCACAGCTCACGCACTTTCTCGGTTGGCTCAAGGAGCGGGGACGGCGCTTCGATTCCTACACGGCGCTGTGGCAGTGGTCCATCGACGACTTGGAAGGATTCTGGGGTTCCCTCTGGGAATACTTCGACATTCGTGCCTCGCAGCCCCACACGCGGGTGCTCGGATCGAGCTCGATGCCGGGCGCGGAGTGGTTTCCCGGAGCGCGGCTTAACTACGCGGAGCATGCCCTGCGCCATGAGCGCGCCGATGCCGAAGCGCTGCTGTTCCTGAGCGAGCGCAGCCCGTTGAGCGCACTGTCGTGGACAGACCTGGGCAGCCGGGTGCGCAAGCTCGCGACACACCTTCGCAGGATGGGGCTTAGGCGGGGCGACCGGGTGGTCGCGTATCTGCCGAATTCTCCCGAAGCCGTGATCGCGATGCTGGCCACGGTCAGTGTCGGCGCCATTTGGGCAAGCTGCGGACCGGACTTCGGACCCCGAGGCGTCGTCGACCGATTTCTGCAGCTCGCGCCCAAGTTCGCATTCGTCGTCGACGGGTACTATTACGGCGGCAAGCCCTTCGATCGCCGGCCCGAGCTCGGCACCATCTTGAGTTCGCTGCCCTCGCTCGAGCGGGTCATCTATCTGCGTCTGCTCGAGCCGGGGAACGACACGCTGCTGACCGAGAACTCGATCTTTTGGGAAGACGCGCTGTCGGGTCCCGAGGTTCCTAAAGATGCCTTCGAGTTCGAGCAGGTGCCCTTCGCGCATCCGCTGTGGATCTTGTTTTCTTCGGGCACCACGGGATTGCCCAAGCCCATCATCCACAGTCACGGCGGCATGACTCTGGAGCAATGCAAGGGCTTGAAGCTGCAAATGGACGTGCATCCCGGCGAGCGCATGTTCTTCTTCACCACCACCGGCTGGATGATGTGGAATTTCTTGGTGAGCGCGCTCCTGGTCGACGTGGTGCCGGTGCTGTATGACGGCAATCCCGCGTATCCAGAGCCCGACGTGCTTTGGAAAATGGTGGAACGCACGGGCGCGAGCTACTTCGGCGCGAGTCCGACCTATGTGAGCATCTTGGAGAAGGCGGGGATCGTCCCCAAGGAGCGCTTCGATCTGTCGCGGCTGCAATCGGTGATGCTGGCCGGATCGCCGGTGACGGCCGAATGCCACGCATGGTTCTTCCGCTGCGTGAAGCAGGACATCTGGGCGGGATCGGGCAGCGGCGGCACGGATCTATGCACCGGCATCGTCGGCGGGGTCGTGACCCTCCCGCTGTATGCCGGTGAGATACAGGGGCGGCAACTCGGCGTGGCCGCCTATGCATTCAACGAGCAGGGGCAGGCGGTGGTGGACGAGGTGGGCGAGCTGGTCATTACGCGGCCCATGCCGTCCATGCCGGTCGGATTCTGGAACGACGCCGACGGCAGCCGCTACCGTGAAGCGTACTTCGACCAATATCCCGGCGTCTGGCGGCACGGCGACTTCTTCAAGGTCAATGCGCGGGGCGGCTGCTTCGTGCTGGGCCGCTCCGATGCCACATTGAACCGCCACGGCGTGCGCATCGGCACCGCGGAGGTGTATCGCGCGCTGACCGAGGTGCCCGAAATCGACGATGCGCTGATCGTGAATCTGGATTTACCCGGCGGAACCTTTTTCATGCCCTTGTTCGTGAAGCTCAAGGACGGTCTGCGGCTCGACGAGGCACTGCAGGAGAAGGTGCGCGCACGCATGCGCAAGGCCTACTCGGCGCGGCATGTGCCCGACAAGATCTATCAGGTGGGCGCCATTCCCTACACGCTCACCGGCAAGAAGATGGAAGTGCCCGTGCGCCGCATTCTGACCGGAGTGCCGGTCGAGAAGGCTGCGAATCGCGCAGCCATGGCCAACGTGGAGTCATTGGACTATTTTATAGGCTATGCCCGCGAACAGCGCGACTACCGATTGAGCTGAGGCGATGGTTTCCTCCAACGATCTCGGCGGCTACGACGATCTCGCGCGCCATTACCGAGAGGGCGTCGACTACGCCGTGCACGTCCTACCGCGCGAGCGATCAGGGATTGCAGTTCTTGCGCCGCACGGCGGCCGCATCGAAGGGCGCACTTCCGAGATTGCCCGGCTCATCGCCGGCGACGATCATTCGCTGTACCTTTTCGAGGGGCTGCGCACCACCGGCGACAATTTCGACCGCCTGCATCTGGCCAGCCGCCGCTTCGACGAACCACGGGCACTCGATCTCATCTCTTCCTGCGACATCGTGGTGACCGTCCACGGCTATGCGGCATCCGGACCCGACGTGCTGCTCGGTGGACTGAATGAGACGCTGAAGCACGAAGTCGCGACGGCGTTGGCGCAGACCGGGCTATCGCATCTCGCCGAGGGGCACCGCTTCCCGGGCACGGACCCGCAAAATATCTGCAATCGAGGCCGGTCCGGCAAAGGGCTTCAGCTCGAACTGAGCGAGGGCTTGCGAAGGTCGAAGGACTGGTCCGCGCTCGCCGGTGCGGTGCGCTCGGGTTTGGCCAGCGCTCAAGCGCGTTTCGGCAGGAAGGCGCGAAGCAACACCGCGCCGATCGCCAGCGGCGCAACGTAGCGCAGCGGCAGCCGGCAGGAGCGCTGCACGAGCGCTGCACGAGCGCTGCACGAGCGGCTCCGCACCGCGGGAACCAGTTCCATGATGCCACGAGCGCTCAAGTTTCCGCCGCGCGTTCGCTCAGCGCTCGGCGCCGCCTTCGGATCACTAGAATCAGCACCGGAATGCCGGACCACACGGCGCCCCAGATGCCGACGATGAGCGATTCTTGCCAGAGCGTCGAGAACGCATCGATGCGCGCAATATCGGGGTTGGTCTGCAGGTAGAGGACGCGGACTCCCTCGCCGCGTTTGAATGTGGAGAACGGCACGGAAACGTCCGAGTTGATGATGTGCAAACGACCGTCGTCCGCCGTAAAGCGAAACACAGGAATGCACGTGCCGGCCCCGGTTCGGGTGTTTCGCACCGGCTCCATCCAGATCACGGTGCCGTCCGTGCGTAGGGCGGCGTGAATGAACGCCGCGCGATGCAGAATCAAATTGAGAGCGAAGAGCAAGCCCAGCGGACCTGGAACACAAAAGATCCCGATCAAGCTATACGCGAGCAGACGCGGGCCCAAGCTTGGCATGGATGGAAGTATAGCCGCCGCGAATAGCGGACGTTCAAGACTCCCGCGAGCCGAAGCCCCAGGGGCGCTTTCTCAAAGAGGTTGCGACAACGCATGCGGAGGCGGCCAACACCAGGTTCACGACGAGTTCTGACCATTGATTTTGGGGCGGCGTCGCCCATTGGGGCCGGGGCTGCGCAAAAAAACTGGGCACCCAGACTAGAAGGCCGAACAAGCTCATCATGATGGCTTCGAGGGTGGCCGCGAGACGGGGGAGAATGCCGACCATGATGCCGATTCCAGCAGCGAGGTGGCCAAGCCCGGTTAAGTATGCCAATCCCAACGGATTGGGCAGCCAGCCAGGCACCATGCCGGCAGTATAGTCGGCGTAGACGAAGTGCGATGACCCGTAGAAGACACATGTGAGGCCAAACAACACCTGTGCCACACGCACGGCGCGCTCGCCGGCGATTGGTATCTGCGATCCCCGCGACTGACGTCGCAACATGACGTAAAGAATCCACGCGCCGACCAACGACGTCATTGCTTCGCAAAATCCGTACCACGCGCCAATGCTCAGCGGTTCGGAGAGGATCGGAGGTATACCAAGCACGGCCCAGACCGCTTGATACGCACCGATCGTCAATGCGCTCGGCAATGCGGTACGCGAGAAGCAAAGACCGGCGGCGGCGGCCAAGAGAAGTAGCGCGGATAAATGGACCCATGCTTCACGCCAGGGAATCCAGCCAGGTAGGGACCGACCTGACGGCGCGAAGTCGCCGTAAGTGAGGATAAAGATTGCGAGGCTCGCTGCCGCGATGGCAAAGAAGCCACGACAGAGTCCAATGCGCATGGGCACCTACCTGATCAATGCACCGAACACAAGCGAGAGCGCGACGAAGACTCCGCCGATTAGCCAACGATGGTTGAACCAAAGCGTGTCAATCCGCGCCCGTTGTGGATCGGATCGCGAGTACGCGATGGAAACAGCATCGCCGGTTGCAAATCGAACAATCGACTGTTGAGTCGCATTGACGACGCGGTGCACGCGGCCATTTGCATCGGAAAATTCAAATATCGGATAGACCTGTTTGGCATGCGGGCGGTCGAACCCAACCACGACGCCCTGCACGTAGGCTGCGTCGGGGGTGGAGCGTTGGTAGCTGCAGTCGATCAGCATACCGGTGAGCATGAAGATCACGGCAACCGCAAACAGTAGCTTCAGGCGCATGGATTTCTTCCGCGATAAATTGTTGTGTTCACCGGAACAGCGCCTTATTGCTCGCCCTGCTGGTTCCCGTGCCGCCACATTGAATGCTAGTGTGCAATCATACTCCTTGGGCGGCTGAACTAAGGGCAACGACGTTCTGCATGGCAGTCGTTCGCCCCGGATTGTTCAGCGAAGCGTGCTCTAGGTTCTCCGTCATGTGAAACTCCGCTATTCAACAGTGGATGGGAGTTATGAAACCTTCCAGCACGGCGAAGGAGAGAGCAATCGAACGGGGTCTTTGCCTGGCCGCTCTCCTTCTAACGCTGCCATCAGGATTCGGCGCCATGGCGGGAGCCGATCCTGAGCCGGCCACGGACGTAGTGGTCTATGGCGGCACCTCCGCCGGCGTGATCGCGGCCTACACGGCCAAACGGTATGGCAAGAGCGTTCTCCTCGTGGAGCCCGGACGCCATTTGGGAGGCATGAGCTCCGGAGGACTCGGCGCGACGGACATCGGCAACAAGGACGCGATTACCGGTCTTGGCCTCGATTTCTACCGCCGCATTGGCAAGTACTACGGCCGCCTCGAAGCCTGGCAGTTCGAGCCCCACGTGGCGGAACAGGTCTTCAAACAGTACGTCGACGAGGCCCGGGTGAAGGTGCTCTTCTCCTACCGGCTGAAGAGCGTCGCGAAGCAGGGCACGCAGATTCGCACCGTTACTCTGGAGTACGCGGGCGAGGGCAAGGGTTCGGCCGACTTGATGGTGGCGGCCCGCGAGTTCATCGACGCCACGTACGAGGGCGATCTTTTGGCCCAGGCGGGTGCCTCGTTCACTATCGGGCGCGAGCCGAACAGCCAATACCAGGAGACCCTCGACGGCGTGCAGCTGATGACGGGCCACCAGTTCCCGGAAGGCGTCGATCCCTACATGATTCCTGGAAATCCCTCCAGCGGGTTGCTGCCTGAGATCACCGGCGTAGGCGTGGCGCCGAACGGCACGGGCGACCGGAACGTCCAGGCCTACAACTTCCGTATGACGCTCTGCCAGGGCGAGAATCGCCTTCCTATAGCCAAGCCTGAGAACTACAACTCCCGGCGTTACGAGCTGCTGATTCGCCTCATGGAGAAACGCCCGTGGAAGAGTCTCCAAGACGGTTTCATCATCAGTCGCTTGCCGAACGGCAAGACCGACTGGAATAACGCGGGAGGCTTCTCCACGGACGACATCGGCAAGAGCTGGGACTATCCCGGGGCCGGCTACGGCCGCCGCGCCGCCATTTGGAAGGAGCACGAGGCTTATCAGAAAGGGCTGCTCCACTTCATCGCCACCGATCCGCGCGTGCCCGAGCCGATCCGCAAGGAGATGCAGAGCTGGGGCTACTGCCGTGACGAGTTCCTCGATTTCGGCGGTTGGCCGCACCAGCTCTACGTGCGTGAGGCCCGACGTCTCGTCGGCGAGTATGTCATGACCGAGCACAACGCCCGCGGCACGGTGACCGTGGACGACGGGATCGGCATGGCCGCTTACGGCATGGACTCGCACAATGTCCAACGCGTGGTGGTCGACGGAATGGTGAAGAACGAGGGGAACGTGGAGGTGGGGGTACCTCACCCTTATCCGATTTCGTACCGCTCGATCACCCCCAAGCGGGGAGAGGTGACCAACCTTCTGGTGCCGGTGGCGCTCTCCGCCAGCCACATCGCCTATGGCTCGATCCGCATGGAGCCGGTGTTCATGGTGCTGGGCCAGTCCGCGGCCACAGCGGCTTCAATGGCGATCGATGCCGAGGTGCCCGTGCAGCGGGTGGACGTGCGGGCGCTGCAGAAGGAGCTGCAGGAGAACCCGCTCGCACCTCGGCTACAATGACGCATCCGTTGGCAACTGCCCGCTGCAAAGTTGAGTATTGCACAACATGATGCTCAAGATTTTGGCGGTTCTTGCGGTCATCGGCGTGTTTATCTATTTCTGGTATCGAAACGATCTCCGCAGACTCACGCGTGACTACGCTTGCAAGATACCGTTCGATGGAGCTCTCGAGAGCTGCCTCATTCGATTTCCGGTGGATGAACTGAGTACCGATACAGTGCTCGGTTCCAATGGCGAAGGCCTCTACATGTCCTCCTCGATCGAGGCGGTGAACAAGAGCCGGCGGTGGTCATTCCGGTATTATTCGATCAGAACGCCCATCTTCATTCCATGGGATTGCATCCAGATAGCAGATGCGAAGTTTCCGATGCGGAGATACCTTCGATTCCACGTACCTTCGAATAAGGCAACTTTTTTCGTTCCCCGAGAGACCGGCCGTCAGCTTCTGAGAAATGCCGGACTCCTCTCAGCATGAATCGAGTTTAGGTGCCTGGAATGGGCAGCACCGGCATGATCTCGACGGCGTCGCCCGGGAAAATGGCAAAGTGCGGGTGCTTCTCGAAGAGCTTGGCGGCCGCCTCGTGCGAGTCCGCGCGCACAACCGTGAAAGCGCTCACGTCGTTGCTCGTGTCGTCGATTCCACGTTGCGTGACCTTCTTGGTTTTCCCCAATGGTCCACCCATGCTGACAATGGCGGCGTGATGTTTTTCCACCCACGCCTTCCAGGCCGCCATGCCTTCTCGTTCCTTCGCCCGGCGATCGGCCTCGGAAAGGGCTTCCCAGGCCGCATGTCGCGGACTGGATTTGCTGCCGAGAAACACTGCGAGATAAGTATTGTTCGCGCTCATGACTTCTCCTCGATTTGTTGAATCAGCAAAGCGCAGTCCGGCGCTCTGCAACGGCGGATTCCGTGATCCGACACTCATTACGACGAACCACGTGCCCCGAAATCGACAGTCCCCGGCTCTCCGATGCAAATATTTCGAAGGGGTGCGCGATCGCATTCTACACGCGCGGACGCAATGAGCCCCTGCGTCACTAGCACACATGCCCTGTCAGCCCTCATTACATCGGCGCAACGTCCTCGCGAGGCGGCGTCTGCCTGCGTTCACTTTCGATCGCAGCGAAAAAAATTTCCGACGATTGCCCCCGGATGGAGCGCAAATGAAGTCTCGGCAATCTGGTACGTGTGTGAATTGTCGCGGGCTAGTATCGGCTCGACGCTGAATTCGTAACAGAATTAACTCATAGGTGAACAATGTCCAAACTCGCGAAATACTTCATACCTCTGGCTTTGTTGGGGCTTGGCTCGTTGGCCGCCAACGCACAGGGACTGCCCGGCAAGCATCCGGGTTATCTGCACTCCTTGAGCGACTTGCGCGCAGCGCGGTGGTTTCTAAATCACCAGCCGGGCGACTCGAATGTCTCGGCAGACGAAGACGTCGCGATCACTGAGATCGATGCCGCAATCCGGGAAATCAAGCGAGCCTCCATCGATGACAGCAAGGATCTCAACGATCATCCCGCTGTCGATGTCAACGAACACGGCAGCCGGCTGCTGAAGTCGATTGAGACTTTAAAGAAGGCGCACGCCGATATAGACAAGGAAGAAGACAATCCGGATGTCCGGGAACTGCGTCACCGCGCGCTCGAGCATATTGACCATGCGATCCATGCGGCAGAGGCCGCTCATGCCAACTGGCTTGCGAGCAAGAAGTAGGCGGAATCACCTAGGTTGAAAGCCGGCGGATGGCCGCGGGGATTGGTCCCCGGGCTCATCCGCCGCCCGATTCGCCGCGCCGGAGGCGCAGCGCGCTTACCTTTGTTCTTTTAGGAAGGCGATGAGGTCTGCGCGGCTTTGTGCGTCGCCGATCTGGAAGAACATTTTGGTGCCGGGAACCAGGGCGCTGGGGTTGATCAGCCAGCGGTCCAATGTGGGTTCATCCCAGGTCAAACCGGAATTTTTCAGGGCGGTGGAATAGCCGTAGTCCTCGACGCTTCCTGCCCGGCGTCCGACGACACCGCGATGCCTGGGTCCCAAATCGTTTTCATCGATGGAGTGGCAGGCCTCGCAGGCCTGATATAGGGTTTTCCCTCGGCCCGGATCCCCTACGAGGCTGCTTACCGCTGCCGGCGACGCAGCGACCATGAATGTCCCGGCGACGATCGCGCCCCCGATCAGTTTGCTCATGCGGTGTAGCTCCATTGAGTGTCACGTTGTCCGCCTACCAAGACTTACGCCGAGCCGGATTTATTCCCCGGCGGCGTCGTTCAATCAGCCAGGGCGGCCGGCGATCGGGATCGGGTAGGGGGCGACGGGGCGGTCACGCGCCGTAACATAATGCGTTCAGGCCTGCGACAGATCACGTAATTTTGCAAGGGCGGCGTTGCCGGGAATCGACGATCTCGCGAACATTGTCCTCACCGTCATTCCTTGGATTACTCGCTGAGGGTGCCTTATGCAACGTAGCGCAAGCAGTGCATCGAACGGATCTTGGCAGGCCTCCATTCAGTTTCAGACACAGCCCACCAACGCGTGGCGCCGCCATATAGCGGCAATGGCGCAATACATCCCCGTTGCATCGTTCAGGGGAGCAGAGAAACAGTCTCGAAATCAATCCGGCCAAGGCGAGCCTTGACCTTCCGGGGGGCGGGCGCTCTCCCCTTGATCCTTGGTCAGCATCTCCCTGAGAATGCCGCAACGCCGTGTTCCTCGAGGAGAGTGCTGTGACTGAGGTCTTCATCCGATTCCCCGTGCACTGCCCGGTCTGCAAACAGGAATCGATGTCCTCGCGGACTAAGAGCGAGATACTGGACGCACTCGACAACAACAAACCAATTCGCGCCTACGCTGAGTGTCATGACTGGCACTGGGACTTGAGCGAGGCTGAGCGCGCGGAGCTTTCGAGAAGGACCCGCGCCTAGCAGTGTAGCACTAGGTGCACGAAGGCTCGTCCTCCAGGGCAGCAGCGCAGCGCTTGAGCAAGTCACGGAGAAGTTTGGCTTCTTTTGCCGACAGTGCGGACAGCATTTGGCGCTCCACCACATCGGCCGCCCGCGTGCCGGCGGCGGCTGCCTTTTGCCCGGCCTCCGTCAGCTCGGTCATGATGACTCGCCCATGTTCCGGATGCGGGGTGCGCACGATCAGGCCCTCGCGTTCGAGATTGACGAGGATCCCCTGCATGGTCTGCGGCGTGACGAACGCCGCGCGGGCCAGGTCGGCGTTCGAGACGCGCGGGTTGCCCGCAATCTCGAGCAAGACGGCGTTCTGCGGAGCTGTGATGCCGAACTGAGCGAGCTCGGCATCCAGACGCTGTCTCAAACGATGTTGCGTGATCTTGAGGTTGTAGCCGACCCAATCGGCGCCTTTCCGAGGATGAGCATCCGCCGTTGACATATCAGGGGCCTTACATTAGTATCAGGGCACTGACATCAATCTACAGGGATCTCCATGACAACACCAGTCGGGCCTGATTTCATCGCCTTGCAAGTTCGAGATCTCGCCGCGTCCAGAAAGTTTTACGTAGAGATATTCGGTTTCGAAGCGGCAGCTCACAGTCCGCCTGGTGCGGTCGTGTTCAAGACGGCGCCGATCCCGCTGGCGCTGCGAGAGCCTATGCGGCCGCTTCCCGAAGCCGGGCCACTCGGCGTGGGCATGGTGCTCTGGATCGCCTGCAACGACGCCGGCGTGCTGCACGACACGCTCGTCAAGCGAGGCGGCACCATCCTCGCCCCCCTTGCCGATAGCCCCTTCGGCCGCTTCTTCGTCGCACAGGATCCCGACGGTTACGCGATCACCTTTCATACGGCGCGGAGCTGACCGCCGCCTGCCGCCGGGGATGCTGCCGGCGAATGAGGCACCGTGTCCGATCGTCGGGTATCCTGCGGGCAGACCGGGGGTACAAGGGAGATAAGAGATGCGTGCTGGATCGAATGGTTTTGCCGGATTCGGTCTGAAACCGGCGTTTGCCGCGTTGTTGCTTGCGATGAGCTGTGCGGCCCTGGCGGATGATGCGCCGAAGGCGATGTACCCCAACTATCCCAGCGAGACGCCGGCCTCATTCGTGCCGGTCACGGACAGCTACGACTACACGCCGCGCGACGTCATGATCCCGATGCGCGACGGAGTCAAGCTGCACACCGTCATCCTGATTCCCAAAGGCGCCGCGCACGCCGGCATGCTGCTCACCCGCACGCCCTACGATGCCAAGAGGCTGACCACCCACACCCCAAGCGGGCATCTGGGTCCCATGCTGGAAGGCTACGACAATGCCACCGATGTGATCGTCGAGGACGGCTACATCCGCGTGGTGCAGGACGTGCGCGGCAAGTACGGCTCGGAGGGCGATTACGTGATGAATCGCCCCGTGCACGGCCCGCAGAATCCGACCCCGGTCGACGATGCCACGGATACCTACGACACCATCGACTGGCTGGTGAAAAACGTTCCCGAAAGCAACGGCAAGGTCGGCACGCTGGGCATTTCATACGACGGGTTTGAGCCGCTGATGGCGCTAGTCAACCCGCATCCCGCGCTCAAGGTGTCGGTGCCGATGAACCCGATGGTGGACGGCTGGATGGGCGACGACTGGTATCACAACGGCGCCTTTCGGCAGCAGAACCTAGCCTACATTTACGAGCAGGTGGGAAGCCGCGACAACACTGTCAAGTGGTGGAGCAGCTACCACGACGACTACGACTTGTTCATGCAGGCGGGCTCAGCCGGTGAGTTGGGCCGCCGTTACGGCATGGAGCAGCTGGGTTTCTGGAACAAATTGCTGGCGCATCCTGCGTATGACGCGTTCTGGAGCGACCAGGCGGTGGACAAGCTGCTCGCCACGCAGCCGCTCAAGGTGCCGGTGATGCTGGTGCACAGCCTGTGGGATCAGGAAGACAGTTACGGTGCGCTGGCGGTGTATTCGGCCATCAAACCGAAGGATACGCAGGGCGACATGGTGAAGCTGGTCATGGGGCCCTGGTTTCACGGTCAGGAGATCGGCGACGGCAGCGCCTTGGGGGCGATTCGCTTCGGTAGCGATACGGCAAAGTATTTTCGCGAACAGGTGCTGCGTCCCTTTCTCGCACAGTACCTCAAGGACGGCGCATCCAAGGCCGAGATCGCTCCGGTCACGGTCTTCGAGACGGGCACCAATCAGTGGCGAAGGCTCGAGCGCTGGCCCCTGGCGTGCGAGAGCGGGTGTGCCGCGACCAGCCGGCCGCTGTACCTGCAACCCGGTCAAAAAATCGGGTTCGGCACGCCCGCGGCGGGGGAGACCTATTCCGAATATGTGTCCGATCCGGCGCGCCCGGTGCCGTTTCGCGCCCGGCCGATCCAGCCCGTCGGCTACGAACCTGGGCAGACCTGGGAGCAATGGCTGGTGGATGACCAGCGCGAAGCCTCGGGGCGCACCGATGTACTGACGTTCACCTCCGATGTGCTCACGGCTCCGTTGCGAATCAGCGGCAAGCCGGTGGTACATCTGATCGCCTCGACCAGCGGCACGGACAGCGACTGGGTGGTGAAGCTGATCGATGTCTATCCGGATCAGGTGGCAGCCCAGCCGGAAATGGGGGGCTACGAACTGGCCGTGGGCATGGACGTCATCCGCGGCCGCTACCGCCAAAGCTTTGCCGAGGCGAAACCCATCGAGGCGAATCGTCCTTTGGAGTACCGCTTCAGTCTGCCGGGGAACAATCACGTGTTTCTGCCCGGCCACCGCATCATGGTGCAGGTGCAATCGAGCTGGTTTCCGCTATACGACCGGAATCCGCAAACCTTCGTACCCAACATCCTGTTAGCGGCGCCCGGCGACTACCGCAAGGCGACGCAACGCATCTACCACTCGCCCAAGGCGGCGACTTACATTGCGCTGCCGGTTGTGGAGAACTGATACCCGGTGGATCCATCGATCACCTTCTACGATCGGCGCGGCAACATCGTGACCCCCGACGCACGATCCTTCATCAAGCCGCGCCGCGGGGTGTTTGCGCTGGCGGTGGCCATCGGCGACCGCGCGATCATGCTGGCGGCCGAGGCCTGCGCGCCCGATGTGCCGGAACTTCCGGGCGGCGGTATCGAAGACGGCGAGACGCTGGATGAGACGACCAGGCGCGAATGGGGCGAGGAAGTCGGTATTCCCTTCAACGTCGAGGGTCCCTTTCAGAGTTTCCGGCATGTGCGCGGCTTCTACGCCGACGACCGCAACGAGTTCTGGATCTATGAGCAGACTTTTCGGCGCTATCATTATCTCGACCGCGTGCAAGTCGGGAAAAAATGGCGCAGTCCGGAGGGCGGCACGGCCGGCTGGGAGGCGATGGCCTCGTTGCCGCAATTGTCGATCAACCGCGCACACTGGTGCGCCATTCCGACGCTCCTCTCCGGCCTGGAGTGACCGCCGACCGCAATCCGGCCGATGCATCGCGTCGTGGGACGTATTTACGTCACGGCAGTCTTCGTTCTGGCACCGCTCGGTGTCTATATTCAGCATATGGAAGAGCGCATCGGGTATCCCCGCTCCGAGACCATCGTTTGGATCTGTGTCGCCTTCTCCATACCCTTGGCCGACCTGGTGCTTCAATTGCAGGCAGCGCACCCCGCGGCCGAAAAGATTCCACGATGAGCCCGGTATATCCGCGGCCGCGCGCCGCGGCTCATTGCGCGGTCTTGAACTTCTGCCAAATGCGCGTGATGGTGCGCAATTGCTCCGGTGGGTCCTCGGTCTGCACGAACAGGCGCTGCTCATCCGCGGCGGGCGGATAGATGGCTGTGTCCGACACGGTCGCCTGATCGAGCAGCGGCGTCGCGGCCGAATTCGCGTTGGCGTTTCCGATGTAGTTGGAGATGCGCGCGATGACCCGCGGATCCAGAAGATAGTTGATGAAAAGATGGGCATTGTCGGGGTGCGGCGCGTCCGCCGGTATGGCCAGCATGTCGAACCACAATAGAGAGCCTTCCTTGGGCAGCATATATTTCAGCGCGATTCCGTTCTTCGCTTCCCTCGCGCGATTGCGTGCCTGGACGAACGTGCCGTTGTAGGTGAGCGCCACGCAGATATCGCCGTTGGCGAGCGCTTCGATGTCCACCGCCGAATCGATGTTTCTAATGTAGGGGCGGATGCCGTTCAAGACGGCTTCGACCTCGACGAAATCCTGCGCGCTCGGTGCGTTGGGATTCTTGCCCAGGTACTTGAGCACCAAGCGCTCCACTCCGGCGGGCGCATCGAGGAAGTTGATCCCGCAGGGCGCGAGTTTCGCGGCAAACTTGGGATCGAATACGAGCCGCCAGCTATCGAGGGGATCGTTCGGCAGCAATTGCGCGATTTTTTCGTTATAGGCAATGCCATAGGTGCCCCAGGCATACACGACTCCGTGAGCGTTGCCCGGATCGTTGAGTGCGACCCGGGCCATGATGGCGGGGTCGAGATTGGCGAGATTGGGGAGCTTCTTCTTGTCGAGGGGCAGATAGGCGCCGCTGCGAATCTGGCGTTGAAAGTAGGGAGCCGTGGGAACCACGACGTCGAATCCGCTGTGGCCCGTCAACATCCGCGATTCCAGCGTCTCGTTGGTATCGAAAAACGAGGCGTTGACCTTGATGCCCGTTTGCTTCTCGAACGTCGCAATGGTGTCCGGCGCCAAGTAATCGGACCAGGTGTAGAAGTTGAGGGCATTGCCGTCCTCGCCCGCGCCGCCGGATCGAGCTTTGCGCGCGCCCGAATCGGGGTTGCCGCAACTCAGGGTCAACGCCGCGCAGAGCATCGCAATCATCGATAACTTTCCCGGAAACATCGTCGGTCCTTTGGCAGCGAATGCGCACCATAGCATTGCACGGGGCGCCGACGCTTCCCGGCCAGGCCGGCATCGCCGGAGGTTCCCTCCTGATCGAATCGAAGCTCGTTATCGGTCGAGCCCGGGCCTCCGGGTGTGGCGCTTCATATCCCCATGAAAAGCCGGATCAGCGCACTCGCGGCACTTGGAATTGCGATCGCGGGCTGCGGGAAAACGGCGGCCCCACCCGCTCCGGTAGCGCCGGCCGCGAAACCGGCCGCAGCCGTCGATGGGGCGCGGCTGATCGCCGCCGACACGGAGCCCGGCAACTGGATGGCTCCGGGAAGAACCTACGGCGAGCAGCACTTCAGCCCCTTGAACACGATCGACGCCGGCAATGTGAAGCAGCTTGGGCTGGCTTGGTTCTACGATCTGGATGCGCCGCATCGCGGCCAGGAATCGACGCCCTTGGTCATCGACGGGGTGATGTACGTCACCAGTGCGTGGAGCAAGGTGTTCGCGCTCAACGCAAAGACCGGGGCGCCGCTGTGGACCTATGATCCGAAGGTTCCCGGTCAGGTGGGAGTCAACGCCTGCTGTGACGCGGTGAATCGCGGCGTGGCGGCATGGAAGGGTCGATTGTACCTGGGCACGCTCGATGGGCGGTTGATCGCCCTGGATGCGGCCACCGGCAAAGCCGTCTGGGAAACGGCGACTGTTCCTGCCGGCGCCCGCTACACCATCACCGGCGCACCGCGTGTGGTGAAGGGCATGGTGCTGATCGGCAACGGCGGCGCCGAGATGGGAATGCGCGGCTATGTCACGGCGTACGACGCCGACACCGGCCGCCAAATCTGGCGCTTCTACACCGTGCCCGGCGATCCCGCGAAGCCCTTCGAAAGTGCTGCGCTCGAAAAGGCCGTCAAGACCTGGAGCGGCGAGTGGTGGAAATTGGGCGGGGGCGGTCCCGTGTGGGACTCGATGGTGTACGACCCGGCTCTGGATTTGATCTACATCGGAGTCGGCAACGGCACGCCGTGGAATCGATCCAAGATTCACGGCGATGCGCTGTATTTGTCGTCGATCGTGGCACTGAAGGCGGACACCGGCGAGTACGTCTGGCACTACCAGACGACTCCCGCGGATGAGTGGGACTACGACGCCTGTTCGCCGTTGATCCTGGCGGATCTAGAGATGGGCGGAGTCAAGCGCAGCGTCATCATGCAGGCGCCCAAGAACGGCTTCTTCTATGTGCTCGACCGCGCGACCGGCGAGCTGCTGTCGGCCGATCCCATAACTCCCACGAACTGGGCCAAGCGCGTCGACCTCGAGACGGGCCGCCCCGTCGTCGAGAGCGTCGCGCGCTACAGCGAGAGCGGCAAGCCCTTCGTCGCCATGCCGGGACCCGGCGGCGGGCACAGCTGGCAGCCCATGTCGTTCAATCCGGCGACGAGATGGGTGTACATACCGGTGACCGAACTGAGCTTCCCGTTCTTTCCCGACAAGAGCGCCAAGCTGCATGAGCTGGCATGGAACACCGGCGTCGATTTCAATTCCGGAAGTCTGCCCCAGGATGCAAAGATCAAGGCGCTGATCAAGAGCGGATTGAAAGGACATCTCGCAGCCTGGGATCCGGTTGCGCGCAAGGAGGCGTGGCGCGTCGAACTGGGACGTCCCTGGAATGGCGGCGTGGTGTCGACGGCCGGCAATCTCGTGTTCCAGGGAAATGGCATGGGCGAGTTCGTCGCCTACCGAGCCGATACGGGCGAGCGCCTGTGGTCCGCCGAGACTCAGGCCGGGGTTCTGGCGGCGCCGATCAGCTACTCGGTGGACGGCGAGCAATATGTGGCGATCGAAGTGGGTTGGGGCGGAGCCTTCGGCCTCGCCGCCGGCGAACTCGCGCGCGATACGCACGTGGCCTCGAACTTGCCGCGCGTGTTGGTCTACAAGCTCGGCGGCAGCGCCGCGCTCCCGCCTTTGCCGGCCGCAAGCCCGGCCGTTCTCGATCCACCGCCGGATACCGCCGGTGCCGCGGCCGTGACGGCGGGCAAGGCCCTGTATCACTTGTACTGCTCCAGTTGCCATGGCGACAGCGCCACCGGGTCGGGCGTGTTGCCGGACCTGCGCTACTCAGGTTTGATCAAGAATCCCGAGGCCTTCGACATGACGGTGCGCCAGGGAACACGAACCGACCAGGGCATGGTGGCGTTCAAGGATGAAGTCTCGCCCCAGGATCTGGAGAAGATCCGCGCCTATGTGATTCACCGCGCCAACGAGGACAAGAACACCGAAGCTGCCGCGGCGGCGGCGAGCTCTGCCGCCGCCGCCGGGTCCCACCCATAGATCGCGAGCGCCGAACGCCGGGCCTGCGCCCGGCTCACACCAGAATCTTGCGACCCGTATCGACCGTGGTCTTGTCTTTGTCGCCGACGTCGCCCGGCGGAGGCACGGCGCGGCCGCGCTGAACCGCGGGACGCTGGCCCACGGAACTCATCCAGCGGATGAGATTCGGCAGGCCGTCGAGATTGACGCCGGACCATTCATGCCCGTGGATCCAAGACCAGTGCGCGATGTCCGCGATGGAATACTCGCCGCCGGCGACATACTCATGATCGGCGAGTTGGCGTTCGAGCACTTCGAACAGGCGGCGTACTTCGCGCTGATACCGATCGATGGCGTAGGGGATCTTTTCCGGCGCGTAGCGTAGGAACACGTTGGCCTGTCCCATCATCGGGCCGATTCCCGCCATCTGGAACATCAGCCATTGAATGACCCGCGAACGTCCCTTGGGATCCTCAGGTATCAGGCGCCGGGTTTTTTCCGCAAGATACATGAGAATGGCGCCGGATTCGAAAACGGCGAAATCGCCGTTGCCGCGGTCGACGATGGCGGGAATGCGGCCGTTGGGATTGATCTTGAGATACGCCTCCGCCTTCTGTTCCTGCTTCGAGAAAGACAGGGCGTGCACGGTGTAGGCAAGACCCAGTTCCTCGAGCGCAATGGAGATCTTCCAGCCATTCGGCGTGGCGGCGGTGTACAGATCGATCATTGCGGAATCCTCGGACTGGGCCAATTCCGCGGATTGTCAGGTCGAACTACGCCCGACGCAATCGGGTGATCTCCCGTCGACCGCATGCGGTCGGCCGGAGCCCGTCGTGGATGACGGACTCCGGCGCCGCGAGAGTTCTATCAGCGAGCCCAGTGTCCTTCGCGCAGCCGCCAGCCGCCGCCGGCGTGTACCCACGTATGCGGAACCCAGTGATACCCGGGGCGAGGAGCTTCCCAATGGCCTCCGACCCACACGTGTCTTCCGCCGACCCAATTCCAGTAGCCGCCGAGCCATACGTAGCCGACCGCAGGAGGCGCGCCGTAGACTTCGACTTGAGGAGGCGGCGGAGCCACGTTGACGGTGCCGCCGACATAGACCACAGGGGGTGCGGGAACCGCAACGGAGCCGCGAACGACGCAGCCGCCGAGCAGAGTCGCTGAGGCCAGGGCGGCGAACAATAATGGTTGAGCCAATCGATGACGATTCATTGGTTTTGTATCCTTTCAGTCTATTTCGACTATCCCGTTAGACAACGGACCAGGGTGTCCGTGGTTGACCGGCAATCATCATAAGACTCGGCGCGCAGGCGTGCGGGGCGTTGTCGTCGCACCGCGACTTGGCTCACAATTTGACCGCCGGCCGATAGCGCGCGTCCAAGTCGGCACGCAGAGTACAGCATCCACGCGCGGTAGCCGGGCGTGAACTCATCCGTCGGCGCGATGAGGGAATCCTCTGCCTTCGCCGCCGTGCTCACAGGCCGAACACGGTCTCGGCATTCGTCTGGAAGAACGCCTTCTTGTCCTCTGCACTCATGGCCATGGCATCCTGCGCTGCCACTTCGTCGGGCTGGTATTGATAGGGATAGTCCATGGCATACAGGATGCGATCCGCTCCCAGCGTCGATTTGCAGAACTGGATCGCGGGCTCCCACGCCATGCCTGAGAAAGTGACGTAGATGTTGCGCTTGAAGTAGCCCGATATCGGCAACTGCAAGGGCTTCAGAAAATCGTGGCGCCCGGAGCGGATGCCCGCGGCATGCATGTAATCCAGGCGATAGGCCCAGTAGGGCAAGGCCTCTCCGCCATGCCCGACGACGAATTTGAGTTTGGGAAACCGGTCGAACACGCCCATGACGATGAGGCGCAGCAAGTGCAATCCCGTATCAACTCCGAAACCGAACACCGCGCCGTCGAGGCCGCGCTCGAGCAGCGGCCCGATGAGGCCCTTGGACGGGCCTTGCGGGTGAAGATAGACGGGAGTGCCGAGCGCTTCGGCCGCCTCGAAGATCGGCCAATATTTTTGATCGTCGGTGTATTCGCCGCGGACGTGGCCGTTCAGGATCACGGCTTTGAATCCCTGTGCGTGGCCGCGCTGTACTTCCTTGGCCGACCAAGCAGGATCCTGCGGCGCGACTGCGGTCATGCCGATGAAGCGGTCCGGGTGGCGGCGGCACGCTTCCCTAAGCTGATCGTTGGCATCGGTGGTCAGGCGCCTGGCTTCGTCGGCGGCAAAAACATGGGTGCCGGGCGCGGTGAGTGCGATGATGGCCTTGTCGATGCCGGCCGCATCCATGTCGGCGAGCCGGCGCGCTCCCAAATCCTGCAATTTCTCGCGCACGGCGGTGGCGCGGGCCGAAGGCGAGGCGGAATAAAAACCCCACAAGCTGACGAATCCCGGATCGTCGAAGCCTGAGGCGATCAGGCGCTCGTAGGCCGCGAGCACTTCGGCGGTGATGAAGGCTTCTTCGGTGGCGATGCGCAAGTAGCCTTGAGCGCCGCCGGTCTTGAGTTCGGTCATCGTTCACCCTTTGCAAGAGACAACGCCGCCGCGTCGGCCACTCAAGCTTGGTGAATGGCCTTGGTCACCAGGCACGCTTCCAAGCCCTCGGGGCCGTCTTCCGAGCCGTGCCCGGAATCCTTCACTCCGCCGAACGGCGAGTCCGCGCCGCCGACCATGGTGGTGTTGATGCCGACCATGCCGCTCTCGATGGCATCTCCCAACAAGAGCGCGCGCCGTCCGTTCTCGGTGAAGCAATACGCCGCCAGCCCGTAGGGGAGTCGATTGGCCTGTTCGATCGCCTCCTCAAAGGTCTTGAACGGGCGCATCAGAGCAATCGGTCCGAACGGCTCCTCATTCATCACGCGCGCCTCGAGCGGTACATCGGCCAGCACCGTGGGCCGGAAGAAGAAGCCATTGTCATGGGTGCCTCCGCCGCGTTCTCCACCGATGGCGATACGCGCACCGACTTTCAGCGCATTGTCGATGAATCCCGCGATGGCTTCGGGGCGCCGTGGATTGGCCATCGGCCCCATGTGATGGCGGGCGTCGAGCCCGTCGCCGACCGCGACGTCGGCCGCCCGGGCGCTGAACTCCTTGACGAAGCGCTCGTAGATTCCTTCCTGCACATGAAAGCGAGTCGGGGAGATGCAAACCTGGCCGGCATTGCGAAATTTGTGGGCCACCAACAGCGTCAGGGCGCGCTCCACATCGGCGTCGTCGAACACCAGTACCGGACCGTGACCGCCCAGCTCCATGGTGGTGCGCTTGGCTCCGTCGGCGGCCAGCTTCATCAAGTGCTTGCCGACGGCGACCGAGCCCGTGAAGCTCAGTTTGCGGATGATGGGGGAGGCGAGAAGATGCCGCGACACCTGATCGGGCACGCCGAACACGCAGCTCGCAACCTCCTGCGGCAGGCCCGCGTCGAGCAGGCAGTTCAGCACTTCGAGGGCCGACGCCGGCGCTTCTTCCGCCGGCTTGATGATGATGGAGCAGCCGGCGCCGATGGCGGCGCCCAATTTACGCGCCGGGTTGCCGATGGGAAAATTCCAGGGGCAGAAGGCGGCTACGGGACCCACCGGTTCCTTCATGACCCGCGACAGCGTGCCCGCGGGACGCACCAGCACGCGGCCGTACACTCGCTGCACTTCGCCCGCATAGAAGTCGAACAGGTTGGCGGCCATCATGACCTCGGCCTTCGATTCGACCAGCGGCTTGCCCTCTTCCGTGGTTGCGATGGCGGCGATCCTGTCGATGCGCTCGCGCAGCAGCGCCGCGGCTTTGGCCAGCACGCGGCTGCGATCGGCCGCGCCGCGTCCCCGCCATAGCCGGTAGCCGCGCGCCGCCGTATCGAGCGCCCGATCCAAATCCGCGGCGGTGGCGAGGGGCAGTTCGCCGAGGATCGCACCGGTCGCAGGATTCAGGACCCGGTGAGCGGCGCGGCCCGCGGCGCCCAGGCGCTCGCCGTCGATGTATAGCGTCAATTCAGCGGGGTATTCGTGGGCCATTCGGCTCTCCATGAGTTGGAAGGCAACGCGGCCGCCCCTTGGCGGGGCGGCGTTGTGGCCGATATCGATGTGCCGCGAGCGCCGCGCCGATCCCGGCTAGGCGATGCCGGTCTTCTCGCGGCGATACTCGCGCGGAGTCACATTGTACTTGGCGCGGAACACCCGTCCGAAGTGAGTCGGGCTGTTGAAGCCGTAGTCGAAGGCGATCGCCGTGACGGTGCGGCCCCGCTGAGCGCCGGATTGCAATGCGCGCGAGCACGCTTCGAGGCGGCGGCGCAGGATGTAGCGCGCCACGGTCTCATCCTGATCCGAGAACAGATGATGCAGATAGCGGGCGGTCATCTTGCAGGCCTCGGCGATGCGCGTGGGCGTCAGATCCGGATCGTTCAAATGCGCCTCGATGTAATTGATGATGCGGATGCGGTGCGCCGTCCCCAGCGAGGAGCGGTCGGCGAGCGCCTGCGGCATATCCGCATAGGCGGCGCCGATGAGATCGAGGATGGCCACCGCGACACGGCCGCCGGTCTGTTCATCGAGTCCTTGGTGGTACTCGCTCCAGTACTTGCGCAGCAGCTGAGACAGAAGACCGCTGGCTCCGCGGCCGCCCGACATCGGAATCGCGGCGAGACACTCGGGGCATCCGATCTGGCGGCGCAGAGTGGTGTTCGGTATGCCGAGCACCAGCATGCGGTTCGCCCCGGTGAATATCATTTCATAGCGGCGTGTGCTGTCGCACAACGTGAAATCTCCCTCGCGCAGCACCGACTCGCGCCCATCCTGGCGGCTGACGCTCTCGCCCTCGAGCTGCAGGTGCAGAAAGAACATGGAGTCCTTGGTGCGCGCCACATGCGAGCGGGTATGGTGGACGATCTGGGCGTCGGAATAGACCTCCGCGAGGGTCATGTCGCCGATTGAACCGCGCACGATGGAACCGTTGAAGACGCGGATGTCCTGGGGCTCCGACACCAGTGGTGAAAAGCTCTCGCTCGCGCGGTCATTCCAGAAGGCGAGCTTGCGGCGCGGATCGAGGCCAACCGTAGAGAACGACTCAATATGTGCCATGTAACTCCCCCGTTTTCTAGCGGGAACCGATCTTGTTGTGCATCAAAGCCTACACTTCTTGTGGAGTTAGTTATACGTAACAATCAATTCGCGAAACCAATTCTTTCGGCTTATACGTGCTATATCGCAAATGACCGGTACGCCCTCGAGCGATACGAAATATCAACTTATTAATCAAGATCTTGGGGAAATAAACAGGGATGCGGTTAGCGCCCGGCTCTGCTCGAAGCGGCCATTCCGATGTCACTCTGCGTCGAGTTTTCCGCACGCCGCCACGGCACCATTCGCGAAGGGGAAAAGAGGCGCGAGCGTCGCACGAACGGAGCCTTTCAAAAAATGACGCCACTCAGCGGCTACGTGGGCTACGCATTGCGGCGCGCGCAGGGGGTGATTTTTGCGGACTTCAATCACGCGCTGGCCGAGCTCGGCCTGCGGCCCGGTCAATTCGCCGTCCTGCTGATGATCGATCGGAATCCGGGCGCCAGTCAGTCGAGCGTCTCGGCCGCTCTCGGCATTCAGAAAGCGAATTTCGTCGCGACCATCGCCGACCTGGAAAAGCGCGGCCTGGTGCGGCGCCGCAGATCCCACACCGACGGCCGCACGTATTCTCTCGGGCTCACGCCGCGCGGCCGCACGCAGCTGCAGCGCGCCGCCGAACTGCAATCCGTCCACGAGGCCCGAGTCACCGCGCAAATCGGCAACGAGGGGCGTCAACAACTGCTCGCGCTGCTCGACCGGTTGTCGGCGCTGCCGGGTGCTCAGTAGTTCAACCCCAGCGCGATGCTTCGACGCCGGGGACGAACTGCCTCTCGGGGTGCGGCGTGCGCGCACAACGCAGCGCCGCACGCACCGATTCGCGCGCCGCGATTCGGCCGAGATACTCGGTGATGCGCGGCGTGGCGTCGTCATTGACCGTGGCGGGAGCCAAATCGGGCAGCACGCACAGCATCGAGTAGGCGTCGATGTCGGCCACGGAGAAGGCCGGGCCGGCGAGCCACGCGCCCTGCTGCAGCGCCTTCTCGACCCGCGACACAGGCGCCGCCAGCCTGGCTTCAACCGCTTGCAAATAGCCTTCGGTGTACGTTCCGTCGCGCAAGCGCAGCCAACCCACGCGCCGCTCGATCGGTTCGATAGCCGCGATGCGCGCATCCACCCAGGCGGCGTCGAGCGCCGCCAGATGGGGCCGCAGATATTTCGCCGTGCCCAGCACCGGAACGGCCGAGCCCAAGTGCGCTCCGAGGAATTGCCCCCACGCACGTGCACGATAGGCGTCGTATGGGTCGGCCGGCGTCAGCGAGGGTCCGGGGAGAGCCTCGGAAATGTATTCGAGCATGAAGAACGAACTGCAGATGATGGTTCCGTCGTGCGCCAGCAACGGCCCTTCACGCTCCAAGTACAGGCTGGATTCGAGATCGGTGGGAAAATTGCCGGCAAATTGCTCGAGGCCGGCGGCGTCGAAATAATGCGTGGTGAACGCGGCACGCTTCTCGGACAGCGCGATCAGCGGCTTGAGAAAGAATGTGTTCGGCTCGGATGTGTAGAGTTCAAGCATGAGGGGCACCGGGGCCGCGCTCCAGCATCTTGATGCGCGCGGCCATTGCCGTGCGGCCCTTGGCCCAGGTCTCGCGGGCGGCGGGGCGCTCATAGATTCGCCGCAGCCACTCCATGATGTGCGGCGTCTTCGCGTCGTTGCAGTGATCCGGCTGAGACAGGGGCAGGGCGTAGCCCAGATTGAAGCCGTTGATGTCGCCGAGCGAATAAACGTCGCCGGCTATCCAAGGGAAGCGGGCCAGGTGCCGCTCGAGCGCCAGCGTGGCGAACAGCACGCGGCGTTTCGATTCGGCGAGCTCCTCGGGGGAGAACTCGTTGAACATCGCCTTGCGCCAGGCGATGCGCCGCGACTCGAGCGGAATCTTGTCGATGGCGGCGCGCAATTCCTCGGGCGGGCGCTGTCTGACGGCGGGGCCGACGAAAATGCTCCAGCCGATCATGCTGAGCGACGGGGCGAAGTAGGCGTCGAAGAAGCGCATCCACCAGCGCATGCGCCAGCGCGCCACGGGGTCGCGGGGTTTGAGCGGCGGTCCCGGGAATTCATCGTCGACGTACTCCATCATCGGCGTCGATTCCGTCAACACCCGCGAGCCGTGCACCATGGCCGGTATGGTGCCGTCCGGGTTGACGGCGAGATACGCGGGTTGGTGCTGATCGAACTTGAGCAGATCGAGGTAACGGCTCTCGTACGCCACCCCCTTCTCGGCCAGCGTGAGCATGGGCTTGCCGGAATTGGCGTTCGGTTCCCAGTGATAGAGGATGACTGACATGGGACGCAAGGCTGCCCGTGATGGCGCATTGCAACTCTACGGACGGGGAAACGCAACACGATGCGCGGCGAACGGCGCGCGCCTCGAGCGGCCGCCGCGGCTGGAAGGACTGCTCTCGGCATGGCGGCGCCCCCGGAAATAATGTTATGCTTCATAACAGTTTCCTCGGGGACCCCATGAGCGAAATAAAATCCCGAACCGAGACCGATCTCGCCGGCCTCGACAGCCACGTCGGCTACATGCTGCGCCGCGCGCAATTGGCGGTGTTCGGCGACTTCATCGCCTGCCAGGGCGGTGCGGTGACGCGCCCCGGCCAGTTCTCCATACTGGCCGTCATCGACCGCAATCCCGGACTCAGTCAGTCGCGGGTGTGCGCCGCGCTCGGAATCAAGCGGGCCAATCTGGTCGCGGTCATCGACGAGCTCGAAACCCTGGGGTTGGTGCGCCGCGACGCCTCGGCCAAGGACCGGCGATCCAACCACCTGCACCTGACGCCGGCAGGACAGCGCGCATTGCGCAGTGCGCTCGACGGCCAGGAAGAGCACGAGGCGCGCATTGCGAGATTGCTCGGGGTCGCCGGCAGGCGAAGCTTGCTCAAGCACCTCGCCAAACTCTGTCAACTCCGAACCTTCGAGAGTATTGAATGAACCCAAATCCCATCAGCTTGAGCCTGGACGACGGCATCGCCGTCATCACCGCCAATAGTCCGCCGGTCAACACGATTTCGGCGGCGGTGCGTCAAGGCCTGTTCGCCGCGGTGGCAGACATCCGCGCGCGGCCGGATATCGTCGCCGTGGTGCTGGTCTGCGAAGGCAGTACCTTTTTCTCAGGCGCCGACATCGGCGAATTCGCAGGCCCCCCCAAGGAGGCCGAATTTCGCGACTTGTTCAGGCAGCTGGAGCAGTTGCCGGTACCGGTGGTCGCGGGAATGCACGGGGTCGCCATGGGCGGCGGTCTCGAGATTGCGCTCGCCTGCCACTACCGGGTCGCCTTAGGCCAAGCTCGTTTCGGATTTCCCGAAGTCACTCTGGGCATCATTCCCGGCGCCGGCGGCACGCAGCGCATGCCGCGGCTCATCGGAGTGGAGCGGACACTGGAGATGATACTGGCGGGTAGGCCGGTGGATGCGGCGACGGCGATCGCGCAGGGCTTCATCGATGCGGAAGTCCAGGGCGATTTGCGCGCCGCCACGATAGCCTACGCCCGCGCCCTGGTGCGCCGCGGTGCCGGAGTGCGACGGACCTCGGATCGCGCCGTCGATCCGGCGACCGCCACGCCGGCCATCATTGAGCGGCTGGTCGGCCAGGCGAAGAGTCAGTATCCGAATCGCGAGGCTGCCCTGACCGCGATCCAAGCGGTGAGCGCGGCGGCATCGATGCCCTTCGAGGCCGGTCTCTCGTACGAGGAGGAACTTGCCAACCGGTCGAAGGCCACCCTCGAGGCGAAGGCGCTGATCCACGTCTTCTTCGCCGAAAGAGACACCCGCAAGGTGGCCGGTTTGCCGCAAGATGCCAAGGGACGCCAAATCGCCAGCGCCGGCGTGATCGGCGCAGGGACCATGGGCGGCGGCATCGCGATTTGCTTTGCGAACGCCGGCTTGCCGGTGACCGTGATCGACGGGAGTCAGGAGGCGCTGGACCGCGGTTTGGCCGTCGTCGGCAAGACGTACGACACCATGGTGAAGCGCGGCCGGCTCACGGCGGAGGAGAAGGACAAGCGCCTGGCGCTGATCCGCGGCAGCCTGAACTACGCCGACCTCGCCGGGGCGGACGTGGTGATCGAGGCGGTCTACGAGAGCCTCGATCTCAAGAGAAAGATTTTCAGCGCCCTCGACAAGGCGGTGAAGCCCGGCGCGGTGCTCGCCACCAATACCTCGACGCTCGACATCGCGGAGATCGCGGCGGCCACGCGGCGACCCCAAGACGTCATCGGACTGCATTTTTTTTCGCCGGCCAACGTCATGCCGCTGCTCGAGGTGGTGCGCACCGATGCCACCGCACCGGCGGTCATCCGCACCGCCCTGGATCTGGCCAAGAGCCTGCGCAAGACGCCGGTGCTGGCACGGGTGTGCTACGGCTTCATCGGCAATCGAATGATGGAAGGGTATGCGCGCGAGGCGCAGCGCATGGTGCTCGAAGGGGCGACCCCACGCCAGGTCGACGGCGCACTCGAGGCCTGGGGCATGGCCATGGGAATCCTCGCGGTGTTCGACATGGCGGGAGTCGATGTGGGAGTCAACGTGCATCGGGCGAACGCCGATCGCTATCCGCCGGATCCGGCCTACTATCAGGCGGACTTCGCCCTGCATGCGGCCGGCCGGCTCGGCCAAAAGAACGGCAAGGGCTACTACAAGTACCTGCCCGGCGACCGGATGCGCCACGACGACCCGGAGGCCGTCGAGATCCTCAAGGACGCGGCGCGCCGGCTCGATATTCCGCAGCGCGCTCACAGCGCCGATGAAATCGTGGAGCGCTGCCTGTACCCTCTGATCAACGAGGGCATTCGCATCCTGGAGGAAGGCGTGGCACTGCGCGCAAGCGATGTGGACGTGGTCTGGTGCGCGGGCTATGGATTCCCGCGCTATCGGGGCGGACCGCTGTTCTACGCCGACACCATCGGCCTGAAGACCGTTCTCGACGGCATGCTCAAGTATCGGGATCAATTCGGGCCCATGCACTGGCAGCCGGCGCCGCTGCTCACGCGCCTGGTGAGCGAGGGGCGCACACTCAGGGAGTGGGAGGGAGAAAAATCATGAACGTAAAGGATCTCGTGGCGATCGATGTGCATACGCACGCCGAGGTGTCCTGCCGGCAGCCCGTGGACGAAGTGTGGAAGGAATACGAAGACGCGGCGTCGAAGTATTTCAAGGCCGGCAAGCGCCCGACCATCGCCGAGACCGTCGCCCGTTACCGCGAACTCAAGATCGGCCTGGTGATGTTCACCGTCGACTCGGAACATGAGCTAGGGTCGAAGCGCATTCCCAACGAGGAAGTCCGCGATGCCGCGCGCGAGAACAGCGACATCATGATGGCCTTCGCCAGCATCGATCCGCACAAGGGCAAGATGGGCGTGCGCGAGGCGCGCCGCCTGCTCAAGGAGGGCGGCATCAGCGGATTCAAGTTTCATCCCACCGTACAGGGGTTCTTTCCCAACGACCGCATGGCCTATGGTCTTTACGAGGTCATTGCCGAGCACAAGCTGCCGGCGATATTCCACAGCGGGCACTCCGGCATCGGCACCGGGATGCCGGGCGGCGGGGGCATGCGCCTCAAGTACTCGAATCCGATTCACGTCGACGATGTGGCGGCGGATTTTCCCGACATGAAGATCATCATTGCGCACCCCTCCTGGCCCTGGCAGGACGAGGCCTTGTCGGTGTGCCTGCATAAACCCAACGTGTACATCGATCTGTCCGGTTGGTCGCCGAAGTACTTTCCGCCGCAGCTCGTGCAGTACGCGAACACTCAGCTGAAGCGCAAGATGCTGTTCGGCTCCGACTACCCCCTGATCGCGCCCGACCGCTGGATCAAGGACTTTCGCGAAGCGGGCTTCAAGCCCGAAGTCCATGACTTGATTCTCAAAGAGAACGCGGTCGCCGTGCTGGGGCTCGCTCAAGCCTCACCCGTTCCTGCTTAGGGTTCCCCTCCCCGCGAGCCCGCGCTTGTCGCCGTGGCTCGACTTTTTGTTCACGGTTGGAAGAGTTTGACGGCCGGAACCGCGACTAGGCTTGCATAAGCGTGAAACGCCGCGGGATCGCCGGCATCGACGTTGTAGAAACGCATCATTCCGGCACCGACGGCATACGAAGAATAGGCATGTCAGAGCCACCGGGGGGGCGATTCTCATGAAATCGACAGTTCAGGCTTCTGTGCGTCGGATGTTAAGGCCCTGGGTTTTGTCGACCTTGGCGGCCGCGGCGGCCGCAGGCCAGGCGGCGGCCGACCAGGCGACGACACCATCGGACTCCCTCGAGGAGATCGTCGTCACCGCGCAGTTCCGTCAGCAGAACCTGCAGGACACGCCCTTGGCCATTACTGCAATCACTGCGGACATGATGGAACAGCGCGGCCAAACTTCGCTGCATGATCTCGGCCAGCAGGCGCCCAATGTGGCGCTGATAGAAACCGGCGGTGCGTTTGGTCCCGGCATGACCGCCTCGATCCGCGGAATCGGACAGGCCGACTTCGACCCGGCCTTCGCCCCCGGCGTCGGCATCTATATCGACGATGTCTACTACACCAGTCTCACGGGATCGAACTTCGCGCTGCTGGACTTGGACCGCGTCGAGATCCTGCGTGGGCCGCAGGGCACGCTGTCGGGCGCGAATTCCGAGGGCGGTTCCATCAAGCTCTACTCGGTCAAGCCGCAGGGCGATGACACCGGCTCGGTCAAGGTGAGCTACGGCCAGCGTAACCTGATCGACGTACAGGCGATGGCCGATGTATCGCTGATCAGCGACACGCTGTTCATGCGCGTTTCCGGCGTCGACCACCAGCAGGACGGCTACGTGACCCGCATCGACTATGGCTGCGCCTTTCCCAATTCCGGCATCCCGGCGGTTGGCGGCCTGCAGCAGGATTGCGTGGCGGGCAAGGAGGGCGGCAAGGACTACCAGGGTGGGCGCGTGGCGTTGCGTTGGCTGCCCGCCGACAACTTCGAAGCGAACCTGACGGCTGATGTCACCATCGACAATTCGGAGTCGGCCGCCGTCACGCTGATAGCGGTCAATCCCACGGCTGCCGGGGTCGTTCCGACAGAAATCAATTCGGGGTTCCCGCCCGGCAACCCGGCAGGCGTGGCCTATGACAGCCGCTTCGTTCCGACCAACCCCTACATCAGCTATGCGTCGTTTTGCGGCAAGGGTCTGGCCGGCAATAACTATTGCTTCTCACCGGATACGTACAACAAACAATGGGGTACGAACCTGAATCTGGATTGGAAGATCGCTCCGGATCTCGCGTTCAAGTCGATCACCGGTTATCGCGAATTCGATACGATGTGGACCGAGGACAACGATGTCTCGCCGTTGGACGGATCCTTGGGCGCGGAACACTTGGAGAACCACACGCTGACGCAGGAACTGCGCCTCAACGGCAAGGCCGGCAGCGTACTCGACTACACCGTCGGCGGCTTCTACCTGGATCAAGTCACGACGTACCCCACGCATCAGATCTTGGACTACGTGATCCCGGGCCTGGGTTTCGAGTTCCTGGGTAACGACCCGATCCAGGAGACCGACTATGCGGGTTTTGCGAACGCCGACTGGCATATCGCCGAGGCGTTGGATCTCAACGCCGGTGTGCGCTACACGCACCAGGAAAAGGACTACACCTACAACCGCTACAATCCTCCGACCATTACTCCTGGGAGCCCCTTTTACGTTCCCGGTGGGGGCAGCTTTTTCTTCCCGCCCGGCTTCTCCGGAACCCAGGGCAAATACTCCGGTGACAAGGTGGACTATCGCGCGGACCTGGACTATCGCTGGAGCCCCGAGCTCATGACCTACGTCAGCGTATCGACGGGTTTCAAAGGAGGCGGCACGAACCCGCGTCCGTTCATCGCCTCGCAGATCGTGCCATTCGGCCCTGAAACGCTGACCAACTACGAGTTCGGTGCCAAGAGCGACTGGTTCGATCGCCGCCTGCAGGTCAACATGGCGGCGTACTACAGCAAGTACAAGGATATTCAGCTCGTTCTCTTGAGCTGTCCGCAGTACTCGGGCGGCAATGCAGCCGAGCCCTGCGCGGCGCCGGTCAATGGCGGCGACGCGAATATCTACGGCGTCGAGTTGGAAAGCAGGTTTCGCTATGGCGGGCTGTCGATCCAGGCCAGCGGCAGCTGGCAGAAATTCGAGTACACCTCCGTCGTTCCAGAAACCGTCCCGCTCAATTCCACGGAGCCGGGTTTCCAGCCGAAGAAGTGGGCCCTCGGTACGCAGTATGAATTCCGTACACCGAACGGCGGCTCAGTTACTCCGCGGCTGGATTGGATCTACGCCAGCGGTTACCAGACCGTTGCCGTCCCCGATCCGAACAGCTATCTCCCGGGCTATCACGAGCTCAATGGGCGCATCACCTTCCGGCCGCAATCGGATAGGTGGGAGATCTCGGCGGTGGGTACCAACCTGACCGGCAAGCTCTGGTATACGCAGATCTTCGATCTGACCGCGCAATCCCAGTCCGGTGCCGATTACGGCATACCGGCGGCGCCGCGCACGGTCTGGGCCGAGTTCAAGATGAAGTTCGGGCCGCCGCCGCCTCCGCCGCAACCCGTCGTGAAAGAAGTGGTCAGAGAGGTCGTGCGAGAAGTGGTGAGAGAGGTTCAGGTCCCCGCGCCGGTGCCGCCGCCCGCACCGAAAGGCGACATCGTTCTGCAAGGCGTGAATTTCGCCACCAACTCGGCGGACTTGATACCCGAATCCACCAGCGTGCTGGATAGGCAAGTCAGTCAGCTCGAGCAGTACCCGAATCTCGCCATCGAGGTGCGCGGCTACACCGATAACCGAGGATCGGCGGCCTACAACTTGAACTTGTCGCAGCACCGCGCCGAGTCCGTGATGCATTATCTGCAGCAGCACGGCGTCACCAACCAAATGAACGCAAAGGGCTTCGGCAAAGAGGACCCCATTGCCGACAACGCCACCAAGGACGGACAGCTGACGAACCGCCGTGTGACCTTGCACATCGTAGGAGGTGCGCCCTGATCGTTTAGAACATGCCGTTGGAATTCGCGGACTTTTCCGGCACCGGCTGAGCCACATCCCAGTGCTCTGCAATCTTGCAGTGCTCGACGCGCAGGATGTCGATCACCGCAAGGCCGCGATCGCCCGCCGCGAACTTGGCGTGCGAGTGAACGGCGACGAGATTGCCGTCCGCGATGATGCGCTTGATCGAATAGACCGCGTCCGGGTGCCCCTGGAAAAAGGGCTCGAGGAAGGCGATCGCTGCATCGCGGCCGGTCGCCGCCAGCGGGTTGTGCTGGATGTAGCCGGGCTCCACCCAGGTCTCGAATGCCTCGCGCGCCTTCTTCTCGACGTAGAGCTCGGTGATGAATTTCGTGGCCACCTCCTTGGAGGTCAGGCGGCACTCGGCGGTGTGGGCGGGGGCGACCGCAAACGTCAGGGTCGAAGCGGCAAGCAGCAGGGCAAGTGGGCGCATATGAGTCTCCATTGCAGAATTGATTTCCGATTGCCTTTTGTAGGCAGTGCATACAAATATCGCGACGCGAAGGAGACTTCAATATGAATGACATTGCCGCACTGACCGCCCGCATCGACAAGCTCGAGCACGAGCTTGCGATCCAGCAGGATATTCACCAGATCCGCCGAGTTCAGTACACGTATGGATACTTTATCGACAAATCGCAGTACAACGAGGTGGTCGATCTGTTCGCCGACGACGGCGACGTGTGGTTTCTCGGCGGAATCTATCGGGGCAAAACCGGCGTACGCCGCCTGTACATCGAGCGCTTCCAGAAGCAGTTCACCCAGGGGCACAACGGCCCGCGCTACGGCTGGCTGCTCGATCACCCCCAGCTGCAGATGGTCATCGACGTGGCAGCAGACCGGCGCACGGCCCAGGTACGAGGACGATCGACGATGCAGGCCGGTCTGCACCACACGGCCGAGGGCATTCAGCGCGCCTGGTGGGAGGGCGGCATCTACGAGAACGACTACGTGCGCGAAAACGATCGATGGAAGATCAAGGCGCTGCGCTATTTCCCCTTCTGGCACGGCAGCTTCGCCGAGGGTTGGCAGAAGACCCCGATCGATTTCATCCCGATGGCCAAGGTGTGCTACCCGCAGGATCCTCTCGGACCGGATGCACTCATCGATCCGCCGCCGCGCCTGTGGCCCGCAACCGATACGGTGTCGTTCCACTACCCGCATCCCGTCACCGGCCGGCCCATCGTGCTCGACAACAGCCGCGCGCGCGAGGGGTTCAAGGATAAGTGAGAGACGCCCGGCCGCCGGGCGCCCTGCTATTCGTGAATTCGGGTGAGCAGCTCGATCAGCTTGGATACTTCCTTTTCGCTGAAGCGCGACTTGAGCCAGCGCTCGTGCTGCCGAATGGCGATTTTGGCCGTCGACAGCGCCTTGCGCCCCCGGAGGGTGAGGTTCAATGCCTGCTTGCGTCCGTCGCTGCGGGATTTCTTGCGCACCAGGTATCCCTTCGCGGCGAGCCGGTTCACGATGGCCATGGTCGTGGCTCGGTCCATGCGCATGCGCTGGCAGAGACCGGTCTGCGCAATGTCCGGGTGGTCGCCGACCAGCCAGAGCGCGGAGACCTGCTTCTGAGTGAGGTCGAGTTGCGCGAAGGTCTCGGTGAAGTGCCGATAGACGGCACCATGGGCCAGCCGGATGTGAAAGCCCACGATATTGCGGATCTCGCCGATGTCCTCATCGCCCACGACGTGCGGCGTGGTGATGGCGAGAATCTCGTGTCGCCGCGGCATCGGCCTCAACCCGGAGAGGAGGTGGCGACCCCGCGCTCGGCCTCGAGCTTCTCCAGCCGCTCGACCTCGCGGCCATAGGGCTTCACGCCGCGCGAGATGGTGAAGGCGGCCAGCGGCAGCAGGATGGAGGCCGTCAGCAGGATGCTCTTCCACAGATCTGCGTCGGAGCCGAAGACGCGCTGAGTGATGCTGCCGATCATCTGCCCCCCGAACGCGCCGAAGAAGATGAACATGAAGAGGTAGATGGCGGTCACGCGGCCGCGCATTTCATTCGGCGTGATGAGTTGGATGGCGGAGTTCTGCGGCACTGACGACGCCAGAGCGCACACGCCGCCCGCGCCCACGCACAGCAGCGCCAGCTCCCCGGAGGGCATGAGCGGTGCGGCGATCTCGAACGGCGCGGCAAGGGTAAAGAGTATGGTTGCGGCGCGTACGTGGGCGTCCTTGTAGCGTTTGGCCAGCCACTCGGTGAATACGGTGCCGACCAAGGCTCCCAGCAGGTAGGACACCAGGATCACGACGCTCAACCATTGGCCGATACGCGCAGGCGTCCAGCCGTAGGTGCGCGCCAGGAACGCCGGGCGCCAGACCCCGAGGCCGAGAAACTCCGTGGCACTGAAGGCGAGGCCGATGAACAGCGGCAGGTAGACCGCCCTGCGCGTCCAGATCTCACGCAACACGGCTTTCATCGGCACGGCCTGCGTCAGCGCCGTCACCCCGCGCCGCGGCGGCTCCTTCGCGAGCATCAGCAAGGCGGCGATCACGAGGCCGGGTGCACCGACCATCATGAGCACCCACTGCCAGCCGTGGATCGACAGGCCCATCCAGTGAGTGACCGGCCACCCCGCCACGAGGGTGAGCAGTACCCCGCCGAGATAGATGCCGAGCACATTGCCGCCGATGAAGCCGAGTTGCAGGAAGCCGATGGCCCGCGGCAGCCGCGCCGGCGGAAAATAATCCGCCAGCATGGAGTACGAGCCCGGGGCGTGTGCCGAGCCGCCCGCGCCGACCAGCATGCGGCTCATGAACAGCTGCACGAAGCTTTGCGCGAGTCCGCCCAGGGCCGTGATGCCGCCGATGAAGGTGATGCCTCCGGCGAGCACGTACTTGCGCGGGTACAGGTCCACCAAGCGCGCCAGGGGGATCCCCACCAGCACGTAGAAGATGATGTTGGCGGGCCCCAGCAGAAAGCCAAGCTGCTCGTCAGTCAGGTGAAAATCGGCCTTGATGTGCTGGGCCAGCATGCTGAAGATCTGCGCGTCCATGAAATTCAGCGCAGTCGCGAAAATGATCACGGCGAGGCCGTAATATCCCGCGGAAGGCGCCGGCCACCCCTGCACAGCGGCGCCGGGATTCTCCGCCCGGGTAACCGCAGCCCCCGATACTTCCGCAGCCATCGCCCCCCCTTTCTCGTTGCGCTTTGCCAGCGCTAGACTGTATGTGTTAGATACAATATTACTTGCGGCGGTTTGTCCAGCGCTTTGTTGGCTGCGCCGGCGCAACATGAGTCGAGGGGGGAACGATGCAGGACCTGCCAGGCAAAACCGCATTCGTGACCGGGGGTGCCAGCGGAATCGGACTCGGCATCGCGAAGGCGCTGCTCGGCGCCGGCATGAACGTGGTCATCGCGGATATTCGCGACGATCATCTCGCGGCCGCAACCGCGGAGCTGGGTTTCCCCGAGCGCCTGCTGGCGCTCAAACTCGACGTCACCGATCGCGCCGCCTATGCGCGCGCCGCGGATGCCGCCGAGGCGCGCTTCCGCAAGATTCATGTTCTATGCAACAACGCGGGTGTCGCGGTCGTGGGTCCCACGGAACTTGCAACCTTCGCCGACTGGGACTGGGTGCTGGGCGTCAATCTCGGCGGGACGATCAACGGCATCGTGACCTTCCTGCCCCGCATCAAGCGTCATGGCGAGGGCGGCCACATCGTCAACACCGCCTCCATGTCCGGGCTGATGCCGCATCCGGGCGCCACGATCTACGGCACTTCCAAGGGTGCCGCGGTGCACATGATCGAATGCATGCGCGCCGAACTCGAGCCGCAGGGCATCATCTGCTCGGCCTTCTGCCCGGGGGCGGTGCAATCGAACATCGCCGACGCGGCCAAAACTCGCCCCGCGGAGCTTTCAGACACCGGCTATGCGGAGGCGGACAAGCGCCGTCAGCAAGGGGGCAACTTCTTCCACTTGTATATGACCAAGGAGGACGTCGGTGCAAGAGTGCTGCGGGGCATACTCAATGACGAGCTGTACATCCTGACCCACAGCGAATTTCGCGAAGGGGTTCAAGATCGCGCGCAGGCCATGTGCGCCGCCGTGCCCGACCTTCCCGAAAACGACGAGTACAAGCGCACCTTCAGCATGCTGTTCCGCAATCCCATTCACGCCGCCGAGACGGCGCGCCACAAGAGAGGCCGAGAATGAAAGACTTCGCAGGACGCACGGCATTCGTGACCGGCGGCGCGAATGGCGTGGGCATCGGCCTCACGCGCGCACTGCTCGCGCAAGGGTGCAACGTGGCCATCGCCGACATCCGCGCGGACTCCATCGACGCGGCGCTCGAGGCGCTCGACCACCCGCGCGCGATGGGCGTGCCGGTGGACGTGTCCTCGCGCGAGGGGCTGGCGCGCGCCGCGGATGCGGTGGAGGCGAAATTCGGCGTCGTGAGCCTGTTGTTCAACAATGCCGGCGTCAATCTGTTTCAAACCATCGAGCAGTCGAGCTACGACGACTGGGATTGGATCATGGGGGTCAACCTGCAGGGCCCGATCAACGGGGTCATGACCTTCGTGCCGCGCATGATCCGCGCGCGTGAGCGCGGCTACGTGGTCAATACCGCCTCGATGGCCGGCTTCCTGGCGGCCGGTGCCTGCGGCATCTACAACACCACCAAGTTCGCCGTGCGCGGAATGTCCGAGTCGCTGCGAGCGAGCCTGGCGCCGCACGGCATCGGCGTGTCGGTGCTGTGCCCGGGCCTCGTCAAGTCCTATATCTACGCGAGCGACGAGATTCGGCCGGCCGGTCTGAAGGCGGGGGCCAAGCCGGTGGATGCCGAAGCGGTGAAGCGTCTGGCGGCCGTGCACGAGTTCGGCATGGAGCCGGACGTGATCGCCGCGCGCGTGCTCGAGGCCATGCGCGAAGATCGTTTCCATATTTTTTCGCATCCGGAATTCAAGGAGGAACTCGGCGAGGTGTTCACGGAGATTCTCGGAGATTTCCGCGACTATCCCGTCGATACCGGCCACGGTCAGCGCGTCGATTTCGAGAAAACGCGCCGTGCCAGCTACCGGCAGCAGCGCAAGGGCCTGAAAGCCACATGACGGTGCGCGTCAACTCGCTCGATCATGTGAACATCATCACCTCCGATCTGGAGGGCAGCGCCCGCTTCTACGCCGAGCTGCTCGGACTCGAGCCTCGCGATGCGCCGCCGCCGCTCACGCACCAGAATGCGCGCTGGATGTACGATGAAGCCGGCCGTGCGGTCCTGCACATCAACAGCCTCGAGTGCCCGCGCCACTATGACCGCGACGTGCGCCCGGGGCCTACCGGGGCGCTGCATCACGTGGCACTCAGATGTTCGAACTACGAGGAGCTGCTGGCGCGGCTCCGGAGCCGCGGCCTCGGCTATGAGCTCAACGAAGTGCCCGCGGTGGCTCTGCGGCAGATCTTCGTTTTGGACCCGAACTCTGTGCTGCTCGAGCTGAATTTCTTCGGCTCGTGAGGGCCGGGTCCCGCGGGTCGGGCGCGCGGGCCGGGCGCACGGGCCGCAATGCGCGTGGTCAGCGCGCGTGCCCGGTCCAAGTGCGCAGGCCCGGAGCCGTGCGGTCTTCCGCGGTGAGCGCCCGCGCCACGGCGGGCCGGGCGTTCATCTTCTCCCGCCAGGCGACCAAGTGCGGGCAGCGCTTGCCGATTTCCATTTCCGGAAACATGCGCTCCACCATCATGCCGCAGTAAGAGTAGAAATTGATGTCGGCGAGAGTGTAGTCATCGCCGGCGATCCAGGCGCTCTGCGCCAACTGCTTCTCCACCTTGTCCACCGCGTAGAGAATCTTCTCCGTCGCATGGGCGAGGTCGGCCTCGCTGAAGCCGGAGCGCGCCGTGCGCCACTTCTTGCGCTGGTCGGGCAGCGGGATGTGCTCCATCAGCCGCTCGAATTCCCCGCTATCGAGTTTGCGCGCGATGATGCCGACCATGCGGTGCCAGCCGTGCATCGAGACATAATTCATCACCTGCTCGTCGCAGAACTTGTTCCAGTAGCGCATCCGCGCCCGGCCGGCCGGGTCCCGGGGCCGCAGCGGGATGTCGGGAAAAACGTCTTCCAGGTACTCGTTGATGACGCTGGTATGAGTGACGATCAGGCCGTCGTGATCGAGCACCGGCACCTGCCCTTCCGGATTGATTGCCACGAACCAGTCCGCGTGCTGCTCGAACTTGTGCAGATCGACGTAGATGCTCTGGTACGGCAGGCCCTTCTCGATGAGGGGGATCATGGACTTCAGCGAGTTCGCCGCGGGTTCTGCGTGATAGTACTTCAGAGTCATGAGGTTTCCCCTCGTTTGGCGTCGCCGCAGTATAGTCGGCGGCCGCTGTCGACGCAGCCCGCGTCTCTCCGGTAAGCTATCGGCCGGATCTGCAGACGAACGGCGCCGGCCAAGAGCATGCCCCCAACATTTCGATTGGTCGAGGCGGATACCCCCGCACAATTCGAAGCCGCCCGTGTCCTGATCGAGGAATACGCCGCCCATATCCGTTCGTCGATGGGAATCGATCTCTGCTTTCAAAACCTGAACTCCGAACTTGCGCACCTGCCGGACATGTATGGACCGCCGACGGGATGCCTGCTGCTTGCCGGTAGCGATGGCGAGTGGGTCGGATGCTGCGCCCTGCGCCGATTTGCCGACGGCGTGTGCGAGATGAAGCGGCTCTACATCAGACCCGCCGCCCGCGGTGCGCAACTGGGGCGGCGGCTCGCGGAGCACCTCCTGCCCAAGGCGCGCGCTCTCGGTTACGCGCGAATGGTGCTGGATACGTTGTACGAGATGACTGCCGCCCGGGCGTTGTACGCATCGCTCGGATTTCGGCAGATCGAGCCCTACTACCTCAATCCGACGGCAGGAGTGTCTTATATGGAATTGGATCTGGGAACCGCGCAGCACGCAGCCCCCTCTTTGTGAATAAGTTCGCACTGCCGATGTTCACGGCGGCTTGCGCTCTGGCGTGGGCCGTCGCCGGGGCCGCCGCGCCGCCGGCAACACCCAAGCCGGCCGGGGGCCAAGGCCTCACGCTCGAGAAAATCATGGCGGATCCCGATTGGATGGGGCCGCCCGTGAGGGATGCCTATTGGTCCGCTGACGGCCGTGCGGTGTACTACTCGGTCAAACGCGCAGGGTCGCCCATCGTCGATTTGCATCATGTCGATCTCGACGGCCGCAACGATCGAGTGGTGGATGCCAAGGGTATGGCGGACGCCGACGCTGCTCCTGTCTTCGATCGCAGCCTTACGCGCGCGGCATTTGTCCGAAACGGCGACGTCTTCGTTCGCGACTTGGGTCGCGGCCGGCTGCGGCAGATCACGCGTACGCCGGAGATCGAGGCGGCTCCGCAGTTCTCCGCCGACGGCAAGCTGTTGAGCTTCCGCGTCGGCAACGACTGGTTCGTCTACGATTTCGATGCCGGGGTCACGGCACCGGCCGCCGTCGTCAAGGCGGAGAAGGATCCCGACGCGCCGCCCAAGGCCGACGATTTGCGCGATATGCAGTTGCGTACGTTCTCGACGCTGAAGAGGCTGCACGAGGAATCCGAAGCCGGCAAAAAACACGCCGAGGAAATGCGCAAGGGGGATGCGACGCGATCCGCGGCGCCCTTCTATCTGGGCGAGGATGTCAGCATTCGAGATACCGAATTGTCGCCCGATGCGCGCTGGCTGCTGGTGGTGACCACCCCCAAATCCGCGGCCAAGGGATTCGAGGGCAAGCTCACGCGCTATGTCACCGAATCGGGATACGAGGAGTTCGAGACCGAACGGTTGCGCGTCGGACGCAACCCGCCGGCGCCGCAGTCCCTGGTGCTCCTGAATCTCGTCGATCACACGGTACATGCGCTGAAAATCGACAATCTTCCCGGCATCGGCGACGATCCCCTGAAGGCTGTGCGCGCCGAGAACGGCACCAGCGCCGCGCCGAAGCCGCGCGACGTGGTGATGGTGGGCGAAGAACCGGATCCGGGCGCCGGCGGCATCGTGTGGAGCGGCGACGGCGAGGCCCTCGCGATTCAAATTCTCTCGCTGGACAACAAGGATCGGTGGATCGCCAGCGTCGATTTCGCCAAGTACGCGCTGGTTCCGCAACACCGATTGAGCGACCCCGCCTGGATCGGCTGGACCTTCAACGAATTCGGCTGGCTCAACGACAACCGCACGCTGTGGTACGAGTCCGAGGAAAGCGGTTTCGCCCACCTGTACACGAAGGCGCCGAACGCCCCGGCACGCCCCCTGACGCAGGGCCGGTTCGAGGTGGCCGATCCCCTGTTGTCGGCGGACGGTCGGTGGTTTTATGTGTTGAGCAACCAGATCGCGCCCTATTCATACGACGTCTACCGCGTTCCGAGCGGCGGCGGAACCCTGCAGCGGGTCACACGGCTGGAGGGAGTCGAGCGATTCACGCCGGATCGCACGGGCAGAGAGCTGCTCGTCAAGCATTCATCGCCCTACGTGGGCGCGCAGATCGCGCTCGTCAAGGCGGACGGCGCGGGCGTTGCCCGCGAACTCACGGACACGCGGACGGCCGAGTACAAATCCATGTCCTGGATCGCGCCGGAGATCGTCAAGATTCCCTCGACGCATTTCGACGGCGTGATCTACGCCAAGCTCTACCGGGCCGCGGGAGCGCCGGCGTCGGCCGAACACCCGGGCGTGCTGTTCATTCACGGAGCCGGCTATACGCAGAACGTGCATCTCAAGCATCCCTATTATTTTCGCGAACAGATGTTCCACAATTTCCTGGTGCAGAACGGCTACGTCGTGCTCGATATGGACTATCGCGCCTCGGCGGGTTACGGGCGCGATTGGCGCGCCGCCATCTATCGCCAGATGGGTCATCCCGAACTCGAGGATTTATTGGACGGCAAGAAGTGGCTGACCGAACATGCCTCGGTGGACCCGAAGCGGGTGGGGCTGTACGGCGGCTCGTACGGCGGCTTCATGACGCTGATGGCGCTGTTTCGGGCGCCGGGGGAATTTGCCGCCGGTGCGGCCCTGCGGCCGGTGACGGACTGGATGCAGTACGATCACAACTACACGTCGGCCATTCTGAACGATCCGCAGATCGATCCGATCGCCTATACGCGCTCGTCGCCCATCGAATTCGCGGACGGTTTGCGCGACCCGCTGCTCATCTGCCACGGCGTCATCGACGACAATGTCCTGTTTGAGGATTCGATGCGCCTCTACCAGCGTCTGATCGAATTGCACAAGGACGATTTCACTCTCTCACCATATCCGCTGGACCGTCACGGCTTCTCCAACGCCGACTCCTGGTTGGATGAGTACAAGAGGATTTACCGGCTGTTCGAGGCGCACCTGAAGTAGGTAAGTCGGTAGCGATTGGCGACAAACGGGTCATTTTACGTCTAAAAAAGCGACAAACTAAGGTAATTAGGTATAATATAGCGACATATTGACGGTTCTGGCCACTTATGTGGAGAACAGCGACCATGCCGCTGATAGCTGCGGGCAGCGACAAGACTCAGGCGCGGCGCCTCCAAAGGCTCGCCGAACAGGGTCACTTACGCCGCATCCATTCCGGCATCTACACCGACGACCTGGTGCAGCCGCTGGAATCGATCGTCCGTCGCGAGCTGTATGCACTGTGCCCTCTGGTGGCCGGCGACAGCATCATCTCGCACCGCTCAGCGCTCGAAAGCAAACGTCCAACCGCGGCTGGAAACGTCTTTCTTACGGGTCCATATCGCCGCGATATCGAGCTTCCCGGTATGAAGCTTCGAATTGCGCAGGGCCCCGGCGCACTCGACTCTGACATACGCGTCCCCACTTTCGGCGGCGATGCATTCATCTCGAGCCAGGCCCGTGCGCTGCTCGAGAATCTAACCGCCAGTCGCGGTGATCCTGCGCAGCGACGCACGCTGGGCGCCAAGGGTGTCGAAGCATGGCTCGACCTTTTCATCAGCCGCGACATCGGTGGCGGGATCAACACGCTCCGCGATACGGCAAGAACGATCGCTGCGCCATTGGGGCTGCAGAAGGAATTCGAGCAGCTGGACTTGACTATCGGCGCGCTGCTTGGCACGAGAACGGCGCGGCTGAGTGCGCGGGCAGCGATCGCTCGGGCGGCCGGCAAACCGTATGATGATGCCCGTGTGATATTGTTCCAGTCGCTGGCCGAGGAGTTACAGCGCAATTCGCTCCAGGCACCGCCGGCCGATCCGCACGCCGACAGCTACCTGCAGGCATTCATCGAGACGTACTTTTCCAACTATATCGAGGGCACCGAGTTTGAACTCGAAGAGGCGCACGATATTGTGGTCAAAGGTCGTCCGCTTCTGTATCGCGAGGATGATTCGCACGACATTCTGGGCACCTATCAAGCGATCCTCAAATCGAAGGCGGACCCCCGTATTCCGGAGAACTTTGAGACCTTCGCAACGCTGGTTCAGGAATGGAATCGACAGGTCATCGAATCACGAAGCGCGAAGAATCCAGGAGAGTTCAAATCCGAAGGAAATCGAGCCGGCAACACAGTGTTCGTCTCTCCGGCGCTAGTCGTGGGTACACTCGAGAAGGGCTACGAAATCATCATGAGCGCAGCCACGTCCGCGAACAGGGCGGCCCTCGCCATGTTTGTGATCGCAGAAGTTCATCCGTTCACCGACGGCAATGGCCGTACCGCACGCCTTGCGATGAATTTGTTTCTGTCGCAGGCTGGGCTCACGCGCATCATCATTCCGACGGTATATCGCGACGACTACCTATCGGCATTGAAAGCGCTGTCGGGCAATGCGCATCCGATCCCTCTGGTCCGAGTGCTCGCGCGTGCCGCACGCTTCAGCCGCTGGATTGACATGAGTTCGAAGTCAAATGCCTTTGCCGCGTTGAGGCGGTCCAGTGCGCTTGAGCGTCCCAACGCGGCACAGCTCTCCTTCGATGACTCGATCGTCGATGCCTAAGGCGACGTACTGACTAATGCACTCGTCGCAGGATCGTAATGGGGACCGAGCCATCCGGTCGGGGAGGCACCTTCCAAGAAAGCTCCTCGCCCTTCATCTCGTAGGTTCGCACCTGAGTCGTGTCATCCTGATTCGGGAAGGAAGATCGATCAATGTAAAAGGTGATGGTGTGCTTGGCTGAATCGACGCTGTAACGGCCGAAGTGAACGCTCGTGCTAAGGGATGCCTGCTTGTAGTCTTCGGGTGTCCCTTTGAGTTTGTCACCGGAGGAGAATGGCTGCCGCTCGGCGCGGTAGATCTGCACCGAGTAGTAGCCATCAGTCGTGAAAATGGCCAATCCATGCGGGTTGGGGCCGTAATCCGAAACGCGGCTCCCGTCGGGGAGCAGCTTTTCAGCTCCAGCAAGAACCCATGTGCCAACGACGGAGGACACCTGCGCGGTCGCGGAAAAAGGGGCTGCGAGTACGACTGCAAGCAACCAAAGACGCTTGATCATCATGAAGTCTCTCCCGCTCAGTGTAACCTGTTAAAGCGGTAACATCTTGCCGTCTCCGCTGAAACCTGTCAAATAGGTTACGTGAGTTTCAAGCAGCGACCAGAAGATCGAGATGGTTTCCGTTTTCGAGGCGGTTACAACGCCATCGATCTTCCCGCGACCTTGCAGGCCAGGCTTAGCTCCGCGCCTCGTGAGCTGCTTGCGACACCCGCTGATCTGGCCCGGTGGTTGGTGTCTGCGGGCTTGGCGACTTCGGTGCCGGAAGTAACCACCGACAATCTTGCAACCGCGAGAGCTCTCAGGGAGGTCATCTACGTTCTGGCGGGCCGGCGTGGTAGGGATCAAGTCAAGGCGGCGCGCGAGACACTCAACAGAATCGCGGCGGGGTCCGCGGCGGCACCCCAACTTCAAGCCGACGGGAGCCTCGAGCTTTCGGGATCGGCCGCCGCTCTCCTAGCTACGGTCGCGCAAGAAGCGGTCCATCTTTTCGGCAGCGGCGCAGCCAAACTGATTCGCCAATGTCAATCTCCCACGTGCACCCTCTATTTTGTGGACACTTCCCGCAGAGGCGATCGGCGATGGTGCTCCATGTTAGCCTGCGGCAATAAGGCCAAAGTCAAGGAATTCCGGCGTCGTAAACGTGAGGCGTAAGACGATCTGACACATTCGGGATACCGCGACCTAAGGCGACGTACCGACTACCGACCCAAAATCTCCGTAGTGGCGCGCTTGAGAATTTCGGCGATGCGCTGCTGCTCCTCGCGCGGGCTGTCCCACTTGTCGGCGAGTGCGGCTTTGAGTTCGTGCCGGGCACGCATCAGCTCGCGTGATCCCCGCCGCTCATGGCCCCGCCGGTCCTCGGAGTCGCCCTCGCCGGTCTCCTCGGCATGCATTGCGCGGCGCAGGCGTTCCATGCGGTCGCCCACCCGCTCGAATTGCCCGAGCAAGGACTCCGCCCGGTCGCGATGCTCGTCCAGATGCTGCTTGCCCGCCTCGGTGATGTGGTAGAGCTTGCGGGTGCCCTCCGTCTCGACGGTGGCATGCCCGATCTCTTCCAAATAGGTGAGGGCGGGATAGACCATGCCCGGACTCGGGACGTAGAACCCCTTGGAGCGCTCGTCCAAGGCCTTGATGATTTCGTAGCCATGGCGCGGCTTCTCGGCGAGCAGCCCTAAGATGAGGAGCTGCAAGTCGACGGAGCCCAATTTTCGGCCCATGCCGAAGGCCCGCCCGCCCATGTCGCCTCCCATGAAGCCCCTGCCGAAGTGGCCGAAGCCGTGCCCGCCGTGGTGGCGCCCGAAGAAATGATGTAAACGATGATGCATGTTGTTGCTCGATATATTTAAAAACCTATCTTACGATACCTATATCTTACGATAGTGTCAAGTTTTGGGTTGCCGAGGTGACATTTCTAGCCTGGGCCGTAGAGAGCTGTGGGAGAGAGGTCGCCTCGATCACCGTAATAGTTGCCTCTAGGGCCTGAGAACGCATTGACACCAGGTGCCTGCCACCGCAAAATACGCGGCTCATTTTGAGGAGGGGTACCCAAGCGGCCAACGGGGGCAGACTGTAAATCTGCTGGCTTATGCCTTCGTAGGTTCGAATCCTACCCCCTCCACCAGCTGCGGATGTGGGGTTCGGTGCCATTGGCTTTGGCTTATAGCGGAGTGCGGGTGTAGTTCAATGGTAGAACGTCAGCCTTCCAAGCTGATCACGTGGGTTCGATTCCCATCACCCGCTCCAAATGGATGCGGCCCACGTAGCTCAGTTG
>Ga0209624_10000042_pt1 | contig 117210 bp, 95 predicted proteins | sample JacPinW_OM2H0_O1_FD_188565 | JGI IMG/M metagenome (GOLD analysis project Ga0209624, IMG submission 188565) | Forest soil microbial communities from Algoma, Ontario, Canada - Jack Pine, Ontario site 1_JW_OM2H0_O1 (SPAdes) (version 2) | ecosystem: Environmental > Terrestrial > Soil > Boreal... | reverse complement strand
AGGGCGATTCGGGTGATTGTGATCTTCATGATTAGGGCTCGCTAAAACCTGGGCTAAACCCGAGGAAATTGTTTTTCTATTTTACGCCGCGGGCGGGGTTGGGGCCAAGGGTAGGGTCCGCGATCTGCGAGTTGGGGTCGTGTCATGATTTGGTCGGATCACTATCGTCGGCATTTTTGGCGCATGTCACGATGGCGTTTTCGCTTTTGGCTCGGCGGGTGTGACGCCCGCCGGGACGGCAGCTTTATGTTCCGCACGTGGTGGGGATGGACGATTTCACCATGGGTGTGGCTGATATGGGACCGACGCTCGGGTCGTTCGGATTGGCCGGAGCCCACGCAAGGATTGGACCCGGAGGCGGATCCTGGCAATTCACCAGGAAGGGTTGCGTGGTCAGGGTGTATTGGGCTGGCGGAGGCGCAGAGGACCAGAAGACCGGGAGCGGGTTGACGGTGGTCGGAGCGGCGGAAAATGTGCCGACCGCGATGAGTTGAACCTGCTGACCGTCTTGAACGGCTTTAATTTGGATGGATTGAAGCTGGCGACTGCTGTTGCTTCCGCTGCCGCAGGAGAGAGTCAAGGAAGTTGCAGCGAGTAGGAGGATGAGAGTACAGAATTTGCTCATGGTGATCTCGTTATCGATATCGTTACCGGGGATTTTACCACTCCTGTTTTTCTTTGATGCTCGCAGGTGGAGAAAGAGCAGCCCAAATCCTCTACCTACCAGAGATCTTGCACCTACAAATCGAGAGGGCAAAACGCAAGGTCCCTCAACTTCGCCTCGCTCGTTTAGGTTGACGGATTTGTGGAGCGGAAAAGCGTGAGCTGAAGGCGGACGTTCGAAGGCTAGTTTCCGCGAGTGAGGGTGAGGGCGGTTACGTCGTTGTGCTTGGGGGCCATGTGCATGAAGTCCTGCACGCATAGCAGGATGCTTTGGGAGAGAACTTTGGCGGAAGAGGGGCCGGATTGCAATACGCTTTTGACTCCGTCTAGGCCGAATTCGGCGTGCTTGGATTCGGCCTCGACTACTCCGCGAGAGACTACGGCCATCGAGCCGTTGGTGCCGAGGCCGACGATGCGGGCGTCGGTAGGGGCTAACGAAAAGAGGCCGAGCGGTAGGCCAGTGGCGGGAAGTTCGACGATGCTTTTATCGTCGCGCAAGAGAGCGGGAGTGTGGCCGGCGTTGACGTAGCAGACGGTGCCAAGCTCTTCGTTGTAGCAGCCGGCGAAGGCGGGGCAGCTGCGGACGCCTCCGGCGGCGCGCATGATTTCGAGGTTGAGGCGGCGGGAGAGTTCGACCATAGCGTCGGATTCGTTGAGTTCGTCGGCGGCGAAGAGCTTCTCGCCGGCGGTGCGGAAGCAAGATTGCGCGGCCTGGATCACGGGGGCGCAGGTTTCGCGCTTGCCGGCGACGTCGAGCAATCCGAAGAGAACGCGGTAAGGGCCGACGCGGCGGAAGTCGTGGAGATCGCCTCCGTTGCGGGAAAAATAGGCGACGGAGAGGTCGGCGCCCTGGAGCGCTGGGCTGTCAGTCTGGACGATTTCGGGAGCTTCTTCCGGAGTTGAACCGAAGCCGAGTTTGGAGAGAAGGCTCGCCATGAGAGGAGTGAAGTTAGCACAAATTTTGCGCCGGGGCAATGAGAGGAAGGTGGGGGGTTTTTGGGGTGGGGGGTTTTTGGCGGGGCTTTCCACCACGGAGAGACGGAGAAAGGTACGGGCGGGCAAGTCTTTTCCTGCGACGCCTACCGGGCCTGCGGCGCGAATTGGGAGGTAGTCACGACAAAGGCAGGTCCTTCGCTTCCCTTAGGATGGCTAGTTTTTGGTGAGGTTTACTTGGTAGTTGGCTTGACAGTGCGAATTGGAGAGAGCAAGATTCTGGCTGTATTTAAGCTGTATTAAACGCATTTAATTGGGCCAATTCCCCGGCCTGGAGTCAGCCATGTTGCCTTCCTGCCTTTGCTTTTCTACTCGCTCCCGATTTATTTCTGTTTCTTCCAGGTTGATCGCGCTTGTGGTTTTCGCTGGGGTGGGGTTGGCGCAGACTTCCTACGTGCGCGTCAGTCAGGTGGGGTATGAGGCGGGAGAGAAGACTTCTCGCGCCTATCTGATGACTAAGGCTCCGGTGAGCGGGGAGCGGTTCAATGTGGTGAACTCGAAGGGGCTCAATGCTTTCACGGGCGCGGTTGGGGCGTTGCAGGGGACTTGGGCGCATAGCCAGACGGTGACTTATGACGTGTATGTGCTGGACTTTAATGTTCCTGGGGGCGATCTGTATACGATTTCGGTGTATGGGCCGGTGATTGCTACTTCGCCGGTCTTTGCGGTGGATTCGCGGGATCGGCTGTATTCGGGATTGCTCTTGAACACTTTGTTTTTTTATGAGACGGAGCGGGATGGGGCGGACTTTGTTGCGAATGCGCTGCGGACGGCGCCGGGACACTTAAAGGATAGGAATGCGCGGGTGTATGAAACGCCTCCGATCGATGGCAACGACTTTAACGATAACGCACCGCCTGCGGCTCCGCTGGTGTCGGCGCAGTTGCCGAATATAGACGCTTCGGGTGGGTGGTGGGACGCGGGCGACTACATGAAGTATGTCGAGACGGTGAGTTATACGACGGCGATGATGGAGATTGGTGTTCGCGATTTTCCGGATCAGATGGGAGCGGGCGCGGACATGAATCCGGCGGCGCCTCCGGGATCAATTTCTTATGCGGGGAATAGTGGGGCGGGAGCGCCGGTGTCGTCGGACTTTACGAGCGAGGCGCAGTTTGGCATCGACTGGCTGCTGAAGATGTGGGATGACAAGACGCAGACGCTTTACTACCAGGTGGACAACAGCCAGGAGTGGGATTATTACGGGTATGGCGATCCGACGTCGGCGGCTTGCGGTGGGAATTATCAGACGGCTTACTGCTTGATCACGGAGTACGACATATGGACGCTGCCGCAGGCGGCGGATAATTACGAGCACCCGGGCGATCCTCGGCCTTGCGATCCTTATACAACATCTTATATATGCCGGCGGCCGGTGTATGTGGCGGGAGCCGCGGGTGCGCCGATCAGTCCGAATCTGGCAGGGCGGCTGACGGCGGATTTTGCGCTGTGCTATCAGCTCAATCGCACGAGTGATGTGTCGCTCGCGAATCGCTGCCTCAAGAATGCGGAGGATATTTTTGCGCTGGCCGATACTTCGTATCCGGATCCTGCGCCTACGGTGGGGTCGGGATCTTGCAGCGGGTGTCTGCTGACGATTGTTCCGTTTGATGGGTATCCGGAGAATGTTTGGGACGATGACATGGAACTGGGAGCGACGGAACTTTATTTTGCCTTGCAGTTGGCGGAGTCAGCCTCGAAATCGGGCGCGCGACTCTTGCCGGCAGGATTGGCGCACACCGATCCCATGGTCTATCTGCGGCAGGCGGCGCAGTTTGCCCGGAATTACATTACTGACATCTACGACGCAGGGTATACCGACACGCTGAATCTTTACGACGTCAGCGGGCTGGCGCATTTCGAACTTGACCGGGCGCTGAAGAGGGCGGGGAACCCGGGCGGGCTGGCGGTTTCGGAGACTGGTATTCGCGCGCAGCTCTTGCGGCAGGTGGATGATGGGATTACGCAGGCGGGGAATGATCCCTGGGGCTTTGGGTATCAGTGGAGTTATGGGGACACGACATCGCACGGGGCGGGGTTGTCGGTGATGGCGAGCGAGGCGTATTACCTGACGCAGGCGAAGAAGTACGACACGTACTCGCAGCGCTGGCTGGCGAATATTTTGGGTGCGAATTCATGGGGAACGTCTTTTATTGTGGGTGATGGGAGCACGTTTCCGAATTGTATTCAGCATCAGGTGGCGAATTTGGCGGGCGCGCTTGATGGCACTTCGGGCGGGACGCCGGTGTTGTGGGGCGCGGCTACGGAGGGTCCGGCAGGATACGCGTCGTCGGGCGTGGTGGGTGGGATGATTTTGTGTCCAGCGAATGGAGAGGACACGTTCAGAAAATTTAATGGGAACGCGGGAGCATTTGATCGGTCGCTCACGGCCGTGTATCGGGATAATATGCAGTCCTACAGCACGACAGAGCCGGCGATCGATTTGACTTCGACGTCTTTTCTTATGTGGTCGTGGAGAATTGCGCGGCGGCCAAGCTTTTAAAGTCGCTTTTAAAGTCGATTGAGCCACTCACATATTCAAGCCAGAGATCGCTAGCTTGGCGGCGTGGTGTCCGCACATGCCGTGGACTCCGCCTCCTGGTGGAGTTGATGACGAGCAAAGATAGATATCGGGGGCCGAGGTTGCGTATTGGCGGCGGGTGGGACGGAAGAGAAGTTGGCTTAGGTTCATCGCGCCTCCGCTGATGTCTCCACCGATGAGGTTGGCGTCCATTTTCTCGAGGCCGGCCGGTGAGAGGATGTGGCGGGCCAGGATGCAGTCGTGGAATCCGGGGGCGAACCGTTCGATCTGTGCTTCGAGACGCGGCAGCATGTCGACGGTTGATCCGGTTGGGACGTGGCAATAGGCCCAGGCGGTGTGGCGATTGGCGGGGGCGCGCGTGGAGTCGAAGAGGCTGGGCTGGGCCAGGAGGACGAAGGGTCTTTCGGCGTGGTGGCCGGTGCGCATAGCTTTTTCGGAGGCAGCGATTTCTTCGAAAGTTCCGCCCAGGTGGACGGTGGCGGCTTGCAGGCATTCTCGCGCTTTCCACGGGATGGGATCGCGAAGGGCGTAGTCGACTTTGAAGACTCCGGGGCCGTATTGGTAATTGGCTAGTTGAGACTTGTATGACGATGACAGGCGGTCTCCGGCTAGGGCGAGCAACTGGCGGGGAGTTACGTCGCAGAGAGTGACATCATATTTTGGCAGCGCTGCTAGATTTTCTATTCGCGTCGATGTGGTTACGGTAGAACCGTTATCGCTCGCCTGGAGCGTGTTCGTTGTGCGAGCGAAATGCATAGGTCCTTCGCTTCGCTCAGGATGACAGTGAGATAGGTAGCTGCAGAGAGCGTTGGTGATGGATTGCGCGCCTCCGCGGGGGATGGGCCAGCCTACGGCGTGGAGAGCAGCGCCCAGCAGAACTGCGGCGGCGGCGCTGGAGGGTTCGTCGAGGCTTAGGACGGAGTGGGCGGCTATTCCGGCGAAGAGGGCTTTGGTGCGGTCATCATGAAACAGGCTGTGGGCCAGGGATTTGGCGGATCGCAGGGCCTGGCGCCCGAAATTCGCCATCAGGAATGGATGGCTGGGGAATAGGGAGATTGGGCGGAGCACTTCGCTGGCTAGTTCGTTCCAATGGTTGGCGAAGGGGCGCATTAGATTGCGCCAGGGTTTGGCGTCTTGGCCTAGCTCCGATTCGGCTTTGCTTAGATCGCGAGATAGGGTGACGGCTGTGCCGTCGTCGAAGGGGTGGGCCAGGGCAGCGGGGGAGTGGATCCATTCGAGGCCGTGATTTTCTAGAGATAGAGAATTGAAGAATGGGGAGCCTACGGCTAGCGGGTGAACGGCGGAGCCGAAGTCGTGGTGATAGCCGGGGAGGGTTAGCGGTAGGGTGCGGGCGGCACCGCCGGGCTGGGGCTCAGCTTCGAAGACGTCGACCTTCAGGCCTGCTTGGGCTAGGGTGATGGCGGCAGATAGGCCGTTGGGGCCGGCTCCGATTACGCATGCTCTTCGTGTCATCTTGTTTATAGGATGTTACGCGCGTCGACGTGGGCTGACGGAGTTTTGATTTCCGCGGTGGCTGGAGACGGCTTTACCACGGGGAGCACGGGGGAAACCTCCTTTTCACTCTCGCGGAGTTACCGTTGGCCACTCTACTGCTTGGATGGTGCCGTCGGGGGCGCGTTCCAGGGTTGGGGCGTAGAGGCCTCGGTATTCGCGGCGCCACCATTCGCCTTCTTTCTTTCTCTCGGACATGCTGGTGAACCAATATTGCCAAAGGACTGCGCGCACCTGGCGCGGGGGTCTTAGGGGGAATGGGTTGAACTTGAATAGAGCGAGGACGTCTTCATCATTGGAGAGCAGACGCACTTCGGTGTTAGGGACGATCGGATATTCTCGCCATGAGCCCAGCGAGGCGAACCAGAGATTCCAATCGAAGCGGGGCTGATAGGGGGCGTAGATTCCGGGCGGCTCGTTTAAGTTTTGCGGCTTGTAGCGGAAGGGATAGGCGGCCCAAAGTTTTCCGTCGTCGGAGCCTTGGAATTCTATTTCGTAGCGGTCTCTCGTCATGATGCCGAAGAGGCCGTAGCGATTGGCGATGCGGAAGGGCTCGAGCAGCGCTACGGGCTCGGTGGGGAATGGGAGCGGCCAGAACATCCAGAGCAGTTGGACGGTGGTGGCGTAGAAAACCCACGTTAGGAGCAGCGCTGTCGTGGATGTTTTCAGGGTTCTTAGTTGGTGACCGAAACCTAGTCGCGGAGTTTTCGGTTTACTTTGCGCTGCGATGACGACGTCGTTGGTTGTTTGCGCTTCTTGAGGGAAAAATTTCTTCCAGCGTTGCGGGAGGAATGGGCTTAGGAAACGATCGTCTAATAAGAGGATGCCTAGGGAGAGGACTAGATAGTTCAGGAAGGTGTAGTTTGCGGTCAGGATTACTACTAACTCCCAGGGTGTGACTATGAGGAAGCAGACGATGCGCCAGCGGCGCGGGAGAAATAGCATCCAGACCAGGACTAGTTCCAGGGCTAGGGTGGCGAAGGTGGTGGAGGCGTGGAACCAGTGGGGGAGATGCTGGAGGTACCAGCCGATCCAGGTGGGAAGTGGGCCGTTCTGGTAGTACTCGTCCATGGCGGTGAAGTTGCGCCACTCGGGATCGCCGCCGAGGATTTTGGCGGCTCCGGATTCGAAGTAGATGCGGAACCATTCAAACAGTAGAAGGAAGAGGGCGGCGCGCTGGGGTGGGGATGCTTCGCCTAGGCCGGGGCGGATGCCGCGGGGAGCGAAGAAGAGGGCGATGAATCCGGCTTCGAGGAGCATGCCGTCGGATTGATATCCGGAGAAATCCTGGGCGGCGCTTACAAATGAGAGGTAGCAGGCGAAGCAGATCAGGAATGTCGCGCGCGGCCAGATATTCAGAATTAGTAAAAGCGAGGCTAGCATTCCAATCGCGCAGAGTGCGGTTAGCATCTGCGAGCTGCTGTTCAGCCAGAGGAGGCTTGGGACGTACCAGACTCTGCTGACAGGGTTCAGGGATTGGGCGGCGGCTCGCAGGTAATCGGCGGCGGGAAGGATTCCTTGGGGGCCGAGCAGGCCGCGGATTTGGAAGATTAGCGAGTAGAAGGCGGAGAAGTAGATGCATCCTAGTGCGCGCAGAAATAGCCAGCGGGGGATCAGGCGGTTTGGTGTGCCTCGCTCCGAGTTGAAGAGCCAGCGGTAGGCAGAGGGGAGCCAGTGCATGAGTGGGGGACATTATATCGAGGTTGTGGAAGACGTCGTTCGGCTGCAGAGAGAGTGACCTCAGCGGCTAAACAGTTTGCTAAAACTCCGACCTCAGCGGGCAGCCCCTAAAGGGGCATCCGATTCCGAAGAACTTACGGCATCGCTAAAGCGAATCCCCGATACGAAACGCGAGTTTTTCAGCAGACTGTAAAGGCAAAGCCAAATGCAGCTGTTATGTAAGCGTCTGACCAACTCTGACCAACACACTTGTCATGTAGGGCGCTACATGCCCGTAAAATCTCATGAAAATCGCTCAGAGTTTAAGCAATCATTCTCAATGGTTGGGAGTGGCGAGATTGATCGAACAGTGGAGAAGCTGAGGCCGAACACCTGTCTGATCCGGAGCGTGCGTGATAGAGCGAATCAATGGGCGTTCTCTCTTCCCCATATAACCAAGCTCTCGCGACTTCGTGATGATGACGGCTAGTTTCTTCCTCGCCGCAATTCCAGCAGCCGAGTGGGCAATGTTTTTTTCGGCGTCCCGATGCTCCGCTGTGAGTTCAGATCGACAGTAGACTTAGCGCGTTTGTGCGGTGAGTTTGGCATACTCTGCCTTGGCCTCTTTGAGGACGGGAATGTCCGGGTCAGCGTCTTTCCAGAGCGTGAGGAAGTCCTGGTAAGCTGATTTGCCTTTGCTCTCATCTTCCATAAGAATGTAGGCCCGTCCCAGTCCCAAATGCGCCAATGCGCCAATCGGCTCGTTCGCAACCAGGCCGGGGTGATCGAGAATTCTTTGGAACTCGGCGGCAGCGGCGCTGCCCTGGTTCGTTGCCAGATATGCTTCGCCTCGCAGGTAGACCCCGTAAAGACAAAAGGATACGACAGTTGCCTGGCCAAGTTCGTAGGGCGCAGAGACCGCCAGTAGCGAGATGGCCTTGCGAGGATCGTGCCGTATCACGGCCGCTGCACCGATCGTCGGCAAAAAGCTACGCTGTACGACCGTACCTTTTGGAAAGGCTTTGCCGATCTCGTCGGCCAGTAGCCAGGCCTGGCTTGGATCGCCCGCCAATCCCAGCGCCACGGCTGAAAGACCCTCAACATCGGTGTTTTTCGACAGCGCCAGCGCGGCCCTCGCCTGCTGCTTCGCTGCGGACAGGTTGCCCACCAGCGCTTCGCGCAGTGCCGCTTCTGCGTCGTAAGCCGCCGCTGTCTCTTTCCTGTCGGCGCGCTGCGCGGAGCCAACGGCGCGCCATGTCAACTCCCGTGCCTGCGCGAAGTGCCCACCATACGCCGCAGTGTCCGATTGCATGTAGAGAACGAAGTTCTCCCACCCCGGCTTGCCCATCAGCCACGCCGCTTCCCGCTCCATGGCGGCGGCATCCTGATGGAGAAAATTAACCAAATATAGATTGGCGTGGAGGGTGGGAAAATCGAGATGCTGTGCTTGCGCCTCTCGCGCTGCTGCCTCGACTTCATCCAAACGGTTACGATGCAGAGAATTGCCAGCAGCATTGTTGAAAGTGCCGCTGTCTCCCGGACTCAGCTTCAGAGCCTTTTGGTAAACGGCGGGAGCGCTCTCGTAGTCGCCAAGGAGTTCATAGATAACGCCCAGACTCTCTAGCGGAGAGAAGTCGCGGGGGTAGAGCTGGGCCCACAACTCATATACTTTACGGGCAGCCTCCAAGTCTCCATCGACTATATCCGCATGGTGTGCCGAAATGTAGAACTTCTCTCGCTCACTCACTCTCTCGCGAAGCTCATACGCCCTCTGAAGGGCGTCGGCACCACGCGCACTTTCTCCCCCGTTGAAGTAGAGAGTACCCAATCGCGCATAAGCCATAGCAAAATTTGGGTCGAGGTCGATGGCTCGCTGGAACAGCGGAATCGCGGAGGGGCCATCGTTTCTTATGAACCACGCCCGGTAGCCGAGGCTATAGGCCTGCAGCGCCTCTAGGGACGGAGTGGTCACGTTCTCCGGTGGTGAGTCGTACTTTTGCACCGAAACCAGCGATTCGCCCAGCTTGCCACGAATTTCAGAAGCCACCTTTCCTAGCGCATCCAGAACGTGATTCTTGTCGGCAGCCTGCGCCCCCGCACTCGCCAACGATTCCCCATTTGCGCAGTTGATCGTCTTCAACGTCAGAAGATAGCGAGTACCAACCTGCGCTATCGTCCCATCCAGGACCGCCGCACTCCCGGTGCGTTGGCAGACCTGTTGGGCCAGTTCACGGGTCAGCCGCGCGTCTTTGGGCTGGGACATCAACGATAGCGTCTGCGCGATGCGCCGGTCGGAAAGCAGGTTGAGAAACGGTGACTGTTCCAGTTGCGAGGAAAGCCCTTGTCTCAGCGTACCGTCGAATACGGGATCGCCAGTACTATTGGCGAAGTCGGCGATCACGATACTGCTTTGTTCGGTGAGCCTCCGTCCCTGATGAGATCGCCAGTACCAGATGCCTCCAACGACGGCGACCGACACCGTCAATATCACCGCCGTAACAAGGGCTGCGACCAGTCTCTTCAGCGCGCGATTCCGGGAAACCGGCAAACTCAGCTGTTCTTTCTCCTCGGTAATGACACTGGTTCGGATCGTCTGTTGCTGAAGAAGTAGCCCGGCGGAGATATTGCTGGCGCTGGTCGCTATCTCCGGGAGACGGTTCCCGTTTCCCGAATCGACCACCTGGACCGGTGCGACAAACTGATACCCGCGTCCCGGCAGCGTCACGATATAGCTGTTGTCGCCGGGTTTCTCCTCGAGCGCCCGCCGCAGCGCGGAGATGCTTTGCGCCAGACTGTTCTCGTCCACAAAAGTCTCGGGCCAGACATTCTTCAACAGTTCGTCGCGGGTTAGAACCCTTCCCGGGTTTTGCGCCAGGTACAACAGGACATCAAACGCACGGCGGTTGAGCGTGACGATCTCCTCTTCCCGCCGCAAGGTGCGGGCGAGGACATCGATCTGAAACTCTCCGAACTGAAACATCCCTTCGGATTTCATTGACTTCCCGGTGATTCAGAACTTGTCAAGACCTGTCAGAAGCCGTCACTGGCCTTTTTTGTGCGATTGCCGCAATATCCGCGGCCAGTAGAGGGAGAACGTACGAAGAGACTCTACCAATGGCTGTCCGAACGGGCAAGTTCTTTCAGAACTGATACGAGCAGTCGCGGTACCAACCGCACCGTCCGGACTGAGATAACGGTGGAGCGGCAAGGCATGACCCTGCTCGTGGGTGGCGCGGGGGCGGGTTTCGACAACTGCACTCTTTGCGGGCAGAAGTTAGCCCCGGCGCAGGCAGGACAGGCAAGACTTCGTCTGCGACAGGGTTCGATGCCGCCGGACAACTCTGCGGCGGATGGTACTTCCCCATGAGTTCAGAGGTGCGAGATGAAAAGGATTCGAATTTTCAAGAGATAACAAGGAGCGTTTTATGACAAAGCAAACCTCGAAGAATTTCGCACTGGCGCTGAGTCTGTTAGGACTAGCGCTGATCCCGTTCACCAGCTTGGCGCAGGCTGGACTCGCGTCCAAGTTTCCGGCCAGGCGTCCGGCATCCGCCGCAGCGCAAGCGGCAAGCCATCAGACAAAGACGCCGGGGGCGCCGTCCTACACTTACACTCTGCTCAGCTTTCCCGGCACCCTTTACACAAATGCCAATGGCATCAATAAGGGTGCGACCAGCTCAAAGATTGAGATCGTTGGAGAGTACGGTGCCGGCTCATTTCTCGCGCATGTGTCGGGAACGAAAGCCGTCACCGAGACCTACCGGGCGGTGAATTATCCTCACGTCCTCCCGACGAGGCAAACCGCAAATGACGTCAATGATGCCGGCCAAATCGTCGGCGGGTACCTCGACAGTTCGGGCGTTAGCCACGGTTATGAGTTTAGCGGCGGAAAGTTGACACGAACGCCGATGCACCTTTCGGTCCGCCCGCCGCGACCCAGCCCTTCGCGATCAGCAGCAACGGGGTGATCATTGGCGAATATGTCGACAACTCAGGAACGGTGTACGGCTATGAGGCCACCGTCGCGCAGTAGTCGACGCGCTTCTTGCCTCGCAACTTGATTTTTTTCGCAATTGACTGAGGAATTCAGAGAAGAACGCGATCGCAAGAATATTGGAGAGGATGTCATGAGAAAACTACAGATGCAGCTAACGGCAATTTTGTTTTCCACACTATGTCTATTGATCGGCGCCTATGGGCAGTCGGCTGCGGCTTCATCGACGCAATCTTTGCCCGCCACTCCTTTGCAGCGCAAGCTGGCGGAGGTCCGCGAGCACGCCGGACAGGCTGCGATCGCGAATACTCAGAAGCAATCGCCGGCGGCACGCGTTGATCATGCACCGCTTGACTCTGCATCGCGAATTCAAGCGGCGCACAAGGCTGTGCCGCAATCTCGAAGATTGCCGGGGGCTTCGGTCGCGGCGGCGAGATACGTCTTTGGCAGGATGGATCTGGCCACGGACGAGTACCCCAATGCGGTCGCAATTGGCGCATTTCAGACCGGCGGCCCGCAGAGCATAGCGGTTGTGACCCCGGGCTCGAATCCGAGTGCTGACACAGTTTCCATCCTGCTTGCGAACCCAGACGGAACCTTCCAGGCACAGACCGACTATGCCGTCGGAGTCGGGGCCGATGCGATTGCCGTGGGCGACTTTAATGGCGATGGAAACCTGGACCTGGCGGTCACCTCTTATTACTCCGCGGCTGTTTCCATTCTGCTGGGCAACGGCGATGGCACATTTCAGACCCAGGTACAGTACTCGTGCGTTTCGACCTGCAATGACGTGATCGTTGGGGACTTCAACGGCGACGGGAAGCTGGACTTGGCGGTCGACGCCTATGACGCTAACGAAGTAGTCGTTCTGCTCGGAAACGGGGACGGCACGTTTAAGGCGCCGGTTGGATCTGCGACGCCGATTCGTCCGGCTTACCTGGTGGCAGGAGACTTCAACGGTGACGGCATTCTTGATTTGGCAACGGCGATCGAGTTCTCCGACACGGTGGCAGTGCTCCTGGGCAACGGCGATGGCACGTTCAAACCCGCGGTCGAGTACGTGACCGGATACCAGCCCCAGGGAATTGCGACTGCTGACTTCAGAGGTGACGGGAAACTCGATCTGGTCACGGCGAACAGTGCTGTCGGCACTGTGTCGGTCCTATTAGGGAATGGCGACGGCACGTTTCAAAACCATGTGGACTATGCAACCGGAAACGGCCCCTTGTGGGTATCCGTGGGGGATTTCAATGGCGATGGCAAGCCGGACCTGGCGGTAGCGAACTCCACCGACAATACGGTTTCGATCCTGCTCGGAAAGGGAAACGGCACATTTAAGACCCAGGTCGTCTATGGCGTCGGTGCGGAGCCGTATGCGTTGGCGGCCGCCGACATCAACGGAGACGGCAAACTTGACTTGGCCGTCGCCAACTATGCCTCCAACACTGTGTCGGTGCTGGTGGGCGAAGGCAATGGAACCTTCCAGACTCCAGAGAACTATGGTGTGGGCGGGCCTCCGGGAACGGTGGTCATCGCCGACTTCAATGGTGACGGCAAGCTTGATCTCGCGAGCGAGAACGAAAGCAATACGGTCTCGGTCCTGCTTAACAAAGGAGGGGGAAAGTTTAGCGCGGCGGTGAATTATCCGGTTGGCTACGCCCCCTACGGGACGATAGCCGGAGAATTCGGCAACGGCAAGATGGATCTGGCCGTGACCAATCAAGGGGAGGGCACGATCTCGGTGCTGCTGGGCAACGGTGATGGAACCTTCCAGACCCAGAAGCAGTATGCCGCTGGCGGGGAGCCGGAGAGCATCGTGGCGGGAGATTTCAACGGCAGTGGCAACCTGGGCCTAGCTACAGTTGATATCTATGGATCCGTTCCGGCCGTTTTGCTGGGCAACGGCAACGGTACGTTTCAGCCCTTCATAGGTGGTCCCGGCGTGCCGGCGTACGTTGATTTGATTGCAACGGGGGACTTCAGAGGCAATGGCACGCTCGACTTGGTGATTACCGGGGGCGTGTCCGATACCGAGGCGTATGTATACATCGAACTGGGGAACGGCGATGGTACATTTCAGTCGCCCGTGGCATACCCTGTGGGGAACACCCCGTACGGCGTGGTCGTCGGAGACTTCAATAACGACGGAAAGGCCGACATTGCCACGGCTAACGATTCCGACAATACCGTTTCGGTTTTGCTCGGTAACGGCGACGGCACTTTCCAGCCGCAACTCGTTTACGCGGTCGGCCTCGATCCGTTCTGGTTGACGGCTGCCGATTTCAACGCGGACGGAAACCTGGATCTCGCCGTCGTTAACGCCAATTGCTTCAGCTCTCCCTGCCCACCCGGAAGCGTTTCGCTTCTGCTCGGCAACGGCGACGGCACTTTCCAGCCGCACGTGGACTACCGCTTCGGCGATTATGCTTTTGCCGACGCGGCTGGTGACCTCAGCGGCGTGGGCGGAGCCGATCTGGCGGTCACCAATTACGAAGCCGATACGGTTTCGGTTCTGCTCAATCTTCCCGTCATCTCTGTGTTTCCCAATACGCTGAACTTTGGCAGGGAGACGGTTGGGGTCAAGAGCAGTCCGCAGACCATCACCATCAGCAACCCGAGCGGCACGACGATCTCGATCACCGGCAAACCGAAAATCAGCGGAGCCGATGCGACCGATTTCACCGAGACCACAACCTGCCCGTTGAAGCCTAAGACGTTGGCCCCGGGCGCCGAGTGCTCCATCAGCGTGATCTTCGATCCGAAAGCTACCGGTGCGCGAGGAGCGACGATCAGCCTGAAGGACAGCGTGCCAGGAAGCCCGCAAGCGATCGCGCTAGGGGGAACAGGCCAATGAAAACAACCACGAATGCGTCCGCGATAGAGATCCGAACACTGGCGCCATCACTAATTTCGTCAGCAACCACCTCTGGGGCCCTTTTCAGATGATCTTCGTTCCGTTTTGAAGTTCATCCGGAGCGGCGGGCGGATTCGCGGGGAACGATCCGCCCGCTGAGTTTATTCCTTTGATTTTGTTCGTAGGAATTACCAAACGAAAACACACTTCGAGAAAATTATGAAAAACTTGAAAACGCAGTTGCGCTTGGCCTCACTTCTAACTCTGATCCTGATGGCGTGCAACTTGGCCCATGGCCAACTTACTCCCGCCGGCGCGGTCAATCACTCTTCCTGCCCCGCCGAAGCTGGTTGTGCCCAAGGTAGCCCCATCGCCTCACGCGGCTCCGTTGTCCCATCCGCCGGCACAAGCCAGCAACCCGGAGGTCAACCAGAAATAGTCGCGGTTCAAAGCATTAGTGAGTGGGGACAAAGGCCGAGAGCTATGGTCCCCTCCAATGCAGTGGACAACACAGGAGATCCTCACCCACGGAATTCAAAAGAAAGATTCGAAATAAAAAGATTCGAAATAAGAGGAGCATGACTATGACCAACTTCGCGCAACATCGATTGGCAACCAGAATTCTTCAGGCAAGTGCAGCGCTGACGCTAATTGTCATTGCGGTGCTGGCCACAGTGGCCCCGCTGGTTTCCGCCCAGACCTTTATGTTCAACCGCGCCGATGTCGTCACGGGGACCGGGCCCGCGGTGGTGGCCGTCGGCGACTTCAGGGGCAACGGCCTCATGGACGTGGTCACTGGCAATGACGACACGGCGAATACTGTTTCTGTATTGCTCGGAAAAGGAGACGGAACCTTCGCTACTCACGTCGATTATCCTGTGGGTTCTGCGCCCAGCGGTATTGCCGTGGGCGATTTCAACGGCGACGGCAAGCTCGACATTGTCGTCGTCTACGGCTTTAACGATGCCCGAGTCGCCGTGCTTTTAGGTAACGGCGATGGAACCTTCCAGGCATTCAAGCCGACCGTCGCGGGCTTCCAGGGCGGCAGCATTGCAGTCGGCGATTTCAACGGCGACGCAAACTCGATGTCGCTGTCTCCGACTCGAATTTGGCAGCCTCGGGCGTCGACATCATGCTCGGCAATGGCAATGGAACCTTCCAGGCTCCGGTCACCTACACAACTGCTGAGGATCCGCGGATGGTGATCGTGGGCGACTTCAACGGCGACGGCAAGCTGGATCTGGCGACTGCGAATGCAGACAGCGAGACGATCTCTGTGCTGCTCGGCAATGGCGACGGAACATTTCAGACCCACAAGGACAACTCCACCGCCATCGCCGCGAGTTGCATCAGCCTCGCCGCCGGCGCCCTCAGCGATAATCGCAGGCTCGACATCGTCGCGGGTTGCCAGAGTGAAGGCGAAGTCGTGGTGCTGATCTCGAACGGCAATGGAACGTTCAAGGCGGCAAAGGCTTATCCCGTTCCCGCAGGTGTGGATATTGTTGCATTGGGCGATTTCAACGGCGACGGCAAGCTAGACGTAGCGGTCACAAATTCGGGAACCTATGACATGGTCTCGATTTTGCCCGGCACAGGTTCAGGCACGCTGAAGGCCGCAGTCGTGTTCGGCACCAACTATGGTCCGAGTGGCATAGCAGCTGCCGACTTCAACGGCGATGGCAAGTTAGACATAGTAACTGCGGACAACGGCGGCCCCTTCGGAGTGACGATGGCTACGATCTCGGTACTGCTGAGCAATGGAAAAGATATATTCGCAGCTCGCACCGATTACAGCGTGGGTAGTGGAAGCCTTACCGGAGCTTACAGCGGAATTGCGGCGGCGGACCTCACCGGAAACGGTAAGTCGGACCTCATTGTTCCGATCACCTATGCCGACGCGCCTTATGAGTTTTCCATACTGAAGAACAAAGGCAATGGGACATTCGATGCAGCCGTAAACTACGCGCTGCCAATCGGTCCGAACGCTGTAGCGGCAGGCGACTTCAACAACGATCACAAAGCAGATATCGCCGTGATGAATTTCGGGGGCAGCGGCAGCATCTCCGTGTTGCTCAACTCCGGCACCGGAACCTTCCCGACCTACACGCAATACCCAATCAACGGCTACGGTTATGGCATCGCAGTGGGCGATTTCAACAAGGATGGCAATCTCGATATTGTAGCCACCGATCTCGTGAACAACACCGTATCTGTCCTTCTCGGCAACGGAACCGGCGCTTTTCCCACCTTTGCCACCTACGCAACTGGAAGCTTCCCATATGGTGTCACCGTCGGCGATTTTAATGGCGATGGTTGGCCAGATATCGCGGTTGCTGACGAGCGGGGCGGCACCGTCTCGATTCTGCTGAACAAGGCCGACGGTTCGGGCACGTTCCTTCCGAAAGTCGACTACGCGGCGGCGGGAGGAGGAGGCCCGATATCGATCGCGGCCGGCAGTTTCCGCGGTAACGGCATCATGGACCTGGCGGTGGCGACGGAGAGCGCCTTTGGCGGAATCGTGGTCCTGTTGGGAAACGGCGACGGCACGTTTCAAACAGCCGTGCCTTACGATACGTTGAACAACGCCAACGGAGTAGTCGTGGGCGACTTCAACAACGACGGCAATCTGGATCTGGCGGTTTCCACCGCGAGTGCAGGCAGCAGCTTCGCGTTCATCACCATTTTTCCCGGCAACGGCGATGGAACGTTCGGCGGCGGAGTGACGCTCACATCCGGCGCACTACCGTCTGGAATCGTGGCCGCGGATTTCAATGGCGATGGCGGATTGGATCTGGCGACCGCCAACGGAACGACTGCAGGCGACTTAGGCACCGTAACAGTACTGCTGAACGAACCGGTCATTGGTATAACGCCCAATAGTCTCACCTTCGCGCCGCGAAAAGTGGGAACCTCGAGCGCCGCGCAAGTCATCACTGTGGACAATCCTGGGGCAACGCCCCTGAAAGTCGCCAGCATCACCACCAGCGGCGATTACTCAGAGACCAATGATTGCCCAGCCAAACTCACGACCGGCAAGAGCTGCACTGTCAACGTGACCTTCTCGCCCACGCAGACAGGCACGCGGACCGGGACTTTATCGATCAAAGACTCTGCCCTCACCAGCGTGCAAAAGGTCACGCTGACCGGCAGTGGGACATAGCCCGGCCTCTACGGGAGCGGTCGCGGGACAGTCCGGCGAGGCCAGTATTACCAGCCCGGGTTGTGGGAGAACCCGCGATTGCTCAACACCAGAGCGCGCACCAGCTAATGTAAGAGCCTCAAGCTACGATTCGACAGGGGGTACTCGCGATGAAGACTGGATCGATGGTCCACCACGGCGTGTCGACGCGGGCTTGCGGATTCAACCCGCCAAACGTGTCTTAGTCTGACTTAGTCTGACGCTCACGGCGTTATCGCAGCGCTGAAGCGCCGCGCCACCGAAAAGCCATAGACATATTGCGGCTAACAGACTCGCGGCCCACCCTTCCACAAAGAACGCGGAAGGATGGGCACCCGCATGATGAGAAGAAGAGTTGTCGCGGGAAGAAGTTGTGGCGCTGGCAAAGAGCGGGCGGAGCTTCGCTCCGCTCGGCAGGTGAGGGCACCTGCCCCTACGTGAGTTTCGCGGTCATACGTGAGTTCGCGATCATACGCGATTCATGTTGCGCGGGCGGTTATGCGACCCGGGGTTTCTTTTTTATTGAGGCGCGTTGTTGGGCATATTGCTGGTAGCGCTGGCGGGCGTAGGCTTTGGCTTCTTCGCCTGTCGCGAACACTGTCGAATCGCGGTGATGGCCGTTTCCGGCGGGATCGTGGATGGGAAGGTCGGCGGCGTGTTCGGCTATGGCTTGTTCGAATTTGTCGGGCTTGGCTGAAACCGGCGGCGCGACGGCGCTGGTCGGAACTTTTACTCCGCTCAGGGGATCGTCGGTGCGGAGGGATTGCAGGGTCAGCACTGCGGCTACGTTGGGAGCCGCGGCATCGCGCTTGGTTAGGCTGGGGACTCCGAAGCGGGCTTCGACTGTGGCCAGGATCGAGGTGTGGTCGAACGGCGTGGCGGAGGTAGTGCGAAATACGGTGCCGGCAGCGATCATGGGCGAGACGAGGATGGTCGGGACGCGGAGGCCGAAGCGTTTGAAAGCGAAATTTAATTCGCCGGCGGAGTTGTCGGGCGGGATGGCGTTCTCGGGTGGGGGAACGTGGTCGTAGCATCCGCCGTGTTCGTCGTAGGTGATGATGAGAAGAGTCTGATTCCAGACGGGCGTTCCGAATAGCGAGTAGTAGACGTCGTGCAGGAATTGCTCGCCTTTACTGACGTCGTAGTTGGGATGCTGGCTGTTGCCTTGCGTGCCCCACATGGGTTCGAGAAAAACATAGTTGGCTAGCGTGCCGGATTTGGCGGCGTTTTGAAAGTCGGCGAACTCGCCGAAATTGGATTCGGGGGCGTTGGTGATGTCGGCGACGGAGCCGCGCATCAGCGCAGGAGCGTCGTAGCCGTAGACGGACCAGCTCGCGGATTGTTTCCTGAGCGCGGTGAAGATGCTGGGTGCGGTGTAAATGCTGTTGGACTTATCCTGCACGAAGCCTTGCGACGTTGCCATGGCGACGAAGGCGCGGTTGGGAAAAGTTTCGGTGGGCGCGGAGGCGAACCAGTGATCGCAGACGGCGTAGCCGGTGGCTAACTGTGATAACACGGGGAGAGTTGCGGGTGTGTACATGCCCATGATCTGCGAGGGTTGCGTGCCTTTTACGACCTGGCCGGGTTCTTTGCTCTCCCAACCCAGGGTGTAAGCGAAGTTGGTTATGAAGCCGTTGTTGAGGGCGGGAGTGATGGGGACGGGAGCATCTTGCTGGCTGAATAGTTGCGAGTTGGTGTTTAAGTAACCTTCGCCGGGATCGGCTCCGGGGCGGAGATAGGCGTGGGGGTCGGTCGGTTCGATGGGAAATACGGTGACCATTTTGCCGGTCGCATCGAGATTGGTTTCTTTGCCGGTTAGGCCTTCGAAGGGCTGACCTAGGGGAGAAATGTTGTTACTCGATTGATATAGGAATCCGAGCATGTGATCGAAGGAGCGGTTTTCTAACATTACGACGACGATGTGGTTGATTTTCGAGAGTAAGGACGTGGGGGACATGGCGGCATCCTTTCTGGGGCGAGCGGGTTTGCAGTTGTGCGCGAAAAAAAAGAAGTGCCTGGGCTGAGCGCAACGGCTGCTAGTGCCGTATCCCGGGAATTCGCGGCATAACGACTAAGCACCTTGTCGTTTACTTGAGCGCGTCGGTCGTGCCAACAAAATCCATGGGTCCTTCGCCTCGCTCAGGATGACGACGATAGTTTTAACGCGAACTTGCGGGACAGCACACTCGCACTTCAGCCAAACGCATCAGCCAAGCACCTCCAGTTTAGAACTTCTCAGGCTGCGAGCGGGCGGCCTTTCGGGAACGCGGCTTTCAGGTCGGCCATATCGGCCTGGAGTTGCTGCGTGTCGAAGCCGGCGGGAGTTTTGCCGGCGTTGACCCAGTCGGTGCTGAGCAGGCCGTACGCCTCGTCGCAGTAGGCGTTCCAGAATTGCCAGGTCATGCGCATGAGCTGGCCCCAGGTGATGCAGGTGAGTCCGCGTGCGTCGTAGGCGACGATGGGGACGGCGTGACCTCCCCAGGAACCGGGCGCGCCCTGGCCGGTGGCACCGCCGGCCGGGACGGTCCACATGGTTTGCTTCTGCGCGGAGAGCGGCATTTGCAGGCCGATGTAGCAGTTGCCGAAGATGTAGACGGCATCTTTGATCTCCTGCAGATTCTGCGGTTCGATCGAACAGAAGGCGCTGAGCTGATTGTTGTCCAATGGATTCGCCAGCCAGTAGTTGAGCACGTTGAGTTCAACCGCGCCCCGGTCTGACTTGGGATTGTTGGGATCGTAGTGGCCGACAATTTCATAGAGTTTCAGAATGTCGGCGTCGGGAATAATGACTTGGGTCTTTTGGGCCTCGGCGGTCCATTGTTGAATGCAGTGGCCGACGGCGGCGCAGGTGCAGTCACCGAGCGTGTTGTTGAGCATCATGCCGAGGTTGGTGATTTTGGCGTCGTAGTTGGTGGCCGGCGGCGAGGCCGGAAGGCTGGCGGTGTATTTGCTCAGCATGGGAACTCGGGCGTCGTGGTGGGCGGTCTGTTTGCCGAGTTTTACTTTGGTGAAATCGAACATGGCGAAGCTCCTCTCTTCTTTCTCTGGGGAAGCTTGGGATGTGGGGAATTTGGTGCGGGGGCCGCGTACGCTTACTTATTAGAGAACGAGAACGGCGGGCATTTCCCTTCTCGCTAGTGTTCGAGCGGCTGGTGACAAGATCGGTCGTAAAAAGCAAGTTCCAAAAAAGAGCGTCCCAGGCCTAAGTATGAATCCGCCTGGGACGAGGGTTGAAGGAATTTCTTTACGGAAGCGATTGCTTCCGAATCTTGCATCGAGCGCTTACTCGAAGAAGATGGTCCACTTCTGCGTTATCGAATACTTCTTGGTCCATTTGACGGTATAACAGGGGGTGCCGACGCTGCCACACACTGTCTTCGACGTCGATTTTGTATATACGGGCTTGCCGACTTCGGTCACCGCGCTGAGGGTAGCCGCTCCCGCGACGGGGTTGCCGCAAGTCTTGTTGGCTTCCACGACGTACGTTGCTCCTGGGTTTGCGGCTGCGGTTAAGGGGTAATTGAAGTCGGCGTCGCAGTTGCCCGTGTTCTTGCCGGACCCGGCTCCAGGCCATGTGCCGAAGTTCTGGTCGCCGTAAATGACGACATCAGCGGGCGGAGCCAGACCTCCGAATGTGTTGGGGCCGAAATCCACCTCGCCCGAATCCGCGATGACGGTCGAGCCCTGGGTGACCTCGATCTCGTAAAGCAGTTCGTCGGTGGAGTCGTTGGTGTCGTCTTCGTACCAGGTTTCGGTTTGACCGCAAGGCAAGTAGGAAGTGTTGCTGGTCCCGTTGGTGTCGGCGTCGCAGCCGTATCCGTTGGCTCCCGGATTAGCGAGTTGCCAGACGTATGCGGGAGCACCCAGCGCGGCTGCGCCAGAGGGGAAGGTAATCGAAGGATTACCAATGGTGGGGCAATCGGTGTTGGGGGTGGATGAGTTGCCGAAGCAGGGCCATATGTCGGTGCCGTCGGCGTTTGCGGCTGGCGTCGGATAACCCTGGGTAAACGCCGCTTGGAGAGCATAAAGGTTAGCAGCCGGCGTCAGTGCGGGGGTTGGGGTGACATCCGCGGTTGCTCGTGGCAAAACTTTTATCTGAAAATGAGGTTTTTCTTGCGCTAGGGCTTGTTGTCCGCAAACAAAGAAAGCAACAATTACCAGGCAAGCGAAGGTTCGAAACACGGGGGAGTTCGTCATCTGAATAACCTCCATTCGATTTGCGAAGCCGTCGGGTTTTTCCCGAAGCATGCGCAGTGGCGCTGAGAGCACGCATAATGCCCAGTCAGGGCAGGCGTCAAACGATTGGAGATTCAGGGCAGAACGTGAAATTAATGGCAAAAGGAAGGAGGTTTTAGTGCAACAAATTGCACAAATATGAAAATTATGTGCAAAGCCGACACAAAAAAGTCGGCGGGACCACTTCGGGAAGGAAAGAACAAATCCGACAAGGGCGGCAGATGGGGAAAGGTGGATTGAAATTCGTCTAAAGATGAGACCCACCCTTCGCAGGCCAGATATGCGAAGGGTGGGATAGGCGCGACGGTCATTCGAGGAACATTTATTCTAGGAACATGTCGATGGTCGTCTTGATGGTTGAAGTGCCGACGGTGATGGTGAAGGTGGCAGTAGCCGGGCCTTTGACTGGGTTTACGCAGGTTTCCGTACTTCCGCCGCAAAATCCATTGCCTGGGCCGGTTTGTCCCAAGGTGCCGAAGGCGGTGTCGTCGTAAATCACGACGACCGAGCCTGCGGGGAAGGGATTGGTACCGAGGTCGACCGTCCCCGTGTCCAGGATGTATTTCACTCCCTGTTTCACCACAATGGAGACGACGAGATCGTCGGTGGTGTCGCCGGTGTCATCTTCGTAGAAGGAAAAGAACTGACCGCAATTGGGTGCGCTGGAAGCGCTGGCGTCGCAGTTGGCGAGTGACTGCGTGAAGGCGGGTTGGCCAATGACGACTCCGCCAGTTGCGATGCTCGAGCAATCCGCACCATTGGCGTTTTGGTTGGGGAAGCAGGGCCACTCGTCATTGCCGCCGCCATCGACGGGCGGCAGAACGCCGAAGCCGGAAGAGAGTTGTTCGAGGCGTTTTTTTTCGACTGGACCTTTGGGTGGGAAAACTTGGCCAGCGTCCGCCGGGGACAGAGAGCGAATCTGGAAGTGATGTGGATTTTGCGCCGGCGCTGGTTGCCCGCAAATGAACAAGGCAAGCACCGCAGTGAGAGCGAGAGCCTGACATACAAAAGACTTTGACATGGAACCTCCATGAGAGATAGGGGAAGCCTACGGATTGCTCCGAGAGCATTTGGACGGCGGAAAGTATGGTCGATGGTCGACGCAGTGTCAATCGTTGTTATGCGCAAGAAATTGAAGTTTTGGACAAAAGTAATTCAGCTTGAGGTCAAAGGTTTGAGGTCAGATTGCAGAGGTAAGAAGCTTTCGGAAGGTTGCGCGTGACTTTACCTCTGCAGTCTGAAATCTTCCCGCCCGGATCGAATGACTTGGTTACTCTCGTAACTTGGTAGTAATGCATGCCGCTAAGAAGATAGCAGGACATGTCCACAGGGGTAAGAAAAGCGACCGACGGAGAGCAGCCGGGAGGAACGCAGAGTCTGTCGCTGCTCGATGACCGGATAGCGGCGCTGATCATGGGGCATAGTCCGCTGCCGAAAATATTGGACGCGTTGTGCGTCGATATCGAACAGCATCATCGGGGAATGCTGTGCTCGGTTCTGCTTTTGGACGCGGACGGCGCAACTTTGCGACACGGGGCCGCTCCCAGCCTTCCGCGAGAATATTGTCAGGCCGTCGATGGAGTGAAGATTGGACCTTGTGCGGGATCGTGCGGGACGGCTCTTTATCGCAGGGAGCTAGTGGTCGTCTCGGATATTGACAGCGATCCATTGTGGGCGGACTATCGCGTACTCGCGTTGGCACACGGCTTGCGCGCGTGCTGGTCGAATCCGATTGCGGTGCAGGACGGCAGTCTGGTGGGGACGTTCGCGATTTATTATCGCGAGTCGCGAAAGCCTGAGGCTGAACATCTGCGGCTGATTGCGCACGCTACTCATCTGGTTGCGCTCGCCATCGAGCGCGATCGCGACAAGACGGAGCTCCGAGCGGCCGAAGATCGTTATCGCACGCTGGTGGAGCGTTTGCCGGCGATCACCTATGTCGCAGAGCTGGGGGCGGATGGACCGTGGCATTATGTGAGCCCGCAAATCGAATCGATACTTGGTTTCGCGCCGGAGGAGTTTCTCGCCGATCCGCTAAATTGGCTGAACCACATTCATCCTGAGGACCGCGACATCGCGATGGCGGCGGAAAAGTTGTTTCAGGAGACGCACGACTTATTCCAGGCCGAGTACCGCATGATTGCCCGCGATGGGCGGGTGCTGTGGTTTCGCGATGAAGGAGTGATGCTGCGAGCCGCGGCCGGCGAGCGACGACTGCTCATGCAAGGCGTGTTGTATGACATCACCGAGCATAAGCGTTTGGAGGAACAACTCCGGCACTCGCAGAAACTGGAAGCGCTAGGCCAGTTGGCGGGCGGTGTGGCCCACGACTTCAATAATCTTTTGATGGTGATTCAGGCGCACAATGAACGGCTGCGAGGGCGGCTGAAGGCAAGCGACTCGGCAGCACAGAAGGACGCGGTTGAGATTGAACGAGCGGTGCTGCGGGCGACGGCGCTGACGCAACAGTTGCTGGCATTCGGGCGGCGGCAGGTTCTTCAACTGAAGGTTGTCGATTTGAATCGCGTGGTGACGGAAGTGGCGCAAATGCTGGATCGCCTGATTCCGGCGAACATCGAGTTGAAGATTTTGCCCGCGGCTTCTCCGAACTGGATCAAGGCCGATCCGGGGCAAATCGAACAAGTGATTTTGAATCTGGTGGTCAATGCGCGGGATGCGATGCCGCATGGGGGAGAGCTCACCATTGGCACGCGCAACGTGGAGCTTCGCGGAACTTATGCGGGGAGCCACTCTCGGATTCCACCGGGGAAATATGTAGTGCTGAGCGTGAATGATAATGGAACCGGGATGGGCAAAGAGGTTCAAGCAAAGATTTTTGAACCTTTCTTTACCACAAAGAAGCCGGGCGAGGGGACGGGCTTGGGGCTGGCGATCGTTTATGGAGTGGTGAAGCAGACGGGTGGTTGGATTACGACGCGCACCGAGGTAGGACGCGGGACCAGCGTCGATATTTATCTACCGGAAGGGCAAAAACAAAATGCGGTTGGGGAGCGCGGGTCGAGGATAAAAACAACTCGTGCGTCGGCGGCCAGTGGAACCGAAACCATACTGCTGGTGGAAGACCAGGAGGAGATTCGAGAGCTCGCAGCTGAGTTTCTTCGGAATAAAGGCTACACGGTGCTGGTTGCGGCGGACGGGCATCAGGCGCTGCAGATGGCCGACGAACATAAACGGGCCATACACCTGCTGCTGACGGACGTGGTGATGCCGAACGTTGGCGGACGGGAACTGGCGCTCCAACTCGCGCAATCGCGGCCGCAGATGAAGGTGCTGTTCATGTCCGGGTATCCCGATCACAGCCCATGGAACAGCGAACTGGGCGACGGCTGCGACTCTACGATGGTTCTGCAAAAACCATTTCTGCTAGATACCTTGGCGCACAAGATACGCGGCTTGCTGGACGAGGCTGGTTAGCGCGGCGATCTACCTTCGGTCATTGATCTGTTGGCTGAGCGGGGAAGAAGTTCCCTCCGGCGCGCCGAAGCGCTGACCTGTTTTCTGCTTTAGGGCACGAGTGAAGTCGTGCTCTTCCCAAAATTTGACCGCCTACGTGCGATGATGATGGCATCTCCGGCAGTGCTACACTGAGTCGTAATGCCGGAACCGATCTTCAAACGCATCCTGCTGAAAATCTCGGGCGAGGCCCTGGCGGCCACGCAGGGGTTTGGCGTTGACACCATACGAATTCATGAAGTGGCGGCTGAACTGGCCGAGGTACAGAATCTGGGCATCCAGATGGCGATTGTGGTGGGCGGCGGGAATTTTTTCCGCGGAGTTGCGGACCAGGCGCGGAATATGGATCGAGTGTCGGCTGATCATATGGGTATGCTGGCGACCGTGATTAACGCGCTGGCGCTGCAGGATGCGCTCGAAAAGCAGCATGTTTATACGCGGGTGCAAACGGCGATTGAGATGAATCAGGTGGCGGAGCCTTTTATACGGCGGCGCGCCATACGGCATCTGGAAAAAGGGCGCGTGGTTATTTTTGCGGGCGGGACGGGGAACCCGTATTTTTCGACGGACACGGCGGCCTCGCTGCGGGCGATGGAGATCAAGGCCGATGCGATTCTCAAGGCGACCAAGGTGGATGGGATTTATGATGCGGATCCGATGAAGGTGCCGGATGCGAAGAAATTTGACACCCTCACCTATATGGATGTGCTGAAGCAGGGGCTTAAGGTGATGGACTCGACGGCGATTTCGTTGTGCAAGGACAACAATCTGCCGATCATTGTGTTCAATTTGAATCAGCACGGGAATATCCGGCGCGTGGTGTTGGGGGAGAAGATCGGGTCGCTCGTCAGCGCTTAAGGCCCTGTTCTGTATAAGAGTTGTCGTCCTTCGCTTCGCCGAGGACGACAAGTTTTTGGAACGGCGGTTTATAATGCACCGTTCTGTTATCCAAAAATTGGGAGCTGATAGAGATGGCTCATCCTGCCCTGAAGGAAGTTTTCGGACAACTTAAGACGCGCATGGATAAGGCGGTGGAGGACTTCCGCCGCGAGATGGCGGCTACGCGCACTGGGCGCGCGAACATTCACATGCTGGACACGGTTTCGGTCGACTACTACGGGTCGCAGATGCCGCTGAACCAGATCGCGCAGATTCACGCGCCGGAGCCGCAGATGATCACGGTGCAGCCCTTTGATACGTCGCAGCTGGGGGCGATTGAAAAGGCGATTCGCAGCGCCGACCTGGGTCTTAACCCGATGAATGATGGCAAGCTGGTGCGCGTACCTGTGCCGGCGCTTACCGAAGAGCGGCGCAAGGATATGGTGAAGCATCTGCATCGGATTCTGGAAGAGCATCGCACGGCGGTGCGCAACGTGCGGCGGGATGGGAATGACGCGATCAAGAAGACGATGAAAGATAAAAAGATTGCCGAGGATGACGAGAAGCGCGCTCTGGATGAGATTCAGAAGCTGACGGATGACGAGATCAAGAAGATGGAAGAGATGAGCAAGGCGAAAGAGAAGGAAGTGCTGGAGTTTAAGTAGTGCGCACGCGGAGGTCCTTCGCTTCGCTCAGGATGACAAACGCATTGAAGTTGATGGCGAGCGGCCTGGTCGGCTTCATTCCAGCAAAGGCTTCACCGAAGTGATCCGCTACCTCACCGTTACTTTGACCTTCGCTGTAGTTCTCCCGTACCGATTCGTTGAATAGAGTGTGTAGGTTGTCGTTTGGGTTGGTACTACGGTCGCGGAATTTCCTCGCATTACTCCTACCTGGGGCGAGACGATGTTGTATTCCCCGTTGCTGACGGTCCAAGTCAGGGTCACGGTTGATCCCGCGGAAACGGTTTGGGGATTGGCGGTGAAGCTGGCGATGCTGGGGCTGGGGCCTTGCGGGATGTTGGACTGGGTGTAGATCGGATTCATCAAGACGACTTCGAAGGCGGAGGCGGGGACGGTTTTCAGTTCGCCGAGATCGTTGTTGTCCCATCGACTGTCGGGGTCTCCGGTGATGAACATAGAGCTGCCGTTGTCGGCCATGATCATTCCGTATTGCTGCAGCGCGGCGAGAATCACTGTTGATTGCGGCGGGAACCCTGAGATGTCGTAGCTGGCTTTCAGGCGCAGGCGCATGCCCATGGGCGCCGCGTAGGGGCTGGTGGAATTTGCGGCCCAGTGGCTGGCGGGTGGAGTGAATGCGGCCTGACTGTTCTGCAAGGTGAAGCGCAGGGCGTGCTGGATGGCTCCGGCGGCTACTTCGTCGTAGCGCGCCAAGCCGGGGAAGATCGGGAGGCCGGCGGCGTCGGCCGAGGTCCAGGTGTAGGGGCGTTGTTCGTCGTTCAATAAATCCCAGATGGCGGCGGACCCGGCATCCCAGTTGTCATTTTTGAGCAGATGCGAATTGTAGAGTTCATAGAGCCAGCAGTTGTCGCGATCGAGGACGAGCACGTGGCGGTCTCCGTTGCCAGGCTTGGGATAGCCCTCAATGGGCGCGTTCGGCGGAACGGGCATGGGTCCGGGATCGCTCTCGCTGCCATATTCGGTGAAGTTGATTTTGACGAGCGCTGTGCCGCTGACCACAATGTAAGGGATGCCGATGGATTGTCCGGCGTAGAGGCCGGAGCCGAAATCGGGATGCAGAGGCGTGCTGCCGCCGATGAAATTAATGTAGGCATCGGAGTTGGGATCAACGGCGGCGCTCGAGATGTTCTGGTTCCAGAGATTGTCTGCGGGGAAAGGGATGAATCCGTTGAGGCTGCCGCCGACGCCTAGGGACATAGCGCTGCAATTGGATTGCGCGGGCACGGGTGCGGCTATGCACAAAATCACCACTAGGCAGAAAAGAGGAGTTCGCATTGACGTTACTCCGCGGGGATTCGAAGGGGCGATACGGGCACGATAGCACGGGGCGGGCGTGAGATGGATACTCGGATGTGCCGGCTGAGTCGGGCGGTTGGGCACGTCGGCTTGTGTCCTATTTCGCGGGCTGCTTGGGCGCAATCTTGCTGGATTGCGGCAATTTGGAAAGAGTTCTCTGCTGCTTGCTGAGTGCTTTGACCACGGGCGTACAGGGGTTCACGGAGGAGAGCGCTGGCGCGCCTTATAATCGGGGGATGAAGCGCGTCGTCCATGCTGCTTGTCCGCATGATTGTCCGGATGCTTGCAGCGTTTTGATTACGATCGAAGATGGGCGCGCCACTAAGATTCAGGGAGATCCTGAGCATCCAGTTACGCGCGGGTTTCTTTGCGCTAAGGTGGCTAAGTATTTGGATCGGGTTTATTCGCCGGAGCGGGTGATGTATCCCATGCGGCGGGTTGGGGCTAAAGGTCCGGCATCTGGCGTTCTGCAAGCGGGCGGGGGCGCCCGCTCCACACCAACACAAACCGCTTTTCAGCGTGTCTCTTGGGATTGGGCGCTGCAGGAGATTGCTCGGCGGTTTCGGCTTGTCGCTGATGAATTTGGACCTGAGGCGATTCTTCCCTACTCCTATGGGGGGACGCTCGGGGCTCTGAATGGCGGGTCGATGGACCGGCGATTCTTTTACCGGCTGGGCGCTTCGCAACTGGAGCGGACGATTTGCTCGGACGCGGGCGAAGTGGGACTGCAATCGGTGATTGGCGCCAAGATGGGCACCGAGCCGGAACAGTTTGCGCATTCGCGCTACATCATTGCGTGGGCTTCGAATATTCACGGTAACAACGTTCATCTTTGGCCGTTCATGGAAGAAGCGCGGCGCCAGGGCGCAAAGCTGGTGGTGATCGATCCGTATCGCACGCGCACGGCGAAGCTGGCGGATTGGTATTTGCCGATCAATCCGGGAACGGATGCGGCGCTGGCTTTGGGCATGATGCACGTCATCATTGGCGAAAATCTTTACGATGCCGATTATGTTTCTCGTTACACCGTCGGGTTTGAAGAGCTGAAAGCTCGTGCGGAAGAGTATCCGCCGGAGAAAGTGGCGCAGTGGACGGGGATTTCGGCGGATGATATTCGCAAACTGGCTCGCGAGTATGCCACGCTGCGGCCGGCGGTGATTCGCGTCAATTACGGGATTCAGCGCTCGGAGGGCGGCGGCATGGCGATGCGCGCGGTGACCATGCTGCCTTGTTTGATTGGATCATGGAAGGAAGTCGGGGGCGGCCTGCAGCTCTCGACGAGCGGGGCTTTTGGGTTGAATTCGAACGCGCTGCGGATGCCGGAGCTGATGAACGAGGCGCTGGGACGGCCGGCGCGCCCGGTCAACATGGTGCAGCTGGGGACGGCGTTGAATACGCTGACCGGGCCGCCGATCAAGGCCCTGTTTGTTTATAACTCGAATCCGGCGGCGGTTTGCCCGAACCACAATGAAGTCGTGCGTGGGTTGATGCGGGATGATCTTTTCACGGTCGTGCACGAGCAGTTTTTTACGGACACGACCGATTATGCGGATATTGTTTTGCCGGCTACTACTTTTTTTGAGCACAAGGATTTGGTGGGCGCTTACGGGCATTATTTTTTGCAAATTTCGGAGCAGGCGATTGAACCGCTCGGAGAGTGCCGATCGAATGTCGAGGTGTTTCGTGCGCTCGCGGAGCGCATGGGATTTGAGGATGGGTGCTTCCGGGAGTCGGTGGATGCGATGATCGAGCGGGCGCTCGATTCGGGGAATCCGCGCCTGAAGGGGATTACGCGGGAGCGGTTGCAGCGGGAGCATTGGGTGCGGCTGAATTTGGATCCCTCAGCAGCTAAAGCCGCGGTTGAGGGCGAGTCGGATGCCGCAGCGGTGAACCGCTGCGCCACCCAAAAACAAGACCATGCAAAGTCGGATTTTCGGACACAGATTCGGGCGCCCTTTCTCCCGTTTGCGGAGGGGAATTTTGCTACTGCGAGTGGCAAGGCTGAGTTTTATAGCGAGGCGCTGAAGGCTCGCGGGCTTGATCCGGTGGTGGCTTTTACGCCGCCTGGGGAATCGCGACATGGGGCGGGATCGAAGACGGGCTTTCCGCTTGAGCTGCTGGCGCGGAAGCCGGATAACCATCTCAATTCATCGTTTGCCAATGTGCCGTCGGTTCGCGAGATGGAGCCGGGGATGGCGGAGCTGGAGATGCATCCAAAGGATGCAGAGGCGCGGGGCGTGCGGAATGGCGATCGGGTTCGTGCGTTTAACTCGCGCGGAGAGATTGTGCTGCAAGTGCGAGTCGTCGATTCGCAAAGTCACAATTCGCAAAATCACAATTCGCAAAATCAAGGTTCGGTTCCTCCGGGAGTGGTTGCGGCGCGGCTGGATTGGGCGCGATTTGGTCCGGGCGGTCGCAATATTAATGTGCTCACGTCAGAAAAACTTACGGACATGGGCAACGCGGCGACGTTCTATTCCGTCTGTGTTGAGGTAGAACTTTTTCGGGCGTGACTCTCGGAGAGAATTTTGTCTCTGCCTTGGACGGTTCTCAATCTCTACCGTATAATTACCGTTTTCCTAACTCTAGTTTTTCGAGGTAGTTGCAATTCATTGCCATCATCAGGTAATCCCTGCCCGGACGCTTAAGCCCGGCCAGGACGCGGGTTCGCGGACTGAGTCGAAGTGCTCTCCATCTTCTTCTTCCCAAAGAGTTTTCGGGCGGAGCTCTGTCTGGAATTTCCTGCTGATTTTGTCGACCCTTTTGCTGCTGACGTGCACCGTGTTCGGCCAGTCGGATCTGATTGTTGGCATCGTGGTTCACGGCAACCGGCGCATTCCGGCGGATACGGTCAAGGCGCGCATCTTTAGCAAGGTGGGCGACGTTTATGATCAGGCCGCCATCGAGCGCGACTTCAACGCGCTGTGGAATACGGGTTACTTCGAGGACATACGCTTTGAGCGCGAGCAGAGCGACAAGGGTTGGATCCTGCATATTTACCTCAAAGAGCGGCCGACGATTCGCGAGATCAATTACACCGGGCTGAATGCGGTTTCGACGAGCGATGTGCTTGACCGGTTCAAGGAGCGGAAGGTTGGGCTTTCGGTGGAGAGTCAGTACGATCCGACGAAGATCAAGAAGGCCGAAGTTGTTTTGAAGGAGTTGCTCTCCGAACACGGGCATCAGTTTGCGACGATTCGCAGTGAAATTCGGCCGATTCCGCCGGCGGCCGTGGCGGTGACCTTCGTGATTAAAGAAGGGCCGAAGGTGAAGGTGGGACGCATTATCTTCCGGGGCAACCGGCACATCAACGACCGCACGCTGCGGGCGGCGATGAAGAACTTGCGGCCGATAGGCATTCCGCATTCCATCTTTCTTGAAAACCTGTTTGCCAAGACTTACGACGCAACCAAGCTCGAGGAAGATACGGAGCGAGTGCGCGCGGAGTACCAGAACCGCGGCTACTTCAAGGTGCTGGTCGAGGATCCGAAGGCCGAGATTCACGACACGGGGCACCCGGGATTTCATATTCCGTGGATTCAAGGCGGAGTGGGGAAAGCCGTCGACATCACCATGCCGATCGAGGAGGGCGATCGCTATCGCCTTGGCAGCATTACATTCAAGAACAACAAAGCGATTCGCAATACCATCGCGCTGCGTGGACTTTTCCCGATGAAGGACGGCGACATTTTCAGCCGCGAGAAAGTTGCCAAGGGGCTGGAGAATTTGCGCAAGGCGTACGGCGAGGCCGGGTACATCAACTTTACTTCGGTGCCGGACACGAAGTTCGACGATGCGAAAAAAATCGTGAATCTGGAAATCGACGTGGACGAGGGCAAACAGTTCTACGTTCGACGGATCGAGTTCCAGGGTAATACGACGACGCGCGACAAGGTTATACGCCGCGAGATTGCGCTCGAAGAAGGGCAGATCTACAACTCGCATTATTGGGAACTCAGCTTGATGCGGCTGAACCAGCTGGGTTATTTCGATCAGCTGAAGCCGGACGATCCGAATACGACCGAACGCCACCTCGACGAAAAGAATGGCACGGTCGATCTCACGCTGAAGGTCCATGAAAAGGGAAAGAACAGCATAGGGCTGCAGGGCGGCGTGAGCGGGCTGGCCGGCGCTTTCGTGGGCCTGAATTACAGCACCAACAATTTTCTGGGATTGGGCGAGACGCTCTCGGTGCAGGCGAGTCTCGGCAGCCGGCAGCGCGACCTGGTATTCGGATTCACAGAGCCTTACATGTTTGACCGGCCGATACAGGCGGGCTTCAACGTCTACACGCGCAAGACGAACTATGATCAGGCGCGGCAATATGCGATTTTGACGGGACAGAATCCGAATCTGCCTTCGGCGTATTTGCAGAACCTGCAAAATTATTCGCAGTCGAGCATGGGGGCCACGGGGAGCATCAGTTATCCACTGCGCGGGAAACGGTCTTTCAAGCGGCTGGGCATCAGCTATTCGTTTGACCGGTCTTCGTTAATTGCGGTGAGCAGCGCGTCGAAGCTGTTGTTCGAGAATCTGAACTTCCGCGGCATCAGCGGGCCAAATGCTTTGAGCGGCATCATCACGAGCAAGGTCACGCCAAGTTTAACGATGAACACGCTCGATTCGAACTACGCACCGCATCATGGCAAGAGTTTGTTTATTGGCGGCGAGTTTGCGGGTCTCGGCGGCACCGTGCATACCATTCGGCCGATTATTCAGTACAAGCAGTTTTTCCCGATGCAGAAGCGCCGCAATGCGCTGGGCTACAACGTGCAGGCATCGTTTATTTCGGGATATGACGGGGTAGTTGCGCCTCCGTTTGAGCGAGCATATCTTGGCGGTGAAAACGATTTGCGCGGATTCGATATACGCACGGTTTCGCCGATCGCCTATCTGCCGAGCGTGCAGAACGTCGCGCTGAAGAATCCGGATGGAAGCTATGTTCCGGCTAACCCGCGTTTCCCCGTGCAGACGAATTCGTCGGGGGCATGCGTGAGCAATTGCTGGAATATTCCGATTCCGTACCAGCAACTGGTAACGCCGGGCGGAGATTTCAGCATTCACGGCAACCTCGAATACCGCATTACGATAGCCGGCCCGGTGGCGATTGCGCCATTTGTCGACCTGGGGACCGATCCGATTCTGCGTACGTCGCAGTTGCAGATCAATCCGGTGCAGTATCAAAGCTTGGTCAGCACGCTATTTGGCTGCCCGCAGTTGAGCACGGCATACAGCTGCCAGGGCGGGCAGACGATCACCAGTATTCCGCCTGATCTAAGGCCGGTGCCGGGCACGAACTGGGTTCCGCGCATGTCGACGGGGCTTGAGTTGCAGACGATGCTTCCGGTGGTGAATGCGCCCTTCCGCATTTATTACGCTTACAACGCGCTGCGTCTCGATGGCAGCGCCTACCCGCCAATCCAGATCACGCCCAGCATGTTCCCGTTTGGGGTAAATCCGGGCGCCGCGACCTACACCTATAACTACACACGATCGACACTGGCCGCTCCGTTCAGGCTGCTCGAGCCGAGGAAGACTTTCCGGTTCACGGTGGCGACGACGTTCTAGGGGCAGCTCGTAGCAATTAGCAGTTAGCAAACCCTAAAGGCTTTATCCTCCAGGCTCCGAGCCACTCGCCTGTTTTGGCTACGTGCTACATGCTAAGTGGGATTTTGCTGAAGTGCTTACTCGATTTGCACTAAGCCGGCTGCTGCAGGTGCCGCGGGCTGTTGCGGGGATCGCCATGCGTCGAGGACCGAGACCTGGTGGACGCAGGATACGGTGCAATGGGGAGCGCAGGACTTTTCGGTTTGGAACTCGCGGCGTATGTCGGAGAGCGTGTATTTCTCCAGCGGAATGCCGGGATAGCCGCGCTGTTGCGAACAATAGTGTACGAGGCCATCCTCGCAAATATAGAGGTAGCGCGCGCCGGCGCGGCAGCGCCACTGATTGGGGCGGCCTAGAGCGATGTTGTCCTGAAACGCATTGACGCGCGTGAAGCTGCGCTTTTCGAGATTCTTCATCTCGTGATAGACGCTGCGCTCTTCGTCGTTTAAGGGCTGGACCTGACCCGAGCCGTCATGAATGATTCCGATGGTCGAGCTGAAGCCGAGTTCGAGCGCGCGCTTGCCGATGGCGAGGGCGTCCTGCGGATTGCTGACTCCGCTGCCGACTACGGAATTGATATTCACATGAAATTCGGCGTGCTCGGCTAGCAACTCTAATTTGCGGTCGAGGACTTTCAGGCTTTTCTTCGAAACGTCGTCGGGAGTCACGTTATCGATCGAAATCTGGAGCCACTCGAGGCCCGATTGATTCAGACGCTTGATGCGGTCGGCGACCAACAGGTAGCCGTTGGTGATGAGGCCGGAGACGATGCGGCGCCTCCGCATGTGGTGAATGATGTCATCCAATTGAGGATGGAGCAGCGGTTCTCCGCCGCTGATGGTGATGACGGACGTGCCAAGATCGCCGAGGAGATCGACGCGGCGCAACATCTGGTCGGTGGGCACGGGCTTGGAGAAATCGTCGAACTCGTTGCAGTAGGTGCAGGCGAGGTTGCAGCGGCGGATAGGGATGAGATGCGCGAGCAGAGGATGGTCGGTCGACACGACCGCCTTGAGGATTTGCCACAGGCCGTGCACGTTCCGTTCCGCCGCCTTGAATTTGCGGCGCCATGCCAGGGATCTGGTTGTCGTTGTGGTTGTCAAAGTCGAGGTTATCAATAGACCTGTTTCTATTTGACCACAGCGCCGTGGCAAGTGGCCAATTGGGCGCAGCATTTGGTAGGAAAGCGGGGTCGAATGGTCGATAGGTCCAGCCGAGTCTTCGGTTCCCGCTGTCCCTCGCCGGGTGAAACAGATTGCAATCGCAGTCGGCACGACGCGCGAGTTCCTGGGCGCCCGAGGGAGCGATTGCTTGGACTTGCGCGAAATTCACAGCCGCTTCGAGTGGCCCTCAATTTGCTTCCGATTGGCTATAATGTCTATTTTTATGATCGACATTTGAAATTTTCTCGTTGCCCTTGGAGCCCTTCTTGGCCAATCCCCAGATCGATGTGCTGATTGTCGGCGGCGGATTCAGCGGAACCATGCTCGCAGTACAACTATTGCGGCGGGGCAGGTCTTTGTCCATTGCCGTGATGGATCGAGGCGGGCTCCCCGGGCGGGGGCTGGCCTACAGCTCTCCGCATCGATTTCATCTGCTCAATGTGCCGGCGGGTCAAATGGGTGCTTTTCCCGGCGATCCAGAAGATTTTCTCCGCTGGGCGCGAAGCAATTATGACGCGTCGATCAAGCCGCGCAGTTTCCTGCCACGGGCGGTCTACGGACAATATCTCGGCAGCGTGCTTGATCGCACTCTTGCTGAAAAAGGGCGCGACCGCTTTCAGTGGATTCAGGATGAAGCGCTGTCGATGCAGCGCCGCAAAAGTAAAATGGCCTTGCAGCGCAAAGACCTGGGGGCTCCGGAGTTGCTGGCTCGCGCAGTGGTTCTGGCGACGGGGAATTTTCCGCCGGGCGCTCCGAGGATTCCGGGGCTGGTGGCGAGTAATTCGCTGGCAGGCGGTCTTGGGAGCTCGCTGTATGTGCAATTCGCGTGGTCAGCGCATGCGCTGGAGAATTTGCCGCGCGACGGAAGCGTTCTGTTGCTCGGCTCCGGCCTCACCAGCATCGACATGATTATGGCGCTGAAGTCGAAAGCTTTTCGCGGGATCATTCACGTGCTTTCGCGGGAAGGGCTCATCCCGAGCCGTCATCAACCGCTTCAACCCTGGCCGGTTTTTTGGACTAGAGATTCTCCGCGGACGGTTCGGGGCTTGCTGCGCCTGATTCGAGAACAGGTCGATGTTGCCGCTGAACAAGGTGTCGACTGGCGGAGTGTCGTCGACAGCTTGCGCGGGGTCACGCCCGAAATCTGGCAGTCGCTGCCGATCGGCGAGCAGAGACGATTTCTGCGCCATGCCCGATCTTATTGGGATGTCCACCGCCATCGCCTGGCACCCGAAATCGCCGACATTTTTTCGGACATGGAGGCGGAGGGACAGATCCGATTTCACACGGGGCGGATCACGAGCTATGCGGAGGATGGCAATCTGGCGGAGATTCTCTATCAGGAACGTGGCGGCAACACGGTGAAGCGCCTGCACGCCCATCGCGTCATCAACTGTACCGGCTCCGAAACCGACTGCCGGCGCATTGACGACTCGCTCATCACCAGCCTTTTCGCGCAGGGACTCGCTCGTCCTCACCCTCTGTTTCTAGGCCTCGACGTCGATGGGCACGGAGCGCTGATCGACTACCAGGGAAAGGCGTCTCGCTCGCTCTTTACGATTGGACCGACCAGAAAAGGACAACTCTGGGAGACGACGGCAGTTCCGGAAATTCGGCAGCAGGCTGAGCGACTCGCCGCACACTTGGCGACGGCGCTGAATGCGGGCTCGAATGAGGGCGAATTGCTGGAGCCTGCGGTGTAGGAATTTATCAAAAGTCTCCGTCAACCTTTTCGTGTCCTGCGGCGGCCAGCGCGTTGACTGCCTGCTTCAGGTCGTTCTGTTTGATCAGTACGTAATCGGTATCAAATGTTGAAATCGCGAAGATCGGAATCTGCGCTTCCGCCAGGGGATGCAGAAACGATGCGAGCACGCCGGTCATTGCGAACGGGAATGGGCCTTCGAGCTTGAGCGCGATCCATCCGCGCTCGATGCGGGAGGCGTCCGGAGATTGATCGTCGGCGCGGAATTCTTCCACCCCGGCTTCTTCCGCGCAGACGATGGAAAGTTCGGCGCGGGTGCGAGTTGCACAGAAGAACTCGGCTTTCGAGGCCCAGGTGGAAATGTCGGTGTCAGGGGCGAGCCGGCACACGGCCAGCGGCGTTCGGATGACGCGATATTTCAAACGGTGCGGCAATTCACAAAAAGGGTACTACATCGAGGTGAGCGCTCTTTGGGGTTGGCGGGGAGTTAGTGGCGGGAGCGGGCGCGGACGCCGACAGCTACTTAGATCATTATGGCGTGCGATACTGAAATTTATGGCGCTGCCTGATTTCACTCCGCGTGTGGCGAATGATCCGAAGGCGGTGGTGGTTCATTTGACCACGGGGACGGGGCTGGATATTGAATGGAAGGATGGGCACCGGTCGGTGTATACATTTGCGTTCTTGCGGGATGCTTGCCCCTGCGCGCTGTGCGAGGACGAGCGGGCGAAGGCGGGACGCAAGGCGGGCGAGGCAGCGAAACTGGCTCCGGGAGCGCTGCCCATGTTCAAGCCCGCGGTGCGGGCGCTATCGGCGGAGGCGGTGGGCAAATATGCGCTGCGGTTTGCGTGGAACGATAATCACGATCTGGGAATTTATTCGTGGTTTTATCTGCGGGAAGTTTGCCCATGCGCGGAGTGTGCGGCGAACCGGTGATCAGCTGGCGTGACTTTCTCTCGGCGCCAGCAAAAAGCGGGTCCTTGGCTGCGCTCAGGATGACACTAAGACTGAATCGAGCGGACGGTGGCGGTGTCGAACAGGTTCAGGAATTCTATTTTCTTTTCTGGAGGGAGGAAGGAAGCTTCGAAGGAGTTGCGGGCCAGTTCGCGGAGGTGCTCGTCGGTGAAGGCGAAGGTTTGCTGCGCCAGCGCGTATTCGTCGACTAGCGACGCGTGAAACATGGCGGGGTCGTCGCTGTTTAGGGTGAGCATCAGTCCTTGATCGAAGTAGCCGCGGACGGGATGTTGCGCGAGGTCGGGGCAGACGCCGGTGCGGAGATTGCTCGTCAGGCAAATTTCTATGGGGATCTGGCGTTCGGATAATTCTTCGATTAATTCGGGATCTTGGGCGGCGGTCAGGCCGTGGCCGATGCGCTCGGCTTTGAGGTTGAGCGCTCCCCAGATGGAGTCGGGGCCGGCGCTTTCTCCGGCGTGGGCGGTGAGATGGAGGCCTTGCTCGGCGGCGCGCGCGTAGACGGCGGCGAACCACTCGGGCGGGCCGGCACGCTCGTCGCCTCCGATGCCGAAGGCTATTACGTTGCGGTCATGGAACTGGATGGCTAGGTCGAGGACGGGCTGGGCTTTTTCGGCTCCAAACTGGCGGATGGCGTCGAAGATCCAGAGGAGCGAGATGCCGAAGTCTTTTTCGCCGCGCTGGCGGCCGCGTTCGAGGCCTTCGAAGATGGCGGGAAAATCCTGCTTGCGCCAGAGGCAGACGCCGACCGAGACGATGACCTCGGCGTGGAGGATGTTCTGCGCTTTGAGGCGCTCCATTAGGCGGTAGGTGATCAGTTCGTAGTCTTCGGGAGTGCGGAGGTGCCCGGTGACGTCTTTGAAGGCGGAGAGGAATCCGGCGAAATCTTTGTAGTGGTAGAGTTCGGCGACTTCGGTGGGCGTTGCGCCGGGCAGGTTGTGGCGCTGGCGGAGTTCGAGCAACGTTGATGGTTCGATGGAGCCTTCCAGGTGGAGGTGGAGTTCGGCCTTCGGGAGGGTGCGGAGGAAGGTGGAGGGTGCCGAGGGCATGGGGTGATTTTAAAGCAAGCGGGGAATCGGGTGATCGGGTCATCTGGCGATCTGAGGTCAACCGCTTGGTTCACGGCTAGTTTCATTCTGCCCATGGAGTTGTCTCTAAACCGGGACGCCTATTGCAACGACCGAGGAGAGAGTGACGGAGATTGAAAGGATGCCAGGTCCCTCCCCTCCGCTTGGCTACGCCTGCGCTCCGGTCGGGATGACACAGTTCGCGCGGAACGATCAGCCGATCTTTTTGAACTCGCTGTGGTGGCGGCTGTAGAAGATGTAGATCAGCAGGCCGAGCGCTAGCCAGATCACGAAACGGAGCCAGGTTATTAGGGTTAGGCCTAGCATTAGGCCGCCGCACAACACGACCGAGATCAGCGGGAACCAAGGGACGAAGGGGACGCGAAAGGCGCGCTTGCGATCGGGTTGATTGCGGCGCAGGAGAATCACTCCTAGGGAGACTAGAACGAAGGCGAAGAGCGTGCCTATGTTGGCCAGGTCGGCGGCGTCTCCGATATCGACCAGGCCGGCGGGAATGCCTACGGCGAAGCAGGCGATCCAAGTCGACCAGTACGGCGTTTTGTATTTTCGATGGACGGCAGAGAATAATTTCGGCAAGAGGCCATCGCGCGACATGGCGTACCAGATGCGGGCTTGGCCGTATTGAAAGACGAGTAATGACGAGATCATGCCGGTGAGCGCGCCGATTACGATTACCGAACGGAAGAAGGGATGCACCCCCAGATATTTCATGGCGTAGGCGACGGGGGCGTCTGCGGCTTCTCCGGAGACGAAGGTGGTGTACTTCATCATGCCTAGGAGGACCAGGGCGACTCCGACGTAGAGCAAGGTGCAGACAATCAGCGACATGATGATCCCGAAGGGCAAATCTTTTTGCGGGTTGCGGGATTCTTCGGCGGCAGTAGAGACGGAATCGAAGCCGATGTAGGTGAAGAAGACGATGGCGCCTCCGGTGACGATGCCGGCGAAGCCGGATGGGGCAAACGGCGTCCAGTTGGCGGGCTTCACGAGCATTCCGCCGACTACTAGGAAGGTTAGGATGGCGCTGATTTTGACGGCGACCATGATGTTGTTGGTCTCCGCGGATTCTTTGACGCCGCGGACCAGCAAGAGGGTGAGAATAAATACGATTAAGAAGCCGGGGAGATTGAAGTAGGCGCCAGTCCATTGCCCTGAGGCCCAGACGGGGCTTGCCCACTTATCGGGCAAGTTGATGCCGAAGGCGGCGAATTGCGCTTTGGTGTATCCCGCGAAGCCGACGGCTACGGCTACGTTGCTGACTACGTATTCCAGGATGAGGTCCCAGCCAATGATCCAGGCGAAGATTTCGCCTAGCGTCGCGTAAGAGTAGGTGTAGGCGCTGCCGGCGATGGGAATCATCGAGGCGAGTTCGGCGTAGCAGAGGCCGGCGAAACTGCACGCGACGGCGACCAGAAAAAATGAAATGGCAATCGACGGCCCGGCGGGCGGACGGCCGTGCATGAGGGCTCCGGCGGTGCTGCCGGTGCGGAGGAAGTTCACGATCAGGTCGAGAGCTTGCGCGTGGAGGATGGAGGGCGCCTGGAAATATTCTCCGGCGGCGGCGGTGCCGGTGAGGACGAAAATTCCGGAGCCGATGATGGCGCCGATGCCTAGAGCGGTAAGCGACCATGGGCCCAGCGTTTTGCTGAGGCGGTGCTCGGGGTTTTCCGACTCCGAGATCAGCTTGTCGATCGACTTGCAACAGAAGGCTTGGTTGTTGGAGGTGCGAATGACTTCGGCGGCGGGCTTGGCGGGGGGCTCGGTGGTCGGTGGTGACAAGGGTTCGCTCTCTCCTCAGAGAGTTAGTCGGGCATGGGTTTGCCGCCCATGCCCGGAGTTCGTCGGATCGGACTTCGGATCAGACTAGCGTTTTGCCTGGCCGCGTGCCAGCTTTTTCACCTTGCGTTTTTTCGATCCGCGGGCGTAGTCGCGGGGCTTCTTCGGCTTTTCCGCTTTGATCTTTTTGCGGGAGGCTCGCTTGCTTTTCTTGCGCTCTTCTTTGCTTAGTTTCGTTGTGTCTGCCATCAGTGCGTCATTGCTCCTTGTGAATTATGCGCCGAGTATAAAGGTCATGGTGTGTGACCGGCCATGGAGATGGTCAGCTCAGTTTGAAAGTCCGTAGACCTTATACAAGAAGTATCCAACAAAACCAAGGCCGCCGAGATAATACATTGCGACCAACGACGAAAACTGCTTCGGCTCTTTGGCGCGGTAGACCACGCGACCAAAGCGTGCGCCCAAGCTTCTCCAGTGCGCGTCCCAGCCACAGCGAGGAAAAATGAGAAGACCCCAAATATCAACAAACCATACGGCTGCCTTACGTTCGAATCAGGGCATGAATAACGTACCAGTTCCTCCCTACCCTTAGCTCCCTGTCGGCCGCCGACGGCTCACACCCGAACGCCGCCTCCACACGATGCGCAATGACGGCGGCAACTCACAATAAAAATAGCGAGATGCAAGAGGCCAAACATCCCTATGCCTTCTCTAGCTGGGCGTAGCGCTCGACCAGCTTTTTTAAACCGAAGCGAGGAAATTGTACCGTAATCTTGGCGTCTTCCCCATCTCCTTCGCGCTGGTAGACGGTTCCTTCGCCGTATTTCGGGTGCTTTACCTTTTGGCCGGGGCGGAATCCGCGCTTGCCGGTGGGCTCGTCGGGGAGCATTTTTGGGACTTTGAATTTCTTGCCGCGAGAGGCGAAGAATTCGGCGATGTTGTCGATGGAGTTGTATTGGCCGAGCGGTGTCTGAGTCTTCGGCTTCACGCGAGCGGGATTCCAGGCGGCGCTTTGGTCTTCGTCTTCGTAGGAATAATGAGTTGTGTCGGCCGCTCCGGGGCTTCGCCCCGCGGGACGGGCGAGGGCACTCGTCCCCACGTGAGTTTGGCGTTCGTGAGTTGCTCCGGCGTGAGCAGACCTTCTCCGCGAGCCTCCTAGTTCTTCTACTAGCTGCGACGGGACTTCTTCGAGGAATCTTGAGGGGACGCTGGCTTCGGGCAAGTCGGTGCCGTAGCGGCGGCGATAGACGGCGCGCGACAAAATCAGCGTATCCATGGCGCGGGTCATGCCTACGTAGCAGAGGCGGCGCTCTTCTTCGATGGCGTCGGGCTCGAGCATGGTGCGGGAGTGGGGGAAAAGGCCTTCTTCCATTCCCGCCAGGACGACCAGAGGAAACTCAAGGCCCTTGGCGGCGTGCAGCGTCATTAGCGTGATCTGGGCGTGCTCGTCGTATTGATCGGCGTCGCTGACCAGAGCGGCGTGGTCGAGAAACTGGTCGAGAGTTTCGCCGCGATCGCCGGAGTCCATGGCGGCGTTGACCAGCTCGCGGAGGTTTTCGATGCGGGAGAAAGCTTCGGGAGTGTCCTCATCTTCGAGTTGCTTGATGTAGCCGGTGCGGTCGATCAGGAATTTTAGGAGTTCGGCGGTGTTGGCGGCGGCTCCGGGGGCGCGGAAACCTTCGACTGCGGTTGCGGCATCGGATTCTAGCGGGGTGTCGATGAGGGCATTTTGACCTTCTTCGTATTCGTCGCTGTATTCGTTGCTTGCAGGGGTGTCGTTGCTGCTTGGCGGCGTATCTTCGCCGGCTCCGAAATCGAAGCTGAAGTTGGTGGGGTCGAAGTCGGTTGCGTTATCTTCGGATGATTCTTGCTTTGGAGCGAGCGAGGACGCCCGCTCGACAGCCGGCGGGATGCCGGCGCTACTTTGGATGCTTTGTGCCAGTTGGTCTACGTAGGTGCCGGCTAGCATCGCTTGGGCATCTTCGATCAGATCGCGGAAATTTCTTAGGGCGGCTAGGGCTCTTGCGGGTAACAGTTCGCGAGTGATGGCTTCGCGCAATGCACCCCAGAGTGACAGGCCGGTTTCGAGCGCTAGTTGCTCAATCGTTTCGATGGTCGTTTTGCCGATGCCGCGGGCGGGAGTGTTGATGACGCGCAGAAGCGAAACGGAATCGTCGGGGTTGAGGACGACTTTTAGATACGAGATCAGGTCCTTGATTTCGGCGCGCTCGTAGAACGAGAATCCGCCAACGACGTGGTATTTCAACTGGTAGCGGCGCATCGCTTCTTCGAATAATCGCGATTGCGAGTTGGTGCGGTAGAGGACAGCGGCGCGGGCGATGTCTCCATTTTCGGCGGCCTGGCGGACGTAGCGGTTGATGGTGTCGGCGGCGAAGAGGGCTTCGTTTTCTCCGTCGGGAGCTTCGTAGTAGCCGAGTTTGGCTCCGCCCTGGCGGGAGGTCCAGAGATTCTTGCCTTTGCGGCGGAGGTTGTTGGCGACGACGGCGGAGGCGGCGCCCAGAATGTTTTGCGTGGAGCGATAGTTTTCTTCGAGGCGCACGATTTTTGCTTCGGGGAAGTCGTGCTCGAACTCGAGGATGTTGCGAATGTCGGCTCCGCGCCAGGAGTAGATCGATTGGTCTTCATCGCCGACGGCGCAGATGTTGTGCGCGGTGCCGGCGAGGAGGCGCATCAGTTCGTATTGCGGGCGGTTCGTATCCTGATATTCATCGATGAGGATGTATTGGAAGCGGCGATTGTAGTAGTCGCGCACGGCGCCGACGGATTTGAGCAGGCGCATGGCTTCTAGCAGGAGATCGTCGAAGTCCATGGCGTTGGCCTTGAGGAGTTCTTTGCGGTAGTCCTCGAAAATGTGGGCGATTTTCTCGGTCTTTGGATCGGCGGACTGCAGATAGATTTCCTGGGGATCGAGCATGTGATTTTTGGCCCAGGAAATTCGCGAGAGGGCGGTGCGGGGGGTGAGTTGTTTGTCGTCGAGGCCGAGGCGACGCATGATGCCCTTGACCACCTGTTGCTGGTCGCTCTCGTCGTAGATGACGAAATTTTTCGTTAGGCCGAGCGGCGGCTGGCCGGGGACAGTCGAAGGGATTCGCAGGGCTTCGATGTCGCGGCGCAATACGCGCACGCAGAAAGAGTGGAAGGTGGAGATTACGGGCTTGGCGATGGTGAGCCCGCCGACTAGTTTTTCTACGCGCTCGGCCATTTCGGCGGCGGCCTTGTTAGTGAAGGTCATGGCGAGGATGGATTCGGGCATGACTCCGATCTTTTCGATGAGGTAGGCGATGCGGTAGGTGATGACGCGGGTCTTGCCGCTGCCGGCTCCGGCGAGGATGAGGACGGGGCCTTCGGTGGTTTCGACGGCTTCGCGTTGTTGCGGGTTGAGTTGATCGAGGAACGACAAAGGGGAATGGCTCCGGGTGCGCTAGGGGGATTTTACAGGATGGGGCGGAGGGCTTTTGCGGGCGATCCCTGCGCCGAATCCTAAGTGGTCGATTCCCATCAGCGCGGCGCAGTTGACGAAACCATTAACCACAGGGGTCACAGAGGTACGCGAAGGGAATACCTACATAAGCAAAACTCGCGTACTGGAGCGCTGTTATAATAAAAAATTGCTCTCATGAAGAAGAATGCTCTAGTAGTTCCGGCCACCAAGGACGACGGCGATACTCCTGTGCCTCACCGGATTCGCTCTACTACCGTGCTTTGCGTGCGGCGGGATAACTCAGTGGTTATGGCGGGGGATGGGCAGGTTACGCTGGGCGAATCGGTTATTAAGCACGGGGCTAAGAAGATCCGGCGGCTTTATCAGGACAAGATTCTGGCGGGATTCGCTGGATCTACGGCGGACGCGTTTACTTTGTTCAGCCGGTTCGAGGCTAAGTTGGAGCAGTATCACGGCAACATTGGGCGGTCGGCGGTTGAGCTGGCCAAGGACTGGCGGACGGACAAGTATTTGCGGCATCTTGAGGCTTTGCTGCTGGTTTCGGACAAGGAAGCTACTTTCTTGTTGAGCGGACAGGGAGATGTGATCGAGCCGGATACGGGGATTGCGGCGATTGGGTCGGGCGGTCCGTTTGCGCAGGCGGCGGCGCAGGCTCTGGCGGATCATACGCAGCTTTCGTCGCGACAGATCGCGGAAGAAGCGATGAAGATTGCCAGCCGGATGTGCATCTATACAAATGAGAGGATTACGATTGAGGAGTTGTAGCAGGAGGTCGATGGTCGTTGGCCGCTAGCCGTTCGCAGGTTGCGAATGATGGCGGCATTTCCTAACGACCAACGACCAGCGACTAACGACCGACGACGCATTTATGGCTATTTATTTACCTGGAACCGCTGAGGAAGAGCAAGTCACGCTGGATGAGCTGACGCCGCGCGAGATTGTCACGGAGCTTGACAAGTATGTCGTCGGGCAGAAGGACGCCAAGCGCGCGGTGGCGATTGCTTTGCGGAATCGCATGCGGCGGCAGAAGCTTACTCCGGAGATGGCGGAAGAAGTGATTCCGAAAAATATCATCATGATTGGGCCGACGGGCGTGGGCAAGACGGAGATTGCGCGGCGGCTGGCGAAGCTGGCGAATTCGCCGTTTCTCAAAGTTGAGGCTTCGAAGTTTACGGAAGTCGGCTACGTGGGGCGCGATGTGGAGTCGATGATTCGCGACCTGGTTGAGATTGCGATTGAGATGGTGCGGGAAGAAAAGCTCGAAGACGTTGCCGATAAAGCGGAGTTGAATGCGGAGGAGCGGTTGCTGGATATTTTGTTGCCGCCGATTTCACCGCGGCCGTCGGATTCGGGTTCGTCTGGATCGTCGTCCGGGGGCGTGGTGATTGACGCCAGCACGAGCTTGACGGATTCGTCGAATCGCACGCGGGAAAAACTGCGGCAGCAGTTGCGCGAAGGGAAGCTCGACGACCGCACGGTGGAGATTGAAACGCGGGAACGGAATTTTCCGTCGTTTGAAATTATTTCGAACCAGGGCGTGGAGGAGATGGACGTCAACATCAAGGACATGTTGCCGAACATCTTTGGGCAGCGGACGAAGAAGCGGAAGATGAAGGTCAATGAGGCCTTCGAGTATCTGATCCAGGAAGAAGAGCAGCGGCTGATCGATATGGAGCAGGTGACGCGGGTTGCGATTGATCGCGTGGAAAATTCGGGGATTATTTTTCTCGATGAGATCGACAAGATCGCGGGGCGCGAAAGCGGGCATGGGCCGGACGTTTCGCGCGAGGGGGTGCAGCGCGACATTCTGCCGATCGTGGAAGGGACGACGGTAAATACGCGCTACGGCATGGTGCGCACGGACCACATTCTGTTTGTGGCGGCGGGAGCGTTTCACGTTTCTAAGCCGAGCGATCTGATTCCTGAATTGCAGGGGAGATTTCCGATTCGCGTCGAATTGCAGTCGCTGACCATGGCGGATTTTGTGCGGATTTTGACCGAGCCTAAGTCGTCGCTGACGCGGCAGTATATTGCGCTGCTTGAGACCGAGGGAGTGAAGCTGGAGTTCACTCCGGACGCGCTGGAGGAGGTGGCGCGCTTCGCGTTTCGCGTGAATGAAGGCACGGAGAATATCGGCGCGCGGCGTCTGCACACGATCATGGAGCGTGTGTTGGACGAGATCAGTTTTGAGGCTCCGGAGAAAAAGGGGCAGACCTTTGCGGTGGATTCGGCTTACGTGCAGAAGATGCTAAGCGAAATTGTTAAGGACCAGGATTTGTCGAGATACATACTGTAGAAGGGCTTCACCACAGGGGTCACGGAGATCCACAGGGGGATCGGGCAACGAGCTTGGTTTGGTCTGCTTCGTTCGAAGGACTGGCTGCCCTCCTGGCCTCTGATACTGTTTTCTTTTCCGTCTTTTCCGAATGAGAGCACATCCTGGAAAGTTCTTCGCGTTCGCGGCGCTCTGCGTGCTGCTCACGAGTTGCGCACAGACGGGGCCGCCGCTGCCGCCGTCTCTCGAACTTCCCAAGCCGCCTACGGATCTGCGGGCCAGCCGCAAGGGCGATCGCGTTACGCTGAACTGGAGCGAGCCTACGCTCACTACCGATCGGCGGAGCGTTCGCTACATTGGTCCGACGCTGGTCTGCCGCAGCGTTGAGAACGAGATCACTCAGTGTGGAAATCCGGCGGCGCTGTTGCCAGCGCCGCCTGCGGGGCCGCGCAAAGTGAGTTCCCCGCACCGCAAAGACCGGAAGACCGCTTCCGATAAGCCGACACCGGAAACCGATACGGACACCGTGCCTGCCAGTATGCTGCGCTTGGACGCGGCGGCGGAGTTGACTTATGCGGTTGAGGTGCTGAACCGCAATGCGCGGGGCGCTGGACTGTCGAATCGCGTGCATGTGCCGGCGCTCGTGACTTTGGCCGCGCCTGGGGATCTTTCGGCTTCGCTTAATGGGGACGGAGTGGAGCTTACTTGGACGAGCGCTGTCGAGGTGCAGAAAGCTTTTGACGACTTGAGCGCAAGATCGCCGGGTTTGCAGGTTCGCTATCGCATTTATCGCCGTGAGGAGAGCACGGGCAAAGATGCGATTGCGGGCGAAGTTTCGTTCGAGCGCGGCGGTGTGCATTTCATGGATTCCAGTTTTGAATGGGAAAAGACTTATCTCTATCGCGTCACGACCGTGACGACTATCAAGCGGGCGGATAGCGAGGTGCAGGTTGAGGGAGATGACAGCGCACCCGTGCGAGTGGTTGCGCACGATGTATTTCCTCCGTCGGTGCCGACGGGGTTGCAGGCGGCTTACTCGGGTGAGGGGCAGAAACCGTTTATTGACCTGATATGGGCTCCGGTGACGAATGCCGATCTCGCGGGGTACAACGTTTATCGATTGGAAGCGGGGGCTGAAACGGGTAGCGGCGCGGGCGAAAAGATGGTTAAGGTGAATTCGGAGTTGGTGAAATCGCCGGCCTATCGCGACAGCGCGGTGGAATCGGGCAAGACCTATACGTATTCAGTGACTGCGGTTGATGTGCGGGGCAATGAGAGTGGGCGCTCGGAGGAGACTGGCGAGGCGGTGCCGTAATTGGCAGCTCGCGGCGAGAGCTTTACCGCGGGGGGCACAGGGCAACGCAGGGGGCAAGCTTTGGGCTAACCCACTAAGTCAGATTTTTCGCTGACTTATGCGTTTATTTGTCTTTATTCTGTTTTAATAAGCTTCAATGAAATATTGCCGATTTGCGCTCAATGGGTCTGCCCACTACGGGTTGGTTGAAACAGCCGCGGGCAGCGGGGAAGAAGAGATTACTCGCCTCCTGCTCCAGCCGCCGCAGGACAGCGGCGGAGATGTGGAGGGATTGCCTAGCCGGCGGATGGAACGTATTCCGCTGGCGCAGGCGAATCTGCTGCCGCCGGTGCGGCCTTCGAAGATTGTTTGCGTGGGGCGCAATTACAAGGAGCATGCGGCCGAGCTGGGCAACGAGGTTCCGACGGAGCCGCTGCTGTTTTTTAAGCCGCCTTCATCTTTGCTGGCGACGGGCGGGACGATTCTTAGGCCGGCGATTTCTGAGCGCACCGATTACGAGGGCGAGTTGGGGGTAGTGATTGGGCGCCGCTGCCACGGGCTCGGCGAAAACGAAGACGTGCGCCCGTATATTTTGGGCTATACGTGCGTGAATGACTTCACGGCGCGGGATCTGCAGAAAAAAGACAGTCAGTGGGTGCGGGGGAAGGGCTTCGATACTTTTTGTCCGGTGGGACCGCTGGTCTCGGACGAGGTTAATCCGTGGAAAGGCGTGCAAGTGGAAACCCGCGTGAATGGCGAGGTGCGGCAGTCGGGTAATACGCGCGATTTTATTTTTTCGCTCGGCACGCTCATCCGATACATTTCGCAGATCATGACGCTGGAGCCGGGCGACCTGATTGCTACCGGAACGCCCGAGGGTGTGGGGCCGGTGGTTGCAGGCGATGTGATTGATGTTGCGATTGAAGGGATTGGGAAATTGAGCAATCCGGTGGCGTAGCCGGCGGAGCGCCCGGACTATCGCTTCCCGTCCGCGGCCCGCTTCACGATTTGCTCGATTAATTCTGCCGCACCTAGAAGCGTGCCGAGATCTTGACCTGTCGACCCGCTGAGAATTTCTGCTAATTTTTGTACTCTCCGTGTTCTTGCCTGCTGGAGCAGGCGTTCCCCTTTGGCAGTTGCGGTCACGCGAATCCGCCTCGCATCGCTGGCGTCGGTTTCAATTTTGGCGAGGCCGGAGCGCTGCAAGCCGGCGACGATGCGGCTCATGGTGGGAGCTTTGACCTGCTCGGCGGCGGCCAATTGGCCTAACGCCATAGGGCCTCCGAAGACGAGGAGGGAAAGCGCGGAGAGGCGGGCCGGGCCGACTCCGGCGAGAACATCCTGCTTGCGGGCGTGGCGAAGAAGATGGATGGCGGCGGAGTGCAGGCGATCGGCTACTTCGAAACGGGAGGGTGGCTTCGTCGGCCTGGGATCATGACGCGGCATATCTGACCAGCTTAGCATCGGGATGCTTAGCAGTGCTAACAATTATCTTGACAGCGGGGAAACGGACTTTATAATTAGTTAGCAGTGCTAACTAATGGAGAACTCTATGGATGATTTCGAGCATTGTTTTGAGCTTTTGAAAGCTGGCGATGCGGACGGCTTGCGGCGGATTCTGGAAAAAGACACTGGCGCTTGCCAGGCGCGCGATGCGACCGGGGTGAGCCTGCTGATGCTGTGCCTCTATCGCGGGCAGCGCGATTTGGCGGATTTGATTGCGGGGAGGAAGAAACTCGATATTTTCGAGGCGGCGGGGCTAGGGCGGACTGATCGGCTTAAGACTTGTATCGATGATTTGCCAAGTACCGGCGGTTCGATCGACTCAGCTTCGAAGGATGGTTTTACGGCGCTGCATTTTGCGTGTTTCTTCGGCCAGGCCGACGCGGTGCGGATGCTGCTCGAACATGGAGCAGGGGTGGATGTGGTAGCGGCGAATGCGACGCGGGTTATGGCGCTGCATTCGGCCGCTTCGGCTCGCAACCTGGAAGCGGCGGGGCTACTCCTCGAAAGGGGGGCACCGGTGAACGCTCGCCAGCAGGGAGGATGGGTTCCGATTCACGCGGCGGCGCAGAATGGGGATCGGGCGATGGTGGAATTGCTGCTTCGGCACGGGGCCGATCCGGCGCTGGCGAATGATGCGGGGAAGATGGCGGCGGAGGTCGCTAAAGAAAAAGGGCATGCGGAGATTGCTGGCTTGCTGGAAAAGCGGACCTAGCGGCGTCGGCCCTCGGCTGGAGCCGCATTCTTGGCGATCGGGTTACCGCAGCGCTGAAGCGCTGCGCACCAAAAAAACGGGGAGTTTCGTTCAACCCTCGGTGGGTCAGCCGATCTCGGTCCGCGGTCGGAGAGCGCAAGGTCGTTTTGACTCCGCGGAACGATCCGCTTCGCCGATCGTTCTGCTGCGTTCAGGATGACGGTTTGTAGCGGTTGGAGGCAGCCGGGGGCTGGCGCCTCCGCTGGGGTACATCCAGCTAAATACAGCATTATGCTTGGTTTACCCACACGCTTGGAACCTGGGAGGGCTCCGACGTGGGTGATCGATGCGGGACCTAACTCTTCCTAACTCTTGGTGCGGTAGGCGCATCCTACAGTTATAATGCGATAAGGGTAAGTTGGGGCTGTCGGTCGCAAAATCCGAATCGAGAAGTGAAGATTAAATTATGTCGACGAAGTTAAAGATCACGATTATTGCCAGCTCGCTGGCGATTCTTTTGTTCACGGTGGTGGGCGGGTTTGTCAGCGTGCGCGCCTCTTCGAATGATGGCGCGTATCGCCAGTTGTCGGTGTATAGCGAAGTGCTGTCGCGGATTCGGCTGGAGTATGTGGAAGAGCCGAATATTGCGGGCGTGACCGATGGCGCGCTGCACGGGCTGCTCGAGTCACTCGACGCGAATTCGAGCTACTTGTCGGCGGAGGAATATAAGCATTACAAGACGATGAAGAACGGCGGCAAGGCGGACATTGGCGCGGCCGTCTCGAAGCGTTTTGGATACGCGGCGGTGGTGGCGGTGATTCCGGGAGGGCCGGCGGACAAGGCCGGGATTGATAACTCGGACATTATTGAATCAATCGAAAACAAGAGCACCCACGACATGTCGCTGGCGGAGATTCACAGCCTGTTGACGGGCGACGTGGGATCGACAATCACGGTGGCGGTGGTGAGGCCGCGGCGCGCGGAGCCGCAGAAGATTGTGATCACGCGCGATGTGGTGACGATTCCTCCGGTGAGCGAAAAGATGCTGGCGGATAATGTTGGCTACATACAGGTGGACGCGTTCCCGGAAGGGAAGACGCAGGAGATCGCCGACAAAATTCGCGACCTGCAGCGGCAGGGAGCCAAGAAGCTGGTGCTCGATCTGCGGAATTCGGCGAGCGGCGTGGAGCCTGAGGGCGTAGCCACGGCGAATTTATTTCTCGATCATGGGACGATCACTTATTTGCAGGGGCAGAAGTTTCCGCGCGAGGCATTTAATGCCGATGCGTCGAAGGACATCACCAAGCTGCCGGTGGCGGTGCTGGTGAATCGCGGGACGGCGGGGCCGGCCGAGATTGTGGCGGCGGCGATTCTGGAGAATGCTCGCGGGGACGTGGTGGGAGACAAGACTTTCGGCGACGGCTCGGTGCAGAAGCTGATCGAGATGCCGGATAATTCGGCGCTGATTCTTTCGATTGCGAAATATTATTCGCCGAGTGGGAAGGCGATTCAGGATGTGGCGGTGACTCCGAATGTGCTGGCGGCGGATGCCGTGGAGGATGATGGCGGATTGCCGGATGATGACGAGGCGGCTCCGGATAAATCGGCTGCACAGAAGGATGAGAAGCCGAAGAACGTGCCGGATGATCAGCTGAACAAGGCGTTGGAAGTTTTGAAGAACCGGAAGGGGTAGGAAAGGCCGGGTTTCAAAGTCTCAGAGTTTCAAGGTTTCAAAATCCCACGATCGCTCGCTTTGGCGGGCGATTTTTTTTGCCTGGAAATGTGAAAACCCTGCCGCTAGGCGCTTGCGATAACATTGAAACACCTAAACCTTGGAACTCTGAAGCTTTGAAACCTGCTTTTCAACGTGCGCTCTGATGAAAATTATTTACCAACATCTTCCTACGATTGAGATTGGCGGACGGAAGCTTGTGGGCCGCGTGCTGTTTGGATTTCTTGTTCTGCTTTCGGCGGTGGTGGGCGCGACGGTTGGGCTGCTGCTGGTTTATTCGACTGATCTGCCGCAGGTTGAAGAGCTGGAGCGTTATCGGCCTAGCTCGGTCACCGAACTCTATGACGGACAGGGGCGAGTGATCGGCACGTTTGCTTTGCAGCGGCGGGTGATTGCTGCGTATGACGATTATCCGGAAGTGCTGCGCAATGCTTTGATCTCGATCGAGGACAAGAATTTCTATAAGCATTCGGGCATCAATGTCTGGCGCATTATCGGAGCGGCTTATCGAGATATTGAATCGGGCGGGAAGGTGCAGGGAGCGTCGACGCTGACGATGCAGCTGGCGCGCAATTTATTTTTGTCTCCGGATCGGTCGTTTTATCGCAAGGTGCAGGAGGCGCTGCTAGCGATACAGATCGAGCGGCGCTTTACGAAGCCGCAGATTTTCACGCTTTATGCCAACCAGATTTTCTTGGGGCACGGCGCTTATGGATATGAGGCGGCGTCGGAGTATTACTTCAGCAAACCGGCGAAGAAGCTGACGCTGGAGGAAGCGGCGCTGCTGGCGGGATTGCCGAAGGCTCCGCAATATTATTCGCCGATCACGCATCCGGAGCGGGCGTTGAGGCGGCGCAATCTTGTGCTGAATGCCATGCTCGAGGACGGGAAGATCACGGCGGCGCAGGCGGCGGAGGCGAAGAGCAAACCGGTCGTGCTCAATTTGCAGAAGGACCAGAATGCGCTGGCTCCGCATTATGTGGAGGAGATTCGGCGCTATCTGGAGGCGAAGTATGGCAGCGACCAGGTGCTCGAAGGCGGGCTGCGGGTTTATACCTCGCTCGACATGGATATGCAGAAGGCGGCGCGGCAGGCATTGTTGGATGGGCTGGCGGCTTATGAGCGGCGGCATGGGTGGCGCGGAAAACTTTTGAATGTGATTGCCGAGGGACAGAAGATCGATAAGTATGAGGATCCGGATTGGGACGAAGAGCCGGAGGTCAACGGATGTGTGCACGCGCTGGTGGTGCAGGTCTCGCCGGGCGCGGCGGAGGTACGGTTTGGGGCGCATAGGGCTACGCTTTCGCCGGCGGACATGAGTTGGATCCAACCGAAGGCCAAGCTGAAGATTCCGGAGATTCTTCACGTCGGCGATGTTGTTTATGTCAAAGTTCTGGCGCTCGATGCGGGCGGAAAGGCGCGGGTGAGCCTAGAGGAGGATTCGGGCGCGGAGGGTGCGCTGGTGGCGATCGACAATGCTACGGGAGAGATCAAGGCGATGGTGGGGGGGCGCGATTTCAATCTCTCGAAATTTAATCGCGCGACGCAGGCGCTCCGGCAGGTGGGATCGTCGTTCAAGCCCTATGTTTATACGGCGGTGATCGATGAGGGCGGGAGCCCGGACGATACCATTGTCGATGCGCCGGTGACTTTTCAGACGGCTTCTGGTCCTTACACTCCGCATAATTACGATGACAAGTTTGAGGGGACGATCACGCTGCGGCGGGCGCTGGCGCAGTCGCGAAATATTCCGGCGCTGAAACTGGCCGATCACGTGGGCATTAAGACGGTAATCGATTACGCGCATCGCTTTGGCGTCACGGCGAATATTCCGGCGTATCTTCCGGTGGCGCTGGGGTCGGCGGAGATTACGCCGCTGGAGCAGACTTCGGCGTTCAGCGTGTTTCCGAATGACGGCGTGCGCGTGGCTCCGCGCTATATCACGAAGGTGACCGATTACGAGGGCAGGATTCTGGAGGAAGATTTTTCGGATATCAAGGATGCGGTGAGTTCGCGGACGGCTCGGATTATGACGTCGATGCTGCGCGAGGTGGTGCTGCACGGGACGGGGGTGGCGGCGGCGAAGATGCCCTATCCACTGGCGGGAAAGACGGGGACGACCAACGATTTTACGGATGCGTGGTTTGTGGGGTTTTCTCCGACGCTGACTTGCGGAGTGTGGATTGGCTACGACGAGAAGAAATCGCTGGGCGACAAAGAGACGGGAGCGCGGGCGGCGCTGCCGATATGGATGCAGTTTATGAATGTCGCTTTGGCGGGGAAAGATCCAGGGGAGTTTCAGCCGGCTCCGGCGCTGGGGAATCCGGCAGTGGCACGGAAGGTGGATACTCCGGATGTGGCGCCGGGGGATGGGGAGTTGCACTAGGGCGGCTTTCAGCTCTGAGCTCTCAGTAACACTTTCTTAGCAGGCGCGCCAGGCGGACGACGCGATAGAGGGAAAACATCGATTCGGGCAGCTTTACGGCTGCCATGTCGCCTTGTCCGGGTGTCCATATCAACCTCCATAGATAACGGCTGCGGTCGGTGGGGCGCTCGCGTAATTTTAGGATTAGGCGGAAGTATTCGGTGGATGCGAAGTCGTAGGTGGCGCTGCGCGCCAGGCGCTTGGCGAATTCGCGAGCCAGAGCGGGGACGGCTGGATCGGATGCGATGGTTTGCCCGGCCCAGGCGGGAATGTCTTTGCGCAGTAGATTTCTTATCAAGCAGAAACTTACTCCAAGAATTCTAGAGATGCCGAGGGCGCGGGTGCGTGAGAGCACTTGCGCGTGATCTATGACCCGCGCTTCGGAGCGCAAAGTTTCGGCGATGTCGGTGAGCCAGATGAGGCGCATCCAGAGATGTTTGGCGGCGTGCAGGCAGAGGACGAGCAGAGAGTCTTCGGCGGAGAGGCGCGGGACTTCGCGCTCGGCGAGGGTGGTGCGGCGGGCGCGCGCGATTAGACTCTCGACGGCTAGATCTCCTGAGGCATCGACGGCGTAGAAGCGGGGGAGAATCGCCCACTGCAATTCGACCAGGTTCTTGCCGGCGGGGCCGTCGAACATGCGCTCATTGCCTTTGCGGAGCCAGAAGCGCTCGACCTCTGGAGTGAGATCGGTTGAGGGATGGTATCCGATTTCGGCTAGAGCTTGCTTGGCGCGATTGAAGTCGGCGGGAGATATCAGGAAGTCGAGATCGGAAAAACGACGAAGGGCGAGATCGCCATAGGCAACCTGAGCGAGGACGGGGCCTTTGTAGGGGATCGCAGGCAGTTGCTTACTGTCGAGCTGTTGCAGGATGCGCAGCATTTCGGAGGCAAACCACAGGTTGCGACGCAGGTTGGTTGCGTAGGCCGATTGCAATTCGCGAACGATTTCCGCGGGAATTCGTGGGACGGATTGGGCGGCGCTGATTTCGAGCAGGTTGCGCGCGGCTAGGGGAAGGACTCCGTGATGCTCGGCTTGGCTGGTGAATTTGGTCCAGTCCAGGACTGAGAGGTCCCAATTCGCGATGCAGGCGCGATGCTCGGGCGACGGATTGGTGCTGGCCAGGGCGCACAGGAATTCGAATTCGTTATCGGCCGAAGCTTGCGGGCGAGGGCTCGATATCGTAGGCGCGGGTGAAAGATCTGGCGTCGTCACTGCTGCAAACCTCGGACATGGGCGGATCGGCTAAACTCATCCCCAGATTATGCGCCCGTGAAGACGCTTAGCGATGCCTCGCGTGGAATCGAAGCGTCCGGGGGCTTGCCTGTATCATCTAGATATTGATGGCCAAGTTTCAGACTTTTGACGCACGGGTGGTTCGCTCGGTGGCGCTATCTGAGTTTACCAAGCACCTGGAGCTTGAGGTAAACGGGGTGAGCCATTTTGGATTTGTGCCCGGGCAATGGCTTTCCGTGAAGGCTACCACTCCCGAGGGGGAAGAGATGACGCGCGCGTATTCGATCGCGTCGCCGCCGGGCGAGAATGGGCATTTCGCTTTCTGCTTGAATCGGGTGGAAGAGGGATTCATGTCGAACTATTTGTGCGGTCTGGAGGAGGGCGCGCAGATATCGTTTCAGGGACCGTTCGGGAGTTTTATTTTGCGTCCGCCGCTGCGCGACTCGGTTCTTATCGCGACGGGGACGGGGATTGCTCCGTTTCGCTCGATGCTGCACTGGCTGTTGGCGGACACGGAGCGACATCAGGGGCATCAGTTCTGGCTGTTGTTTGGGGCGCGCACGGCTCAAGACCTTTATTATCGCGAGGAGTTCGAGCGACTGGCGGGGGAGCATGACAACTTTCATTTTTTGCCTACGTTGAGCCGCGCGGGCGAGGAGTGGAAAGGGTTGCGCGGATATGTGCAGCAACATCTGGGAGAGATCGTGGGAATGCGTACCGATATGCACGCCTATATCTGTGGGCTGGACAAGATGGTGAAGGCGAACCGCGAGTTGCTGAAGGAGCTGGGATGGGATCGGACGGCGATTCGCTATGAGAGATATGACTGAGGCGTGCGGCGCGGCCCCTAAAGGGGCGTGCGGTCCGTGAGCTTTTGGCATCGCTAAAGCGACGCCCTGATACGAAGCGGGCGGGCCGCAGCGGAGGAGCTATTGCGGAAAAGGTCTAGCGCGGGGTTAGGGGCGACCTCAGTGCCTGAAGGCGCGACCAAAGTAAAGTTATGATCGCAGCGCCGAAGCGCTGCGCCACCCAAAAGCAGAGACACCGGAAAAATTTATTGAGGAGGAAACGTGTACGAGGCTAGTGAGAAGCGTTACGACTCCATGCAATACCGGCGCTCGGGGCGAAGCGGGATTCAGCTTCCGGCGGTGTCGCTTGGACTTTGGCACAACTTTGGCGGTGTAGATAATTTCGAGAACTCGCGCGCCATGCTGCGGCGGGCTTTCGATCTCGGGATCACACATTTTGATCTGGCGAATAATTATGGGCCCCCTTATGGATCGGCGGAGGAAACGTTCGGGCAGATTTTCAAGAAGGATTTTCTGCCTTATCGCGACGAGTTGATTATTTCGACTAAGGCGGGTTGGGATATGTGGCCGGGGCCGTACGGGGATTTTGGCTCGCGCAAATATATGCTGGCGAGTCTTGATCAGAGCCTGAAGCGCATGGGGCTCGAGTATGTTGACATTTTTTATCATCACCGTCCGGATCCCGATACGCCGATGGAAGAGTCGATGGGCGCGCTGGATACGGCGGTGCGGTCAGGGAGGGCACTCTACGCGGGTATTTCGGCGTATAACGCTATGCAGACGGCGGAGGCGGTGGCGATTTTGCGGTCGCTTGGAACGTCTTGCCTGATTCATCAGCCGAAGTATTCGATGTTTGTGCGCGATCCGGAGCAGGGGCTGTTTGACGTGTTGGAGAAAGAAGGTGTGGGATCGATTGTGTTCAGCCCGCTGGCGCAGGGGTTGTTGTCGGACCGGTATTTGCAGGGGATTCCGGCGGACTCGCGCGCGGCGCGCGATTTTTTTCTTAAGAAGAAAGATATCGGCGGAGAGAGGCTGGCGAAGGTGCGGGCGCTGAATGAAATCGCCCAGCAGCGCGGGCAGACGCTGGCCGAGATGGCGGTCGCGTGGGTGCTGCGCGATCCGCGGGTGACGAGCGCGCTGGTGGGGACTAGCAAGGTGTCGCAGGTGGATGACAATGTGTCGGCGTTGAAGAATTCGAAATTTTCGGCGGAGGAGTTGGGGAAGATTGACGGCGTGCTCGCAGACACCCACTCATCGCAAAGTGCGCGATGAGTGGGGCACCCGATCTTTCGTTTTCTATGTGACGGCCACCAACAACCCGGGTCTGATTCGCTGCGCTTGGCCGAGCGACGAGCTCTCGATTCTCTATCACGACCGGGAGTGGGGAGTGCCGCGGCATGATGATCGGGTGCTGTTTGAGTTTTTGATTCTGGAGGGGGCGCAGGCGGGGCTTAGCTGGGACACGATTTTACGGAAGCGCGAGAATTATCGGGCGGCTTTTGATGGGTTTGATCCGAAGAAGATTGCTCGGTATGACCGGCGCAAGGTGGAGCGGCTGCTGCGGGATGAGGGGATTGTGAGGAATCGGCTGAAGATTGCTTCGGCGATACGGAATGCAAAGGCGTTTTTGGCGGTGCAGAAGGAGTTCGGGTCGTTTGATGGCTATGTCTGGCAGTTTGTTGGCGGCAAGCCGATGGTGAGTGGGCGGCGGCTGGGGCAGAAGATTCCGGCGCGGACGCGGGAATCGGATGCGCTGAGCAAGGATTTGAAGAAGCGGGGATTTAATTTCGTGGGATCGACGATTTGTTATGCGTTTATGCAGGCTACGGGGATGGTGAATGACCATGCGGTGGAGTGTTTTTGCTACCGGCGGGTAGGCGACGTGAGGTTGTGACGCGCAGTCACAGAGAGTGGGGCGATTGGCGGCTGGCGGTGTCGCGAAGAGGTTGCCGGGAAAGACACTCGCCTGCGGAAATGCGACCTCAGCGCCTGAAGGCGCAATCAAAACAGAGCGGCTGACCACAGCGGTTCAGCTGTCCAGTCATGAAGCGGAACAGCTTCAGCGCTGCGGTAATTGCATAACAACTTTGTCATCCTTCTTTTCTTTGAAAACAAGCGCATTAGTCCCCAGGTATTGATGGCGGCGTTGCGGACAGGCTTCTATTCGGCCAGACCCCACACGCCTCCGCCGCTATCGATGGATCAGGGCTTTCTTTGCTCGCTTGCCTACTCTCAGTTCAACCGTCCTAGGCAAAGCGTCCACCAATATGGTGGTTTCATGTACCACGTCGTTCCCGATGCGTACGGCCCCTTGCTTGAGCTTTCGCGCTGCGTCAGAACGCGATTCTGCCAGTCCACACTTCACGAGAAGTTTATCTATGTAAATTCCCGGTGGCATCTCGCCGATTACGGGCCGTTCCAAGCCCGCATCAAGCGACCACACAATTTCAGAAATTGGCACAGCCAAAACATCTTCAAACCTTACACGCGTTTCCTCGATGTCATCGGGTATTTCACGTTTCTGAAACTGCTTGGCCCAATCCTCCCCCGCCTTAGCCGCCGCTTCCGCCGAATGAAAGTCGGCTACGATTCCTCGCGCCAACCCTTTTTTTAGCGCCATCGGATGCGCCTTGCCGCTCGCTGCATCCGCTTTCATCGCCGCGATTTGCTCCACCCGCACATCCGTCAGCAGCTCGTAATACCGCCACATCATCTCGTCTGAAATCGACATCACCTTGCCATACATGTCGAGCGGAGGCTCGTGAATACCAATCGCATTCCCCAGCGACTTCGACATCTTGTTAACGCCATCGAGACCTTCGAGAATCGGCGTTGTCAGCACTACCTGCGACTCCTGCCCGTACGCCCGCTGCAACTCACGCCCGACCAGCAGATTGAATTTCTGATCCGTCCCGCCCAGTTCCACATCGGCTTCGAGCGCCACCGAGTCATATCCCTGCGCCAGCGGATACAGCAACTCATGCATGGCAATCGGCTTTTCGTCGTGAAAGCGCTTGTGAAAGTCTTCGCGCTCCAACATCTGCGACACCGTATACTTCGCCGTCAACCGAATAAAATCCTCCGCCGAAAATTTCGAGAACCACCGGCTGTTAAAGTCGACCACTGTTTTTTCCGGACTGAGAATCCGAAACACCTGCGCCTTGTAAGTCTCGGCGTTCTCCGCAATCTGTTCGCTCGTCAGCGGAGGCCGCGTCGCCGATCTCCCCGTAGGGTCGCCAATCATCCCCGTGAAATCGCCGATCAGAAAAATGACGGTGTGTCCGAGCTCCTGAAAATGTTTCAGCTTGCGCAACAGGACGGTGTGCCCCAAATGCAGATCGGGAGCGGTCGGATCGAACCCCGCTTTCACCCGCAAAGGCTTGCCCGACGCGAGCGAGCGATCGAGCTTCGAGCGCAGCTCTGATTCTTTGACGATCTCGGCGGCGCCCTTCTTTATGTAGGCAAGCTGCTCATCAACCGGTGGAAAGTTAGCCATGCGTAGTGATTATAACGACCGGCTGCGTCTGCCATGACCAAGCAACAACTGAATTGCACGATGCCCTACCCTCCGTCGTCATTCTGAGCCAACGGAATGCAGAGGTCCTTGGCTTCGCTCAAGATGACCGAGGCTCGGAGGTCGCTAAGTTCGAAATCTGCCGTCGATAAAAACTCAGCGCCGCATCCCCCTGTACCAGCTTCCGATAGCGCTGCAACTCCCCACACGCCTCCACCGGATCAAACCTCTTCTCGTGCTCCGCGATCACGATGCAACGCTCGACCAGCAATTTCGATCCAGCCAGCGCGGCCAGCGTCTTCGCATACTCATCCTGCATCGAGTAAGGCGGATCAAGAAACACATAATCAGCAACGCATCCCGCTGCTTCCAATTGCCGCAATGACTTCGCAGCCTCGGCCTTCACGATCTTAAATCCGCTCGAAATCGCTAACGACTTCAGATTCGCGGCAATCACCTCCGCCGCCGCTTTCGACGACTCGACGAAGTGCACCATGCGCGCCCCGCGGCTCAGCGCCTCAATCCCGACTGCTCCCGTGCCGGCATACAAATCGATCCACGCCGACCCCGCCAGCGCCGCTGGATTTCCCGCGCACAGCACGTTGAACAACGTCTCGCGCAGCCGATCTGACGTGGGACGAATCTCAAGCCCCGGCAACGACCGCAACGTCCGCCGCCGATATTCGCCCGCAATCACGCGCATAATTTTTCCGCAGAAACCGCGGCTCGCCTTGTTGAGGTTGCGATTAAAGGGATAACGCGGAATTTCCGCTCGCCCTAAGCTGAGTTTTTCGCGGGAACAATCCTAGCATTTCCGTCTGCTCGAACTATAAACTGCGCAAGCTCTAAGCCGCGCGCACCGGCGTGCGCACCGGCCTCTTACGGAACACGACCCTGATCTCTCCCCGCCAGCGCTCGTCGATCCCGAGCACCCCCACCCGACCCCCGGCGACAAATAACGCAAGATCGTATCGGTCGCCGGATGCACATGCAGAGCGTCGGCAACCAGCATCGGCAGCGGCTTTTGCACCGAAATGTCGCGGCCGGGGAAATAGTCGAATTGCGCGAACTATCCGCGCATCTGGTGCCAGGCGGCGCGCGACCGGTAGTCCACGCCCTGCAGCGGCAGATGAAGGTCTTCATCGGCCTTCAGTTCGATCGCCGCGAGTCGTCCCTCGCGAGTCGTGGCCAGAACGCCAAGCATCGCTCGATCCGCTGCTCGGAACGCAGGCACCTGCGTGTAGAGCGGCTCCGGCCGGAGCCTTCCGTCGAGCGACTCCAGGTCGCTCGTGACCAGCGAGCACCCGCCGCACGACATTTCGCCCGTGCGACCGGAGATGCAGCAGGCATTTGTTGTACTCGCCGGAAATTGAGTATTTCGACTCCGCCAGATGGAACGCGATGGCGCCGTCTTCGATCACCACCGCAGCGCCGACGCCATCAAGAAAGCCGGAGAGCGTTTGGCCGAGCGAGTCCGGGGTCATCGCCGAATTATTCGCCGCAGTCGAATCGCTCGCAGTGACCGCTGGACGCGGGGAATGGTTGGATTCGTCCCGCGTTGGGAAAACCTGACTTCGGTAATCGCGCGGCGCAGCGCGATGGCCTTCTGCTCGTGGGATAATTGCAGTGAGCGAAGGCGGTAAGCGGCAAGCCATGGCGAGTCGTTTCCCAGCCAAGGGCATCAAAATATGGTGACTGCCAATCAGCAACGTTTCTTCTTCGAGCACTACGGCCTTACTAACCACGACCTTGAGATGTACCTCGGCGCCGCGCTCTCGGCGGGTGGCGACTACGCCGACCTTTATTTCGAATACCTGACCTCGACCTCATTGATGGTGGATGAATCGCTGGTGAAGTCGGCCTCGCAAGGAATCTCCGCGGGCTGTGGCGTGCGCGTGGTTTCCGGCGAGCGCACTGGCTACGCTTATACCGACGATCTTTCTCCGCGGCGGATTCTGCATGCTGCCCGCACTGCCGCGCTGATTGCGAGCGCGCCCGCCAAATCGACGGTCGCCGGATTTCAGCAGAAACCTGCGCGCAGCCTCTATCCTGTGGCGTTGCCTTCGGTTGATGCTGACATTACGGCCAAGGTCGATCTGCTGATGCGCGCCGACAAGACGGCGCGCGGTTACGATCCCAGGATTAAGGAAGTACGCGCGAATTACGGCGACGAACTCAGAAATATCCTGGTCGTCGGTTCCGATGGGACCTTCGCGGAAGACTCGCAGCCGCTGGCGCGCATGAATGTTTCCTGCATCGCGAAGACCGAAGCCAGTTCAGGCCGCGGTACTTCGGGCGGCGGCGGACGGGTCGCGCTTGATTTCTTTTTTGGCGAAAAGACTCCCGAGTTCTTTGCCAAAGAGGCCGCCCGCCAAGCAATCCTGCAACTCGACGCCCGCGAAGCTCCTGCGGGAGACATGGAAGTTGTGCTCGGCCCGGGATGGCCCGGCGTCCTTTTGCATGAGGCTGTTGGCCACGGACTGGAAGCCGACTTCAATCGTAAAAAGACCTCAGCATTCGCCGGCTTGATTGGCAAACGCGTGGCCAGCGAAAAATGCACGGTGGTCGACAACGGCACCATGCCGTGGCGTCGCGGTTCTTTGAATGTGGACGATGAAGGCCAGCCGACGCAGGAAACGGTGTTGATCGAGAATGGAATTTTGAAGGGTTATCTAAGCGATAAACTTTCTTCGAAGCTGATGGGCCTCGCCGACACCGGCAACGGACGCCGCGAGAGCTACGAGCACATTCCGATGCCGCGCATGACGAACACTTATATGCTGGCCGGCCAAGACGATCCCGGAGATATCATTCGCTCGGTGAAAAACGGCATCTACGCCGTCAACTTCGGCGGCGGGCAGGTCGACATCACCAACGGCAAATTTGTTTTCGGCGCATCCGAAGCTTATCTCATCGAAGACGGGCAGATCACCGCTCCGATTAAAGGCGCGACACTGATCGGCAACGGCCCTGATGTGCTGACGCGAGTTTCGATGGTGGGCAACGATTTGAAGCTCGACGAAGGCGTCGGCACCTGCGGCAAAGATGGGCAGGCCGTGCCGGTGGGAGTAGGAATTCCGACCATTAAGATCGATCGCATGACCGTCGGCGGAACTGCCAAGCGCGAAACCGGCGGATACATGCAGTAAGAGCTATTCTCACCACGGAGACACGGAGTCACGGAGAAATACGAAGTCAAAGTTTTGTTTTTATCCGTGCCACCGTGGCAGATTCTGATTTCAAAATGACGACAACACTAGAAACCAGCGAAACGAAACTTACCACCGATCTCAAGGAGATCGCCTCCGACGTGGTCAGCCGCGCGATGAGCGGCGGCGCCACGGCCGCCGAATGCGTGGTCCGCGAAGGTGACGAATTCTCCACCGTCGTTCGCCTCGGCCAGGTCGAAACCCTGAAAGAATCTGGCTCGCGCGCCATCGGCGTCCGCGTCTTCTTTGGACAGCGCGCCGCCAGCACTTATTCCAGCGATTTTTCTCCCAGCGGCATCGATCGCATGTTGAAGTCTGCGCTTGAACTCGCGAAGATCACCTCCGAAGACCCATTCGCCGGAATCCCCGAGGCCGCTCTGCTTGGTTCGCTCTCCGGCGACCTCCATCTTTATCACGAAGATGTTTATTCGCTTCCTGGCCCGGAGCGCATCGAGTACGCGCGTCGCGGTGAAAAAGCTGCGCTCGACGCCGATCCCCGCATCAAGAACTCCGACGGCGGATCGTTCGATGCCGCCACGGGCAGAAAAGTGCTGGCGAATTCTCATGGCTTTGTCGGCGAATATCGCCGGTCGTATTGCTCAGTCGCGGTTGTCCCTATCGCGCAGGATGAGGCTGGCGGCATGCAGCGCGATTACTGGTACTCGGTCGCACGCAGCCTCGCCAAACTCGACTCCGCCGAGCAGGTCGGCAAAGAAGCCGCACGCCGTACTTTGCGCCGCCTTGGTGCGCGCAAGGTCAAGACCGCGCACGTGCCCGTCGTGCTCGATCCCATGGTCGCGGGCTCCATGTTGGAACATATTTTCGAAGGCGTAAACGGCGACTCGGTCTATCGCGGAGCCTCATTCCTCGCTGGCAAGCTCGGCGAAAGAATTGCCGGAACGAACGTCACCGTCGTCGACGACGGCACCATGACCGGCGGCTTCGGCACCACTCCGTTCGATGGCGAAGGCATTCCCACGCGCCGCACTGTGGTCATCGAAAACGGAATTCTCAAATCGTATCTGCTGAATACCTACACGGCGAAGAAGCTGGGCCTTGAAACCACGGCCAACGCCTCTCGCGGACTAGCCGGCACGCCCGGCATCGGCCCGGGAAATTACTTCCTCCAGCCCGGAACAAAAACCCCAAAGCAAATTATCGCTGACATCAAAGACGGCCTCTACGTAACCGAGTTTCTCGGCCACGGCGCGAACCTGGTCACCGGCGACTATTCCCGCGGCGCCTCCGGCATGTGGATCGTCAACGGCGAACTCGCCTATCCAGTTGAAGAGATCACGGTCGCCGGCAATCTCAAAGACATGTTTAATAACATCTCCGAGATCGGGGCTGACTTGGAGTTCCGCGGCAGCGTGGCCTCACCGACGATCCGTATTGACGGGCTAACTGTGGGCGGAGAGTAACGCACAACTGCAATGAAATTCGCCAAGATAGTCTTCTCCTGTGCAGGCATCTGGGGCATTCTGATACTCTCCCCGCTGTATTTCATGTTCGACGTCATCGGCCGGCAGGACCCTCCGCCGATCACCCATCCCGCCTTCTACTACGGGTTCGTCGGAGTCGGCCTCTCCTGGCAAGTCGCGTTCCTGATCATCGCCACCAACCCCCGCCGCTTCCGTCCCTTCATGGTGGCCGGCATGATCGAAAAATTCAGCTACGGAGCGGCGCTCGTTGTTCTTTTTCTTCAGCACCGATTGCACGCGTCCGACCTTACCTTTGGCGCCGTCGACTTGCTGTTCGGAGTGTTGTTTGTGTTCGCATTCCTCCAGATAAAAGCACAAACCTAGACCTCTTCCGGAATTCGTCTCCTCCTGCAATTAACCTGTTATTAACATTCACGGCCTCGTCCGCCGTTTAACATTTCTCGCATGGCTGACCAGCCCCTGCACGTCGAAGAACTCCCCGGTTCCCGCGAGGGAATCCACATTTTGCGCCTTTCCGGGCCACTGACCCTTCAGAATGTATTTAGCTTTCAATCCAAGGTCCGTGCCGACAAGTCGCGCGCGCTGATCATCGATTTCACGAATGTGGCGCTGGCCGATTCCGCGGGGGTCGGGGCGCTGGTTGGGGCCTATGTCTCGCGGCAAAAAGATGGCCGCAGCCTCGGCCTGGTGGGCGTAAATCAGCGTATCCACCATGCCCTCGAAGTCACGCGCGTCGAGAACTTCTTTCATTTCTACAAGACAATTGCCGAGGCCGAGCAGGCGGGCTGACTTCGCTCAGCCAAACGACCGCGTCTGACTCTAGGATTAGCCAAATCTATGATTAGCCCATCTTATGACTAGCCAAAAAGAAAGGCGGCCTGCCCGGGCCGCCCATCTCTCTCCGAATTTTGGTTGTGGCTTAGACGCCTTTGACGTTCTCCGCCTGCCAGCCCTTCGGGCCTTTGACTACGTCAAACTGAACTTGTTGACCTTCCTGCAGGCTGCGAAAACCGTTTGCCTGGATGGCGGAGAAATGCACAAATACATCTTCACCATTCTGGCGGCTGATAAAACCATAGCCCTTGGCATCGTTAAACCACTTTACTGTTCCTGTTTCCATGATGTTGCTGTGTTCCTTTTGGGTTGAAGTGTGCGCCGGAACTCTTAGGATAGTGCTGGCAGATCAAGCTCAGGCAGGTCACGCTGTAGTGCAGGTTACGCCGCAGGTCACGCTGTTAGAGCAGGGTACTGCTGACAACCGCAAAGTCAAACGCAACTAAATTGTACATATCCGGCAATAAATGGCTAGAAAATTTTGTTATTACCGGGGTAACTGCCGCGTGTGTCCTACAGGGTCTAGCCTGGCCGATACAGCGTTCCCCGTAGGAAGACATTGCTCGCCCAACATAAAGGAATTTCCCTAAACCCTTCCCGCAATTACGCATCAAATTGAAAAGTAAGGGGACTGTTCTTTGGCAGGGTTCTTGCTCCTACATCGAAAGCGGAGGATTTTTATGCTGGACATCAACGTCGAAACCTTCAACGACGTGGCCGTGGTTGCGTGCAAAGGCAGGATCGTCCGCGATGACGCCGTGTTCAAGCTTCGCTACATAGTCCAAGCGCAGGCGACCGCCCGGACCATTGCGCTCGATCTATCGGAAGTCAAGGTCATTGGCGGCGGCGGACTCGGCATGCTGGCCTTCCTCGAGCGCTGGGCGCGCGAAAATGACATGCGCTTGAAACTTTATTGCCCCTCGCCAGCGGTCTTGCAAGGCCTGGCGCAAAACCGCTCCGCGGGGAATTTCGAGATTGCCACCTTCCCCGAAATGATGGAAGTCTTCGGACGAGCGGATAGCCGATACTCCGAAAGCCGCTTTAACATCGCGGCGTGAGCCGTTCGATTTGCAACTTCTCCGCGACTGATTCATCATCAAAGAATGTTCATTCGACTGCGTCCCAGGTTCGCTTCGGCCGCGATCCTGTTAATTATTCTCCTGCACTTTTCTATACTCGCCCAAGGCGACTTGATCGGCGATGTCCGCGCGCAACTGGCGCAGAATTCTTTTTCCGCGGCGGAGTCGGAGCTTAATTCCTATAAGTCGCAGCACGGTATCACTCCCGAATATCTCGAAGCCCTTTCGTGGATGGCTCGCGGGGCAGCTTCGATGAGCCAATGGGTTCAGGCCACCACTTACGCCACCGAGACGCGCACTCTCTGCGAGCAGCAATTAACCAAACGCAAACTGGATGCCGAACCGCACCTGCCTCTCGCCCTCGGCGCCGCCTATGAGGTTCTAGCCCAGAGCCTGGACGCAAAAGGTCAGCACGCGAAAGCCATCAGCCTGTTGCGATCGGCTTTAGCGCGCTACGGTAATACCTCGATTCAAGCGCGGCTCAAAAAGAACCTCAACCTGCTCGTTCTCGTAGGCCAGCCCGCGCCACCTTTGCAGGAGGCGCAATATCTTGGCCCGAAGCCTCCCACACTCGCCTCGCTGAAAGGCTCGCCCGTACTTTTATTCTTTTGGGCGCATTGGTGCGTGGACTGCAAGGCGGAAGTGCCGGTCATCGTTCGTTTGCGCCAGGAGTTCTCCCGCGACGGCTTGGTCGTTATCGGCCCCACGCAACTCTACGGATACGCCGCGCAGGGAGCCGATGCCACGCCCGCCGCCGAGCGCGCCTACATTGAATCCGTGCGCAGCCGTTACTACGCCAGCCTGCAAGATATGCCGGTGCCGCTCAGCCAACAGAATTTCAATGCTTACGGAGCGAGTACGACGCCAACGCTGGTCGTGTTGAATCGCGCCGGCCAAGTCGAGATGTATCATCCGGGAGCGCTCTCCTATGGCGAACTGCACGCTGCCCTGGAGAAGGCAGTCTCCCGCTAAAAGAAGACTATGGATCGAAACGCTCTGCTCGGAATGTCCACTGGTGCCGCCATCCTGTTCGGCTTCGGCATCGTCTGGCTACTGCTCGGCTCGTTTCGCGGACGACCCTCGCCAAGATGGCTTCGGATTTCGCTTCTCGTCGTGGGGATCGCACTGGCGACATCGGTCACACTGCTTGTGGTACGGGCATCCCGCCTGCCGCTTGACCTTGCTCCACTGACCCCGCAACAGCTGGCCGCCAACCGCGAAATTGCCCGCCACTTCTACCTGATTTTCGGTTTCGAGCTGGCTGCGATTCTTCTCGCCGTGGTGGTGCTGAACCTAATTCATTACCCCGACTATATTCTCTCCGGCATCGCCCTGATTGTCGCTGTCCATTTCTTTCCTCTGGCGGCTCTGTTCAGAACGCCTCTTTACTATGGGACGGCGCTCGTCGGATGTGCCATCGCCCTGTTTGGATTTTTCATGGCTGACGCCGGCTTGCGCCAAAGAGTGGTGGGATTATCCTTCGGCTTGATGTTGTGGGCGACAGCGGCGTGGATCGCGTGCGTCGGCCTCTCCGCCACACCGAAAATCGGGCCGAACTTACGCCCGATGTGAAGCGCATTCTAATCAAATGTGGGTTGAAGTTAGACAGACTTTAGAGAGCCGCCGCCTGTTCTCGCCGCCGGCCTTGAATCTCTATATAAACATTGATCAGCGAAACCGCCGCCGGCGTCACGCCGGGAATGCGCGAGGCCTGCCCGATCGTCTGCGGGACGACCTTGCCCAGTTTCTCCTGCATCTCGCGCGACAACCCGCTCACTGCCTGGTAATCAAACCAATCCGGAATGCGGCGCTGCTCGGCCTTCTTTAGCCTCTCGATGGCGCGCTCCTGCTGGCCAAGGTATCCCGCATACTTGATTTCAGTCTCGATCGACTTGAGCTCGTTGCGAATCTCAGACGAGAGCGTAACCGCGGAGGACGCAGAGCTCGCGGAGGAATTTCGTTCGAAAAACTTAGGCATCAGATTCCGAAGAACAGGCGCCAATTGCTCGACTGTGATCTCGGGCCGCTTCAGCAATTGCGCCAGGGATTGCCCCACCGCCGACGAGAGATCGTGTGGCGCGGACACCCTCGTCCGCGGACTCTCGCTAGCAGCGAGATGAGCGAGTTCGATCTCCCCCGCCATTGCTCCCGTCAGCTTCGTCCGCTCCAACGCCTGCTTCACTTCGTCCAGGCGCCGCTGCTTCGCCTCAAAATCCGTCCACGCCTCATCGGAAATCAGCCCCACCCGCCGCCCATGCGGAGTCAACCGCCGATCGGCGTTATCGATCCGCAGATGCAAGCGGAATTCCGCTCGCGACGTAAACATCCGATAAGGCTCGTTCGTCCCCTTCGAGATCAGGTCGTCGATCAGAATGGCCGTGTACGCTTCGGTGCGATCGAGGATTAGCGGCATCTCATTTTTCACCTTAAGCGCCGCGTTGATTCCCGCCATGATTCCCTGGCACGCCGCTTCTTCGTACCCCGACGTGCCATTGATCTGTCCGGCAAGAAACAGGCCGGCAATTTTTTTAGTCTCCAGCGTTCGCTTCAGTTCCGTCGGATCGATCGAGTCGTACTCGATGGCGTACCCAGGCCGCATCATCTCGGCGCCGTCCAGCCCCGGAATCGACTTGAGAATCGCCAGTTGCACGTCGATCGGCAGTGAAGTGCTCATGCCGTTGACGTAAATCTCGTGCGTGTTCAGCCCCTCGGGCTCGAGGAAAAGCTGGTGCGTGAGCTTGTCGGGAAACTTGACGATCTTGTCTTCAATCGACGGACAATAACGCGGCCCGGTCGATTGAATCTGCCCGCTATACATCGGCGAACGATGCACGTTCTCGCGAATGATGCGATGCGTCTCTTCGGTGGTGAAGGCGATGTAGCACGGCACCTGCGAGTCATGATGCGCCACGCGGCGAGTACGGAAGCTAAACGGAGTAGGATCGGAATCGCCCGGCTGCCGTTCAAAGCGCGCCCAGTCAATCGTGCGCCCGTCCAGACGCGGAGGCGTTCCAGTCTTCAACCGGCATCCGCGCAGCCCCAACTTCTTGAGCGCTTCGCCGAGGAGGACCGCCGCCGGCTCGCCGGAACGCCCAGCGGGATACTGTTGCTCGCCGCAATGAATCAGGCCATTGAGAAATGTTCCGGTGGTGATGATAACCGTGTCCGCAGAGACGCGACGGCCATCGCGCAGGAGGATGCCGGTAATTCGGTCGTTGGTCGTTTGTCTTTGATCGTTCGGAAATGTGCCGCCATCGTCAGAATCCGCGAACGACGAACCACGAACGACCATCGACTGCTCCACCACCAAATCCGCCACTTCCGCCTGCTTGATCTTCAGATTCGCTTGTGACTCCAGAACCTCGCGCATCTTGAGGCGATACGCCTGCTTGTCGCACTGTGCTCGCGGCGACCAGACGGCCGGCCCGCGCGAGGTATTGAGAAGGCGAAATTGGATTCCCACGGCATCCGTAATCTCGCCCATGATGCCGCCGAGCGCGTCCACCTCGCGCACCAGGTGGCCCTTGGCGATCCCGCCAATGGCCGGGTTGCAAGACATCTGCGCAATTAAATCGATGTTCAACGTGAACAGCGCAGTCTTCAAACCCATGCGAGCCGCGGCCATGGCGGCTTCGCACCCGGCATGGCCGGCGCCCACCACTACCACTTCGAAATTTTCATCGAACGTCTGCGTCTGCATGCTGGTTAGTCGAGACCGCCAATTCCGCCCACAACCGGGGTGGGGAACACGGCTCAGTCAATTGTAACAACCCTCTTTGCGTGGAGAGTCACCGAAGACGCGGCGAGCACAGCGCCCACAGATGTCCTTAATGTTTTGCGGATAGAGAGCCTGGGAGAGAAACTCCGCAGTCGAAGGATAGCGACAAAATCGGCTTGGCTTTACGGGATAATCTCAAACACCACGCCGCATCCTCCGGGGCACTCTTGCTTGCCGCCATCGTAGGTGGTGCCATAGAGATCGCCCTGCTGATCCATCACCAGACCTCCGTAAGGATCGCCCCCGGCTGCGCCTCCCGGGAAGTTGTAGAGCACTTTCAGATGCCATCCGTCCTTAGTGTGGCTGAGTTTGAAGACCGCCCCGCAGCCGCCTCCATGGCAATTGGAACTGGCGCCGCCTTCGGCCGTGCCATAGAGATTGCCCGCTTTGTCGATGATGAGATTATTCGGAGCGATCCCGTGCGGCCCTCCCTTGTCTTGATAGATAGTCGTATAAGTCCAACCGTCTTCCGACGGGGCTAACTCATACACCGCACCATAAGTGACGCCGTACAAGTTACCACTGCTGTCGACAACCAGAGACGAATAGGGAACCGGGCCACCGCCGCTGTTTGCTCCGAAATCGTAGAGGATGTTTTCGGCCCACTTATCCCTCGCAAGCGTCAGCTCGACGAGAGTGCCATCATCGTTTGTCCCCCCGATATAAGTGGGAGTATATAAATTCCCCGCTCCATCGAAGACCACGCCCGCGTCCGGATAGGTGCCGTCGGAGCCAGCGCCTGAAAAGCAGTGCAACACATTTTCTGTCCATCCACCCGATGGATTCGGAGCGAGTTGAAAGATGGTGCCATAACCGCACGGATTGAGACCTTCGTAGGTCGTGCCATACAAGTTCCCACTCTTATCGAAGGTCAACGGCCCAACCGGAGATTCCCCGTCGCCCGATTGCACCGCGAATGTATGCAGCAATGTCTCGGTCCACCCGCTCCCACTCGGGGAAAGCTCGAACGCGGTTCCGTAACCGAAGCCGCCATTTTCGGTGTTGCCGCCTGCTGCCGTCGTGCCATAGAGATTCCCTGCTGCATCAAGGATCACGCCGCCGTAAGGCGCGGCTCCATCCGCTCCAGCCGGGAATCGATAGAGAACATGCTCTTTCCATGTGCCATCAGGATCCGGTGCCAGCTGGAAAACCGTGCCGCATCCGCCTCTTTCGTCTGGCCCGCAGTGCGGCGTACCTCCGGCAACGGTAGTGCCGTACAGGTTGCCGGCGTTGTCGAGAATCAAAGTACCGATCGGAGTAGCTCCGTCGCGCCAACTCGTGAACGTGTGCAGAACCTTCTCCGTACTGGCCGCCCAGGTAGGGCACTGCATGAGGAAGGCAACGCAAAGCAAGGCGTAGAGTTCGACTAACGAACTGATGATTGATTTGGAAGATCGGCGAGAAACAGCAAGGACTGGCATAACTACCTCCCAGCGGAAGGAAACAAGACGGGAGCTGGCAACCGCGCCGGTCGATGCAGCAGATAGTAGCTCGCCGGGCGGGCTTGCGCAAGTTCAAACGGAGGCGGTGCGGTTATGCCGCAACAACCCGCACCGCGCAGCTCACGAAGATCGGCGATGGGTCGTCTTCGTCTGTAGTCCGCATGAGACCGATCTAAGGCAATTGATGCCGGGTTGGCATCGCTGCTCGAATGGAATCGTCCTGTCCTCCACTTTTCCTATGCCGCGCGAGCCGGCGCCAATACCCGCAGCAGATCCCGAGCATCCTCTGGCTCGCGCCTTCGCTTCTTTTACGGAGGCGGCGGGCTCACTCGAGCGCACCTATGGGCAATTACAGGGAGAGGTCGCTCACTTGCGTCAGGAGCTGGAGGTCAGGAATCGCGATCTGGCATCGAACCTCGACGAAAATCATCGTATCCGCGCCTGCGCCGCATTCTCGAAGCAGTGCTCCCCCGCCTCCTGCGCTCAATAATTGTCCCGACTGAGGCGAGCTTTCCCTTAAGACCAGTCACCGGTAACCCCGTCACCTGCACTAGAGCGTGCGCTTAAACAGCGGTACCGCCGCCGCCAACGTCACCACCGCAAAAATCGTCAGGTAAACCATGTCCGGCACAATCGCGCCCAGCCCCGTTTCCTTCAGCAGCAACGACTTGAATCCATGAACCGCATAAGTAAACGGATCGACCTTCGCAATCGCCCGCAACCACGCCGGAAACGCCTCCACCGGATAAATCGATCCGCTCGGGAAAAACAGCAGCGTATTCAGAATGCCAAACATCGCCCGCGGCACCAGTGGATCTTCAACCCGTGCCATCAGCAAAAACATCATCGAATTAAACGCCAGCGAGGTCAGTACGATCATCACCAACAATCCCAACATGGTCGCCGGATTGAATATTGTTCCCACGCCCGCGATGAGCGATCCCACCACCGTAATCACAACCCCGGTCATCACCGCCTTGATCGCTCCCGCTCCGTTCAATCCAAATACCAGCTCGGACTTGGTGATGGGAGTAACCAGATAGCCCTCGTGCACGCCGCGCGCCTTATCGTCGATATAAAGCATCCCGCCGCCGATCATCACCGACACAAACATCGCCAGCGAAATCGATCCCGGCAGCAAAAATTTCATGTACTCGATATACGGATACAGCTCGACTACCTCCAGTGCCGTTTGTTGCAACAGCCGCGGCGAAACATCCGGCTGATTCAGCGCATCGGTCAAACTGGTCATTTCGTCTTCCAGCGTCGAACTCATGAAGTTGTCGCTGTTGTCGACGATCAGCGCAATCCGCGGATGATTTTTCTCGTACACCATCTTCGAATACTGCGCCGGAATAATCACCGCACCCTGAATCTTCCCGTCCCGCACGGCGTTGCGTGCATCGACTTCGTTGTCATAGGGGACTGCAATAAACGTCCGCATGTTCGCGCGCACCGCGTCAAACGCTTCCTTAATCCGGATCGCCTGCGTCCCATGATCCTCGTCCACGATCCCCATCTTCGCGTCGCGGATCTTTCCGCCGAATGCATTCCCCAGCACGATCAGCTGCACGAGCGGCATCACCATCGACACCATCATCAGCGTCGGCGAGCGGAAAAACTTCCGCATCTCGCGCTCGATAATCGCCATCATCCGATTCATGGCTGCAACCCCGGCCTCTGCGGCATCGTGTATCCGTAGGCTTTTACTAATTCATCGCGCAATTGCCGCCCTGTGTAGTGCACGAACACGTCGTCCAAAGTCGTGTTCTGCACGGTCAAAGTTTTCAACCCAACCTTGGCCACCACTGCCATCTCCACCAGATCGGTCGTCGTGCCCGATCCGTTTGACGTCAACACCCGGAACATTGCCGCGCTCTCGTTCTGCACCGAAGTCACTCCCGGCAAGCCCTTCAGCCGCTCCTCCCAATCCGCCGGCGCGCGCTCGAATTGCACTTCAATCACGTTCGTTCCCGGCACACTTGCCTTCAACGCTTCGGGAGTGTCCAGCGCCACCAGTTTTCCATGATCGACAATCGCGATCCGATTGCAGAGACGGTCTGCTTCGTCCATATAGTGCGTCGTGATCAAAATGGTCAGCTTGCGCTTCGCCTTAATATTCGAGAGCATCTCCCACACCGCCACGCGTGACACCGGATCGAGCCCGGTCGTCGGCTCGTCAAGAAAAAAAATCTTCGGACTATGCACCAGCCCTCGCGCAATCTCCAACCGCCGCCGCATCCCGCCCGATAACGTCTTAGTCTGCGCTCCGCGCCACTTCGTGAGATCCACGGTTTCGAGTAACTCGGCGATCGCCTCTTTGCGCCGCTTGCTAGGCACGTCATACAACTTGGCGTAAATATTCAGATTTTCTTCCACCGTCAAATCCAGATCGCTGGTCAACGCCTGCGGAATCACTCCGATCGTCCGCCGCACCGCGTCTGGATCGCGCGACACGTCATGTCCCGCTACCCGCGCCGCTCCACTCGAAATCGGGATGAGCGTAGTCATCATCCGAATCAACGTCGATTTGCCCGCCCCATTCGGCCCCAGCAGCCCAAATATCTCCGCTTCTTTAACCGCAAACGAAATATCGTCGACCGCCGTGAACTCGCCATATCGTTTCACGATATGTTCCACTTCAATCGCATTAGCGGCGTTGGCCGCCACGTCACCGCGCAAGCTAAGCTCCGAAGCCGCGACACTCAAGCCATTCGCTGTGCTCGCGGCGTTTCGATTAGCCTCGTTCTCTTCATCGGTCATGAAATTCACCTTTAACCCGGCTCACGATTCTCCCCCGTGTTCCCGGTGGTAGAGAATTGTCACCGCCCCGCGACACTCGCGGGATCACTCCCCTTCAACTGCTGCGGACCCACCAGCACTTCTGCCGTCATCCCCGGCACATATGCCCCTTTCGGATTCTCGAGCCGCACTTTCAACGCAATCGTCCGTATATCCCGCTTCCGCCGTCCCACGTCCCGCTGCGTCGCAAAGTCCGCCTCCGCCGCCTTATAAAAAACCTTCCCCGGAATCACCGTTCCGCCCGGCAACCGGACCCGCATCGTGTCTCCGATGCCGATGTGATCGGCATCCGTCTCGGGAATGGCCGCGAACACCCACGTGTCTCCGAAATCCACCACCGTCACAATCGCCTGCCCGGCATTCACCACTTCGCCTTCGCGCGCTGCTCGCACCAGCACCGTCCCCGTGACCGGCGCGTAAATCTTGGTGTAGCCGAGCCGCACTTCTGCCTCTCTCATCTGCGCTGTCGCATTCTCCACCTGCGCCCGCGTCGATGCCACCGTGCTCTGCGCCGCAGTAGCTTGATTCGTGCGCGCAATGGCAGAATTCAGATCCGCCTGCGCCGCCGTGACTTGCTCCTTCAACGACTGCACCGTCGCTTCCTGCGCTTTCAGATTCATCTCCGCCTGCACTCGATCCTGATCCGATGCCACCCCCGCCTGCGCTAATCCGATCGTCCGCCGGCTGTCGCTCTCCACGCGCGTCAGCGTAGCTTCAGCCTGCGCCAGTTGCGCTCGCGCCGACGCCAGTTTCGCCTGGGAATTCTCCACGTCGCTCGAGGTCGACCCTTTCGTCGATTGCCGCGTGTACTCGTTCGCGCTCACCTGCGACCGCATACTCGAAATCGTGGCCGCCGACGCGCGCTCCTCCGCCTCCAATTCCGACGGATCCAGGAGCGCGATTAAATCCCCCTGCTTCACCTGCGCGCCTTCCTCGACGAAAAGTTTCAGAATGCGCCCCTGAATCTGCGGACTCACCACGATCTGGTTAGCGTCCACCGTCCCCACCAAAACCAGATCGTTGCCGCGCGGCGTGGAAAAAAAGTAGTACGCCGAAGCAATCGCAAGAATGACCGCCAAAATAATTAGAAATTTATTCCGAGCACTCATCGCCAATCTCCATGAATGTCACTGCTCCAGGTCTCCGTAGCCCCTGTGGCACCCTGTGCCCCCGTGGTTAAGCCTTTTTCCGCGTACCCCGCGTCTCGGCGGCAATCACAAAAACAGCGCCGCTGAAATAAACCCCAGCACAAACGCCCGCCGCTCGCGAATCCGCTGCTCCGACAGTGGGTCAACCTTCAGCAATGTCTTCATCAGCGGAGCCGCGCTGAAATAGAAAATAATGATCCCCGCGAGCGTGGGAGCAAAATCCATCGGATTCACTGCGCGAAATTCTCCCGCCTCGATTCCTGAGCGCAATACTTCGCTCAGTTTCCGAAAAATCGGGCCGAAATATTCCTTGGCCACGCGCTGCATCCGCGCGCTGCCCATGCCTGCTCGCATCGACTCCGCCTGCACCACCCGCGGAAAACGAGGGTTCGCCGCGATGTAATCGAAATAAGCTCCCACGTATTCCAGCATCTTCCGCTGCGGAGCCAGGTTGCCTTCGAGCACGGGCATGACCCGCGCCCGCAGCCCGCCAAACACATGGTCGAGCACCGCCTCATACAATGCGTCCTTGTCCTTGAAGTAGTAATAAAGGAGCGCTTTATTGACGTGTGCCGCCCGCGCGATCGCATCCGTCCGCGCCCCCGCGATTCCATGCTCGGCAAATTCCGCAACCGCCGCCCGCAAGATCGAAGCCCGGCTCTCCTCTGGCTGCCCCCGAGTTCCGAGTCGAGGAACACGCCGCCGGCTAATGCGAGCGCGGACACGTGAGCGAATTCCGCTTCGGGCGGCGCGAGAAGGTTTTCTCATATAATTAACCGGTTAGTTAAAATTGTACCACGACAGCCTCGACCCACCAGCCAAAAGTGAGAAGGCGCGGCCCCCCCTCGGCCGAAGCCCAAGGCCGCAGCCATCACGCCTTCGGCTCCGCCGCCGGTGGTCCAAATGGCCCACAATGGCGGCCGCGCATAGATTCACGGAACTTCTCCCGCTCCTCGGGAGTCATCCGCTCCCAGCGTTCCCTCATCCGCCCACGCCAGTGCATGCGCCGCCCCGACCCGCCGCGAAATCCGCCAAAGAGAATCTTGCACAGAAGCAACAGCCCGAGCGCCTGCCAGAAGCCGATCATGTGCCAGCCAAATAAACCCGGCGTCAGCCAGTTCCACAGCCGCATCACCACATAGCCAAACAGCGGCACAAACACGAAAAGAAACACCACGCCAAACATCATCATCTTCACTACCCTGCCCACTGCCCTACCCGCCCAATTTCCTCTCATATCCTTCACCTCATGCTTTCAAAAATTCATCGCGAATCGCCTGCAAGCGCTCGCGCAAATAAAGAACCGCATAATGTTTGCGCGAGAGCAGCGTGTTCACGCTTACGCCGGTTTGCGCTGCAATCTCTTTAAAGCTCTGCCCCATCAGTTCATGGGCGATGAATACCTCGCGCTGCTCCTCCGGCAACTCATCGAGAGCGGCGTCCATTTCTTCCAGCAACACGCCCCGCGCGTAAAGTGCATCCGGCCCGGCATCGGGCGAGGGCAGCAACTCTTCCAATTGGAGCACCTCCCGATCCTCCGCCATCGTCGCCAGTGCCGGCTCGCTCCTCAGCGCCTCCCGCTTTTTCTTACGGAAGAGGTCCGTGATCCGATTGCGCGCCACGCCAAACAGCCACGCGGTGACCTGCTCCACCGGCTTCATCAGGCGATAAGCCTCGACCAGTTCGTAGAAGACATCCTGCAAGACATCTTCCGCGTCCTCGCGGTCAGGCACACGTCGCCGTATAAAATTGCGCAGCCGGGATCGATCCCGCTCGATCGCCTCGGAGATCCGCTGGTCCTGATCCGCCATTGCCCACTGTCGTTTCAGCGCCGCATCCATCTATCTATGTAGACGATTGAGGGCGCGAAATATTGTATGGAGATAAACCGAAGATACAGCAAGGGATGGCTCGAACCGGTAGAGGACGTCGCGGTCAACAGCCCGGACGAGTCAGTGCGTGGAATGACGATGCTGCGCCAACGGATCGACTTCAGCAGCGATTCGGAAAAGCCCGGAGTCGGGCGTGAGCCATCCATGCGCGTGTCCGTGCGCCTTGACAGTAGCGCCTCTTAGGCGCACGCTGGCGGACACGTTGTGGGAGTGCCTCTTTCACAGAAAGAGAACCGCATGAGCAGGAAATACGCGCTAAGGTTGAACGTGCCTTTCAATCGAGTCTCGCTGCCGCTCGCGCTGCTTTTCTGTCTGGTGCAGATTAAGCCAGCCTTGGCGGCTCAGGCTCAGGATAAGGATAAGGAGTGGGACGGACACATGAAGGCGGCGAACCAAGCCTCCATGTCTTCCAACTATAAAAAGGCAGAGAGAGAGTTTCAGGCCGCACTGGCTCGAACCCACGCATTTCCGCCCACCGATTCACGGACCGCGGAGACTCTGAGTAAACTTGCGACGCTGTACACGAAAGAAGAGAAATTTACCGAGGCGGAAACCCGGCAGAAGCAGGCTGTCGCCATTCTTGAAGCCTCGGCGCCATCCGACGATCCACGATTGGCCTGTGCCATGACCGGCTTGGCAGTGGTCTATGAGTTTGAAAATGAACGCGAGGAAGCAGCCCCGATTTGGGATCGGTTTTTTCCCATCGTGCAGAAGATAGCGAGACCGGTAGATCCCGAGATAGTGTCGACCCTGATTGATTTGAGGAGTGAACTGCGATCTCTGGAGATGAGGTATGGACTGCACATGCAAGACTCAGTTGGTGAGGCAGCGGAAATCAGAATCCTGGCAATCGACGAAAAGGCTTTTGGACCAGATAGCCCCGAGACCGGCGGCGACGCGCAGTTACTCGGCGACCGCTACCAGCGCGAGGGTCGATATGGAGCTGCATTTCCACTTTTGCTGCGCAGTCTGGAAATCAGTCGGAAGGCATTCGCGAAGGACAGATCGGTTTCAGGGGTCCATAGGGATGCGGCGACAGCCTGGGACGTCATGGTAGCCATGGTCGAGCTACCCCTCTTCCACGAGGCCGTACCAGGACCGTTCCTGGATGCCCACTGGGGAAACTCTCACGATTTGCTCATTCGATACAAAAAACTAGCCAGGGTTGGCGCCCAATCCGGCAAATATCCTGAGGCTGAGCAACTCTACAAGCAGATCATATCCCTGGACGTGAAAGACGCCTCTTCAAATAAAAAGTTCAATATCACCGCCGTGCCGGAAGATTGGGTGGATTTATCCAGAGTGTATCGCCATGAACACCGTTATAACGATGCACTGGACGCGATCGGGCGATCTGGAGTCGTCGACGACAGGGCTACGAAAGCGAAATCTTCGGACCCCAAGCAAGTGACTCTTATGCATTGGTACAGCCAGAACGAATTGGCGGAGATCTATCGTGAAAAAGGCGATCTTGCGGCGGCAAAACCCCTCTTCGATCGGTCTATGGAGATGACGGACAAAATACCTTTGGGGGAGAGACATCCGAGAATTGCTGAACTGGTAAGCGACTACGCTGCGTTCCTCGAAGATGAAGGGAAGTTTGACGAGGCCGAATCCGCTTACAAGCGCGCTCTCGATACCTGGGCGAACAGGTATAGTTGGAATCCAGATCAACTGGAGCACGCCGAGGCCCTCGCAAACTACGCCGCGCTATTGCGAAAGTTGAACCGTCCGGCAGAAGCGGAGCCCTTCGAAGCACAAGCCTCCGCTATACGCGAAAAGGCTAGTGGCCCAAGCCCTGCCAATTGACCGGGTTTCCCGGATAGCACGGACTGGCAGAGGGGCGTTGGGGTCGTTAGCGCGAAAGCTCGCAAATCCAATTTACTTCCCAGGTCTTCCCACCATCTGGCGAGAACGACTGCTCCATGCGCGCTGAGTTAGGAGAGAGGTTGAGCCAGACGTAGCGCACGAGAATGGTTCGGCCTTTTAAGCTTTCTTGATGGAAAAACTCGCCGCGATTGCCGGTAAACTGGCCAACCACAGGCGGCGAGTCGAGAGTCCCGTTATCCAGGTCGATGAGATAAATGCTCCACTGACGGGATGTGGGGTTGTAGAGGCGGAGCGTCTGCGCTTTAATGCGAAGCTTCTTGTCGGCGCTCGAGACATCAAACTCTTCGAAATTTGCATTGCTGTCGAGGAGTTTCTTGTGGTTCGAAATCCCATCGTACTCGACCCACACGTTGGAGTTGTTGAGGCGGTCCGGCAGACGGCGGACGTGAGCTTTCCAATTGCCGATCACGAAGTCAAAATCGTGAGAACCATCATGCTGAGGAAGATTTGCGGGATCCGAGGTGGTTTGAGCGCGAAATGGCGCCGGGAGCATTGCAATGAGAATGAGAAGAAGTAGCCGGAGGGACAGGAGCTTGCTGCTTTTCATACTATTAATCCCTTCGACATGACGGTCACGCGCAACGCCGGAATCGACATTGTAGCTCGAGTTCCACTAGCTGCATGCAATGGTTTTCATCTTGACCCTTGACAAGGCGAAGCGGAGAATTCCGGCGGCGTTGAACTCCTCCCTCGTTTGGTTCCTCTCGCTCCGTTTCTGATGGCAGATTTATCAGCGTAAATCGGCATTGCACCTAAGTGTGTTCAAGTGGGTCGCCGATGAAGAGATGGGAACGCGTGTCCTTTGCACCGCCGGTGTGCTTCTGCTCGCCATCGCCGGGGCCACCAGCGTGTCGCGCGCGCACACCGTTTCTATGCTCTACAACTTCGCGAACAACGGTGACGGCCCTTCCGCCTTCTATAACCCCGGTGTCTTGGTGCAGGGACAGGAGGGGAACGTTTGCTCTGACACTTACTTTGAACCTGCTTTATCCGTTTGAGAACAACCCTAACGATCCCGATACTGGGCGCGACCCCGAGAGTGGAGTCACGCTCGGCACGGACGGAAATTTCTACGGCAGCGATATTCTTTGCAGGACCGGAAACAACCGTCAAGTGTTCCAGATGACGCCCGGCGCGACTCGTACCATCCTCTGCGCCTTTACCGGAGGCAGCGACGGATTCCAGCCTCTTGCAGTTCCGATTCAGGGCACGGACGGCAACCTCTACGGAACTGCCACCCAGGGGGGCGCGGCCAATTGCGGCACGGTTCAACGACTCGTCCTTAGCGCCCAACCGCCAGCGACTGCGTCTCCGCCACCACCGTCGGCACTGTAGCCACCCGCGCCGCGATATACGCCTCAAACTCGCTGAGCTTCGGAGCAATCGCTGGCTCGACGTTAAAGGCATTCGCCAGCACGTCGGTCGTCTTAAGCCCGTTGCCCGTGATGCAGAGCACGGTCGTTTCATCGGGCAGAATGCGATCCTGATGAATCAGCTTGCGCGCCGCCCCTACCGTCACGCCACCCGCGGTCTCGGTGAAGATGCCTTCACTCTCGGCGAGCAGTTGAATCGACTCGACAACCTCCGGATCCGAAATGTCTTCCGCCCATCCCCCGCTCTTAGTGATGGCCTTCAGCGCATACGGCCCGTCCGCGGGATTGCCAATCGCCAGCGAGCGCGCAATCGTCTTCGGCCGCTGCGGTTCGATCTCATTGCTGTATTGCTTGATCGCGGTTGAAATCGGCGAGCATCCCGTCGCCTGCGCGCCGAAAAATTTCACCGGCTTCGGATCGACCAGCTTCAGCAGAATCAATTCGTCGAACGCCTTTTTGATCTTAGTGATCAACGACCCGCCCGCCATCGGCACGACAATGTTGTCGGGCAATTCCCAGCCCAGTTGCTCGGCAATTTCATAGCCCACCGTCTTCGATCCCTCGGCGTAATAGGGACGAAGATTCACATTCACGAATCCCCAAGCGCGCTCGCCCGAGAGATGCCCGTCGGCTATCTGCGAACAGAGTCGATTCACGTGATCGTAATTGCCGTTGATGCGCACCACCTCTGCGCCATAAACCTGCGTGCCCAGAATCTTCGCCGGCTCGAGATCGGAAGGGATAAAAATCCACGCCTTGAAACCTTGGCGGGCCGCTTGCGCAGCCACTGAATTCGCCAAGTTGCCGGTCGAGGAGCAAGCCACCGTATCGAATCCAAAGCTGCGCGCATTGGCCAAAGCTACGGCGACGACGCGGTCTTTGAAGCTCAAGGTGGGCAGGCACACCGCGTCATTCTTAATCAGCAGCCGGCGCGATCCGATCTTATCGCCAAGCCGCGGCGCGCTGACCAGCGGAGTAAAACCAACGGGGAGGGAGGGCTGATACTCCGCCGGCAGCGGCAGCAGCTCGCGGTAACGCCACATGTTCGGCGCACGCGAGGCGATGACGTCGCGCGAAACGCGCGAGCGAAGCGAATCATAATCGTAGGTGACTTCAAGCGGCGAGAAACAGTCTTCGCAATAACTGCGCGGTTGGTTGTCGAAGGTCTTGCCGCATTCGCGGCAGCGGAGGTGGTACGTGCTCGTCTCCATGGTGCTCTGTCTTTCTGTGACTGCGGGACGAGCCGAGTAAAAAATACCCCAGTTACGACAAAACCCCTTTTCCGAATGGGAAAAGAGGCTCGGGTGCGATCAAAATGTCGCGCTACCCCGAATCTCATGGTCCCCGTTACCGGGCGAGAGTTGGCACCTGCGATGGAGATAGATGATCTCTATCCGGTTGCCGTGGCGTCTTAGGGCTCGTCCCTCAGCCACTCTGCATGAAATTCCGATTCGCTCGGTTAGGAGCGAACTTGGATACAAATACTATTACCGACCGAGCGGTCTGTCAAGCGGATTTTGGTATGCAACCAACGAACCCTTGAACCACCAAGAACACAAGAACACGAAGTATCACGAAGGTTCGGATCGGGTATTTCCTGCGTGCACCTTCCCGGTCTTAGTGGTGAATGATTTCGCAAACCAGGCTGAAGACTAAGAGGCCTTGAAAACCGGCTTTTTCAGCGGCATGCACAACGATTCGAACCAGCGGCTGATATACACCTGGGCGTGCGCTTCGCCGCAGAAATGGCGGGCGGTTGGGCTCATGGCCGCGGTCAAGTCCCACTTGATCACCGCGAGTTTCTGATCTCCGCACTCGATTACAAACCAGTGAATCGGACTTTCACTCACGATCCCGCAAATCTCGCATCGAAATTCTTTCAGACTCGACATGTTCGCTCCGGCGTTTACTTCTTCTCTGCCGCTTCCCGTTTGCGCAGCGCCGCCATGGTTGCCGCGGAGGAATCTTTTCGCTTGCTGTTCTTCGGCCGTCGCTTCGTCTTGCTGGTGTAATGATTTTGCGCCACAGTGTCTCCTGCTCGATCGGCGGATCGGGTCGCCTGCCCTGTTTTATTAGTTGAATTTGTGCGCGAACTGATTGGTACCGAAAACGATCCGCAACGATCGCCCACGATCCATAGTATAAGCGAACGGTCATCCTGGCGAACTCCACACGGACCACTCGCTCACCGGTCACCGACTGTACTGATTCCGCTTCTTGTCCTCGTGCCGCTCTATCCCCAACTGAATCAGTCGGTCAATCAATGCGGGATATGACAGCCCCGACGCGACCCACATCTTTGGATACATGCTGATCGCAGTGAATCCCGGCATCGTATTAATTTCGTTGACGAAGATCTTGCGCGATTTCGCGTCCATCAGAAAATCGACGCGCGCCAGTCCCGTGCAATCGACCGCCTTAAACGCCGCAATCGCCAACCGCTGCACCGTCTTTATCTCCGACTTCGTGATCTTCGCCGGAATCACCGCCTCCGAGCCTTCGCTTAGATACTTTGCGTCGTAGTCATAAAACTCCTTGCATGGAATAATTTCTCCGGCAATCGACGCCTTAGGATCGTCGTTGCCAAGCACCGCGCATTCAATCTCGCGCGCCTTATTCTTTTTCCCGCCGACGCCTTCCTCAATCACGATCTTGCGATCAAACTTCGCCGCCTCCGCAATCGCTGGGCCCAGTTCCTTGCGGTCATGCGCCTTCGAAATTCCGACCGATGATCCCAGATTCGCCGGCTTCACAAATACCGGATACTTCAGCTTGCTCTCGACCAGCTTCTGCACTTTCTTGAGCTCGCGCTCAAGCTCCCCGCGCAGCACGGTCACATGCTTCACGATCGGCAATCCCGCCGCGCGAAATAGAGACTTCATGATGTCTTTGTCCATGCCGGCCGCAGAACCCAACACCCCCGCGCCGACATAAGCAATGTCAGCCAGCTCGAGCAGCCCTTGAATGGTTCCGTCTTCGCCGAATGTCCCGTGCAGCACGGGGAAGATGACGTCAACATTAATCGCGCGATCAGAAGCGCGCCGCAGATTCGCATCGGTCTGAAACGGCGCCAGCCCAGCATCGCGCCGCGTAGGCTCCGGAGGAACCACCACCGACTCTCCCGCAGCTAGCACCGCAGCCCCCGGAGTCGTCTCCGGATTTCCCGCGCGCAGCGCCGCAGCCTGTGTAGAGCGGACACTCCTGTCCGCTTGCTGTGGATTATTCGTAGAGCCCTTCAGCAGTCTCTCCGCATGTTCCGCCGTAAGCCAGCGCCCATCCTTGGTGATGCCGATCGGTACCACTTCATATTTCGTCTTATCAATCGCATCGACCACCGCCGCCGCCGAAAGCAACGACACCTCGTGCTCTCCACTGCGTCCGCCAAAAAGAATGCCCACCCGAAGCTTCGCCATAACATTCTCAGTCTGGCCGTCGCCGAGTTTTACGTCAATCGCAGCCGTGGTTCTGGACAGTGCCTTCACCGCCGAGACGCGGATACCGGGAACCCTCGTAATGCCTTGGCACACAGGGCGAGCGCTCGCTTGGATGCTCTCTTATAAATTACTGCCGGGCACATTTATCCGCGGTCTGCTAAACGATGTATCTGTAAATTTTGTTGACACATCTTGACACCGCCATCAAACGGGTGTGAAATTGGCGGTGTTTCGAAGGCCGGTGCCCGGCCCTTCCCCCATGGCACTCGGACCCAGAAGCTCCGTCGAAAACAACTACAGCAGGATTAATGCTGGCTGGATAGTGAACGCGGGATGCCTTACCTACGGCCGCCTGCTTGCGTGCTTCCTGCTGGGGGATAAATACCGACAGAGCTTCGCATCTCACAGGAGTCGTCTATGAATTCGAGTATCGGTAGCAAGAACATCCTGCCCAAGTGGTCCGTATTGCTGGTTCTCCTCGTCGCAACCGCCGTGGCCGCAGCTGCGAGCAAGGGTGGACCGCCAAAAGCTTCAGCCCCGGCACATTCCGCCCCGGCCGCAAAAGCCGCGCCCGCGCAGCACTCCGCTCCCGCAGCGCATTCCTCCCCTTCGCAGAGCCATGCCGGAGCGGCGCCGAATCGTGGTCCCGGCGGAAGCGCCAGCAAAGCCGGAGGCGCTGCCCAGAATCGCGGCCCCGGCGGATCGAGCGCCAGTAGAACGGGAGGCGCTGCCCAAAATCGTGGTCCCGGCGGAAGCGCCAGCAAAACCGGAGGCAGCGCTCAGACTCGTGGCGGCACCGCCAATACCGGTAATCGCGGCGCGAGCAATACAGGCAATCGCGGCGCGAGCAGCGCCGGCAATCGCGGTGGCGCCACCAACAATGCCAATCGCGGCGGCAACGCCAGCGCCGGCAATCGCGGAGCAGCTGGAGCAGCCGGCAAGCATCAACCCGCCGGCAGCAAGACCGTCTCCCTCAAGAACGGCGGCAGCGCGACCCTGCGTAAGAATGGCTCGGTTCGTTCGATCCAGACTCATGGCATGACCATCAATCACGGCATGCGCGGCGGTCGCAGCGTCACCAGCATGCACAACGGACGCACCATCGTCAGCCACGGCCGCTACGGCGGATACAGCCAGCGCGCCTATTTCAACCGCGGCGGCCACGCCTATTATCAGCGCACCTACTTCCGCGGCGGACATTATTACGCTTACGGATATCGCGGCTACGGATGGGGTGGCCGTAATTATTACGGCTACGCTCCGCCCTACTATTGGGGTCCCGGATACTACGGATGGGCCTACAATCCCTGGGCCGCGCCGGTCGCATATGGATGGGGTTGGGGCGGGTCGCCGTGGTTTGGCTTCTACGGTCCTTACTTCGCGCCCTATCCAGTCTATGCGGGGGCCGCGTTCTGGCTGACGGATTACCTGATCGCCGCCAACTTGCAAGCCGCCTATGCTGCGCAAGCCGCAGCGGCCGATGGTGGTGGCGACCAAGGTGGCGACCAGGGGCAAGGTCAACTACTGTCGCCGACCATCGACGCCTCGTCCGACGAGATCGCCTCGTTGTGGTCAACCGATCCTCTCGTAGCCGCCAACCTGCAAGTCGCTTACGGCGCCTACATGCTTGGCGGAGGAGCACCGGCGTCGACAACTCAACTCAGTCCTGACGTAAAGCAGGCTCTCTCCGACGAGATGAAGTATGAGATTGCGCAGGAGAAGGCTGCGGCAGCAGCGGGTTCGAACGCTCCTGCGGCGACCGGCGATCAGGTTCCACCGGCGCTCGATCCGAAGATCCGTATCTTCGTCGTCTCCAGCGACGAGGATCTCACAACCTCGGATGGCGCCGAATGCACGCTGACACCTGGCGACGTTATCAACCGCGTCACCGACAAGCCCGACGACGACAACATGGTCGACGCCACCGTCAAGAGCAGCAAGAAAGATGAGTGTGCGATCGGCGCTACCGTCTCGGTCTCTGCCGACGATCTGCAGGAGATGCACAATCAACTGCGCATCCAGATGGATGCCGGGTTGAAGGAACTCGCCGACAAGCAGGGCAAGAACGGATTGCCGGCCGCTCCCGACACCAAAACTCAGCCGGGTGAAGTCCCAGCGCCACAGCCCGACACCAGCGTGAGCAGCGACCTGCAACAGCAGGCCAAAGATGCCGACGCGGCCGAGGCAGAAGCCAAACAGCCGCAGTAAATAACGATCACGTACCAGGGCATCGCCGATTTTCTTAAGTTCGAGCGGTGCCCTGATTCTCTTTTACCTGACAGAGACGGAGTTCCCCCTTCTCGCAGAACACACCTCACAGGAGGAAGGTTGCAATGCGGCAGATCATTCACGTGGGCATCTTGGTTGTTGTCTTATTTGTGGTAGCGATTACGCCGTCCATCGTACTGGCGCAAGGCGCTGCTCCCACCGTTTCTCTCGAAGACCAGCTCAAAGCGCAATACACGTTGGTGAAGATGGGCGCGGATTCAAGCGGCGCCGCCGTCGTCGAACAGGGCACCGTCCTGGTCGTCAAGAAAGGCGGAATCCTCGGCGTCCCCTATTCCGACCAGAGTATCTTCTCCACCAAGTACGAAAACGGAGCGGTTCATTCTCCCAATCCCATGGCGTCGAAGGCCCTAGGCTTCGGCTTAGGAAAGCTGGGCAGGCCCGCGCCCACGACCCAGTTTTTTCAGACAAACGTAAAAGTTTATCCCGCGAAGCTCGCCGTCAACTTAGCCAAAGACCAGGTCGTCATCGGAATCGTCGATTGCGACTCCTGTAACAACGTCGATCCAAAAACCTTCTACAAGGCCGACGTAGTTTTCCAGTTCCCCAAGGGAACGCTGGCGAACACCAACCCCTCGCAGGTAGAAGACACCATCTCGGGCCTCCTCGCTCTGGACGACAGTGCTAACTCCAACGATCAAGGCAACAACAACCAAGGCGGAGGCCAGCAAGGCGGAAATGGAAACGACCAAGGCAATAATCAGGGAGGAGGAGGAGGAGGCCAAGCCCAACAACAAGCGCCCCCACCCGATCCGGTGCAGATAGAAAAAGGCCAAACCATCGATCAGGTGAAAGCCGCTATCGGCTCTCCCGATAAAATCATCAACCTAGGGACCAAGCAGATCTACGTCTACAAAGACATCAAAGTGACGTTCATCAACGGGAAGGTTTCTGACGTGCAGTAAGCGAGTATTCGCTGAAAGTTTGAATGAGCGTGTCATTGAAATGAAATGGTCAGGAGCGAAGCGAAGGACCTGCTGTCTTTTCATCCAGGAGAATGCATGTTTTTCGTCAAGCTCGAATTTCGCACGGCAAGAACTGTCATCCCGAGCGAAGTGGTTGCTCCGTCGAAGCTGTCAATGAGGTTTGCAGGCAAAAAAGTTTGCAGGCAAAAAAGAAGGATCATAAAGGAAACTCCCAAGAAATTACTCCCCATCAGCCGATGTGCGAGGCGACCGCTAAAGAATCTTTTTCCCAAACGCCGACAGCGCCAGCTCAACCGCTAAGTCAGCAGTCTGGTTGTGCTCATCGATCACCGGATTCACTTCCACGATTTCGAAGCTCAGCATGTGTCCGTGATCGGAGATGATTTCCATGGCGAGATGTGCCTCCCGATAAGTCGCGCCGCCCCACACCGGAGTACCTACGCCAGGCGCGTCTTCGGGATCGATCCAATCCATGTCGAGCGAAACGTGATAGCCGACGGTGCCGTTTCCGGCGAGGCTCAGCGCTTCTTCCATGACGCTGCGCATGCCGCGTTCGTCAATATCGCGCATGGTAAAAACCTGGACACCGGATTTGCGTATGTTTTCTTTTTCAAAATTGTCGACGTCGCGAATGCCAACGAGTACGCAATTCTCCGGCCGCACCTTTGGCGAGAAGTCAAAGATGTTCGCCAGTTCGAATGGCGGAAGACCCATGATCGAAGCCAGCGGCATGCCATGAACGTTGCCGCTGGGAGAAGAATCCGGAGTATTCATGTCAGTGTGAGCGTCGATCCAGAGCAGCCCAATTTTCTGGTTCTTGCGCCGATAAAATTCGGCGACGCCAGAAACCGTGCCAGCAGCTACCGAATGATCGCCACCAAGAATCAGAGGAACTTTTCCCGCCTCAAGCGTCTTGATCACGAGTTCCGCGCTCTTGGTGCAAGTCGCCGTAATTTCTTTGAGGTATTTGGAATTGGCTGCGCCTTCTTTCTTCTGTTCAGGAATCGCGACCGCAATGTTGCCCGCATCTTCGACAACATGCCCAATCGCTTCAAGCCGCGCTTCGAGTCCGGCAACGCGAACCGCCGAAGGCCCCATGTCCACTCCGCGGCGCGACTGCCCAAGGTCAAGCGGAACGCCAATGACGCGAATCTGCCGCGGAGTGATGCTGCTGAACGTCGAGGTTCGCAGTGGCATAAAAAAGTTTTCAGTTCTCAGTCGTCAGTTCTCGGTTATCACGGTTCTCAGATTCCACTGAGAACCGTGATAACTGAGAACCGAAATCCGCGCTACGGATACAGCCGATGCAACATGCGCGGAAATGGGATCGTCTCGCGCACGTGCTCCAAGCCGCAGATCCAAGCGACAGCGCGCTCGATGCCCATGCCGAAACCAGAGTGCGGAACGCTGCCGTATTTGCGGAGATCAAGATACCACTTGAAGGCTTCCTCCGGCAGATTGTGCTCGTGAATGCGTTGCAGCAGCAAATCATACGAGGCCATGCGCTGCGATCCGCCAATGATCTCGCCATAGCCCTCCGGCGCAAGCACGTCGACGCAGAGCGCAAGCTCCGGACGCTGCGGATCAGGCTCCATATAAAACGCCTTCACGCTCGCCGGATAGCGATGCACCATCACCGGACGATCGTAGAGTGACGAGAGGTAAGTTTCGTCAGGCGAGCCCAGGTCCCCTCCCCACTCGAACTTATTTTCCAGCTTGCCTTGCGCCTGGCCTTCCTGCAACTTTCGAACCGCTTCGTCGTAGGTTATGCGCGGAAACGGCGTGTCGATTCGTTCCAGCTTGGCGAGATCGCGCCCGATGGTTTGCAGATCGACGCGCCGGCGTTCGAGGCAGCGTTTGACGACAGACGTCAGGAAGCCTTCGGCGAGTTCCATCAAGTCGTCGAGCGTTCCGTAGGCGATTTCAGGCTCGACCATCCAGAACTCGGTGAGGTGACGGCGGGTCTTGGACTTCTCTGCGCGAAAGGTTGGACCAAAAGAATAGACCTTGCCGAGCGCCATCGCGGTTGCTTCAATGTAGAGCTGGCCCGATTGCGTAAGGTAAGCCTGCTCTTCAAAGTAGTCGACGGGGAAGAGCGTGGTCGTCCCTTCGCAGGCAGCCGGCGTAATAATTGGCGGATCGGTGAGAGTGAATCCGTTGCTGTCGAAGTAATCGCGCGCAGCGCGAATGATCTCGGCGCGAACGCGCAGAATAGCCGCCTGCCGCTGCGAGCGCAGCCAAAGATGGCGATGATCCATCAAGAAGTCGACGCCGTGCTCTTTGGGCGTAATCGGATAGGGATCGGATTCTGCGACGCGCTGCACGACCTGAATGTTGGCGACGTCGAGTTCAAAGCCGCCAGGAGCGCGCTTGTCGGCGCGCACTTCACCTTCGACGATAACGCTCGACTCCTGTGTGAGGCCTTTGATGGCGTCGAAGACTTCAGGCGGCACGGCGTTCTTGGGAACGACGCCCTGGATGATCCCAGAGCCATCGCGAAATTGCGGAAAAAGAAGCTTGCCGCTTTCGCGAAGATTGTAGAGCCATCCGCGAATGGTGACGGACTGGCCTTCGTACTTGCCGATTTGTGCAATGGTGCTGATGGGCGCTAGCATAAGTCAAAGTCTTTAACCGCCGAGGCGCCGGGTGCGCGGAGAACAAATAACTGAAACCTTTCGACTCGAACAGGGTCAGCGCACCTCGGATCCACTCCTTTTAACCACAGGGAACACAGAGGTGCATAGGGAAAGATCTTTCAGAAAAAACTCTGCGCGCTTTGCGTTCTCCGCGGTTAAATTTTACGAGTCTTCCAGCTTCTGGAAAGTTGCGGTCACTTCCTCAACGGGGCTCTTTTTCTCTTCGCCTTCGATTTCGAGCAACAGAGGCGGGGTTTGGGGCGCTGTGCGCAACAATTCCATGGTCTGTTTCCAATCGATCGATCCGCCGCCGGGCCAGAGGTGCGAGTCCTTATCCTTTTTATTGTCGTGCACATGGGTCGAGCAGATGTGGTCCTTCAAAATCGCAAAGCCCTCGGGAATGCCGCTCATCATGTGCGCGTGACCGCAATCGAAGCAGACGCCGATGTCGTCGAAATGCATGGTCTTGATGAATTCGATGAGTCGATCTGGCGTCGAAAGTTCGTTGGGAATATTTTCGATCAGCACTCTCACGCCGAGCGGCTTGGCGAAGGCGCGCAGGTGCTCAACCGAAGTCATGGCCGCTTCGAACTTCTTCTCGTCAAAGGCGTCGTTGGGATTGCCGATATGCTGCACCAGAAAGCGGAATGGAATGTGTTCGGCGACTTCGAGCGCGCGCTTGATCTCGTCCATGGCCTCGATGCGGCCAGCGCGATCGGTGGACGCGATGTTGACCGGCGGAGATCCGGTTCGTCCCCACTCATAGTCGGAGTACAAAGGCGCATGGATGGAATTGAGTGGAACACCGGTGGTGCGGAACCACTCGGCAATTTCGCGGACATGCTGTTTACGATTGGCGTAGTCGAAGTGCTGACGCGCGGCAAAGATTTCGATCGACTGGGCTCCCGCCTTGACGAGCTCGTCGAGCAAGCCCGGATGCAGCCGTTCCTTTACATAGACGTATGTCGATACCGCCCTTAGCATCAGTAGCCTACCGCCTTCCCGTTGTTGCGTCCGTCGCTCGCGCCCAAGCGCTCGCCGGTTTTGGGATCAACCATGATGCACTCGCCGTCTCCCCAGAAATGCCGAACGTTCAGCTTGTGTCCTTTTGCTCGCAGAATATTCATTGTATCGGGAGAAAGGCGGTCTTCGACGAGAATCTGATCGGGGAGCCACTGATGATGAAACCGTGGTGCATTCACCGCTTCCTGGATATCAAGCTCGAAATCGACCACGCCCATGAGAACGTTGGCCACGGTTGTAATGATAGTTGGACCGCCGGGCGATCCGATAACCAGAAAGAGCTTTCCGTCCTTGAGCACGATGGTCGGCGCCATAGCAGAAAGTGGACGCTTGCCCGGTCCGATTGCATTCGCCGGACCTTGAATGAGCCCAAAGGCGTTTGGCACGCCTTGTTTGGCGGCGAAGTCGTCCATTTCGTCGTTGAGCAGAAACCCCATCCCTTCGGCAGTCACGCGCGAGCCGAATGATTCATTGAGCGTAGTTGTCACCGCGACCGCGTTGCCGTCGGCATCAACTACGGAATAGTGGGTCGTGTTCTCGGGTTCAGGGATGGTTGCCGTGAGCGAGGCTACCCGCTCGAGTTCGCTGAAGATCAACGGGCGCTTGAGGTCTGTACTTATGCTCGCGTGGTTCGAATCGATGGATTCGCGCCAGGCGGCGGCGTACTTTTTATCAATCAGCTGCGCCACCGGCACTTTTGCGAAGTCGGGATCGCCCATGAAGTCGGCGCGATCGTAGAAGGCGCGGCGGAACGCTTCGACTGCAAGATGAATGGCATCGCCGGAACGATTGCCAAATTTCGAAAGATCGAAGCCTTCCAAAATATTGAGTATCTCGACGAGCGCGACTCCGCCGGAGGATGGAGGCGGAGCGCTGATGATGTCGTATCCGCGATACGATCCGCGAATCGGCTCGCGTTCCTTCACTTCATAGGTGGCGAGGTCTTCGGCGGTAATCAGGCCTCCGCCTTTGTGGATCGCAGCGGCCAGTTCGCGCGCCATCGCTCCGTGGTAGAAAGTATCGGGATCCTTGGCCAGGCGCTCAAGGGTGCGGGCGAGTTCGGGTTGCTTAAATACTTCGCCGGGCTGATAGTAGTTTCCGTCGCGCAGGAAAATGCGTTTGGATTCGGGAAACTCGGCGAGGTGCTTATCTCTCTTCAAGTCTTGCGCGTCTTCGTAAGCGAGGGGGAAACCATCGCGTGCTAGCCTGACGGCTGGAGCCATTACTTTCTCGATCGACAGCTTGCCATATTGTTTTTCCGCGTAGACGAGGCCAGCCACCGTTCCCGGAACGCCTGCGGCCCGGTATCCAACGAGGCTGGATTCTTTGCTGGATTGGGGAAGAACATCGCCCTGGGCATCGAGATACATGGTTTCAGTGGCTGCGGCGGGCGCTTTTTCGCGGAAGTCGATGAAATGAGTTTTCCCGTCGGCGTTGCGCAGAAGCAGGAAGCCGCCTCCGCCGAGATTTCCGGCCTGGGGATGAACGACCGCGAGCGCGAAGCCAGTAGCAACCGCCGCATCGACCGCATTACCGCCCGAGCGCAGCATCTCGATGCCGGCGCGCGAAGCCAGTTCGTGGACGCTGGCAACAAGGGCGTGCGGCGCATGAGTCGGCTGCAGCGGCGCGGCCGAAACATTGGCCGCCAGCAAGACACACCAACTACAAACAATCGCAACACCGGACCGAATGCGCATGGATTGTGGCAACGAATCTAAGAGGCTAGCTTAGCGGGTTGCGAGAGTCAAACGGGGTTCATCGCTGAGACGCCGAGAAAACCTTCCCCAAGGGAGACAGCATGGATGCAACGGGAAGCAGGCTAGTTCTTTTTGCGCTTACGTGAGGCTTTCTTGCTTGCGGACTTCCACGTCTGTTTTGGCGCTTTGGCTGCCACCATCTCATACGACCGGCGAATGAGGGATTCGAGTTCGCCGACCGGCAAAACGTTAGAATTGGCGAGCATGACCCATTTGTAGCGCCCGACATAAGGCGCGGGCGAGATGCCTTCGATTTCCAGGAGTTCGTGAAATGTTTCCGGCGCGCACTTGAGTGTGAGGCGCGGGAAGCGGCCGTCCGAGAGCACCATGCCAGTAAAAATCTTGCCACGCACTTTGAAGCAGAGATCGTCGCCCCAAGGCATGTCCTCGGTTACGTCGGGGAAGGAGAGGCAGAGTTTGCGAATCCATTCGACGTCGGGCATGGAGGATGATAGCCGAGAAAGAAGTGAATCTGACGTCGCGTATAAAATTACATTCCTATGCGGGTTCTTGTGGGCCGGCCAAGAGTACGGGCGAACCGCCCGCGTCCACGCTAAGTGCTTACACCTGGTCCCTAGCCTCGCCCAACTCTACCGCCACTTCCAGCTTTTTCTTTCCGCGGAAGATAGTCACTTTTATGGTGTCGCCCGCGCGATGCCGGTTCATGACCTGGGCTAAGACCTGCTGGCTTTCTATCTTTTCTTCGCCGATGGCTACGATCAAATCTCCGCCGACCATGATCGGAGTGTTGCCAAGATAGGCGCGCTCAGAGCCGCCGCGTAATCCCGCGCGGTCGGCAGACCCACCCGGAACAGCCTGCACGATGAGGAGTCCGTAGTCGGCGGCAAGGCCCAGCTCTTCGGCAATTTCTGGATCGATCGGGATGGTGCGCACGCCCAACGCGGGACGGCGAACGCGCCCAAGCGTGACCAGATCGTTGACTACAGCTTTTGCCGTGTTGATGGGAATTGCAAAGCCGATACCGGCGCTCTGCCCAACGCTCGAAGCAATCATTGTGTTGATGCCGATTACCTCGCCATGCCAGTTGAGCAGCGGGCCGCCGGAGTTGCCGGGATTGATGGCGGCGTCGGTCTGGATGGCTTCGTCAATGACGAGGCCATCGGGCTCCTGCACCTGGCGGATCGAACTGACGATGCCCCGGGTCAGCGTGCCATTAAGGCCGAAGGGATTGCCGATCGCGTAAACTTTCTGGCCCACTTGTAGATTCGTTGAATCTCCGAGCGTCATCGGCTGCAGGTTGGGAGCCTTGATCTGGACGATGGCCAAGTCATGCGACTTGTCGGTGCCAACGATAGTGGCCTTAAACTTCTTGCGATCATGCAGCGTTACCCAAATTTCGCGCGCATCGGCGATCACGTGATAGTTGGTGAGAATGTGTCCTTCTTTGTCGATGACGAATCCCGAGCCCTGACCTTCCTGCGGCACGAGGCCATAAAAGAAATCGAAGGTCATGACACGCGAGGTGATGTTAACAACGGATGCGATGTTCTTGCGATAGACGCTGATGTTGTTTTGCTCTTCGGCGTCGAGCGCTTCGCTGCCCGCGGCTTCGGTAATCTCGGCATACTGGGGACGGCTGATCCAGTCGGCGGTATAGAGATGCCCGTTGCGATAGGTGGTGAAGTAGAAAAACGCGGACGCGAGAAAAACGGCAAAGATAAGAGTGCGCAAAAATCTCATCGTTAGTCCCTTGATGGAAGACAGCCCTGGAAAACCCTACTGGCTGAATTCTAGCTAAAAAGGCGTTTTACCGCAGAGGGCGCGGAGTGCGCAGAGATTCTGGAAATGGGTTTCAGTCTGCGGTAAGGATTCCCTCCGCGCACTCCGCGTCCTCCGCGGTCAAATTTCGGACTGCCCCCAGCCGCCACCACCCGGCGATTGTATGCGGACTCGTTCTCCGGATCGCAGGCGTATGCTTGTCTTGCCGGGGATCGTTTCCGCGCTTCCATCGCGCCGAACGATCACCGTGCGCCCAGGGGAGCCATCAGCTCCGCCGGCTAAGCCATAAGACCCGCGCGATCGGCGATCGGCGAGCAAAGTGACTTGAGCATCGGTTAAGACTTCGATTTCGCGCACGATTCCATCACCACCGGTGTGCAGGCCCGCTCCTCCGCTCCCTGGGCGCAAAGAGTATTGCCGCAGGCGAATCGGATACGCATATTCGAGGGCTTCGGCGGGAGTGTTGAGGGAATTCGTCATGTGGGTATGAACTCCCGACACGCCATCTTTGGTTGGCCGTGCGCCCATGCCGCCCGCGATGGTTTCGTAATAAGCAAAAGGCTCGCCCGTGCGGGAATCGATTCCGCCGATAGTGAGGTTGTTCATTGTGCCCGCGGCGGCGGACGGGATGCGGTCGGGAATCGCCTGCGCCAGCGCCTTCAGGAGCACGTCGACAATGCGCTGCGAAGTTTCAACGTTGCCGCCCGCCACGGCAGCGGGAGGCTTGGCATTGACCACGGTTCCCGATGGAGCGATAACGCGGACCGGGCGCATCAGGCCCGAGGTCGCAGGAACATCGTCGCGCAGAAGACAGCGAAAGACGTAGAAGCACGCCGAGTAGGTGATCGCTCCAACCGCGTTCATCGCTCCCTGAACTTGCGCGGCGCTTCCGGTGAAGTCGATGGTTACTGGGGAGGCAGAAGTCTTCCGCTGAGACGCGCCGCGCCGATCCGCTTTTCGCATTGCGGCAGATGCTTTCACATCAATCGTGACGGCGATGCGCACCGGTTTGTCGTCCACGCCATCGTCATCGAGAAAATCTTCCGCCTGATAGCGGCCGGGCGGAATCGTGCGCAGAAATGCGCGCATCATTTCCTCCGAATAGACCAGCAGAGCGGCAGCCGCCTGCTTGGCGCGGGCGATTCCGTAGCGCTCGCAGATTTCGCCGAGCCGCTCGGCGCCGGTCTGGCAAGCGGCCATCTGTGCGCCGAGGTCGCCTTCGCGTTCTTCCGGCGTGCGAACATTGTTAAGCAGGATCGCCAGCACATCGGCCACAATCTTCCCGCCCCGCATGATTTTGACGGGCGGAATGCGCAAGCCTTCCTGGTAGATTTCGCGGCACGGGCCCATGGAGCCGGGATATGTCCCGCCAACATCGGCGTGGTGAGCGCGCGAAGCGACATAGAAATCAGGCGTCTTAGCGGAGGGCCGACGCCCTCGCCCGCTGCTCTTCACTCGCCTCACTCCATCCCTCACATAGACCGGCATGACCAGGGTGATGTCGGGAAGATGAGTGCCGCCGCGGAAAGGATCGTTGAGCATGACGACGTCGCCGGGTTCGAGCATGCACTGTTCCACGGCTGCAGCCACGGACATTGGCATTGAGCCGAGGTGCACCGGCATATGGTCGCCCATGGCGATGACCTGTCCGGCGGAATCGAAGACGGCGCAGGAGTAATCACGGCGCTCTTTGATATTCGGGGAAAACGAAGTCCGCCGCAGCGCCGCTCCCATTTCCTCGGCGATAGAGTGATAGAGGTTCTTAAAGACCTCGACTTCAACCGGATCACGCATGTGAGAACAAAAGTGTACGCCAAGGAGTAGCCGAGGTCAGAAGTAAAAGGGTTGAGGTCAGGTTGCAGTGGTTAACCTTCCCCGATTTTCACCTCCGCAATCTGACCTCTAACCTCTCACCTCAAGTGCTACACTCGTCTGATTATGGCTGAAGGGCGTTCGCGTATCTGGATATGGTTTCTGGTGGGCGGCGGGCTGTTTGTGCTGTTCGTGGCCGCGGTGTTCACTCTGGTGTATATGAGCTTTGGCGGAACCGATGAAGAGTCATTTTCCGGCTTCGGTCCGAAGATCGCCGTGGTCGACCTCGATGGAGTTATTTTTTCGCCCAAGCAGATCGTCCCCCAGCTCAAGAAGTTTGCCGATGACGATTCCGTGAAGGCTATCATCATTCATGTGAATTCTCCCGGAGGCGGCGTGGCCGCTTCGGAGGAAATTTACCGCGAGGTCAAGCGGATTCGCGACGAAAAAAAGAAGCACATCGTGGCTTCGATTGAGACGGTGGGCGCGAGCGGTGCGTACTACGTGGCCTCCGCTACCGACAAGATCTATGCCGATAAAGGCAGCGTTGTGGGATCGATCGGAGTAATCGCCGAGTGGGTCAACTACGGCGAGCTTCTACGCTGGGCAAAGCTGAACCCCATCACCATGAAGGCGGGCGAATTCAAAGATACGGGCAGCCCGACGCGCGAAATGACGCCAGCGGAGCGCGAGTACATGCAGGGTTTGATCGACAACATGCATGCACAGTTTATTCAGGCGGTTGCCAGCGGAAGGCGCGCCAAAGAGGAGGACATCCGCACCATCGCAAATGGAAAAGTCTGGACCGGCGAGCAGGCGCTGGACCTGAAACTGGTGGATCAACTGACAGATTTCGAAGGCGCGGTGAAGGATACGGCTCGAGCGGTAAATATTTCCGGCGAACCGACGCTGGTTTATCCGCCGAAAGAAAAACGCACGGGGCTGGATCTGCTGTTTGGCGATGTCTCCGATTATTTGCCGACGCGCGAGAAACTATTGGAGCAGCAAGTCGGCTTTTACTATCTGTGGAAGTGATGGCGCAGTTCCCAGTTCTCGGTAATGCGAAGGGCCTTACGCCTCTTTAGACGGAGAAACCGGGAACTGAGAACTCTTTCTAAGCACTTGCGCAGAACCCCTTAAATTTGAGAAGGTTATAGGCAGGCGAGGCAAACACCGGGGCACAGCAATCCCCCCTGCACCGCAAAGGGAGCATAGAGGCTTATGACGAAGGCTGACCTGATCGAAGAAGTTTCCCGGCTGGCGGAACTCACCCGCAAAGACAGCGAAGTGATTGTGGATACGATCTTTGACAGCGTGGTGCGCTCGCTGCGGGTGGGCGACAAGATCGAAATTCGCGGATTTGGCAGCTTCCGGACGCGCCAGCGCAAGCCACGGGTGGGCCGCAATCCGAAGACCGGCGATCGCGTGGAAGTTCCGGCGAAAAAGATACCTTTTTTCAAACCCAGCAAAGAGTTGAAAGACCTGGTGAACAGCAGCGCAGCACCGGTAACCCCTCCCGCCGCAGCGCCTGCGCCCCCCGCTCCGACCAGCACGCACTAAGTCGGAGTGCTCAAAAACGAGGGCCCGTAGCTCAACGGTTAGAGCAGCAGACTCATAATCTGTTGGTTCTAGGTTCAAATCCTAGCGGGCCCACCATTCTGCCCATTTTTTGCATTTTTTCATTGCGTTCTCGGTGTTGGGTCACAACTGGCTAACAACTGGTTGCCCACGGAACCCAAAGCCAGTCCAAAATCTTTCAAGTTCGAGCGGTCGTAAACATCCATCGCAAGGTTTACTTTTTTGTGCCCCAGCAAATCGGAAATCACTCTCGGATGTGTGCCGTTTCGCCTCATCTCTGTAGTGAGCGAGCGGCGGAAATCACGCCATCCGCACAGGGGGATTCCTAGTTCTTGTGCAGCAGGTTTGAGAAAACGACGACGTGCGTTGCAGGGGTTGATCGGCGTTCGGTTGCGAGATTGGAACACCCATTCTCTATCTGTTCCCAACTTTCTCAACCGGGCGAGCAGTTCGATGTCCATGATTGGAATCTTGCGCTGCTCGCTCGGTTGCAGGTCACACGCCTTCCCCTCGTACACCACTCGGCGCATCTCATGCTCAAAAGGTAGTTCACAAATAGAACGCTTTGCAAGATGGTTGACGTAACAGTGCGCCGTGAAAAGGCGCTGGACTCCAGACAATGACGCCGATTCCGACATTCCAATCCTGAAGCAAGCCAAAGCTGAGTACGCGAACCTGCAATAGATGGTCGGGCTGACACCCACTCAGATGGCGAAAATTGGCGGTCACTCGAAAGTCATAGGCTGGCGATTGACGTTTGTTACTTCACGACCTACCATTCCCGCCAATGGGTGAATCCATCCAACTTGTGGGGCAGACCATCTCGCACTATCGCATTGTCGAGAAGCTCGGCGGTGGTGGTATGGGTGTCGTCTACAAGGCTGAGGACACGCGGCTTCATCGATTCGTCGCACTCAAGTTCTTACCGCAGGATGTTGCCCGCGACCCACAGGCGCTCGCCCGCTTTCAGCGCGAAGCGCAAGCTGCTTCTGCGTTGAATCATCCGAACATCTGCACGATTTACGACATTGGCGAGCAGGACGGGCAGGCGTTCATTGCCATGGAGTTTCTGGACGGCGCGACCCTGAAGCATCGCATTGCTGGGAAGCCCATGGAGACCGAAGCACTGCTGTCATTGTCTATCGAGATCGCTGACGCACTGGACGCCGCTCACGCCGCAGGCATCATCCATCGCGACATGAAGCCCGCCAATATATTCGTCACGAAACGGGGACATGCCAAGATTCTCGATTTCGGCTTAGCCAAGGTCACATCCGTCCTGAGCAACGATGGAGCGGTTGGAGCAGAACAATCCACGCTAACGTCGGAAGAGCACCTGACCAGCCCCGGCGCAGCGATGGGTACGGTCTCGTATATGTCGCCGGAGCAAGTACGCGCCAAGGACTTGGATGCTCGCACGGATTTGTTCTCCTTCGGAGTCGTCTTATACGAGATGGCGACGGGGATATTGCCTTTTCGTGGGGAAAGCTCGGGAGTCGTCTTCAAAGCCATTCTGGACGGGGTTCCAACGCCGCCTGTGCGTCTGAATCCCGACGTGCCAGCCGAACTGGAGCGAATCATCAATAAGGCGCTGGAGAAAGACCGCAATCTTCGGTGTCAGAGCGCAGCCGACATGCGAACGGATTTGCAACGGTTGAAGCGCGACACGGAGAGCGGACGGGGCACGGAACCGCTGGAGGCGAGGAATATAAGCCCGTCCTCTGCACCGGACTCAAATGCAACCCGCAGCCTGAGTGTCCGACATCGCGTTCTCGCAACAACCGCGATTCTGTTCTGCATGCTACTGGTGGGGATTGCGATTTATCGCTATGGCCATGGAGCTTGGCCGATAGGCGTCGGTTCAACGGTTCCCATTCAAAAAAACCTTGTGGTGCTCCCATTTACGGCTGTCGGCGGCGCATCCGGCGAGCAAGTGTACTGTGATGGCTTTACGGAAACGGTCACTGCAAAACTCGCACGTGACCCCTCGTTGCAAGTGCCGTCGGCGCTTGAGATAAGGGCAAGAAATATAACGAGTATTGATAAGGCAAGAACTCAATTTGGCGCAAACCTTGTTCTCGTCGCGAGTTGGCAGCGTGTCGAACACTCTGCCCGCATAAACCTCAGCCTCATCGATACGAAAAGCGGGAAACAGCTTCGCACTGATACCATCACCGAGCCCGCAGACGATCTTTTCTCTCTCCAAGATCAGGTCGTGCTAACCGCGTTTCGGATGCTGCAAGTCCAACCTTCGGGCGGTAGCGCCCCACAGCTAACGGATCACGGCACGACCGTTCTCACGGCTTACGATTTCTACGTTCAGGGGATCGGCTACTTGCAGCGCTACGAGCGGCTGGAGAATGTCGAATCCGCCATCATCTTGTTTCAGCGTGCGCTCAAAGAGGATCACAATTATGCGCAGGCGCAAGCTGCACTTGCCCAAGCCTACTGGTACAAACACAGCGAAACCAAGGACCCTCAGTGGGCGCAACAGGCTAAGGTTGCCGTCAAGGCAGCTGAGAATCTTGATAGCCGATTGCCGGAAGTACAGTTGGCAATCGGGAACCTCAATCGCAGAACTGGCGCGTTTCCAGCCGCGATAACCGCTTTCAACCGCTTGCTTCAAATAGACCCAGAGAATCCTGATGCCAACATCGGACTCGGAGAGACTTACGATTCGCTCGGGCGCACGGCCGAAGCTGAGCAGGCATTTCGCCACGCTATCGAAATTCGACCCGCGTGTTGGAGTTGCTACAACAAGCTGGGAGTTTTCCTGAACAAGCATTCACGTTACGGCGAAGCGGCGGAAGCGTGGCGGAAGGTCATCGATCTTGCTCCTGACAACGTATGGGGCTACATGAACGTTGGCGTCACGTATTTCAACACGGGTAAGTTTGAGATGGCGGAACAATACTTCCGACGAGGCCTGCGAGTCGCACCCGACGATCCAGACCTCTACTCCAACATTGGAACCGTTAGCTTCTTTCTAGGTCATTTTGAGGAAGACGTACAGTACACGCAAAAAGCGATTGCACTGCGGCCCCAGAAGTACGATTATTGGGGCAATTTGGCCGATGCCTATCGGATGATTCCCGGCGACTCGGAGAAGGCGAACATGACCTATAAGCAAGCAATCTCTCTCGCCGACGAACAACTGAAGGTCAACCCAAGCGATACTGACTTGCTAAGTTCACTTGCACTCTGGCATTCGCGGATTGGGGACGCCGTGGAAGCCCGGAGATTTCTCGGCGCGGCTTTGCAGGCTAGCCCGAATGATATGGACATTCTGCGCATAGCCTGCCTCGTTCACTTGGAAGCAGGAGAGAAGAACGAATCAATTAACTGGCTTGAGAAGGCCGTTCGCGCAGGCTACCCACGGGAGCAACTCACAGCCAATCCTGAATTGGCGAGCCTGCGTTCTGAACCGGATTTCGCTCGGTTAGTAGGACAAGCAGTTTCGTTCAAGTAGGGCGTATACGAAGTTGGTGGCGTACAACAATCCATCGATCTAAGGAGCAACTCCATGCCTAAAAACTCCGATGTCTCGATTGTAAGCAGGAGAAATTTCCTTGCTGCGGCGGGCAGTGCGGTAGCGGCGAGTTCTTTTGCTCTCGGCAAGGATGGAGGAGCCTTCAAAAATGCTACTCCAGCGCCCCCCGTCAACTATCTTGTAACTATCGACGTCACAGGTGGCTCCATCTCGTACAGTGCAGTAATCAAGGACACGGTTCCCCCCACCCCCGTTTCTCTTAGTAACAATAGAGATTTATCTGTAGAGTCGAAAGATACCGTCGAATGGCAAACCAAGACTAACAAGACCGCCAACAACCCTGTTCCCGTACATCGTTTGACGATCCTGTTTCTTCCGAATGAAACTCCGTTCATCGATGGAAGCGGCAATCCCATATACGTATTTGAAGGGTCACAAGACGATGAGGCCAAGCACAAAATTATGGGAACAATAGGTCCAAACTCTTCGTCGCAGTGCGAGGACTATGAATGTTACGTGGCAGTTATTGATGACGCGAAGGGTGGCAAAACCTATACTGACGATCCAAAAATCATTGTAGGCAACGCGATCATGGATACGACGAAAGGGAGGCTGATTAACGAAGCGCAAAGCGATCTAGAAGAAGCGGCACGATTGAACGCCGCCTTGAGGAAAAGAATAGAATCCGTTGAAAGAAAATTGAATAACCTTAAGAAATCGAGGTAATCGTTGTTCGCAGGGATTTTTGGAAGCACTCTGCCCCGACATCCCCATCCTGGTCTCTTGTGGCACTGAGGACTATCGGCTCGCGATGAATCGCAATCTGCGAGAGTGGCTCAAGGCCAAGGGAGTGAAGGTAGCCGAGATCGAAACGCCGGGGAATCACACTATGTTGGTGGGGCGGCGGAATCTGGTGGAGTTTGCGCCCCTGCTATTCCGATAAACGTGGTGGGTTTGAACAGCGCAGCGCGGGACTGTCAGACTCCTGTTCTTGAGGATAATTGGACTCACCCATGCCAAAGAGCACAATTAGCTTCGACGCTGTACGGAAGATCGGCTTAGCGTTGCCCGGCGTGGAGGAGAGCACAGCATACGGCGCACCCTCGCTCAAGGTTCGTGGAAAACTGCCGGCGTGCGTGCCCACCTGTCCGGGGTCAATCGAAAGCAAATCCAGTCTGCTCGCCACATCCACTGCGTTGGGGTCGAACATCAAGTGGTAGGTCATCCCAGCGACAAGATAGACGCCAAAGCCGAGGAAAAGAAGCAGCAGTACGTAGGGGAACAGTCCTTCAGTCTCGAACAGGCACTCCAGCAGCACCTCTCCGAGCTTGTTGCCGAATCGCCGTCCTCGATCCGGTTCGTCCGAATCCATAACGCCGCTCATCGATTAGTAATACGTCGCTGATGGCTCAAAGTTCCCGTCACTCGCGTTTCTACGCGGCGAACCGTTCCACCGCTAACTCATTCCAAGCCACTCCTGTTCCGACAACCCCTTCCACGATGGCCATTCCCTTCTCGATCCGAAGCGGTTCGGCGAGCACCGGATTCCACCAGTCTGCGTACTCAAGGAAATGCGCAGTAGGTGTTGCGCACATCAGTTGTGCGCTGATTTCAGGCCAGAGATGACTTGAAAGCGGAACGCAGTGCGCTTCCCCCAAAGCCGCGGCCCGTATCCATCCTGTCACGCCGCCGATCTTCATTACATCCGGCATCATGTAGTCTGAAGCGCGGACTTCGACCGCTTGCCGCATATCATGCGCCCCCCACCAGTTCTCACCACACTGGATCGGGGTCTTAATTTCACGCGCCACGAGTGCATGCCCTTGGTAGTCGTTCGCCAAGACCGGCTCTTCCACCCAAGTGAGTCCTTCTTCATCAAGGACTCGGAGTCGCCGTATAGCTTCCGGTGGCGTGAGCGACTGGTTGTAGTCCACCATAATCGCCATCTCATGGCCGACAGCCTTGCGCATCGCCTGCACCACTTCAAGGTCTTCCTCGACCGTGGGATAACCGATTTTTGCTTTCACTCCTTTGAAGCCGAATTTTGCGAACTCTTCGGCAACCATCGCCGAACCTTTCACACCGTCGTACCCTACGGCTCCGTACGCGGGGATCGGCTTTTCAGTAGTGCCAAGCAATCGCACGAGCGAGGTGTGCTGGCTTCGCGCTAAAGCATCCCACAACGCCATATCGATGGCAGAAACCGCCATGGCAACGAGTCCTTGCAGACCGAGGAGCCGAAAGCGTTTCGCAAACTTGTCCGCGATCTCAATGGGCGCGAGAGGCTCGCCCTCCACGAATGATTCCAGATTCTTGATGAGATCAGCGGTTGGCTTCAGGGCAGCGACGGCATACGTGAATATCATGCTGTGCCCGGTTGTGCCGTCGTCCGCGACGATATCGGTCAAAATCAGCGGAGATTCGCAGATTGTTCCACTCGCCGTCTTATGCGGTTGCGTCATTGGCACGCGGACAGCCCGAACATGAAGCTCGCGAATTTTCGGATATCCCATAGAGCAGAAGGATTATACGCGCCCCACACCAGAAGCAAGGAATTCGACCTGCGTGGAGACATTTTCTGGGGGTTGCACAATTGGCAAGTAACGGGCAATCCGAAAGTCAGCAAACTCGTTCCTTTGCACTTTAGGCATCCGAAAACGGAATCTCCGATAATTGGGTGGCGCTCCGGTTCGGTGGTGAACTGAAGTGTGCAGAGCCGACTAAGAAATCCGAGCGCAGAAGTATGAGTCGCCGGAATGATCGAAGAAAAACGGACATTGAAGTGACGGACGGGAAAAACGTCTATGCCGTCCGTCTGGTCAACGGCGTTGCTCAAATCCTGATTCGGACCGACAAAAACGACGACTACGAACGCAACCGCGAGTATGATGCGTGACAGGTGTCACGGTTGGGCGATAGTCGACTGCTGCGCTGCGGCATCAGGACTGAGACCAGACCGCCTGCTCTAGGCGGGACCACAATGTTTCCGTCAAGGCAACTTTGTTTTGTGGTGAGCCGAACGGTATCACTTTCCCTTGTTGCTTAGGCGCGATCCACTTGGTTGCCTTTTTCCTGAAGCTGCTGGGTACGTAGAACTCAATGATTTTCGCCATAAGTCCCCCTTTGTGTGAGCCAGCAATGGGAAGGACTTCCAAACCGTTGCCATCCATTTCTCTAGCCCCTCACTTCCTATAGTGCGAATTGGGTTCGAAAAGTCTCATCGAAATGAATTTCTTCAGACCAATTCAGACGACTTCAGATTGGCTCCATGGACGATTGCGGAGATCAGGAGCATGATCACAGTCACTTGCAGGATTTGCTCACCTGCTCCTGACCGAGGTCGGGTGAGCCCAGTGAGCGGGGATTCGGAAATCGGGGAAGGTTTCCGAACCCCCCAAAATACCAAGAAGGGGTTTGGGCACGTCACCTTACTGCAATTCAGATACACGCCATTCACCTAACTTCGCAACTCTCCCTCAGGCATACCCAACACCCAAACCCTCTTCCCGCCAGCCCAATGGCATTCCGGAATCTCATAGTTCATAACCGAGCAGAGATCGCACATCGCGTTCCCGCTGCATCATATCGCGCACTCGAGAATGCTAACCCGCGTGCTGTCGCTTTTCGTCAGCCGCAGGTTGGGGGACTGGACAGTCACTCTGATGGGTGATGAAAATCATGGGTTTCGTGCGGATTGGTGCGCCCGCGTCCAGTCGCCTTTCGCATCCCACCACAATCAGGCGAGCGCGAGTGATAGTCCTGCTGGCGGCTCGGTTGCGGTGAGCGATTGGCGAAAATCGTCGAGGGTCATGTGGGATCTCTATCGCAGCGTTCCAAGTCACGCTGCACAGGTGCGAGATGTTCCTGCATCTATTAGCCCGGTCGAACGTCTTAGTTGACACCCCTCCCTCGGGCGGGGGATGATCATCCCGCCCAAGTTTCCCTGACTCGTTCCATCTGGTCTCCTCCCCTCCGGACAAAATGTGTTGGCGCGATAACGGTTGCTCTTGAAGCGGGCCTCGCCCGAGAGTCTCCTTAGGTCTCCCCCTAAAATTAAACGATTAGTTTTTAGTCGTTTTGGATAATCTGTTGTTTCTAGGTTCAAATCCTAGCGGGCCCACCACAGCCTTTGACCGTCCGAAGCCGTCGGTAATAGCGATGGCGGCCGCTGCTACCAGTGCGCCTCCGATCATGTCGACGATGTAGTGCCACTCCAGAAAAAGAATAGAGACGATCAAGAGGCTGTTATAGGCACACAACGCAATCACCATTCGCTTCCAGCGGTGCAAGAACCACAGCACGATGAGGGGCAGGGCGATATGCATGGAAGGAAAGCCGATGAAGTAGTCAGCCGAGATGAAATGCAGAGGAACATGATGCCACCGTGCTTGCGCACGCGCTACCAGGATTTGCTGAATGAGGTCGGCCTGTAGCACTCTCGCATGTCGCGAGAAATCCGTCGGCCGCAAGTAATAGGGACCTTGGCTTGGCCAGAAGTAAAACAGAGCTAGGGTCAGGTAATACGCCGTGAGAATGGTACCGATGTACTGCAAGCTACGATTCTTGCCATCGTAAAGAGCGATCAGGATCATGGCCGCTCCGATTTGAGGGAACAGGCCGAAGTAGGTGACTTCCAGGAAGCGAAAAAAAGAAGGCGGGAAGGTTTGGACTGCCCAATGCGATAGATCGGCAACGGACGATCCGCGGAGAATCCACTTGTCTATGGCATCGAATGCGGGGTCATAGGCGAAGCTGAAATGCACCGAGGCAACGATGTCGTTGTAAGCAAAAACCAGCAGAACACCGGTGAAGAGATAGATCGCCGGCAGCGTCACGGCGCCGAGGGCATGAAGCGGTTCGCGGATTTTCCGCTCAAGGAATTCGATTATGGCGACGGTGTCGACGAACAGAACCAGCGCAATTGTCCAGATGAAAAGCCATCCGAGAACAGCCAAGTAAACCAATAGCAGAATGATGCGCAGCGGTTCGCGCCGATAGCGCTCGACCAGAGGACCTAGAATCGGCTGGCGAAGACCGATCAGGCACAACAGTACTGCGGCGAAGACGGACTGTACCGACCTGACGAGCCAATACTCAATGCCCAACGCGCTCCAATCGAACCGAAGCGGAAGATGCAGCCGTCGCAAGAGGGGGACGCAGGCGACGCTCAGGAGCAAGCCGATCCAGTAGTGCCAGTACCGCGGCTTTATCAAGTCCAAGTTTCAACCCCGAAGACGGCGCCGTTCATCTCTCGTTCTTTAGGCTACAGGCAAAGTAAAGTAAAACACCGAACCGTGCCCCAACTGACTGGTGACGCCGAGCCGCCCGCCATGCGCCTCGATGATCGCTTTGCAGATCGCCAGCCCCATACCGGTCCCGTGGACTTGCACGCGCTGATTGCGCCCTCGATAGAATTTTTCAAAAACGAGGGACTGTTCAAAATCGTCAATGCCGGGGCCGCGATCGGCGACGCTGGTGGTTATGGTCTGCTCCTTGGCCTCGGCAGTAATGCGAATCGGAGCGCCGCTCGGCGAGTATTTAGCAGCGTTTTCGATCAGGTGCACCATGACTTCCTTAATGTGATCTGGATCCATGCGCGCGTCAGGGATACCGGGCGAAATTCTCACGTCGACGGGATGCTGGACGAGTAGCTGCTTTGACTCGTCGAGGGCCTCCGCGACCGGAGTAGCAACGGGCGCAGAGACAAAGCGAAATTCAACTTTATTGGCATCCAGCTGCGCCATCTCGGCGGCTTCTCCGATCAAACGATTCAGCCGGTCGCTCTCTTCGTTGATGATCGTCAGCAGCTCATGTTTCTCCTCCGGCGAATGATTCGGGCTGCCGAGAAGCGAGGTCACCGACGCTTTGATGGCGGTGAGCGGAGATCGAAACTCGTGCGTCACCGAATCGAGCAGCACGGAGCGCAATTGCTCACTTTCGCGGGCGGCCTCGGCGCGGCTGAGTTTCTCCACCGCGCTCGCGCGCTCGATGGCAGTTGCGACGAGGCTGCTGATCGCTTCCAGCGTTTGTCGCGATACCGCTCCGCCAGCCGTACCCATGCTGCCGACAACGCGCATGCCGAGGCGTAGGGGCATAAAGGCCACTTGGCGATCTGCATCGACTCGCGGCTCGCCGCGCGCGCAGACAGTCTGGAGAACGGCCGATTCCAATCCGTCGATGGTGGGGCCGGAGCGATAGATATCGCTGCGACTGGTGAGCAAAATTGCCGCCGAGCGTATGTTGAATGACTCGACAATATAGCCGGGAATTATGTTCAACAGTTCGGCGGGGTTGTCGCTCGACAGAAGCAACTGGCTGAAGGCGTAGAGACGTTCCAATTCCTGGCGGCGTTCGATCGCGGATTGCGTACCGCGCCGTGCTCGGGCCGACAATTCACTGACGGCCACGGCGGTAGCTAAAAAAGCGAAGAGCGCGATCCAGTTCTGCGGGTCCGCGATCGTGAACGTACCGATGGGGGGCAGAAAGAAATAGTTGAAGGCAAAGGTCGCGATCACCGACATAAAAACGGCTTGCCGCAAACCCCAATAAGTCGAAATCGCGAGGATGCCCAGCAAAAACAGAAGCGCGATCGTGGTCGGATTAAGGTGAAGCCACCGGTATCCAGCATCGGTGACCAAGGCTACCGACAGGGCGCCGGTCAGGTATCCGATTGCCGATCTCGCGTCGAGCTTCACGAGGCGATTGTATGACAAAGCGAGGTCAGAGGTGAGAGGTCGGTAGCAGAAGTGAAATCTCAGGATTGCCATCGCTATTTTCGTTAGGTTTTACCTCCGCGTTCTGACCTCTCACCTTTGACCTTTCCTGGATATCTTAATTGTCCCCGACATCGACAAACTTACATGTCTCGACGACAATAATCGCGATGACCAAGACTCCCGACCAGTGGCTGGAGGAATGTTCGCCGAGCAAAAAAGGTGGCCGGTTCAAGCTCTTTCTCGGGTACGCCCCAGGTGTCGGCAAGACCCATACGATGCTTACCGAGGCAATCCGGCGGCATAATCGCGGTGAAGACGTGGTGATCGGAGTCGTCGAAACGCACGGACGAAAAGGCGTCCTCGAACTCGTCTCGAGCCTGGAAACCGTTCCCCGCAAGCAGATCGAGTACAAAGGCACGCTTTTCGAAGAGATGGATGTAGACGCTATCCTCGCGCGCAAACCTTGCGTCGCGCTGGTCGACGAACTGGCGCACACGAATATTGAAGGCAGCAAGCATCGCAAGCGCTATGAAGATGTGCTCGAGTTGCTCGATGCCGGCATCGATGTTCTTTCCACCATGAACATCCAACATCTGGAGAGCGTGACCCCGACCGTGCAGGGAGTTACCGGAATTCAGGTAAGGGAGACTGTTCCCGATTGGGTGCTGCAGAGAGTCGACGAAGTGGTGATGATCGACCTGACTCCTGAAGCCCTGCAAAATCGCATGCGCCGCGGCGATGTCTATCCCCAGGAGCGCGTGGGACGAGCGCTGGAAAATTTCTTCCGCGAGACGAACTTGATCGCTCTCCGCGAACTGGCATTGCGCCAGGTAGCGCAACAGGTGGATCTAAGCCTGGAACAGCATCGCGGCGAGGAGGAAAAAACCCGCGCGCCAGTTGCCATTCGCGAACGCATTGCGGTCTGTATCAGTTCCAACCCCGCGGCGCAGTATCTCGTAGCACGCGGCGCGCGCATGGCGCACGCTCTGAATGCCGAACTCTATGTGGTCTATACCGACCTGGGGCAAGATACCAGCGACGCCAACCAGCGGACATTGGCTGCCAATGTTCGCTTCGCGGAAAATGTCGGGGCGACGATCGTGCGTCTCAAGGGAAAGAGCGTGGCCCATGCAGTGGCGGAATTCGTCAATGAAAAACACATCACCCAGGTTGTTTTCGGACGTTCCGCGACGCGCGGCTGGAAACGATATTTTTATCTTTCGGCAATCCACCAGTTTCTGCGCGATGCCCCCGCAGTGGATGTTCACATCGTGACGCAGGAACCCAGCTAGATAAGCATGTTGGACCATAAACACATTCTCGTGGTAGATGACGAATCGCAGATCACGCGCGTGCTGCGCACCTCGCTTTCCAGCCAGGGATATGACATTCGCGTGGCCAATGACGGCGAGACCGCGCTCGAGATCATGAAGGATTGGGCGCCCGACCTGGTCATCACCGACCTCTCCATGCCCAACATGGACGGACTGGAGCTGTGCCGGCGTTTGCGGACGAAGACGCAGATTCCGATTATCGTGCTCTCCGTACGAGGTGAAGAACGCACCAAAGTCAAAGCCCTCGATGCGGGCGCCGATGACTACGTCACCAAGCCTTTCGGTATGGAAGAACTTCTCGCACGCGTCCGTGCCAACCTTCGCCGCACGCGCAAGGAAGAGTCGGAGTTGGCTCCGATAGAAGCGGGTGACTTTAAAATCGACCCTGGCGCACGCAGCGTTTTTGTGAAAGGTCGCGCCGTCCATCTAACTCCGAAAGAATTTGATTTGCTCGTCTACCTTGCCCGCCACGCTGGCAAAGTGGTGACACATCGCGCGCTACTGGGCGCGGTCTGGGGCGGTGAAAACACGGAACAGGTCGAATACCTGCGCGTGTTCGTCGCGCAGTTGCGCAAGAAACTTGAACCGTCGCCCAATTCTCCGCGCTACATCGTGACCGATCCCTGGGTAGGTTATCGTTTCGAACCCGAGCCTTCTTAGCGAGGCGAATAGATCACCGGCAACACGCTCGGAGCCACCGAAATCTCGGCGGGCGTCTTGCACACGAACTCCCCATCCGCGTAAATCTCCTGCGGACTGTCCGTCTCTAACCCCACTCGCTCGGCTCGCGAGTATTCCACTTCCGGCAATAGCAGATGGCGGCCAAAATACACCGTCGGAAACATGCAAAACAGCTTGAACGGATTGAGCGTGTTGATGCGGCAGATGTCGAGCTTGCCATCGGTGAAATCCGCGTCCGGCGCAATGCGCATGCCGTTGCCGTAAAACTGTGTGTTGGCGAAGGCGGCGAGAAGGGTGGGAGTTTCAGACTCAACATGGTCGACGCCGTTGAACCGCGTCAGCCGCAAGGAGAAAGCCGAAAGTTTGCTCAGCAGCGGTAAAAGCGCGAGAGCATAACCGCCGTGTCCCCGCAGCCAACGCGGCATCTGATTGGCACGTCGAGCCGCCGCTGAATCCAAACCGACCCCAGCCACGCAGCAGAAATAGTGTCTGGGCTCGGGCTCCGCCGCCGAAACGATGACGCCAAGGTCAACGGCTCGCGCCTGAATTTCACCCGCTTCGAAAGCGCGCCACACGCGCCGCGAATCTTGCACTGATCGCAGCTTCAGCGCCCGGGCAAAATCATTTCCGCTGCCGACAGGCACGATAAGCACGGGAAGGTGCAGCCGCACCAGCGCGGGCAGATGACGGTGAATCGTGCCATCCCCGCCAAAAATCAAAACGGCGTCGGCGTCGCTCGATGAGGTAGGCAGTCCTTGCCGCCACTCGGTCGGCGAGTTGGCCTTAAATCGCTCCCAGTCCCGTGGCGAGGTTCCCAACCCGAAGATGACAGCGGCGCGCATGGGTTGAGGATTAAAGCACCCGCGCCGCCGCAAATCGGCTGGTCACGGTCGGAACTATTTCAGGCACCTGTCCATGAAATCCACGAGATCTTTTTTCATCTTGTCGTGTTCCGCTCGGTCGACATACACCATGTGCCCCGCGCCGTAGGTAGCGTAGGAAATATTCTGGCGATATTTTCCGTCGAGATCGAGATGATCCATCGTCCAATTGGCCGCAGCGAAAGGAGTGGCGAGGTCGTAGTAGCCCTCCATCACGAGAATCTTCATATATGGATTCTTGATCATCGCCGAACGCAAACCGCCCGCGGTGCTCGGAAAGCCTTGTTCCGCGTTGCCCCAATCCCAGGTGCGGAAGCCCGGCTGGTCGTAGGCGAAAACTCTGTAAGGCGCGTCAGACTTGTAGTTCAATTCGGTTCGAAGGTAGTTATTAAATGCCGATGTGTAAGGCGGCAAGATGGCGGCGCTGGTCGGATCGTAGAAGCCGCGGTCTTCGTCGGGATTGGGGCTGGTAAACCGGCCATCAAGACGGCCCGCGATCAGCTTCTGATCCAGTAAGAGTTCGCGATCGAAGGTGGGAACATCGATGCGCAGATCGTGCGCCTCGATAACTTCCGGACGAAGCCCGGTGTAGCGTGATAATTGTCCGACAATCTTGCGATGCTCATCCGGCGTCATGGTGTCGCCTTTGCCGAGCGCTAGGGCGTAGTCAGTGGCCGCCCAGCGCACCACTTCTTCGCGCGTCTTCGCCGCATCCTGTGTAAGATCCGCGGCAAGCTTGTGATGGTAGCCAGCGATCATATTGAAGGTCGGCAGCAGCAGAATGTAGGGCAGGTCGTTAGATTTGTTCCATTCGAGCGTCTGGAAATCCACCGCCATCGAAAGAAGGGTTACGCCGTTGAAGGCGATGCCGTGATCGGCGAGATATCCGGCGAGGCCGGCCGCGCGCGTCGTGCCGTAACTTTCTCCCAACAGGAAAAGCGGCGAGGTCCAGCGATCATAGCGGGAGAGGTAGAGGCGTATGAATTCTCCGAAGGCTTGCACGTCGCCCTTCAGGCCCAGAAATTTCTTGGTAAGTTCAGCGGTGGCAGCCCGCGAATAGCCGGTGGCCATCGCATCCACCATGACGATGTCGCTGCGATCGAGCAGCGTGTCGGGATTGTCTTCCAGCCGATAAGGCGCGGCTGGCATGAAGCCATTTTGCTGAAGCACCACACGCTTCGGTCCGACAGCCCCCATGTGCAGCCATACCGATGCGGACCCGGGCCCCCCATTAAAGGCGAACGTCAGCGGTCGTCTGCCCGCCTCTTGCCCGTCGAGCGTGTAGGCGACAAAAAACATTTCGGCTTCGATCTTGCCGTCTTCGCGCTTGATGGGGAGCCTTCCGGTTGTCGCGGTGTAGCTGAACGTCTTGCCATTTACCGTGGCCTGGTGATGCGTGATGACTGGCGGAACTTCCGCCACATCGTAATGCTCTTCTTTGTCGGTTGCCTCGTTGCTCTCGGGCTTCGCAGACTCCGGCCTGCCGCTTTCCGCAGGCTTCTCGGGAGTCGCTGCAGGCGCAGGCGTCGCTTGCTTTTTCGGCGACTTCGCCGCGGCCTGCTTTGTGTTCTCGGATGTTGTCGCTTGGGATTGCTCCTGCTGCGCTACTGCAAACGGAATGGTCAACACGACAAAAAAAAGAACTGCCAAAATTCTCATGCTTATCTCCCGGAAGAAAGAATTGGACCCCGCATTATAGCGCCTTCGCTCGTCGCTGCGGAAAAGTCAGGTGCAACTCGAGACGTGCTAGAATTTGTTTCGTCCGAAACGAATTTCCCGTCTCGGTGGCGCTTCAGATCTCTCCACACGGACAAATGACGGATTCAAAAGTGGCTCAACCCCCCAACGCGCATGGCGCTTCCATCACCTACGCCGATGCCGGTGTCAGCATCGATCGGGGCAACCGCACCAAGCAGCGAATCAAGTATCTGGCTCACAAAACTTTTACCAAGGGGGTGTTGAGCGAGATCGGCGGATTCGGCGGCTTGTTTTCGGTCGATAAAAAGTATTTGGATCCGGTGCTGGTTGCAAGCGTTGACGGCGTGGGCACGAAATTAAAAGTCGTGTTCGAAATGAATGTGCACCATACGATTGGCGCCGATCTGGTGAATCACTGTGTCAATGACATCGCGGTGCAGGGAGCGGCTCCGTTGTTTTTTATGGACTATCTGGCCACCGGCAAGTTGGACCCGGAAGTCGCGGAAAAAATCGTAGGTGGCCTCGCCGAAGCCTGCAAACACAATGGGTGCGCTTTGATTGGCGGCGAAACCGCCGAGATGCCGGGCTTTTATGCCGAGGGCGAGTACGATCTTGCCGGATTCATCGTGGGAGTGGTCGAGCGCGAGCGCATCATCAGCGGCAAAGATGTGCAGGTAGGAGACTGCGTTTTGGGCTTGCCTTCGAACGGCCTGCACACCAACGGATATTCTCTAGCTCGCAAGTTGCTCTTCGAAATCGCGGGCTATTCTCCGGAGACCTTCGTCAGCGAGATCAAGAATAAAGTCGGCAACGAACTCATGCGCACGCATCGCAGCTACTGGTCGATTATCAGGAAGATGATTGCCGGCGAGTGCGTCGCGGCGCTGGCGCATATTACCGGCGGCGGCATCACCGAGAACTTGCCGCGGGTATTGCCCAAGGGAACCTCGGCCGTCATCGAGCTTGGCACTTGGCCGGTTCTGCCCATCTTCGAACATCTACAAAAACTCGGCAACGTCACCGAAGAAGAAATGCTCCGCACTTTTAATATGGGCCTCGGCATGTTGATCGTGGTTCCGGCCAAGAAATTCAAGAAAGCGCAGACGCTGCTCGAGCGCGCCGGAGAAAAATTCTACAGCGTCGGGCGCATCGTCAAGGGTGATCGCAAGGTGATGTTCAGCTAGGATTCCTTTCTCCCGATTCTTTCTGATTTTCTCCGTGCCTTCGTGGTGAATAATGTTGTCCTATGAAGAACCTCGGCATTCTGCTCTCCGGGCGCGGCTCGAATTTCGTAGCCATCGCCGACAGTATCGCAGCCGGTCGGTTGCCTGATGCCCGCATCGTGATCGTGATTTCAAACCGTGACCATGCCCCCGGGCTTGAAACCGCCCGCCAGCGCGGCCTCAAAGCCTTGGTCATCGTATCGAAAGGCAAGCCGCGCGAAGAGCATGATCGCGAAGTTGTGGCCGCGCTTCGGCAAAACCAGGTCGACCTTATCTGCCTGGCCGGGTACATGCGCCTGCTCTCACCCTGGTTCGTACAACAGTTCCCCGCGAAGATTCTGAACATCCATCCCTCGCTGCTCCCAGCCTTCCCCGGTCTCGAAGCGCAGCAACAGGCTTTCGCGTATGGCGCGAGGGTTTCTGGGTGCACCGTGCACTTTGTCGATGAGGAACTCGATCACGGCGCCATTGTTGTGCAGAAACCGGTGCCGGTGCTCGACGGCGACGACGAACACACGCTCGCCGAGCGGATTCTTGAGCAGGAACACATCGCCTACACCGAGGCGATCAGGATTGTGTTGGAGGGGAAATTCAAGATCGAAGGCAGGCGGATGGTAAGAGGTTAGAGGTGAGATTGCGGAAGTAAGAATCCCATATTCGCCGAGCGGCAGGTTTTCACGTGTGCAAGCTGACCTCTCACCTCCGCCGTCGTCTTTTCTTTTCTACATAATAAGTTCGTTCGTTCGCTGTGTGATCGGGTGCTGCATCACTTCCAGTTCGTTCTTCACGAGGTTGAGTCCATAGACGCACTGCTCAAACTTTTGCGAAAGTTGCGCGAACAGGGGCGCGACCTTGGCATATTCGAAGTATTCGAACTTCGAGACGACGTAATAGCTTTCTTTCCCAGCTTTCACCCAATCAACAAAGCTCTCGACGCGCTGCCGGCGCAAGCGATAGTGATTGATGCTTTCCGGAAACATTCCAGCGTAGAAAAGTGTGTAGTCTCCGATATGTTTGCGAACCTGACGCTCGCGATCGAACGAGGGCGCTGGACCGTAAATCGGGTCTGACTCGATCAGCATCTCGCCCACATCATTGAGCGGCTGCCCAGAGACATTGCGGATCTTCGATAGCTGCTCCGCATCGCAAAACTCCGACAAAAGATGTGCGACATAATTCACGATCTGCGGATCGCGAATCCCGATCTCTTGAGCGTAATGACGGCCCACCAGTTCAACGAATAGCTGTTCTAGGGGATGCTTCTCCGGAATCTCCATGGATCGCTCCTCTTAACGCACATGCTCTTTGTTACTATCGGAACAAAGGCCCATGCCGATTAGATACCTCGAATCTCGATCTGATGCAAGTGACCATTGAGCCACTTACGATAGTTAGAAGCCCGCGCTGGCCGCGGCGTTGCAGGGCATTTATTGGCAGCCAATCACGGCGATTGCTAATTTGGCGTGTGGCATCGAAAAACGTGATTAGACGAATCTAATTACATGATTTAGCGTGGCTAACTACATCATTTACTCGACCTATCTATACGATGGTGCACCAAAGGGAGGCGAAGTGGAGAGAGTCAACATTGCAAGTGGAACACCGTGGGAGCCAATCGTAGGTTACTCTCGTGCGGTTCGCGTAGGCGGCCATATTCACGTTGCGGGCACGACCGCGACCGACGCGGACGGGAAAATCATCGCCGGCGATGCTTACGCGCAAGCCATTCAGATTCTCAAGAACATTGAACGCGCACTGGAACGAGCCGGTGCCTCGTTAAAAGATGTGGTGCGCACGCGCGTGTTTCTGATCAATATTTCGGATTGGGAAAAAGTCGGGACGGCGCATGGAGAATTCTTTCGCAACATTCGCCCCGCGAGCACCATGATGGCGATTACGGCCTTGGTCTCTCCGGAGATGTTGCTGGAAATTGAGGCCGAAGCAATCGTGCCCGACGAAAGGTAGATTCGCGCAAGAAAAAAGAAGGGCAGAAACCGGATTTTCCGATTTCCACCCTCACTCCACTGTGGCCATGACGAAACTACCGACGCCGTTTTTTGCCGGCAGATTTCTTCTTGGCAGCTTTCTTGGCGGGCTTCTTCCTTGCCGCCTTTTTCTTCGCAGCCGGCTTCTTCTTCGCGGCTTTCTTCGCCGGTTTCTTGGCCGCCTTTTTCTTAGCGGGCGCCTTCTTTGCCGGAGCCTTTTTTGCCGGCGCCTTCTTCTTCGGGGGACCGCCTTGTCCCCCGCCGCCTGACGGAGCCGCGGGCGCAGGTGCCGCCCCGGGTTCCCGTGCGGGAACACCAATCTCATCGTCGTCTTCTTCGACGACAACCGGTTCTTCTTCCTCTTCTTCCTCTTCCTCTAGATCCTCTTCCAGCGATTCGCCGTAGGCGCCGCTGTCGCTATATTCATCCGTCTCATCGTCCCGACCGTACAGAGTCGGATCATCGAAGCGCATATCTCCTCCTAAGGTATTTGTGGTCACCCGCACGCATTCTCGCACGGGGCCTGCGAATTAGGACAACCGGCTGCGAAAGCGCAGTGCTGTGCGTAATGGCGCGCGATTATAGCACGGCAGTTTCATCGGGCAGTATCGTGCATTCTCCTCCGATTTGCGAGGAAATTGTGAAAAGAAAAAACTGAGGAAGCGTCAGGCGAATCAAAGGCGAATTGAAATCATGCGCCTGTTCTATTCGTAGGCCAGAGCGTCGATGGGATCTTTTTGCGCGGCTTTGAACGCCGGATACAGCGCCCCGCCCATGGCGCCCACGATGGCAATCAGGGTGGCGCGCACCATCCAGCCACCGTCCACCACCACCTGCAACAGCGGAAATTTGTGGGCGAGTGCCGCCCGGGCCGCCAGGCTGACCACGATACCGAGCACGATGCCAGCGATGGCCAGCAGCGCCGTCTCCCGTAATACCACATTCACGATATACGGCTTCGATGCCCCCATCGCCTTGAGAATGCCGATTTCGCGGGTGCGCTCCATTACCGCTGTGTACATCGCCTGAAAGATCACGATGAATCCAATGACGACCGAAATACCAACCACGACATCGATGAAAGTAGACAGTCCCGGATAATTGCTCGTGGTCATCATGGCCAGGTAGGAGGCCATCGAGGTCGCGACGTAGTGCTCCATGCCGGGCACATGCTTGATCTCGTCAACCACAAGGTCGGCATTCGCAGGATCGTCGAGCTTGAGATAAAAGATGGAAGCCTTGTCCTTGGCACCGACCAGGTCTTGTAAGGTGGCCAGTGGTATGAACTTGCGGGCGCCCTTGCCTCGTTCCACGATCCCCGAGATGCGAAACTTATTGTTCAGAATCTCAATCGTGTCCCCCACCTTGGCGTGATTTGATTGGGCAAAAAGATCGTCGACCAACACGTCATAGGGCCCTTGAAATGGACCGCCCGAGAGATAGCGGAAGCCCGCCGACATGCTTTCATAGCTCGGCAAATCGATCCCGGCAATAATCTCGAGCGTACCCGTTGAAGCAACCTGTGTGATGACTGGCGCTACGCTTTTCACGTGCGGCAACTTCGCCAGGATCTCTCCCACCTTGACTGGCATGGGCGCGCCCGAAAATGCGCCGATGAACGAAGAACCCGGCGGGCGCACCAGCACGTCTGCCCCGATGCCGGCAGTTCGCGTGCGGCTGTCCTGCAGCATGCCGAGCGAGAGGCCGACGATCAGGAGGATCAGCGTGACCTCCAGAGCCACGGCCACAATGCTGATCAGCGAGCGCACCGGGCGATGCACCAAATTCCCGACGATCATGCGATTCATCATTTAACTTTTCCGTGAGTTGATCGTTTCCCTATTTGTTGCGGGCTTGGGGCGCACCGCTCGAACCGGAAAAGTTAAATG
>Ga0209624_10000041_pt1 | contig 118489 bp, 99 predicted proteins | sample JacPinW_OM2H0_O1_FD_188565 | JGI IMG/M metagenome (GOLD analysis project Ga0209624, IMG submission 188565) | Forest soil microbial communities from Algoma, Ontario, Canada - Jack Pine, Ontario site 1_JW_OM2H0_O1 (SPAdes) (version 2) | ecosystem: Environmental > Terrestrial > Soil > Boreal... | reverse complement strand
TCATCGACCCCCGTGGCTTGGTCACATCAACCCCCTGAACTCCAAAGGTCAGCTCATAACAGCGCGCTCACGCCGGCAGGCCTCGCCGGCAGGCTGCGCTCGATGTCGCGCGCCGCGGCGCGCAGCGTCGGCAGTACGTTCTTGAGTGCGTGCGTGCGGGCGCCGACGCGCAGCGCCATGCCGGTATTGAGCGCGGCGATCACCCGGCCGCGCGCATCGCGCACCGGCACGGCGAGCGAGCACAGCCCCTCCTGCAGCTCCTGCTCGACGTAGGCATAGCCCTGGGAGCGGGCGCGCTGCACGGCGGCGCGCAATGCGTGGCGCTCGGTGAGGGTAAACGCCGTGCGCGGCTGCGCCTTGAGCGCGCGCAACCAGCGCTCGAGCTCCTCGTCGCCAAGCCCGGCGAGCAGCACGCGGCCCATGGAGGTGCAGAACGCCGGCAGGCGCGCGCCGATGCCGAGCGTGACGGTCATCACCTTGCGCACCGCGACGCGCTGCACGTACACGATGTCATGAGCATCGAGCACCGCCAGCGAGCACGACTCGTCGATGGCGTGCGCCACCTGCTCCATGAAGGGCTGCGCCAGCAGCGCCACGTCGAGTGAGGACAGGTAGCTGAAGCCGAGCTCGAGGATGCGTGGCGTCAGCGAGAACTGCCGCCCCTGCAGGCGGGCGTAGCCGAGGTGCTCGAGCGTCAGCAGCAGCCGTCGTGCCACCGCGCGCGCCAGCCCGGCACGCGCGGCGATCTGCGACAGCGTCATGGCAGCGTGCGCGGCCTCGAAGCAGCGGATCACCGCAAGTCCGCGGTGCAGCGACTGCACGTAGTCGGGGCCGGCAGTGAAGGCGCGGCTCGCCACCGCGCCGTTCGCGGCCGGCACAACCTTCGCGGCTGCAGCGACGTTGGCTGCCGGTGCGGCGTTGGATGCCGGTGCGGCGTTCGCCGCCGGCGCGGCGCTGCTCGCGCCGTTTCTGCCGGCGTTTGACGGGCGGACCACGTGCGTCTAATGTGATTCGCAATGCGAATTGCTGTTCGATAATAGCACAATGCTTGCGCACGCCGCGGCGGGCTCATCCGCGGAAAAGAGCACCGTGCTGCACAGCTGGTGCGTGCAGACGGAGTGGGATGCGCCCACGGTGACCGGCGGGCTGGGAGCGCGGCTGTTCAGCGCCGACGGCCGCGTCATCCTCGACATGAGCAGCCTCGCCGAGTGCAGCAATCTCGGTCACCAACACCCGCACGTGGTGGCAGCGATCCGCGCGCAGGCCGAGCGGCTGTGCTTCGTCACCAGCGCCTGGGGCGCGGCGCCGCGTGCGCAGCTCGCGGCGCTGCTGCTGGAGCGCTCCGGATTCGCCGACGGGCGGGTGTTCTTCACCCTCGGCGGCGCGGATGCCAACGAGCACGCCGTGAAGTTCGCCCGCCAGGCGGCCGGCAAGCTCGACGGCTGGATCATCACCCGCGAGCGCTCTTACCACGGCGCGAGTTATGCGGCGATGGCGCTCTCGGGTGACACGCGCACCCGGCAGATCGATCCGGCGGTGTTCCATGTTCAGCACGCCCCGCCGCCCTACTCCTACCGCTGTCCCTTCGGCAGCGCCGATGCCGCGGCCTGCGGTGCGGCCGCCGCCGCGCACATCGAGGGGCTGATCGGCGCGCGCGGCGCGGCGCAGGTGGCGGCGGTGTTGATGGAGCCGAACGCCGGCACCAACGGCATCGTCGCACCCGACAGCTTCTGGCCGGCGTTGCGCGCGGCGACCCACACGGCGGGCGTGTACCTGATCGCCGACGAGGTGATGAGCGCCTTCGGACGCTGCGGCGAGTGGTTCGCCTGGCAACGCTACGGCGCCGCCGCACGCCCCGACCTCATGACGCTGGCCAAGGGCCTGACCGGTGCGCACCTGCCGCTCGGCGCGGTGCTGCTGTCGGCGCCGGTGGCGCGCGCGCTCGAGCCGCAGATGCTCCTGACCGGGCTCACCTATTGCGGACATCCGCTCGCCTGTGCGGCCGGAGTCGCCGCGCTCGAGAGTTATGCGGCGGAGGACCTGATCGAGCGCTCGCGCCGCCTGGGCGCGACGCTGTTCGCCGAACTCAAGCGCATGCAGACCCGCCACCGCGTGATCGGCGAGGTGCGCGGCGGCCACGGGTTGTTCGCCGTCCTCGAGCTGGTGAGCGATCGCGCCAGCCGCGAGCCGCTCGCTCCCTGGCCGCAGCAGCACGCGGCGTTGCGGGCGCTGCTGGCGCGGGCGCTCGCGCGCGGGGTCTCATTCGCCGCGCGCGGCAACCTGATCCTCATCGCCCCGCCGCTGGTGATCGCGGAGAACGACCTGGCCGATGCGCTTACGCTCCTCGATGAGCTGCTCGGCGAACTCGAGACTGCCCTGGGACTATCAAAATGAGTTTCAAGCTCACCTACGCCACCATGTTCGATCCGCCCGAGGAGCTGCACACGCGCTTCGACGCCGCCATGGCGCGCCTGCAGGGGCGCCTTGGCCGCTATCACCCGCTGCTCGTCGGCGGCGTCGAGCGGCGCACGCGCCACACGCTCACCCGGCACAACCCCGCCGACAGCACCCAGGTGCTCGGGGAGTTCGCCGCCGCGGATGGTGCCGATGCCGAGGCGGCGCTCGCCGCGGCACACGCCGCCTGGCCGGGCTGGCGGCACACCAGCGCCGCGCGGCGCGCGGAGCTGCTGCGCAGCGTCGGCCGACTCATCGAGGAGCGCGTCTACGACATCGCCGCGGCGCTGACGCTGGAGGTCGGCAAGAACCGCATGGAAGCGCTCGGCGAGGCGCAGGAGGCGGCCGACTTCTTTTATACCTACTGCGATGACTTTCAGCGCGCCCAGGGCTTCGAGCACGCCCTGCCGAACGATCCGCTCAGCGGCCACGTGTCGCGCAACCGCAGCGTGCTCAAACCCTACGGCGCGTGGCTGGTCATCACCCCGTTCAATTTTCCGATCGCGCTCGCCGCCGGACCGGTGGCCGCGGCGCTCATCACCGGCAACACGGTGGTGCTCAAGGGTGCGAGCGCGACGCCCTGGGCGGGACGGCTGCTCGCCGACTGCATCCGCGATGCGGGCGTGCCGCGCGGCGTGTTCAACTACCTGAGCGGCCCGAGCGGCGCGATCGGCAGCACGCTCGTCGATCATCCGCTGACCACCGGGGTCACCTTCACCGGCTCTTACGAGGTGGGACGGCAGATCGCGCTGAAGTTGCAGGGTGGGCGCTATCCGCGCCCGTGCATCGCCGAGATGGGCGGTAAGAACGCCTGCATCGTGACCGCCAAGGCCGATCTGGAGCGCGCCGCGGCCGGCATCGTGCGCTCGGCCTTCGGCATGGGCGGGCAGAAGTGCTCGGCGCTGTCGCGCCTCTACGTGCGCGGCGAGGTCGCCAATCAGCTGATCGACAGACTGCTCGAGCAGTGCGCCGCGCTCAAGATCGGCGATCCGGCGCGCCGCGAGAACTGGCTGGGACCGCTCGCCACGAAGTCAGGTTACGACGACTACGCGCGCTACACGACACAGCTGCGCACCACCGGTGCGCGCCTGCTCAGCGGCGGCGCGCAGCTGCAGGACGGTGCCCTGGCCCGCGGCTTCTTCGTGCAGCCGACGCTGGTGGAGGCAGCGCCCGATCACCCACTGTGGCAGCAGGAGATGTTCCTGCCGATCCTCATGATCCACCACGTCGCCAGCAACGAGGAGGCGATGAAGCTCGCCAACGCTTCCGCGCTCGGGCTCACCGCCGGCTTCTACGGCGACGCCGACGAGATCCCGTGGTTCCAGGAGAACATCGAGGCGGGGGTCACGTACGCCAACCGTCCGCAGGGCGCCACCACCGGTGCGTGGCCGGGCTATCAGCCCTTCGGCGGCTGGAAAGGCTCGGGCAGCACCGGCAAGGCGATCGCCTCCTTCTATTACCTGCCCCAGTACCTGCGCGAGCAGTCGCAGACCGTGGTCGAGTGAGCATGCGCGTCGTGCCGCTCGCCGAGGCCGTCGCCAGCTGCGTGCAGGACGGCGCGAGCGTGGCGCTCGAGGGTTTCACGCATCTCATTCCCTTCGCCGCCGCGCACGAGATCATCCGCCAGGGCCGGCGCGACCTGCATCTGATCCGCATGACGCCGGACCTGATCTACGATCAGCTGATCGGCGCCGGCTGCGCCGCGCGCCTCACCTTCTCCTGGGGCGGTAACCCCGGGGTCGGCTCGCTGCATCGCCTGCGCGATGCGGTCGAGAATCAGTGGCCGCGCCCGCTGGCGCTGTCCGAGTTCACGCACGCGCAGATGGCGGTGGCGCTGCAGGCGGGCGCGAGCGGCCTGCCCTGCGGGCTGCTGCGCGCCTACGCCGCGACCGACCTGGAGCGACTTCCCGGGGCGACCACCATCCGCACCGTGCCCTGCCCGTTCACCGGCGTCGCGCTCAGCGCGGTGCCGGCCGTCAATCCCGACGTCACGATCCTGCATGCGCAGCAGCTCGACGCGCGCGGCAACGTGCTGCTGAAGGGCATCGTGGGCGCGGCGAAGGAGGCGGCGCTCGCCGCGCAGCGCGTGCTGGTGACGGTCGAAGAACAGGTTGAGTCCTTCGCAGCCGACCTGAACGCCATCGTGCTGCCGGCGTGGGTGGTGACGGCGGTGAGCATCGTGCCGGGCGGCGCGTACCCCTCGTACGCCCAGGGCTACTACCCGCGCGATAATGCGTTCTACCGCTCGTGGGATGCGATCGCCCGCGAGCGCTCCTCGTTCACCGCCTGGATCGAGCGCCATGTGCTCGGCGTACGCGACCATGCTGCGCTGCTGCGCGAGCTGGGAGTGGCCGCGTGAGCGACTACAGCAGCGACGAGATGATGACCGTGACCGCGGCGCGGCAACTCTCCAACGGCAGCGTGTGTTTCGTGGGCATCGGGCTGCCGAGCGCGGCCTGCAATCTCGCCCGCCTGACGCACGCCCCGGACCTGGTGCTGATCTATGAGTCGGGCACAGTCGGCACGCGGCCGGCGGTGCTGCCTTTGTCGATCGGCGACGGCGAGCTCGCCGCGAGCGCCACCTGCATCGTGCCGCTGCCGGAGATCTTCGCCCACTACCTGCAGCGCGGCCGCATAGACGTCGGCTTCCTCGGCGCTGCGCAGATCGACCGCTTCGGCAATCTCAACACCACCGTCATCGGCGAGTATGCGCACCCCAAGGTGCGCCTGCCGGGCGCCGGCGGCGCGCCGGACATCATGACGCACGCGCGCGAGGTGCTCATCGTGATGCCGCAGTCGCCGCGCAGCTTCGTGGCGCGGCTGGACTTTCGCACCTCCTGCGGCTTTCTCGAGGGTGGCAGCACGCGCCGCAGCAGCGGCTGTCCCGGTGCGGGCCCGCAGGCGGTGATCAGCGACTACGGCATACTGCGCCCCGCTCCGGACAGCTGCGAGCTGCAGCTCACCGCCATCTATCCCGGAGTGAGCGTGGCAGCGGTGCGGGCCGCGACCGGCTGGCCGCTGCAGGTGGCGGACACCCTGGAGCGCGTCCCGCCACCGCAGCCTGCGGAGCTCAACTGCCTGCGCGAGCTCCAGGCGCGCACCCGTGCAGCCCACGCCCACCCCGTTCGCATTCGAGTGTCTTAGACCGATGAGCGCTGCTGGAGAATCCGTCATGCGTCCGAGTCACCTTGTTACCCCGCTGCCGGGTCCCAAAGCCCGGGCGCTGCTCGAGCGCGATCGCGCCGTCATCACGCCTTCCTTCCCGCGCGACTACCCGTTCGTCATGGCCAGGGGGCGCGGCGCGGAAGTCTGGGACGTCGACGGCAACCGCTTCCTCGACTTCATGAGCGGCATCGGCGTGTGCAGCACCGGCCATGCCCACCCCAAGGTGGTGCAGGCGATCAAGGATGCGGCGGATGATTTCCTACATATCTCGGCCGACTACTGGCACGAGCGCATGACGCAGCTCGGCGAGCGCATCAATGCGCTCGACCCGCTGCGCGAGCCGGTGCAGGTGGTCCCCTGCCAGAGCGGCACCGAGTCGGTCGAGGCGGCACTGAAGCTCGCCCGCTACGTCACCGGTCGCCCGCGCTTCATCGGCTTCCTCGGCGGCTTTCACGGCCGCTCGATGGGTTCGCTCGCCTTCACCTCCAGCAAGTACACGCAGCAGTCGGGGTTCTTCCCGACCATGCCGGGGGTGACGCACGTCCCCTACCCCAACGTCTATCGCCCGCTGTTCGCCGGCGCCGACCAGGGCCAGGCGGTCCTCGACTACATCGAGAAGATGCTGTTCCAGAGCAACGTGCCGCCCGCGGAGGTCGCCGCGATCCTGGTCGAGCCGATCCAGGGTGAGGGCGGCTATCTGGTTCCCCCGGACAGTTTCCTGCCCGGTCTGCGGGCGCTGTGTGACCGGCACGGCATCCTCTTGATCTTCGACGAGGTGCAGTCGGGCATCGGCCGCACCGGCCGCATGTTCGCCAGTCAGCATTGGGGGGTCGCCGCGGACATCATGACGCTCGCCAAGGGACTCGCCTCGGGGGTGCCGATGGGGCTGATGGTGGCGCGCCGCACGCTCATGGAGAAATGGAAACGCGGTGCGCACGGCAGCACCTTCGGCGGCAACCCGCTGTGCTGCGCGGCGGCGCTCGCCACGCTCGAGCTCATCGACAAGGAGTACGCCGCCAATGCGGCAGCGGTGGGTGAATACTTCCTCGGCCGGCTGCGCGAGCTGCAGACGCGCTTCCCCTGCATTGGCGAAGTGCGCGGCAAGGGCCTGATGATCGGCATGGAGCTCATCACCGATCCCAGCACGCGCGCGCCGGCGCGCGCGCTGTGCGATGCGGTGCTGACGCGCGCCTTCCACAACGGGCTGCTGCTGCTATCGTGCGGCATGAGCACCGTGCGGTTCATTCCACCGCTCATGATCAATCGCGGCCACGTCGACGAGGCGATGGGACTGTTGACCACTGCGCTCACCGAAGCGCTGGCGGCACAGGCACAGGAACGCTGAGCGTGCGTACCCGCGCCGATCAAACACGCGCTCTGGGTCTTGTGATGTGCACCGCGCTGGTGGTCGGCAACACCATCGGTATGGGCATCTTCATGTTGCCGGCCTCGCTCGCTCCCTACGGCCTGAATGCCGTCCCCGGCTGGCTGATCACCACCGTCGGCTGCGTCTTCATCGCCTGGGTGTTTGCGGGACTGGCCCGCACCTTTCCGGATGATGACGGACCGTACGCGTACGCGAGCCGTGCGTTCGGCGGTGGCGTCGCGTTCACCCTCATGTGGTGTTACTGGGTCAGCACCTGGGTCACCAATGCCGTGCTGGCGACCGGGGCGGTCGGCTATCTGACGATGTTCTTCCCGGTGCTGGGCGTGGATCGCTGGCTCGCCGCCGTGACAGCTGTTTCGCTGCAATGGCTGTTCGTGCTGATCAACCTGCGTGGCGTGCGCGCCGCCGGCTGGGTGCAGGTGCTCAGCAGCGTCCTGAAGCTCGTGCCGCAGGTCGGAATCGTCGCCCTCGGCGTCTGGGCGCTGTTTGCGCCCCATACACAATCCTTGATCCATATACCCTCGACACCCGTTTCCTTCGCGGGTGTGAGCGCCGCATCGACGCTGGCGCTGTACGCGATGCTCGGCGTGGAAAGTGCGGCGCTGCCCGCAGGAAGGGTGCGCGACCCCGGCCGAACGATTCCGCGCGCGACGTTCATCGGCACCTTGCTGGTCGCGCTCATCTACGTGTGCGTGTCGCTGGTACCGATGCTGCTGATCCCGCAGGCGGAGCTCGCAGCCTCCAATGCGCCCTTTGCAGACCTGTTCGCCCGCTTTCTCGGCTCCGCTTCCGGCAAGCTCCTGGCGGCGTTCGTGATCGTGAGCGCGCTCGGCTGCCTCAACGGCTGGACGCTGATACTCGGGGAGCTGACGGTGACCTTCGCCAGGCACGGCGGCTTCCCGCCCGCGTTGGGCAAGGTGAATTCCTACGGGGCACCTACGCGTGGCTTCGTGTTTACGGGCATCCTGGCGAGCATCATGATGGTCACGAACTACAACGACACCATAGCCGGCGCATTCACCTTCCTCACTGTCGTAGTCACCGCCGCCAACCTGCCTCTGTACTACGGCTGCGCGCTGGCGGTGCTCGTGTTGTGGCGGCGGGGGAAGATCCCGCCGCCCGGCGCGCGCGAGTGGCGCTGGATCGCGGCAGCGCTGCTGGCGACGATCTACTGCGTGTGGGTCTCCATCGGCATCGGCGGCAAATCGCTGCTCTGGGCGCTGTCGCTGTGTGCGGTGGGGGTGCCGGTGTATTGGTGGTATGCCTACGCGCGCCGCGACGCCGTTGCCGCCGGCGCCTGAGGCGGTTGCACCTTAGCCTGCCGAGAACTCGCATGTCGCGCGCCCTGATCGCCGTCCTCGCACTCATGCCGCTTGCCTGGCTCGCGAGCGCCACCGCCCGCGGCGCGGACACCACGCCCTCGCCTGCCCGCGCCCGCGACCTGGGCGTGCCCTTCGACGGCACGCCCGGACCGCTGAACGCCATCACCGACGTGGCCGGCGTGCTCGTCGGCCAAACGACGCTCATTGAGGGCAGCGGCAAGCTGGTCGTCGGCAAGGGCCCGGTGCGCACCGGGGTCACGGCGGTGCTGCCGCGCGCCGCGACTGCCCTACTGCAGCAGTTCGCCTTTGCCGGCTGGTTCAGCGAGAACGGCAACGGCGAGATGACCGGCACTACCTGGGTCGAGGAGTCAGGTTTCCTCGAAGGGCCGGTGCTGATCACCAACACGCACAGCGTCGGGGTGGTGCGCGATGCGGTGATCGCCTGGCGCGTGGCGCACGGGCCGGCGGACGCCACCGACTCGTGGTGGTCGCTGCCGGTGGTGGCCGAGACCTGGGACGGGTGGCTGAACGACATCAACGGCTTCCACGTGAAGCCCGAGCACGTCTTTCACGCGCTCGACAGCGCGCACGGTGGCAGTGTCGAGGAGGGCTCGGTCGGCGGTGGGACTGGCATGATCTGCAACGGCTTCAAGGGCGGCATCGGCACCTCCTCGCGCCAGCTCGCCCAGAAGGACGGCGGTTACCTGGTCGGCGTGCTGGTGCAATGTAACTACAGCGGCGGCACGCGGGAGAACCTGCGCATCGCCGGGATTCCGGTCGGGCGCGAGATCCACATCGAGGGTCCCGATCCCTACAGCTGGATGCCGCCCGAGTTCACCGAGCGCGGCTCGATCATCGTCGTCGTGGCCACCAATGCACCGCTGCTGCCGCACCAGCTGAAGCGCATCGCCCGGCGGGTGCCGCTCGCACTCGGCCGCAACGGCAGCATCGCCGGCAACGACTCGGGCGACATCTTCATCGCCTTCTCGACCGCCAACGCCGGCGCGAACGAGCTCGGCCACGTCGTCGCGCTGCAGATGGTGCCCAACGACTCGCTCGACCCGCTGTTCGCCGCCACCGTGCAGGCCACCGAGGAGGCGATCGTCAACGCCATGGTGGCCGCCACCGACATGACCGGGATTGACGACCATCGCGTGCACGCGCTGCCGCACGATCAGCTGCGCGCGGTGCTCGCGAAGTACCACCGCCTCACACACTAAGGGCGGCCGCCCGCGCGATCAGCCACAACCCCGCCGCGACGACGAGCGCGCCGATGGCGCGCGCGACGCGTTCACCCGCAGGTGCCAAACGCTCGAGGGTGATGGCTGCCGTCACGACCGCCATGGCGCGCAGGTCCATGACCCCGACGACCAGCAGGATCGCCGTCGGGCCGGCACAGCAGTAACTGCAGCGCAGGCCGAGGCACAGGCCGTGTCGCCAGGCGCTGCCCGCGTCCGCCGGCAAGCGCAGGCACGGTCCCGGTGCCGCCCGGCAGCACTCCAGATGATGTGCCTTCCACGTGGTGAACTGCAGCGCGCCGGCGAGCAGCACGACCACGCCGACCGCGAGCGGCACCGCGCGCGCCAGCGCCGCCTGCTGCATCTCGAGCGCCGCCAGCGCGACGCCCGGCGCAAAGACGGCCAATCCGAGCACGGTCCAGACGCTGAAGTAGCCGACGCTCACGAGCAGGGTCAGCCGACCGAGGCGCGCCGCGCCCGTGCTGCCGACACCCTGGCGATAGCGCCACAGCATTGGCAGCAGCGACGGCAGCATCATCGCCACCATCATCACGACCCACATGCCCAGGAACGAGGCGGCGGCGCCGGACCACGTCTGTCCCGGCATCCGCATCCACGCCATCGACAGGGTCCAGCCGCCGGGCATCGGCATCCCGCCCATCGCTGACATGGACCCGCACCAGAGGATCGTGAACACGGCGCTGGCGGCGAACAGTAGGGCGGAAAAGCCGAAGAAGGCCTGCGGCGAAGCGGTTGCCCGAGAGCGCACTCAGCGCCTGCCGGTTCCCAGGTCGTCGGAATGCCCGGCCTTGAGGCGCGACCACTGCGCCATGGGACGTCCATCGGTACGCATGACCTGCTTGCCTTTGAAGCGTTGTGGCCAGCCGGCCGGCGAATCCTCCCAGGGTTCCTGCCGCCCGTAGACCGTCATGTCGAGCAGGTCGTAGCTGATGTCCATCGCCTCGCCACCGCGCCCCGTCGTCCAGTACGTCTCAAAGACCTGGGAGCCTTGCCGCAAATAGCAAACGATGTGAAACAGACCGACCCGCCGTCCCACCAGCAGCGTGTCGAGCGAGTCCACGGCCGAGTACCACGGCATCTCCCAGCCCATGAAGTCGCGGTACCGGGCACTCTCAGCGTACGGCCCCTGGCACAACACGGCGTAGGTGACGTCGCGGGAATGAATGTAGGACAGCTCGCGGACCTGCGACGTCAGCCAGGTGCACCCCTCGCACTGCTCCGGCGCAGCGTGGCCCGCGTGCCACATGAAGTAGTAAGCGATGAGCATGCGGCGCTCCTCAAAGGCATCCAACAGCCTCATCGCCCCATGTTCGCCAATGAGTGCTGTCGCACCATCCACCTCGACCATGGGCAGCCGGCGGCGGGCGGCGGCAATGGCGTCGCCTGCTCGGGTGTGAGCCTTCTCCTGAACCCGCAACGCGTCCAGCTCCGCCTGGAAGGTGGGCCGATCGACTACCTTGGGGCGTGCTGCAGTCTTGTGATTGCTCATCGGTACTCTCCTTTTGGCCCGGCGCGGCTTCATTCCCAGCTGTCGAGCTTGATGTCGTTTGGATGAGGGGCCCCTTTGCCGGTCTCGAGCAGCGACTTCAGGCTCAACAGGAAAACAGCCCACTTGGTGCTGCAGTGGTGCATGAACTCCACCGGCTCCTGCCAACCCTGGTGTTTGAACAGCACGATGGTCCAGTCACCCTGCTGTTTCAGATCGAAACTTACCTTCGTGCCGATCCATTCGGCGGGCCCGTCGACCACCTGCCATAGCACGCGCTCGCCGGGTTGAAGCTCGAGCACCTTCATGTCGAAACCGCCGCCGTGAAAACGAAAGCGCAGCACCTCGCCGACCTTGCTTTGCCCCCGTGTGTCGGTCGTCCACCAGCCGCCAAGCCCCGCGATCGTGGTCAATGCCTGGTAGACCTCGTCCCGGGACGAGGACTTGATGCCGACTTTGTGCAAGATATCGACCATGTGTGATTCTCCTGGTGGTGTTGGGTTGTGCGCCGTGCTCGATGAGACGCGCCGACCTGATGGGCCGTAAGATAGGCGCGGGCATCGCCGGGGTGGGAGTGACAAGTGTGGCGGGATTCGCATGGACTCGCTGATCACGGCCGCGGCACGGGCGCTCGCGGCGGGTGATCCCCTCGGTGCACTGAAGCGGGTCGCGCTGCGCAACGATGCGCCGGCGCTCGCGCTGCGCGGCATCGCGATGGCGCAGCTCGGCGATCTGGTACGGGCGAAGGCGCTGGTGCGCAGTGCGGCACGCGCCTTCGGTGCGCACGAGGCGGTGGCGCGCGCGCGCTGTGTGGTCGCCGAGGCCGAGATGGCACTCGCCGCGCGCGAGCTCACCTGGCCGGCGAAGGCGCTCGAGGCAGCACGGGCGACGCTGGAAGAGCACGGCGACCGGGTGAACGCCGCGCATGCGCGTTACCTCGAGGTGCGCCGTCTGCTGCTGATCGGGCGCCTCGACGAGGCCGAACGCAAACTCGCCTCACTCGACCCCACGCCCTTCCCCCCCGCGTTGCGCGCCGCCCACGAGCTGGTCGTGGCGGGGATCGCGATGCGACGGCTGCGGACCAAACCGGCACGCGCAGCACTCGAGCGGGCCGCGCGCGCGGCGCGCGACGCGCATATCCCGGCGCTGGCGGCCGAGGTGGCGAGCGCATCCCTGCTGCTCGATGCGCCGGCGGCGCGCCTGCTGGCGCGTGGCGAGGAGCGACTGCTGCGGCTCGAGGAGGTCGAGGCGCTACTGGCGTCGCGGGCGCTGGTCGTGGACGCGTGCCGTCATGTCGTGCGCGACGCGCGCACGGTGGTGTCGCTCGCCAGGCGTCCGGTGCTGTTCGCGCTCGCGCGCGCACTCGGCGAAGCGTGGCCCGCAGACCTGCCGCGCGGCACGCTCATCGCGCGGGCATTTCGGGCGAAGCGCGCCGATGAATCCCATCGTGCGCGCTTGCGCGTTGAAGTCGGGCGGCTGCGCCGCATGCTGCGGCCGCTGGCCGGCGTGAGCGCGACGCCGCTGGGGTTTAAGCTGGTGCCGCGCCGCGCGCGCGAGGTCGTGGTGCTGGCGCGGCCCGTCGAAGAGGAGCATGCGGCGGTGCTCGCCTTCCTCGCCGACGGTGAGTCGTGGTCGAGCTCGGCCCTGGCGCTGGCGCTGGCAGCCAGTCAGCGCACCGTGCAGCGGGCACTCGATTCGCTGCGCGCAGCAGCCAAGGTGCACTCGTTTGGACGCGGGCGCGCACGTCGCTGGATGACCCCGCCCGTGCCGGGATTCACGACGACCTTGTTACTCCCCGCTCCGCTGCCGGGCGACTTAGGATAGGCCCATGAAGCGATCAACGGCCGAAATCGTTCGAGAGTACGGACCCTTTGCGGGTGTCGAGCGCGTGAACGGGGTGACCTATGACGGTCAGCAGGTGTGGTTTGCCTCCGGAGACAAGCTGCACGCCCTGGACCCAGCGAGCGGGCAGACGCTGCGCTCGATCGAGGTCGCCGCACACGCCGGCACCGCCTTCGATGGGGAGCACCTCTTTCAACTCGCCGAGGATCGTATTCAGAAAATCGACCCGCAAAGCGGCCGCGTGCTCGCCACGATCCCGGCGCCCGGCGGCGGCGCAGACTCGGGGCTCGCGTGGGCCGAAGGGTCGTTGTGGGTGGGGCAGTATCGGGATCGCAAGATCCATCGAATCGATCCGCAGACCGGGGCAATCCTGAGCACCATCGAGTCCAACCGCTTCGTCACCGGCGTCACCTGGGTCGAAGGTGAGCTGTGGCATGCCACCTGGGAAGGTGACGAGAGCGACGTGCGGCGCATCGATCCGCGCACGGGAGCGGTGCTGGAGCGGCTCGAGATGCCGCCCGGTGTGGGCGTCTCGGGGCTCGAGTCCGATGGCGCCGATCGGTTCTTCTGCGGCGGGGGAGCGAGCGGCAAAGTCAGGGCCGTGCGCCGGCCGCGGCGCGGCCCGGTCTAAGGAGCGAGGATCGCGCGCCAGTTGATGATGGCATTCCACAGTAGGCGCTGATCGCCGCGATTCAGATCGCGGTGCAGCGAGTTGAAGTTGAACGCGATCACGTGACCCTTGCCCGCCGGCATGTCGAGGATTGCGGCGCGGCCGATCAGACCCTCCTCGCCCCACGCCTGGCCGCTGACGACCAACGGCGCGCCGTCGCGGTCGCCCCACTCGAGCACAATGCCGCTGCGGTCGATCGGGCCGTCGAGGCATACCGTGCAGTAGGCCATGCGCAGCCAACGCCGCGGGATCGAGTAGAGCGCAAAATTCTGGCGGAACACCCAGGTACGCGGCGCGTAGCCGTAGGCGATCGGATGATCGGGCCGCGCGAAGGAGACGCGCAGGTGCGCTCCGGGCGTGCGGGTCTGCGCGCCCTGCGACGCCGCGGCGGAGGCCGCTCCGCCGCCTTGCGTACTGCGCGGCGTCCCGCCGGCCTCGCGCCGCACCCCGCGCACCAGCCCGGCCTCCAGCGGCAGCATCGAGCCGTTGCCGAGCGTGATCAGAAGGCCCCCCGCGTCGAGAAACCTCTGCAGCTCGCCGAGCCCGGCGTAACCGATGCCGCCGGTGATGTCATCGGAGGAGGCGGGTGTGCCGAAACTCGGCGTGGCGCTCGTCTTCCTGAATGGCATCGGTCCCCAGGCCCGATTGAGCCCCTCGATCTGCTCGGCGAGCTCGAGGTCCACGTGCGGGTAGAGCAGCACGTCGAACCGCTCGCGGAGTTTCCCGGCGCGGATGTCCTCATCGCGCACGTAGCTGTAGGGAATGTGGCGCTCATCGAGTGTGTAGCGCGCCCAGCCGGCGGTGTCGGTATCGGCCCACGGCACCCACAAACCCAGCCGCGGCACCGGCGTGTCGTGCCGTGCCACCTCGGGCACCGCGCCGACACTGACAAAATCAAGTCCGAGCCGCTGCGCGAGCTCGCGCAGTGCCGCGGCGAGACCGGCCTGTGGCGCGAGAATCCACGAGCCTGCCGGGTAGTCGGCGTCGCCGGCATGAAAGGCACGCTCGGCGATGCTCACGCGAAATTTCGCGAGCGCGTAGCGCGCCTCGAGCAGTCCCTCCTGGCCGGTGTCCTTCAAGAGATACACCGGACCTGCGCCGGCGAGCGCGCCGGCCACGTGCGGCGCCTCGGTGAGCGGGGCGAGCGCGGCGGCGCGCACCTTCGCATCCGCCGTGGCGATCACGCTGAGGTGGTAGTGCGCCGGAAACGACCAGGAAACATCGTCGTAGGCTTCCGGGGCGTCCTGCGGATAGAACTGATCCGTCAGCAGATCGACCGCGTAGTCGCGGTAGGGCTGGTCGAGCCGCACCACGTAGGTGCCCGCAGGCCACGAGCCTTCCTGCAGCGTGAGCGGCGCGCTCGCGCGCTGCACTTCGACGCCGAGGGACAGCAGCCGTGCGACGAGCTGCGCCACGCGCGTCGGATCGCCCTGCCCGTCCGGAATCACGAAACCGTACGGCGCCTGCTCGAGCCCGCGGGTATAGGAATGAAGTCCCTTCAGGTAGAAGTTGTTGAGCAGCGCCTTGGCCTGCTGCGCGGTGTCATCGAGGGCTGCCAGCAGCGCGGTCTCGTTGTAATTGACGTTGTCGCGCGCCGACCAGAGGAACGACTGCGCCGGTGCCGGCGAGGGGCGGTACCACTCGAGGGTGGTGGCGTCATCGGGTTGCTCGGTGCGCATCGTCTCGGCACTGCCGTTGCCGAACGTCTCGTAGCCACGGCCGTCGGAGTTGTGATTGGTGGCGATCGAGTCGAGGTACAGATGCGCCCAGTCGTCGCCGAAGTTCCAGGTCCACACCCCGGGCATGCCGAAGCCGGTGAGCGTCTGCACCTCGTGGAAGGACAGCTCGAGCCGCTCGGCGTAGGTGAGCGCATCGACGTGGCGGTTGAGCGGGTTGGTGCCGTTCCAGGTCATCAGCAGCGCCACGCTCTCGTGCAGGTCGTGGATCACCTGCGGGTGCCAGTCGAAGAACATGCGGAACACCGCCCGGGTGGTCTGATGCACCTGCTGGTGCGCGTCGCGGTTGATGTCGACGAAGGCGTAGCGTGACCAGTACGGCGGCGCCTGGCGCGGCAGCGTCGCGTCGTCGGTCTTGCCCTTCAGGTAGCGGTAGAACCATTCGACCTGCTTGTCGCGGCCGTCGGGATTGGCGATCGGGTTGATCAGCACCACGACGTTGGCGCGGATGCGGCGGATCATCGGCTGCTCGGACACCGCCAGGCGATAGGCGAGCTCCAGCACCGACTCGGTCGAGCCGGTCTCGTCCGAATGCAGTCCGGCGTTGATGTAGTAGATCGGTCGCGCCGCGGCCACGAGCGCGGCGGCCGCAGCCGCATCGGTGCGGCGCGGATCGGCGAGCGCGGCGGTCGCGGCCTTGAGGCGCTCGAGCTGCCCGATACCCTCCTCGTCGGCGATCGCGAGCAGCACGATGTCGCGCCCCTCCTCCGAGCGGCCGAGGGTAAACAGGCGCACCCGCGGCGAGGAGGCGGCGAGCGCGCGGCAGTAGGCGTAGGCGGTGGCGGAATTCACCAGCTCGCCGGGCGCACCCGGAATTCGGTGCAGGAAGGCGCGCGGCGAGACGACGCTCGCGGAGGCGGGCAGGTAGGCGACCCACGGCGACAGGAAGCGCGGTTCGGTGGTCGCCTGCGCGATCTCCTGCACCGAGCCGGGCTCGGCATGATCGGGGGCCTCAACTTGCGCCCACAGCAGGCGCGGCAGCACGGCGGCGAGCAGCAGGAGGCGGGTGGGCGTGCGCATGCGCGCTTCCTTAAAGCGGTGGCGGAATTTTTCCCCGGCAAGCATAGCCGGTCGCCGCCACCGCCGCTATTGAACGCACGCTCAACTGCGGGCAGACTGCCGCGTTCATGGCCCGCAACCCGCGATACGACGTCCTGTTCGAGCCGGTGCGGATCGGGCCGGTCACGGCGCGCAATCGCTTCTACGCGGTGCCGCACGCCGCCGGCATGACCAACGCGATGCCGCACATGCGCGCCGCCTTCCGCGGCACCAAGGCGCAAGGCGGCTGGGGCGTGGTCTGCAGCGGCTACGTGTCCATCGACCCGGGCTCCGACGATGCGCCGCTGCCCTACGCAACGCTGTGGGACGAGGAGGACGTGCGCGCACACGCGCTCATGACGGACGCGGTGCACGCGCACGGCGCACTCGCCGGCGTCGAGCTGTGGCACGGCGGCGGCTCGGTCATGAACCGCAGCACGCGCCTGCCGCCGCTGTCGCCCTCGGGCACCGGCTGGATGGCGACGCACGTCAACTTCATGGGCAACCAGCGCCCCAAGGTCATGGATGCCGCGGACATCCGCGCACTCATCGCCAGCCAGGCGGCGGCGGCGCGCCGCGCAGTGAGCGCGGGCTTCGACATCGTGTATGTCTATGCCGGCATGGGCTACCTGCCGTACGAGTTCCTGCTGCCGGAGTGGAACCGCCGCACCGACGCCTACGGCGGCAGCGTGCGCAACCGCGTGCGCATCGTGCGCGAGCTGCTCGAGGCGACGCATGCCGCCGTCGCCGGCCGGTGCGCGGTGGCGCTGCGCATCAGCCTCGAGGAGCTGCGCGCGCGGCCGAGCGAGGCCGCAGCTTCCGAGGCGCACGAGGTGGTGGGGCTGCTCAGCGACCTGCCGGACCTGTGGGACGTGAAGCTCGATTCCTCGCCCACCGACTGCGCGCCTTCGCGCTTTGCCGCCGAGGGCAGCCACGAGGGGATCATCGATTTCGTCAAGAAAGTCACCGACCGTCCGGTGGTCGGGGTCGGGCGCTTCACTTCGCCCGACACCATGGTGAGCCAGATCAGGCGCGGGGTGCTCGACCTGATCGGTGCCGCCCGCCCCTCGATCGCCGACCCGTTCCTGCCGCACAAGATCGACGCCGGGCGCGAGCAGGACATCCGCGAGTGCATCGGCTGCAACATCTGCATCTCCAGCTGGCACGACGGCGTGCCGGTGCGCTGCACGCAGAACCCGACGATCGGCGAGGAGTGGCGCCGCGGCTGGCACCCCGAGCGCATCGCGCCAGCGGGCAGTACCGCCACGGTGCTGGTGGTGGGCGCCGGCCCCGCAGGTCTGGAGTGCGCGCTGTCACTCGGCCGCCGCGGCTACGAGGTCACGCTTGCGGAAGCTGCCGATGAGATCGGCGGGCGGCTGCGCTTCGAGACACGGCTGCCGGGACTCGCCTCCTGGGGGCGCGTGCTCGACTGGCGGCGCGGCCAGCTCGAGCCCCTCACGAACGTCAACATCTACCGCGGCAACCGCTTGAGCGCCGCCGACATCCTCGAGCTCGCGCCCACGCACGTCGCGCTCGCCACCGGTGCGCGCTGGACGCGGCTGTTGTATTCGCCGCTGGAGGTGCCCGCCGGCGAGCTCGCAGGCCCCGACGTGTTCACCCCCGACGACGTCGCCGCCGGCGCGCACCTCGCAGGCCCGGTGGTGGTGTACGACTACGACAACTATTACATGGGCAGCGTGCTTGCGGAACACCTCGCCCGCGAGGGACACTCGGTGAGCTACGTGACGCCGGCCGGCCATCCTTCCGCGTGGAGCATCATGAGCAACGAGCAGCCGCAGGTTCACCGTGCGCTGTTCGCTTGCGGGATCGCGCTGCACACGCTCGCCCGCGTGGTGGGCTTCGCGCGCGGCGAGCTGCACCTCGAGCGCCAGTTCACCAACGTGCCGCTGGTACTGCCGTGCGGGTCGCTCATCATCGTCGGGGCGCGCCTCGCCGAGGACACGCTGCAGCGCGCGCTCGCGGCGCGCGCCGAGGAGCTCACCGCCGCCGGCATCCGCTCGGTGAGCGCGATCGGCGATGCGCTCGCGCCCGGCGCGATCGTGCACGCGGTGTACAGCGGCCACCGCTATGCGCGCGAGCTCGATACCGACCCGGACGGCGCCGGCGCGCGGCGCGATGCGCCGCTGCCGAGGCTCGCATGAGCGCCGCGCAACCGCCGCGCGTCGGCGGACTCGAGCCGACGCTGCCCTCCAGCTGGTACCGCTCGGCCGAGGTGTTTGCGCTCGAGAAGGAGCGCATTTTCTGCCGCGAGTGGCTGTGCGTGGCGCGCGCCGAGGAGCTCGCCACAGCCGGCGCCTACCGCGTGCTCGACGTGCTCGGCGAGAGCGTGCTGCTGCTGCGCAACCGCGCGGGCGAGCTGCGCGCCTTCTACAACGTCTGCCGTCACCGCGGCACGCGGCTGTGCCGCGATGGGCAGGGTGCGGCTGCGGGGGCGACTGCGGGCGCGGGCGCCGTGCGCCTGCCCGGCGGGATCGCCGGCGGGCGCATCACCTGCCCCTATCACCAGTGGACCTACGACTTCGACGGCCAGCTGGTGGCCGCGCCCCACCTCGCCGGTGAGCCGCAGTTCGACATGGGACAGTTCAGTCTGTATCCGGTGGGGGTCGCGTGCTGGGGCGGCTTCGTGTTCCTCAACCTCACCGTGGCGCAGGCCGCGCCGCTCACCGAACAGCTCGGTGCCATGCCGGCGCGCGTCGCGCGCTATCCGCTCGCGGAGCTGCGCATCGGCCACACGATCCGCTACGAGGTCGCGGCCAACTGGAAGGTCATCTGCGAGAACTACAACGAGTGCTATCACTGCGCCGGCGTACACCCGGAGCTGTGCGAGGTGGTGCCGGCGTTTCGCGAGCGCGGCGGCGCCAACCTCGACTGGGCGCGCGGCATCCCTCATCGCGCCGGCGCCTATACGTTCACGGCATCAGGCACCACGCGCCGCCGTGCGTTCCCGACGCTCGACGCCGACGAGCGCGAACGGCACAAGGGCGAGCTCATCTACCCGAACCTGTTCCTGAGTCTCGCCTGCGATCACGCCGCCGTTTTCATCTTGCAGCCGCGCAGCGCCACCCACACCAGCATCGTGTGCCATTTTCTCTTCGAGCCCTGCGAGCTGGCGAAGGCCGACTTCGATCACACTGACACCAGCACGTTCTGGGACCTGGTCAACCGCCAGGACTGGGCCATCTGCGAGGCAGTGCAGCAGGGCCTGAGCGCCCGCGTCCACCAGCACGGATATTACGCACCCATGGAGGATTTCAGCCTCGACATCCGCCGCTACGTGCTCGAGCGTATCGGCGACGCCGTCGAGGCTTCGTGACGGCGAGCGAGCCGCGCACGCTCAGGTCGGGCCGACCTGAGCGCGTGCGCGTGCGCTGGAATATCTTCCTCTTTCTCTTCGCCTTCGCGCTCATTGCCTACCTGCAGCACACCAGCATCGCGGTCGCCGGTGTGCCGATGATGACGCAACTGGCCTTAAGCGAGGCGCAGCTCGCCTGGATCCTCGATGCGTTCGTGGTGGGTTACACCCTCATGCAGTTCCCCGGCGGGCTGCTCGGGCAGCGCTTCGGCGCGCGCAAGGTATTGACCGCGATCGGCGTGGTCGCGGTCCTTGCCATGTTGGTGATGCCGCTCGCCCCGGCGCTGCTCAGCGGCGCGGCGTTGTTCGCGGTGCTGCTCGGCGCGCAGCTGCTGCTGGGCTTGTCGCAGGGACCGATCTTCCCCATTTCCACCGGGGTATTCGAGGCGTGGTTTCCGCCCTATCGCTGGCCGCTGGTGCAGGGCGTGTCATCGCTCGGCTACCAGGTCGGCGCCGCTCTCGCGCCGCCGCTGATCAGTCAGCTCATGTCCGCCTTCGACTGGCAGCGGGCGCTCATCTGGACCACCCTGCCGGCGCTCGTCGTCATCGCCGGGTGGGCCTAGTACGCGCGCAACACGCCCGCCGAGCACCCGCGCATCAGCGCGCAGGAGCTCGCCGAGATCGGCCCCACCGCGACGGCGGCGGCGGCGCAGTCGATGAGCTGGTCGAGAATGTGGACGCTGCTGAAGGATCGCGACGTGCTGGTGCTGACGCTGTCCTACCTGTGCATGAACTACGTCTTCTACCTGCTGTCGACCTTCGTGTTCCTGTACCTGGTGCAGGAGCGACATTTCACGCTGCTCGAGGGCGGCTGGCTGGCGGCCGCGCCGCCGCTCGCGGCCGCCGTGGGCGCCGGCGTCGGCGGCTACGGCGCGGGTGAGCTCGGCCGCCGCCTGGGCGTGCGGCGCGGACTGCGGCTGATCCCGCTGCTGTCGCTGCCGGCCGCCGGCGTGCTGCAGTACCTGGCGGTGGATGCGGTGAATGCCTACTTCGCCGTCGCCGCGCTCGCGCTGTGCTACGCCTGCGTGGAACTTAACGAGGGCCCCTACTGGGCGGCGATCATGCACATCGGGCGCGCGGACGCCATGGCGGCCTCCGGAGTGCTCAACACCGGCGGCAACTTAGGCGGGGTGATCGGCATACCGATCGTCGGCTATCTCGCCGAGCACCACGCCTGGACCACTGCCTTCCTGCTCGGCACTCTCCTGGCGGTGGCGAGCGGCGCGGCCTGGCTGCTGGTGGATCCCGAGCGAGCCCGTGCTCAGGGTGCGGCGGCGGAGGCCACGACGGCGTGATCGTTGAGCCGCCCGCGAACCGTTGCGCGTGCGCCCGCCAACCCTTCAGCCCACTCGAGCTCGAGTGTCCCGCTGTCGGCCCCCGCCAGCTGCACGCTGCCGTGCACCGCGCCGCTGCGGCCGGGCCAGTCGATGCGGCCGGACACGCCGACGTCCTGCGTCCAGCGCACATCGTGCAGCATCAGTCGATAACCGCCGCCCGCTGCCTCTGCGGCCGTGAACGTGCCGCCGCGCAGACCCAGGCCCGCCCCCACGCCGTTTTCCGCGGCGCGCACGATCGCATCCGCGCAGGTCTGCAGCACCGCGCTGACCACCCGCAGCTCGCCAGCGGTGGCATCGTTGCCCGGCTCGGCATGCGCCGGCGGCAGCTCGTCCGCGCGGCGCGCGAAACGTGTCACCAGGCGCACCGGCGGCACGGCGGCCGCACAGCTGGCATCCCCCGGGGACAGCTTCTCGATGAAGCGACGCACCACGAGCGCGCCGCACTCGCTGCGCGAGTGCGGCAGCGCGTTGACGTGGAACCCGTTAGCGATGATCACGTGGCGCGCGCGGGGGTAATGGCCCGCCACCAACGCGCCATCGGCGACGCTCGTCATGTCGTCGAGCTCCCCGGACAGCACCAGGACCGGAACGTCGGGGTAGTGCAGCGCGCGGGCCACCAGCGGCGCGGCGGGCGCGGCCGGCCAGCGCACGCACTCGTCGATGAACGCGTAGTCGAGCGGCATGCGGCGGTACTCGTCGATGCTGAACGGTGCGTAGGTCGCGGGCGCGGCCTGCCGGCGCTGCGCGATGAGCGCATCGCGCTGCGCCACGCGCCGCTGCGGCGGCAGCGTCATGTCGAACACCTGCGGCGGGTCGAGGCAGGTGACGACCGCGGCCAGCCCGGCGCTGAACTTCTGCGGCGAGCGGCTCGGGTCGCGCGAATCGACGCTGCCGAGGGTCTCCGCCATCAGCCGCAGCAGCGGCAGCGAGTCCCCGGCGGTGAACGCGCGCGCCGCGGCGTCCACCTCGCGCACCGTGGCGTAGGCGGGTGAGCCGCCGAACATCACGATGGCGAGCTGCGCGGCATCGGCGGTGAAGTCGAGTACCTGGCCGCCGGCCGCGCGCACCTGAGCCGCGAACGGTTGCGCCCGCAGCCGGGCGAGCGCCGGCGCGATGTGCTGCAGCGAGTCACCCCCGAGAGCGGCGCACTCGGGCGCACGCTGGCAGGCGATGTTGAACTTGTCGCGCATCGCGGGCGCGTAGTGCGGAAACCAGGGATAGTCCGGCCCGTCGAGCGCATCCGCACCGTCGAGCACGAGCGAGCGCAGCCGCTCGCCGTGACGCAGCGCGAACACCTGCGCGAAGTAGCTGCCGTACGAGTCCCCGTACAGGTCGATGCGGGAGATACCGAGCGCCTCGAGCAGCGCGGCGAGGTCGTCGCTCGCCAGCGTGCTGCTGTAGAGCGGCGCGCGCGCACCGAGCGAAGCTCCGCAGGCGCCGATGTTGGCCTCGGTGAGCGCGGGGGCATTCTGCAGCTCGCGGCAGTCGAGGGCGCCGGAGCGCCCGGTGCCGCGGTAATCCATGAGCAGCACGTCGCGCGTGGCGCGCAGCGGCGCGAACAGCGCCAGGTAGCTGTCGCGCGAATCCGTGGTCGGATAGCCCGGCCCACCCTCGGCCGCGACCAGCGTGCCGGTCGACGGGCCGCCGGCCGAATGCGGGTAGAACTCGAAGTAGATCGGCACGGTACCGGAAACGGCGCCGCTCGGATCGAGCGGCCGCGGCAGCGTGGTGCACCACGAGCCGCTCGCAGGACACCACTGCAGCGTGACCCGCCCGACAGTGAGCGGCGCCGGTGCGACGGCGGAGCTGGCCGCGGGCGCCGTCGCCGTGGCGACGGGCGCGTCGACGGCCGCGACGGCCACAACAGCCGCAATCGCCGCAACAGCCGCAACAGCCCACGGCAGCGGTGGCGACCGTCGGCGCGAGCAGGCGATGGGGGTTGGGCGGAGCAGGCGCGACTCGATGCGGCTTTAATCGATCGGCCAGGGCATGGACCGCGGCAGCGCGCCTGCCGAGACCTTGCGCCCGCCCACACGGCCGGTCGACCCGGGCGCTCGCCACCACCCTTGCGGCTTCGCAGCGTGCGCCGGCTCGATCGGCTCGCCCAGCCTCGGCATCATCAGCGGCGAGTTCGAGCGCGGGGCGAGCTCGAGCAGCACTTCGGCCGGCTGGTCCCAGGTGTGCAGCGCCAGCGCAAAGGTTCCCCAGTGGATCGGCAGGAAAGGCGGGCTGCCCAGGAAAGCGAGCGCCTTGAGCGCATTCTCGGGCCCGAGGTGCATGTCGCCCCACGCCGGGTGGAACCCGCCCACCTCGAGCATTGCCAGGTCGAAGGGGCCCAGGCGCGCAGCGATGTCGCGATACTCGGTGGTGAGCCCCGTGTCGCCGCTGAAGAACACGCGCTGCCGCGCCGACTGCAACACCCATGACGACCACAGCGTCGTGTTGCGGCCTTTGAGGGTGCGACCGGAGAAGTGCTGCGAGGGCACCGCGGTCACGGTGAGATCCGCAGCGGGCAGCGTGTAGTGCTCCCACCAGTCGAGCTCGATGATGTTCGCCGGCGGCACGCCCCAGGCTTCCAGGTGCGCGCCGACTCCGAGCGAAGTCACGAACGGCACCGCCAGCGTGCGCAGCGCCCGCACGGTCGGGTAGTCGAGGTGATCGTAGTGATCGTGCGAGATCAACACCAGGTCGAGCGGCGGCAACGCACGCAGCGGCACCGGAACGGGCTGGAAGCGTTTCGGACCTGCCAGCCGGGTCGGCGAGGCGCGCACGCCCCAGACCGGGTCGGTCAGCACGCGCAAGCCGTCCATCTCCAGAAGCAGCGTCGAGTGCCCGAGCCAGGTGGCGCGCAGGCCGCTGTCGGGCGGCCGCGCCCAGCGCGGCAGAGGATCGAGCGCGGGGAGTGGTGCGGGCGGCACGCGTCCCTCCCCGCCGCACAGCAGGTCGCGGATCCGCGGCATCGGAACGCTGGGATCCCGCAGACCGGGCAGGATCGGATGCAGATTGCGGAACCGGCCGTCGTGCCAGCGCGGCGAGGCCTGCATGCGTGCGAGGCGTGCCCCGGCGGGTTTGCGGCCCATCGATCTCATGACACGCAAGGCTAGCACGGCGTACCCGCCGGCCCGCGTGCAGGGGCGCGAGAGCGTCGCCAGCGAGCCTGCGCGCACAAGATCAAGCCAGCGGTGGGTTGCGCGCTGCGCTGCGCTACGATGGCTCATGGAAAAACCCAGCGAAACGCAGGCCCGAGTCGCGCTGGACGCAGCGGCGCAGCTGTCCGAGCCGATTGCCCAGAACATCTCCGATATCGTCCAACTGCAGGAGAAGGAGCTCGCCGCCATGAGCCCGGCCCAGCGGCGCCTCGAGGGCCTGAGCCGCAGCTTCGGCCGGCCCGGGTACATGGTGGGATTGCTGATCGCGATCGTGGTGTGGATCGGCCTCAATCTGCTGCGCGCACAGCTCGGCCTCAGACCCTTCGATCCGCCGCCCTTTCAGCTGCTGCAGGGTGTGCTGACCCTGATCGCGCTGTTGACGGCCACGGTCGTGCTCATCGGCCAGCGGCGCCAGACGCGGGTCACCGAGCAGCGCGCCCATCTGGATCTGCAGATCAACCTGATCACCGAGCAGAAGGTCACCAAGCTGATCCATCTGCTCGAGGAGCTCCGACAGGATCTGCCGATGGTGCGTGATCGGCACGATCCGCACGCCTCGGCGCTGCAGAAGCCGACCGACGCGGCGAAGGTGCTCTCCGCGCTACATGACGCCGGTCTCACCAGCGGAACGCCGTCGGGCGAGCCGCAGCCCGACGCGGCGGGAACGCAAGAGCCTCCTGCCCGCTCGAGGTAGCAGGTCAGGACACGCCGCGCCCGTGCCGCGCGCGCCCGAGGAGGAAGCCGGCGGCGAACGGCAGTGCGAGCATCAGCACGGCGAGCACGATCAGGAGTCCCAGCACCTCGCCCGCCAGGTAGCGCAGCTGCTCACCGGCGGATTTCACTCCCTGCCCGGCGATGCGGGCGGCGTCGGCGGCGAGCGCCTGGCGCTGCACGTCGAGCGCCGCAACGATCGCCTGCCGCTCGGTCTGGATGTCGGCGAACAGCGCGGTGCGCTCGGTGTGCAGCGCCTGGGTCGTCGCTCGCTCGGACGCATCGAGCCGGTCGAGGACGTCGCGCACGCTGCGCCGCAGCTCGGTCACCGTGCCCTGCATCAGCTGCGGCGTAGATTCCGCCACCACCGTGAGACGCTCCAGCTGCTCATCGAGCTGGCGCAACCGTGCCTTCAGGTCGCCCTGCGCATAGCCGCTCTCGCGCAGCGCGAGCTGCGTACGCCCCATGATCTGCCCGGGCGTGGTGTCGCCGTAGATCTGCAGGCGCTGCGCCATGTCGCTCATCGCTTCCGGAATCGTGCCGAGCGAATCGACCAGCGGGGTCGTGGCGCCGTGCGCGCGGCTCCACAGTCCGACCACCGAGGGGCGCGCGAAGGTGAGGTCGTGCAGCGGATACTCGCGCACATAGCCGGCGACGAAGTTCTGGTACGCGCTCAACTCGCCTGGCGCCAGCAGCTGCCGGGCGAGCGCCTCGGCGCCGGCGGCGAACTCGTCCGTCACGCCACGCACGGCCCCCTGGTGCGTACCGAAGAGCGCCGCGCCCGCACCGCCATCACCGAGGAACGCCTGCATCTGCGCCGCCAGCGCCCAGGCATCGAGCAGGCTCATCAGCGGCGCGATCTGGGTCTCGGCGCGGCGCGTCTCGGCCACGGCGGCAATCTCCCAGCGCAGCGAGTTGTCGAGGATGGCCGGATCTGACTCGCTGCCGGTGATGTCGGAGGCGCTGCGCCCGACTGCCGCGATGAACTGTGCGGCCAGCTCGCGCGTCAGGATGCGTGCGTTCAGATCGCGCGCCGACAGCGGCCGCTCCGGGCTCTTGAGCGACAGCAGCGAGCAGCCGGCAAGAGTGCCGAGCACGGTCACGCTGCCGAGCAGCAGCGCGACGCCGCACAGCGCTGCCGCGCGCCGCCATCGCGTCCGGTCCGGGCGTCGCCGCTGCATCTGCACCTGCCGCCGCCAGCTTCAGCCGAAGGCCAGGTAGATGCTGTAGCTCGTCACCAGCAGCACCAGCGCCCCGCACAGGATCAGCTCCGTGCGCACGCTGCTGGCGGGGTGCACTTGCGTGTCGTCGAGCAGTCGCGTGGTGCGCACGAAGCGCGCGGTGGCGAGCACCACCAGTCCCACGCCGCCGAATATCAGCACCAGGCCGTCGTAGCGGCCCATGCGTCCGGACATGAGCGCCAGGCGCGAATGTTGCAACTGGTCGCCGGCGGCGCTGGCGAGGGTCAGCATGAAGAGGTTGAACTTCTCGATGACGAAGCCGAAGGCGATCACGGCGATGCCGGTACGCACCCATGCGAGAAAAGTGCGCTCATTGGCCGCGTGATCGCTGTAACCACCAATCATCGGGCGCCCCTTCAGCTCCGCCGCCCCGCCCGGGCCCTGGAGGAATCATAGCCCACTGGACAATGCGGCCGCCGCGGCGCGCAATTGAGCGCCCTGCACCGCGGCGCACGAGAGTGTCAAAGCCATGAGCTCTATCCCCGACATGCATCATGACGAGCACGGCTGGATCAGGCTGCGCGCGCAGCGCAAGGCGCTCGCCACCGCCGACCGGCTGGAGGCGCTGCTCAAGGAGCGCGGCATTCTGGTGTTTGCGCGCATCGATTTCAGCGCCGATGCCGCGCGCGCCGGACTCGCCATGCCCGCCGCGCAGCTGCTGCTGTTCGGCAACCCCAGGGCCGGCACCCCGCTGATGCTGGCGGCGCCGACCGTGGGACTCGATCTGCCGCTGAAGGCGCTGGTCTTCGAAGATGACGCCGGCAACTGCTGGATCGCCTACAACGACCCGCTGTACATCGTGCGCCGCCACGGGCTGGCGGCAGCGTTCAGCCAGAACCTCGCCGCGGTGGTGCCGCTGATCGAGCGCGCGGCGCAGCCTTAAGCGCCGGCCGCCGGCCGCCGCCGCCCGCCCCTGACGGGATCCTGCAGCACATCGCTCGCGCCGCGCGCTAATCGCGGCGCCACGACCGGGACGGTCAGCATGGTGCTGGCGAGTGCCATCAGCAGCAGCGCGGTGAACGTGTCGTCGGTGATCAGGTGCTTGTCGAGCAGCACGTTGACGAACACGATCATGACCAGCCCCTTGGTCTGCAGCAGCCAGCCGATGATGGCGGCTTCGCCGCGCGGCCAGCCGAGCAGCCGTCCCGCCAGCTGCACGCCGCACAGCTTGCCGGCGACCGCAGCGATCAGCAGCCCCGTGGCGGCGAGCAGTACCGCGCCGCCGCCGAGATTCCAGGCGGTGCGCAGCCCGGTGGAGAGAAAGAACACCGGCATGAATGCCAGCAGCACGTAGTGGCGAAAGCGATCCATTTCGCGCCGCTCGAACCACTCGGCATCCATGACCGCTCCGGACAGGAACGCTCCCACAATGAAATGCAGTCCCGCCCAGTCCGCTCCCCAGGAACACAGCACCAGCCAGATGAGCGCGACATACCAGCGATCCGCCGGCGGCAGGGCGCGCATCAGCCTGCGGAACAGCCAGCTCGCCGCGGCAAACATCACCAGGAAGCCCGTCTGGCGGCCGATGCGCGCCCAGTCCATGAGGATGACGGCCAGCACCGCCCAGATGGCCACGTCGTCGAGGCTCGCGTAGCGCAGCAGGCGCTGGCCGAGCGGCTGGCGCAGGATCTCGAGCCTTTCCATCAGCAGTATCAGCACCGGCAGTGCGGTCACCGCGCACGCCATGCCGACCCCGAGCACGAACTGCCAGCCCAGGGCGCGCGCACCGGCCCATCCGGGGTAACGCAGCAGCACGAGCGCTGCGGCCGCGCCCAGCAACAAGGGCACGCCGAGCGCCAGGGAGGCGGTGGTGAGGGACTCCCCGCGGTGCCGCCAGGTCGTCTTCAGATCGAGCTCCAGTCCGGCGAGGCACACGTACACCATCACCGCCCACCAGGCGATGCCGTTGAGCGCCCCTATCACCGGCGGACGAAACACGAATGCGTAGTAGTCGGGCAGGATCCTGCCGAGCGCGCCCGGCCCGAGCAGAATGCCGGCGATGATCTGCACCACCACCAGTGGCGCGTAGTAATCGGTGCGCAGCAGCCGCCAGCTGAGATACGGCACCGTGTAGATGATGCCCATCGCCAGCAGAAACACTTCGGTGTTGGTCATCGCGCGGCACGGCGCATCCGGCACCTGGGTAACAGGGGTGAGTGGGCGTAGCCCTTCACGGGGACGCTTCCCGCGCCCCGATGAGCCGCACCTCGCGCTGCGGCACCGGGATGACCACCCCGCGGGAATTGAAGGTGGCCAGCACCGCGGCGGTGATCTCCCCGCCCGCCGCCGTCAGATCCTCGACCAGCACCCACGGCCGCACCGCGATGCCGACCGATGAATCCCCGAGCTGCACGGGCTGCACCACCGCCGCGGGCTCGGTGAGGATGCGCGCGTTGGCCCGCAGCACCTCCTCGATGAGGGCGAGTGCGCGCGGCAGGTCGGTGTCGTAGGCGACACCGACGCTGACGTCGAGCTGGCGTATACGACCGTAGTTATGGAGAATTTCGCCGACGATCTTGCGGTTGGGCACGACCACGTGCGAGTGGTCCACGTGTACCAGCGTCGTGCTGAAGAGCGTAATGCCCTGCACCACGCCCTCGACGCCGGCGATGGCGATGTATTCTCCGACGCGAAAGGGCTTGCTGAAGATGATCGACAGACCCGCCATGACGTTACTGAGCACGCCCTGGGTCGCCAGCGCCAGCCCGGCGCCCGCCACGCCCAGCCCGGCGATCAGCGGCAGCAGCTCCACGCCCAGGTTCTGCAGCGACATGATCACGAACAGCACCATGCAGGCGGCCGCCGCGACGCGCGTCAGCAGCAACCGAATCGGCGGCTCGAGCTCGCGGTGGCTGAGCGCGCGCGCCAGAACGCGGCTCACCCAGCGGCTCGCCGCCACGCCGACCCCGAGGATGAGGAGCGCGGTCAGCAGCCGCGGTCCGAAACGGATCGCCAGGTCGATGAGCGTGTCCCTGGCGTGGTTGAGCGTCGCCGCCTGCTCGTTCATCACCCTCTCCCCTCGCGGTGATCCGCACGCGGCATGTTACCAAGGCGCCGCGGCGGCCAGCAGCCGCGCTGCGGCGCGCGGGCGCGGTGCGGTGCGCGGGCGCGGTGCGGCATGACGCACGAGCAAAGCCTGATCGCGACACTCGCGATGGCCCTGGCGCTCGCCTTCGCGCTCGGCTGGCTGGCGGCACGGCTGCGCCTGTCGCCGCTGGTGGGCTACCTGCTGGCCGGCATCGCGCTCGGTCCGCACACGCCCGGCTGGGTGGCCGACACGCACCTCGCGCCGCAGCTCGCCGAGATCGGCGTCATGCTGCTGATGTTCGGTGTCGGCACGCACTTCTCGCTGCGCGATCTGCTGGCGGTGAAGGCTGTGGCGCTGCCGGGCGCACTGGTGCAGATCATCGTGGCTACCGCGCTCGGCGCGCTCGCCGCGCACGCCTGGGGCTGGGCGCCCGGTGCCGGCCTGGTGTTCGGACTGGCGCTGTCGGTGGCGAGCACGGTGGTACTGCTGCGGGCGCTCGAAGCGCAGCAAGCGCTCGACAGCGCCAACGGCCGCCTCACCGTCGGCTGGCTGGTGGTCGAGGACCTGGTGACCGTGCTCGCGCTGGTGCTGCTGCCGCCGCTGGCCGGCGTGCTGGGCGGCACGGTGCCGGCGGATCTGGGTGCGCCGGCCGACAACCTGTGGCTGCTGCTCGCCATGACGCTCGGCAAGGTCGCACTGTTCGTGGCGTTGATGCTGCTGGTCGGTACGCGGGTGTTTCCCTGGATCCTGGCGCGCGTCGCGCGCACCGGCTCGCGCGAGCTGTTCACGCTGGCGGCCATCGCGCTCGCGCTCGGGGTCGCCTACGGCGCCGCGCAGCTGTTCGACGTCTCGGTGGCGCTCGGCGCGTTTTTCGCCGGCATGGTGATCAACGGTTCGGAGGCCAGCGAGCAGGCGGCGCGCGACCTGCAGCCGTTGCAGGACGTGTTCGCGGCGCTGTTCTTCGTCGCGGTCGGCATGCTGTTCGACCCGCTGGTGCTGCTGCAGCACCCCCGCGAGGTGCTGGTGGTGCTCGCCATCATCATCGTCGGCAAGGGAGTGGCGGCGCTCGTGATCGTGCTGCTGCTGCGCCGGCCGCTCGCCACGGCGCTCACCGTCGCGGCGGCATTGGCGCAGATCGGGGAGTTCTCCTTCATCCTCGCGGTGATGGGCGTGGCGCTCGGGCTGCTGCCGCCCGCGGCGCAAAGCTACATCGTCGCTGGTGCGATCCTGTCGATCGTCGCGAATCCGCTGATCTTCAGGCTCGTCGCGTTACCGGCGCGCCGCACGGCCCGCGTGAACGCACGGGCCGGCAGCGGGTGACCACACTCTTCAGGTGTCCCGATCGATCCAGCGGTGCCGCCGGATACGGCGCGCGCCGGCATCCGCCGGACGCGGCTGCTTACGCCGCTCCGGCTGTCCCGAGGCGGCCCACGCCGCTGCCGCGGCCGCCTTCTCCTGTGCTGCCGAGCGCAGCGGGACCTGTCCCAGCTGCGCCCTATCCAGTTGCCACTGGTCGTTTAAGGGTGTGCTCACGGCGGAGCCCTCTAGACGCGCGATCGCCCGGCGAAGAAAGTGACGATCGCGCCGATCAGGAACACGATGAACAGGATCTTGGCGATCCCGGCGGCGCCGGCGGCGAGGCCGCCGAACCCTAAGATCGCGGCGATGAGCGCGATGATGAAAAATACGACGGCGTAGTGAAGCATGGCGTCCTCGGTGATCGGCATTCGTGCGCGTTTGCGCACTGCGCACACTGTGGACACTCGCGCGCTCCGAGGGCAGTCGCCGAAAACTCAAACGCCTGTAGGAATCTGGCTACAGTGAGCGCGTGCGGTGCAGCATCGCGCGCACGCTGCGCCGCGCGTCAGCTCGCGCCCTTGGGGGTGTAGCTGAACTTCTGACCGGCGAGCGCCACCTCGTACATCGCGCCGCCCTTGACGATCGTGAATACCGCCATGCCCTTGTAGTACCTGCCCGCGGTGACCGCATCCTTCATACCGCCGCTGGCGCCGGCGCTGGCCCCGGCGGTGCCTGCCGAGGCACCGGCGGCCGCGGTAATCACCACCGCGGCGGCATCGGCGCCGAACTCGAAGTCACCCCGGGTGAAGTCCTCGAAGGCGGCCTTGCTCTCGAAGAAGACGATCTCGCTGTACGCCTGGCCGCCGGCCTGCCAGCCAACGCTCACCTGCGTGATGGAGGTGTCGCCGACATAGCGGTCGTGCAGGTACACGCGGCCTTTACCGTACCCGCCGCCGACCACCAGCCCGCCCTTGCCGACGTTGGGAAATACCGCGTAGCCGTAGCAGTTGTGAAAGAAGGCGGCGCTCTGGCCGGCGTTCCTGAACAGCGAGATGGTCTCGGCATAGGTGGCGGCGAACGCCGCCGTGCTCATCAGCAACAGCGCCGCGGCAAGGCATGCCAGCTTGAATCTCATGACACTCTCCTGGTGCAAGGCAATGTTGGCGACGGAATGAATTCTCAACGCCATTTGCGCCGCGCCTGGTATACCGGGCGCAGCCCGCCACCGGCTGCGGGGCGCGGCGGCAGCTGCGGCGGCGGCGCGGCCGCGGGCGCCAGGCGCTGCAGCGTCAGCAGCTCGGTGGGTGGCGCGCTCTCCTCCGGCGTCAGCAGCAGCCTGCGCCGCCGCAGAAACCGTCCGGCGCTGATGCGGCTCGTCCAGGCGGTCAGCCAGACGCTCGAGATCAAGCCGACCAGCACCGGCGTCAGCCACCAGAAGAACTGCGGCGCGAGAGCCCACATGAGCGCGCCCCAGGCGAGGCCGGCCAGCACGTGCCACCACTGGCGTCGCCACGCCTCGCGCAACGTTACGCCGCGATCCGAGCGTTCCTGCGCGTTCCACGACACGGTGCGCCCGCACAGGGTCTGCACGACGAAGGCCGAGTGAAACAACATCATCGAGGGTGCCAGCAGCATGCTGAACAGCTGCTCGATGAGCAGGCCCGCACCCAGGCGCGCCGCGCCGCCGTATTGCCGCAGCAACGCGCGGTCGCGCAGCGCCAGCAGCGCACCGAGAGCCTTGGGCAGCAGCAGCACCACAATGGTCAGGACGAGCAGCGCATCGATCTCGCCGCTGCGAAACTGCGGCCAGTGCGGCAGGGTGCGCAGTCCCGGCAGGAAGTACTGCACCTGGCGGCTCGCCTCGATCGCGCTCAGCAGCGAGCTGATCAGCAGCAGCGCCAGCCACATGGGCGAGCTCACGTAGGAGACGATGCCCGTCAGGAAGTGAATGCGGCTCAACGGGTGCAGTCGCGGGAAGCCCAATACGCGCATGTGCTGCAGGTTGCCCTGCGTCCAGCGCCGGTCGCGCGCCGCGTAGTCGATGACGTTCGCCGGCACCTCCTCCCAGCTGCCCTCGAGCTCGGGCACCTGGCGCACCTCGTAACCGGCGCGGCGCATGAACGCGGCCTCGACGAAATCGTGGCTGAGTATCTCCCCGCCGAGCGGCGGCCGTCCGGATAGCCGCGGCAGCACGCAGGCGCGCGCGAACGGGCGCAGGCGAATGATGGCGTTGTGCCCCCAGTAGTTGCTCTCGCCGAGCTGCCACCAGGCCAGTCCGCTCGAGAGCATCGGACTCTGCAGGCGCGCACCGAACTGGATGAGGCGCGCGAACAGCGTCTCGCGCCCGACCGGCAGCGGCAGTGACTGCAGGATGCCGATCTCGGGGTGCGCTTCCATGAGGCGCGCGAGCGTCACCAGCGCCGTGCCAGTCATGACACTGTCGGCATCCAGCACGATCATGCACTCGTAGTTCGCGCCCCAGCGGCGCATGAAGTCGGCGATGTTGCCGGCCTTGCGCTCGCTGCGCTCGAGCCGGCGGCGGTAGAACACCCGCTCGGCCGCGCCATGCCGCGCGACGAATCCCTGCCACATCGCCTCCTCGGCGGCAGCGATGTCGGCGTCGCTGGTGTCGGAGAGGATGAACAGGTCGAAGGCGGCCTGCTCGGGCAGCGCGGCGAGCGAGTTCCAGATGGCTTCCAGGCCCGCCACGACGCGCCGCGGATCCTCGTTGTAGACCGGCATCGCCAGCGCCGTGCGCGTCAGCAGCGCGCGCCCGGCAACCTCGCGCACGTCGATGCCGCCCGAATCGCGCCCGGTGAGCCGCACGGCGAAGCCGGCGATCGCGGTCCACAACGCGCCGGCGATCCAGGTGAACAGCGCGAAGAACAGCAGCAGACCGAGCAGCTCGAGGGCGGAGAGCCCGTTCGCTTCCAGCACGTCGAGCAGCAGTGCGCTCGCCCCGAGCGCTGTGAGCAGCGTGAGGCCGAAAAACAGCGTGCGGCGCACGCGCCCCCGCCAGAGGCCCGGACGCATCGTGTGCAGCGGCCCGGTCAGCTCGTCCATTGGTAGACCCAGGTTTCGGTGAGCACCTCACCGTAGAGCGTGAGGAAACAACGCAGATCGACCGGTCGCCTGGCCTTGGGCGCCACGACGAAGGTGACCCGCCAGGCGCCGCTGGCCGGCAGCCGCTCGACGGTCAGCGCCTGAACCACGCCGTTGTCGGCGCTCAGCTGAGCCCTGACCGGTTGGTCGGCACGCAGGCCGTCGAGATCGCCCCCGGCAAAATCGATCAGCATGCGGCGGGCCCCGGGGGCGAAATGACCGCGGTTGTCGCCCATCACCGGGCTGCCGCTGCGGGTCGCGACCACCCGTCCCCCGGGCGGCCAGCGCGTCGACTCGCCGAACGCCGAAAGCAGGTAGGCAAAGCTAAGGGGCTTGCCGGGGGCGACGCTCACCGCCGGCACCCAGTAGGCGACGATGTTGTCGTGAATCTCCTCGTCGCTCGGTATCTCCACCAGCTCGACGCCGCCCTTGCCCCAGCTGCCGAGCGGCTGCACCCAGTAACCGGGGCGCGACTCGTAGTGTGACTCGACGTCCTGGTAGTCGGCGAAGGCGCGATCGCGCTGCACCAGGCCGAAGCCCTGCGGGCTCTCGTCGATGAAGCGGTTGACGCGCAGCTCACGTGGATTGCCAATGGGTCGCCACAGCCACTGACCGTGCCCGGTCTCGGCCATCAGACCGTCGCTGTCGTGAACCTGCTGGCGGTAGTCATCGAAGCGACGGCCGCCGTCGGCGACGTTGTAGAAGAACATGGAGGTGAGCGGCGCCACGCCGAGCTTGTTGATCGCGCGGCGCGCGAACAGCTCGCAGTGCACCTCGACCTGCGTGCTGTCGCCGGGGCGGATGTCGAACTGGTAGGCGCCGGCGACGCTCTTGCTGTCGAGCAGCGCGTAGACGGTGAGCGTGCGATCGTTCGGCTGCGGGCGCACCAGCCAGAAATCGGTGAACGTCGGAAACTCCTCACTGCCCGGCTCCGCGGTATCGATCGCCAGTCCGCGTGCCGAGGCGCCGTAGGTCTGGTTGCGCCCCAGCACGCGAAAGTACGAGGCGCCGAGAAAGGCCACCAGCTCGTCCTTGTAGTGCGGTGTCTGCAGCGGGTAGTGCACGCGAAAGCCCGCGTAGCCGAGGGTCGCAGGCGCCCGCGGAGCCTTCAGCAGCCGCCCGAAGGTGAAGAAGCGCGGATCGTAGGCCACGGGTGTCACCCCGGCGGGCCCCACCTCGAAGATGTTGATGTGCTCCTTATTGCTGTAGCCGCGGTGGAAGAACTGCACCTCGAACAGCGCCTCGCCGTGCCACAGTGCGCTCGCCGGCCGGAAGCGAATGTCGCGGTACTGGTCGTAGCTCAGGATCGCAAGCGATTCGGGTAGCGCTTGGGACACCGAATGATACTCGTGGGCGGCCCGCTGTTGCGCCAGCTGTCGCACATTGGCGAAGCCGAAGGGCGGCACCGGCGCGGTCGCGGGAGCGGGCGCGGGCACCGGGGCGGGCGCGGCTGCCGGGCGCGCGGGCCCTGCGGTGCCCGCGGCCGGCTGTCCCGGGGCCGGCTGTGCCTGCGCGGGCTGCGCCTGGGCGGGCTGTCCCTGGGTCGGCTGCCCCTGGGTCGGCTGCGCCTGGGTCGGCTGCGCCTGGGCCGGTTGTCCCTGGGCCGGAGCTGTCGTGGCGGGGTCCGCGGCGGCCCACACCGCGGGCGGGCTCGGGAACAGCAGCAGCGCGGCGATCATGGCCGGCTGCCGCAGGCTGAGGCGCATGTACCCACCTGGGATCTTTCTGTTCTTCCCGAGCAACGCATTGCCGCCGGGTGCACAAGCTTGCCAGTACTTGAACGGCGCATGGTCTGAATCGCGTGTGGGATTTCCCCGACATGCGGCGGTGCACCGCGGGCTTGGCGGCGCGCCGCGCAGCTGTCGGAGCCACGAGTAGGAAGCCACTTACCGTCCTTTGCGGGCGCAGCCGCTGGCGCACGCGCCACTTGAGACTCTATGTTGACTCAACACGCTGTCAACCAACAGCACTAAGGCGAGGAGAAACATCATGGGTCGAGGAATTCTCTTGTGGCTGCTCGGCGTGCCGATCCCGGTGATCCTGCTGCTGGCGCTGTGCTCGCACCATTGAGTGAGTCCACGTGGATGACCCGCTAGTTCCGGTGCACGCCGCAACCCCGACGGCCCCCGCGGTCGCAAACGGCGCCGTCTCGGCCGTCTCGTGGGGCGCGATCTTCGCCGGCGTCGCCGTGGCGGCCGCCACCTCGCTGCTGCTGTTCGCGCTCGCGACGGGCCTGGACCTTGCGGCGATGTCCCGGGCGGCGGCGCACAACGGGCCGCCGCCGTCGCAGGCCGTCATGGCAGGCGTGGCGCTGATCGTGACACAGTGGGTCTCCGCCTGCCTGGGCGGATACATCACCGGCAGGCTGCGCACCCGTTGGGTGGGGACGCACACCCACGAAGTGTTCTTCCGCGACACGGCCCATGGCTTCATCACCTGGTGCGTGGCGACGCTGCTCATCGCTTCGGGCCTGGCGTCGAGCGCCGCAGCGCTCCCGGGCCTGCGCCTGCCGGTGGCCGGCAGCCGCGCCCACGACGCACCGGCGCGGGTGCTCGTTCCCGGCGATACGCGCGCCAGCGCGCAGCGCTACTCCGCGGACGCCCAGGACGTGGACGCCCAGGATTTCGCGGATACGCCTTATCCGCAGTTCACCGTGGCAGACAGTCCCGCGGCACGGCGCGCCATGACACCCCCCGCCGAGGAAGGCCCGGGTACGCTGGTGCTGCCCCCGGGTACAGCGGTGCTGCCCGGTGGCCCCCCGGTCATCGAGCGCGGCGCGTGGCTGGGCGAGCGCAGCACGCCGGGGCCGGCGCGTGCCCTGGACGAGAGCGGTATCGGCAGCGGCGATGCGGCGCGCCACGAGGCCGCGGTCGGCGCGATCCTTACGGCGTTGTCGATGCTGGTCGGCGCCTTCGTTGCCAGCGTCGCGGCCGCTCTGGGCGGCCGCCGGCGCGACCTGCATCCCTGAAGCGATCTAAGGTGGGTTGCGCAGCAGCGCGTGCAGCGCCTTCGGGCCCTGCGCCTTATCGAAGCACTGGTCGAAGCCTGCCCCCTGCGACACCCGCCGCGTCGTCTCATCGAGCGTCATGCCGCTCAGCATGACCAAGCGCAGTGCCGCGCCACCGGCCCGAGCTTTCAGCGCCTGGGCCAGCTGGTAACCGTTCATTCCCGGCAGGTGAATGTCGATCAGCACGACCGCCGGGGCGGCGTCCGCGGTCGCCCGCAGTGCGGCTTCCGCATCGGCGGCTTCGGTGACGCGGTAGCCGAGGATGCCGAGACCTTCGCGATAGGCGCGACGCACATCGGCGTTGTCATCCACGATGACGACGTGCACGCCGGCACGGTCGTCGGCTGCGGGCGTGCGCGGCGCGGCGGCGGATGCGGCGGCCGCTGGCGATGCTGCGTGGCGCTGCGCGGCGGCGCCGCCGGCAGGCGCGAAACGCGCCACCAGCTGCCATTGCCCGGGTGCCGCCGCACGCTCGAGGACGAGATCTCCGCCCTGCAGCGTCATGATGCGTCGCGCGGTGCGCAGCGCCATGCGGCTGCCGCCGCCGCGCGCGCGGTAATCAGCGAACCAGCTCGCCTCGTTGCCGCTCAGCTCGGCCGCGAAGATGACGCGCAGCGCGGGCGAGGTGCCATCGCCGCACGCCTGCACTTCGATCGGCACCGCACCTGCTGTGGCCACGGCGGCGTGCTCCAGCATCGCCGTGAGCACCTGCACCGAGCGGTCGGCGTCGGCGCGCACCGCGACCTGCGCACCGCGGTCATCGAAGCGGCAGCGCTCGCGCAATACCGGCGTCACCGCGCGCTGCGTCAGTTGCAGCAGCGAGGCGAGCGGGACCGCGGCGCCGGAGAGCGCTGCGCCGTCACTGTCGTAGACCTCCGCCAGGACGAATGCGTCGATCGCGGCGAGCGCCGCCTCGAGACCGCGCTCGATGCGCTGCACCATCGTGCGACTGACATCCGCGTCGAATTCGCGCAGCCGCATCAGGTCGGTGGCGGACTTGACGGGACTGAGCGCATCGCGCAGCTCGTGCGCCAGATCGCGTAGCAGTGAGGAGCATTTGTCCATCGATGACTGCAGAGTGTGACCTTGAGCGACATCGCGAGTCTCGCGGGGTGCGTCATTGTCAGGCATCCCAGCGCCAGGTGCGAATCTCCGGCATGTCCTCGCCGTGGGTGACGATGTACTCGTGGTGCTCGACGAGCTTGTCGCGCAGGCCCTGGAGGACGTAGGCGGAAGTTTCGGCGAGCTGCGGCAGCCGCCCGATCGCATCTCCGGCCAGGTGGAAGCGATCGAGGTCGTTCAGCACCGTCATGTCGAAGGGCGTGGTGATCGTGCCCTCCTCCTTGTAGCCGCGCACGTGCAGATTGTCGTGGTTGGCACGCCGGTAGGTGAGGCGGTGGATGAGCCAGGGATAGCCATGGAAGGCGAAGATGACCGGCCGATTGCGCGTGAACAGCTCGTCGAAGTCCGCGTCCGGCAGGCCGTGCGGATGCTCGCTCGGCGGTTGCAGCTTCATCAGATCAACCACGTTCACCACGCGGATCTTGAGCGCCGGGAAGAAACCGCGCAGCAGCTTCACCGCCGCCAGCGTCTCGAGGGTGGGCACATCGCCGCAGCAGGCCATCACCAGGTCCGGCTCCTTCCCGCGGTCGGTGCTGGCCCACTCCCAGATGCCAATGCCGGCCGTGCAATGCCTGACCGCGGCCTCCATGTCGAGCCACTGCGGCGCGGGGTGCTTGCCGGCCACGATCACGTTCACGTAATGACGGCTGCGCAGGCAATGGTCGGCAACCGACAGCAGGCAGTTGGCGTCCGGCGGCAGGTACACGCGGATCACGTCGGCCTTCTTGTTCACCACGTGATCGATGAAACCCGGATCCTGGTGAGTGAACCCATTGTGATCCTGCCGCCACACGTGCGAGCTCAACAGGTAGTTGAGCGAGGCAATGGGGCGGCGCCAGGGGATCTCGCGCGTCACCTTCAGCCACTTGGCGTGCTGGTTGAACATCGAGTCGACGATGTGGATGAACGCCTCGTAGGAGTTGAACAGCCCATGACGCCCGGTGAGCAGGTACCCCTCGAGCCAGCCCTGGCACTGGTGCTCGCTCAGCACTTCCATGACGCTGCCCTCGGGGGCCAGGTGATCGTCGTCGGCGATCCGCTCGGCGGTCCATTGCCGCTCGGTCGCCTCGAAGACCGCGGTGAGGCGGTTGGAGACGGTCTCGTCCGGTCCGAACAGGCGGAAGTTGCGCGGACTGACGTTGAGACGGATCACGTCGCGCAGGAACTTGCCGAGCACGCCGGTATCCTCGGCATCGACCGCTCCCGGGGACGGCACCGCGACGGCATACTCGCGAAACTCCGGCATGCGCAGGTCGTGCAGCAGCAGCCCACCGTTCGCCCGCGGGTTGGCCCCCATGCGTCGTGCACCGCGCGGGGCGAGCTCGGCGAGCTCGGCGCGCAGCTTGCCGCCGGCGTCGAACAGCTCGCCCGCACGGTAGCTGCGCATCCACTCCTCGAGCTGGCGCAGATGCGCCGGATTGCTGCGCACCTGCGCCAACGGCACCTGGTGGGCGCGGAACGTCCCCTCGACCTTGAGACCGTCCACGACCTTCGGCCCGGTCCAGCCCTTGGGCGTGCACAGCACCACCATCGGCCAGCACGGCCGCGCGGTGAAGCCGTGCGCGCGTGCCTCGCGCTGGATTTTCCCGATGTCGGCGACGACCCGATCGAGCGTCGCGGCCATCAGCTGGTGCATCGGCGCAGGTTCGTCGCCGGCGACGAAATACGGCTCGTAGCCGTAGCCGCGCAGCAGCTGCTGCAGCTCCTCGCGCGCCACGCGCGCCGACAGCGTGGGATTGGCGATCTTGTAGCCGTTCAGGTGCAGGATCGGCAACACGGCGCCGTCGCTCGCCGGGTTCAGGAACTTGTTGCCGTGCCAGCCGGTGGCGAGCGGACCGGTCTCGGCCTCGCCGTCGCCGATGACACAGGCGACCAGCAGCTGCGGATTGTCGAACGCCGCGCCGTAGGCGTGACTCAGGGAATAGCCGAGCTCGCCCCCCTCGTGAATCGAGCCGGGCGTCTCGGGTGCGGCGTGACTCGGGATGCCGCCGGGAAAGGAGAACTGCCGGAACAAACGCCGCATGCCCTCCTCGTCCTGGCTGATCTCGGGGTAGATCTCGCTGTAGGTCCCCTCGAGGTAGGTGTTGGCCACCACCGCCGGCCCGCCGTGCCCGGGCCCGCACACGTAGATCATGTCGAGATCGTGCTCGCTGATGATGCGGTTCAGGTGCACGTAGATGAAGTTCTGTCCGGGCGTCGTGCCCCAGTGACCCAGCAGGCGCGGCTTGATGTGGGAGGCCAGCAGCGGCTCGCGCAACAGCGGGTTGGCGTACAGATAGATCTGGCCGACCGCCAGGTAGTTGGCCGCGCGCCAGTACGCGTCCATGCGTCGCAGCATCTCGGCAGTCAGGGGACCGTCCATTGCACACTCCTTAATAAAGAGGCCGGGCACTCCTGTCCAGACTCGCCAGCGGATCGGCTGCAGCGTAGCCTGAACACGCTACAGGCACGTGTCCACCATGACGCTCCTCACGATCAACAGCGGCAGCACTTCCGTCAAGCTTGCGCTCTTCGATGTCGGTGAGCACGGCGTGCTGCGCCAGCTCGAGCACGAGCAGCACGACGGCGCGCAACTTGATCCGCGGCAGTTGCTCGGCGCGCTCGCAGCGAAGATCGGCGCCGCACCGCAGGCGATCGCGCATCGCGTCGTGCACGGCGGCACGCGCTTCACTCGCCCGGCGCGCATCGATGCCAGCGTGCTCAGCGCCATCGAGCAGCTCGCGCCGCTCGCGCCACTGCACAACCCCGCGGCGCTGCGCTGGATCCGCGCCGCGCTTGAGATCTGGAGCGCGGTGCCGCAGGCGGCGGTGTTCGACACCGCGTGGTTCGCGGGGCTGCCGCGGCGCGCCGCCGAGTATGCGCTGGCGGCTGATATCGGCGTCGATGTCGGCGTGCGCCGCTACGGATTCCACGGGCTGGCGCACGAGGCGATGTGGCGCGCGTGGTGCCGGCTGCACCCCGAGCTGCCTGGCGGCGGACGGCTCATCACGCTGCAGCTCGGCGGCGGCTGCTCGATCACCGCGAGCACCGACGGCCGGCCGCTCGATACCTCCATGGGCTTCTCACCGCTCGAGGGCCTGGTCATGGCGACCCGCACGGGCGACATCGATGCGGCGGTAGTGCCGTACCTCGAGCAGCGGCTCGAGCTCTCGGGCGATGAGGTCATCGCACGGCTCAACTCGCGCGGCGGACTCGCCGGCCTCTCCGCAAGCAATGAGAATCCCACGCAGCTGCTCGCGCAAGCCTCGCCACAGGCGCGCTTCGCGGTGGAGCTGTACTGCTACCGCATCCGCAAGTACGTCGGCGCCTATCTGGCGGTGCTCGGGGGCTGCGACGGCATCGTGTTTGGTGGCGGCGTCGGCGAGCACGCCCCCGAGGTGCGCGCCCAGGCCCTCGACCGACTCGCCTGGGCCGGCATCGAGCTCGATGCGGCGCTGAACGCCGCGGCGCACGGCGGGGATGTGCACATCCAAAGCGCGCGCTCGACGATCCGGGTGTGCGTGGTGTCGACCGACGAGGAATCGGTGCTCGCGGCAGCCGCCGCTGCCATGATATGAGCGTTCACGTGTCCGAACCTTTCAGGGGAGTGCTGCATGGAATCCGAACCGCGCCGTGAAACCTCCGCCCTGCCCACCCCGCCCGCCGCCAGCCGTCGCGCGCTGCTGCGCTCGCTCGCCGGCCTCGGGCTCGCCGGTGCGGCCGGCAACCTCGCGCTCCCGGGCGCGGTGCGCGTTGCCTATGCGGCGGCGCTGACCCAGGAGCAGCGCGACAGCATGACGCCCGACCAGGTGCTGGCGATGCTGCAGGCGGGCAACGAGCGCTTTCGCACCGGCCAGATGAAGGCGCACGATTACCTGGCGCAAAAGCGCGCGACCATCGGCGGGCAGTACCCGGCCGCGGCCATCTTAAGCTGCATCGATTCGCGCGCACCGGCGGAGATCATCCTCGATACCGGCATCGGCGATACCTTCAACGCGCGCGTGGCCGGCAACATCGCCAACGACGACCTGCTCGGCAGCCTCGAGTTCGCCTGTGCGGCCGCCGGCGCGAAACTCATCCTCGTCATGGGGCACACCGCCTGCGGCGCGATCAAGGGCGCGATCGATGGGGTGCAGCTCGGCCACCTGACGGAGCTGCTGGCGCGGATCAAGCCGGCGGTCAGCGCCACCGCCTACAGCGGCGAGCGCAGCAGCAAGAACGCCGCCTTCGTGGACGCCGTCGCCGGCACCAACGTGCGCCGCACGATCGAGCAGATCCGCGTGCAGAGCAGCGTGCTCGCCGGGCTCGAACAGGACGGCAAGATCAAGATCGTCGGCTCGATGTACCACTTGAAGGGCGGACGGGTCGAGCTGCTGTAGCTCAATGGCTGTGCAGAGCGCCGCGTCGTGAGCAGCCCTGCCGCGCAGCAGGCGGCCACGGCTGCCAGCGCGCTGCACTACCCGGTATTTCGCTTCCTGTGGATCGCGACCGTCGTCTCCAACGTCGGCTCGTGGATGTACAGCGCCGCCTCCGGCTGGCTGATGACGAGCCTCGATTCGAGCCCGCTGGTGGTGTCGCTGGTGCAGGTCGCCACGAGCCTGCCGCTGTTCCTGTTTGCGCTGCCGGCCGGGGCGCTGGCCGACATCCTCGACAAGCGCCGCCTGATCCTGGCGCTGGAGATACTCACCAGCGTGTTCTCGCTGCTGTTCGCGCTGCTGGTGGCGCTGCACGTGGTCACACCGACGCTGCTGCTGGCGTTCACCTTCCTGGTGAGCGTGCTGGGCGCGCTGGAGACGCCCGCCTGGCAGGCGATCGTGCCGCAGCTGGTACCGCAGAGCGCGCTGCCTTCCGCGGTGGCCACCAACAGCGTGGGCGTCAACATCAGCCGCGTCATCGGGCCGGCGCTGTCCGGGCTCATCATCCTCAGCTGCGGAATCGCCGCGCCATTCTGGCTCGATGCCATCAGCAACGCCGGCGTGATCGGCGTCATCCTGTGGTGGCGGCCACCGCCGAAGCCGGCGCGCGCGCTGCCGCCGGAGCGTTTCCTGGATGCCATGCGCGCCGGGGTGCGCTTCGTGCGCAACAGCCGCCCGCTGCGCGCCACGCTGGCGCGCGCCGTGGGGTTCTTCCTGTTTGCGAGCGCCTACTGGGCGCTGCTGCCGGTGCTGGCGCGCGGCCAGCTGCACGGGGGTCCGACGCTCTACGGACTGCTGCTCGGCGCGATCGGCGCCGGCGCGGTCGCCGGGGCGTTCCTGCTGCCGCGAGTGCGGCGGCGCTCGGGTGTCGATGCGGTGGTGGTGCTCGGCGAGGCGGGCAACGCCGCCGCGCTGCTGCTGTTCGCACTGGCGCACGATGCGACGCTCGCCACCCTCGCCTGCCTGCTGGCGGGGGTCTCCTGGATCATCGTGCTCGCCAGCCTCAACGTCTCCGCACAGGTCGCGCTACCCGACTGGGTGCGCGGCCGCGGGCTGGCGGCCTACGTGTCGGTGTTCTTCGGCACGATGAGCGCCGGGAGTCTCCTGTGGGGATGGGTCGCGCAGCGCGACGGCGTGGCCGCGGCACACTATCTGGCGGCCGCCGGCGCGCTGCTCGCGCTACTGCTCACCCGGCACTGGAAGCTGCGCACCGGACCTGCCGCGGATCTGACGCCCTCCATGCACTGGCCCGAGCCGGTGCTCGCCGGGGAACTCGATCAGGACGCAGGTCCGGTGCTGGTCACGGTCGAATACCAGGTGAGCGCCGAGCATCGTGCGGCGGTCCTGGACGCGCTCGAGCGGATCGGCCACGGGCGGCGGCGCGACGGCGCGTACGCCTGGGACGTGTTCCAGGACACCGAGCACCCCGAGCGCATCCTCGAGACCTTCCTGGTCGACTCCTGGCTCGAGCATCTGCGCCAGCATCGGCGCGTGACGCGCGCCGATCGCATCGTGCAGGATGATGTCGTCCACTTGCTGCGTGAGCCGCCGCGCGTCACCCACTACGTGGCCGCACGAACCAAACTGCCGCCGGCTCCGCGCTGAGCGAGCGGCGCCGTGGCGGGTGCGAAAAAGCTTTAGCCCGCCGCCTCCTGGCGACGGCGCTTGCGCGCCTCGTGCACCAGGTCGCGCAGGAACGCCTTCTCATAGACGCGCAGCAGGTGGGGCTGGTGGCGCTCGATGTAGGCGCCGACGCAATCCTCCTGAGTCGCGCCGGCCATCGCCAGCAGCTGGCGGAAGGTCTCCGCGTCCCAGCGCCACGGCAGCTCCAGATCGGAGAACGCCCGGTTGTAGGCATCGAGCTCGGCGGCCAGCGGGTCGTCCGCCGCGCGGTGGGTGCTCTTCGTCTGCGCCATTGCTCTACTCCAGGTCCGACCCTCGAGCGAGCTTACCCCCGCTCTACCCCAAGGAAAACTTAAAGCTTTCTATCGTGACCATACGATTTTAAGAATACCTCAGGATGGCGTATCGTGCGCCCCATGAAGAACGTGACACTGCGTCAGTTACGGGTATTTGCCGCCGCGGCCCGCCACATGAACTTCTCGCACGCCGCCACCGAGCTGCACATGTCGCAGCCGGCCGTGTCCACCCAGCTCAAGCAGGTCGCAGGCGTCGCCGGGCTGCCGCTGTTCGAGCGCATCGGGCGGCGCATGTACCTCACCCCGGCGGGCCGCGAGATCCTGCAATGTGCCAACGCGGTGGCGCAGCGCCTGAAGGACACCGAGAGCGCGCTCGCGCAGCTCAAGGGCGTCACCGGCGGGCGGCTCGACGTGGCGGTCATCAGTGCCGGGGACTATTTCTTTCCGCGCGTGCTGGCGGCGTTCGGCGCCTCACACCCGGGAGTGAGCTTCAATCTCACCGTGCACAACCGCGAGGGCCTGCTGCGCCAGCTGGCCGACAATCGCACCGATCTGGCGGTGATGGTGCGCCCGCCGGCCGAGCTCGACATCGTCGCGGTGCCGTTCGCCCCGCATCCCTATGTGATCGTCGCCCCGCCCGGCCATCCGCTCGCCGCTGCGCGGCAGATCCCGCGCGCGGCGCTCAACCGCGAGCGCTTCGTGCAGCGCGAGCAGGGCTCGGACACCTGGAACTCGATGCGCGAAGTGTTCGGCCGGCAGTTCCCGCGCCTCGACATTGCCATGCAGATCCACAGCACCGAGACCATCAAGCAGGCGGTGGTCGCCGGGATGGGTATCGCGTTCCTGTCGGCGCACACCATCGGGCTCGACCTGCTCGCCGGCAACCTGGTGGTGCTCGACGTGCAGGGATTTCCCGCCATGCTCAACTGGTACCTGGTGCACCACCGCAGCAAGCGGCTGCCGCCGGTGGCGCTCGCCTTCAAGGAGTTCCTGGTGCGCGAAGGTGCGCCGCTCATCGAGCGGCTGGTGCGCTTCGAGCTGCACGCGGGCGCGGCGAACCGGCCGGCGCCGCGCGCTGCGGGCGGCCGCTCGCGTGCGCGGCAGCCTCAGTCGAGGAAGTCGCAGTAGCGCTCGACGTGCGCGGCCAGATCGAGCGTGTGCTGGCGGGTGAGCCGCTCGGCGAGCTCGGTATCGCGCCGCTCGAGCGCTTCGATGATCTTCAGGTGATCGATGATCGAGCGCGCCGCCCGACCGTCCTGGGAAATGGTCGCCTTGCGGATGGCGCGCACGTGGATGAACAGGTTCTTGGTGGCATCGGCGATCAGCTGCGAGCCACCGAGCCGCACGATCATCTGGTGAAACGCGATGTTGGCGTCGGAATACTCGCCGATGTGCTCGGCGGGCGGGGAGTTCTGGAACTCATCGAACAGGTGGCGCAGCTTGCCGATCTCCGCATCGGTGGCGTGCTGCGTGGCGAGGCGCGCCGACATGCTCTCGAGCGCCGCCCACACCTGGATCATCTCGATGATCTCGCGCTTGGACTTGCGCACGATGAAGATTCCGCGCCGCGGCACCGTGCGCACGAAGCCTTCCTGCTCGAGAATCGACAGCGCTTCGCGCACCGGCGTGCGGCTCACGCCGAGCGCCTGTGTCAGCTCGCGCTCATCGAGGCGCAGCGGCTGGCGGTCGCCGTAGATGTCGGCGCCGGTGATGGCCTCCTTGAGCAGCGCATAGGCCTGGTCGCGCAGGCTCATCGAGTTGAGCGGCGTCAGCCCGAGCTGTCCGGCCGTGCCGGCCGCTCCCGGCCCGATAATCGCGTTCATTGAACCCCCATGGACCTACCGGGCCCTCGTGGCCGGTACGGCGGGCGCCCTCGCCCACGTCGCAGTGGTGTACTGCGTGAAATATACCTTGGACGCGAGCTTATCTCCGCTTCCCTGCGGAACTGCACGGCGTCACGCTTTGATATATCAGATACCAAATTCTACCGATCGAGCTTAAGATCTCCAGCGTGGTGCACGGGATCTGTCGACGCGCCGTCCGTGCGCTTTTGCAGTGCAATAAGGGCGTGCCGGCGCGCATCGCCTCGGTGGCAAGCTGAAGATATATCACATATGGTCGGCCGGGGCTGAAGCCGCCATACTTATGCACCACAACAAGACAGCGCTCGCGGGTGCCATGGGACGCGAGACCTCGCCGGCCGCGTGCCGCACCTGGGGTCGCGCAACAAATCACAGGGCTCTTGCCAGGCCCGGTACATCGGGCGCGCGTCAACTCGAGGGGGAGCAGCAATGATCACCGATTCGCATTCCGATAGTGCTTCGCTGTTCGGCAGGCCATGGATCCAGCTGGTGCTCGGCATCATCTGCATGGCGGCGGTCGCGAACCTGCAGTACGGCTGGACGCTGTTCGTCAACCCGATCGACGACAAGTACCGCTGGGGCAAGGCCGCCATCCAGGTGGCCTTCACGATTTTCGTGCTGATCGAAACCTGGCTGGTCCCGGTGGAGGGCTACCTGGTCGATCGCTTCGGACCGCGCCCGGTGGTGATCGTCGGCGGCATCCTGGTGGCGATCGCCTGGTCGATCAACTCGATCGCCGACTCGCTGACGCTGTTGTACCTGGGAGCTGCGATCGGCGGCATCGGCACCGGTGCGGTGTACGGCACTTGCGTGGGCAATGCGCTCAAATGGTTTCCGGGACGGCGCGGCATGGCGGCGGGCTTTACCGCGGCCGGCTTTGGTGCCGGCGCGGCGCTCACCGTCGCGCCTATCTCGAAGATGATCGACGCGTCGGGCTACCAGCACGCGTTCCTCTACTTCGGCGTGCTGCAGGGGGTGGTGGTGCTGGTGGCATCCATGGGGTTGCTGGTGGCGCCGGCGTCGTACCTCGCGGCAGCGCCCAAGCGCAGTCAGTCGGCGCGCAGCTTCACTCCCATGGAGGTGCTGCGCAGCCCGGTGTTCTATGTGCTGTACGCGATGTTCGTGCTGGTGGCTTCCGGGGGCCTGGTGATGATTGCCTCGATGAAGCCGCTCGCCAAGGACCTGCACGTCGAGAAAATACCCGTGAGCCTGTTTGGGCTGACGATGGCGGCGGGTGTGTTTGCCATCACCCTCAACCGCGTCTTCGATGGCATCGGGCGGCCATTCTTCGGCTGGCTGTCTGATCACATCGGCCGCGAGAACACCATGGCGCTCGCCTTCACGATCGGCGCCGCGTCGCTGTTCACCGTCAGCCATGCCGGCACCAACCCGGTGGTGTTCGTGCTGGTGACGGCGTTGTATTTCGGCGTGTTCGGCGAGATCTATAGCCTCTTCCCGGCGACCCAGGGCGACACCTTCGGCGGCAAGTTCGCCGCGGCCAATGCCGGGATGCTCTACACCGCCAAGGGCGCCGGCGCGCTGCTGGTACCGGTCGCGACGGCGATCGCCGTGACGCGCGGCTGGGGCAGCTTCTTCGCCCTCGCCATCACCTGCAACCTCGTGGCCGCGGCGCTCGGGCTGTTCGTGCTCAAGCCGATGCGTGCCAAGCACTTCGCCGCGATCCGCGCGGAGTCGGCGAATGCGCCGGTCGGCGCGGCGCCGATGCCGCACGCGCCGGGGCGTTGAAGGATACGGCGCGCCCCCCCACTAAGTTACGAATGGACTGGATCGCGGAGACCGCATGAACGTCGCTAACCCTGTGCCGGCCGCGCCGGCAACTTCCACCGCCGAGGACACACTCAAGCGCAAGAGCCGCGAGGCGGGCGTCGTCTCCGGCGGACACCTGGTCGCGAAGGCGCTGAAGAACGAAGGCGTCGACACGATCTTCACGCTGTGCGGCGGCCACATCATCGACATCTACGACGGCTGCATCGATGAGGGCATCCGCATCATCGACGTGCGCCACGAGCAGGTCGCCGCGCACGCCGCCGACGGCTACGCGCGCCAGACCGGCCGGCTCGGCTGCGTGGTCACCACCGCAGGCCCGGGGTGCACCAACGCGGTGACCGGCATCGCCACCGCGTTCCGCTCGGAGAGCCCGGTGCTGCACATCGGCGGCCAGGGGGCGCTGTCGCAGCACAAGATGGGCTCGCTGCAGGACCTGCCGCACGTCGACATGATGTCACCGATCACCAAGTTCGCCGCCACCGTGCCCGCCACCGAGCGGGTAGCCGACATGGTGTCGATGGCGGCGCGCGAGGCGTTCAGCGGCGCCCCGGGTCCTGTGTACCTGGAGATCCCGCGCGACGTGCTCGATCGCGAGGTGGACATGACCAAGGCGGTCGTGCCGCAGCCCGGGCACTACCGCGCCTCGACCCGCTCGCTCGGGGACGTGCGCGACATCGAGCGCCTCGCCGACATCCTGGTGAATGCCGAGCGGCCGGCGATTCTCTACGGCCAGCAGGTGTGGGCGGCGCGCGGCCACGAGGAAGCGATCGCGCTGCTGCGCGGGCTGGACATTCCCGGCTACTTCAACGGCGGCAGCCGCGGGCTGCTGCCGCCCGGGGATCCGCACCACTTCGACCGTACCCGCGGCAATGCCTTCGCCGATGCCGACGTCATCGTCATCGTCGGCACGCCGTTCGACTTTCGCATGGGCTACGGGCGGCGCATCAGCAACAAGCTGAAGCTGGTGCAGATCGACATGGACTACCGCACGGTCGGCAAGAATCGCGACATCGATCTTGGCATCGTCGGTCACCCGGGGGCGATCCTCGGCGCGGTGCTGCAGGCGGCCAGCGGCCGGCTCAAGCAGGACAAGCGCCAGGCGCGCCAGCAGTGGATGAAGAAGCTCAACGACGCGGAGAACGCGGCCACCGAGAAGCTCATGCCGCTGTTCAAATCCAACAACCGGCCGATCCATCCCTACCGCGTCGCCTGGGAGCTCAACGAGTTCCTCGCCGACAACACCATCTATATCGGCGACGGCGGCGACGTCGTGACCATCTCCGCCCAGGCGGTGCGCCCGCGCCGCCCCGGCCAATGGATGGATCCGGGTGCGCTCGGCTCGCTCGGCGTGGGCACCGGCTTCGCCATCGCCGCAGGCCTTGCGCATCCCGCCAAGGAGGTGCTGTGCTACTACGGCGACGGCTCCTTCGGCATGACCGCCTTCGACATGGAGACCGCCAACCGCTTCGGCGTGCCGTACATCGCGGTGATCGGCAACAACTCGGCGATGAACCAGATCCGCTACGGGCAGCTCGCCAAGTACGGCGAGGAGCGCGGCAACGTCGGCAACCTGCTCGGGGATGTGCCGTTCGGCAAGTTCGCCGAGATGCTCGGCGGCTACGGCGAGGAGGTACGCGAGGCAGCGCAGATCGCACCGGCGCTGCAGCGCGCGCGCGAATCAGTGCAGCGACTGAAGCGCTCCGCAGTGATCAACATCTGGGTCGATCCGCGCGAATACGCGCCCGGCACCAAGAACCAGACCATGTACAAGTAAGCAGCAGGCCGGAGATTCGCATGGGCAAGGCATTGGACGGCGTCCGCATACTGGACTTCACGCACGTGCAGTCCGGTCCCACCTGCACGCAGCTGCTGGCGTGGTTCGGGGCCGACGTCATCAAGGTGGAACGCCCGGGGACGGGTGACATCACGCGCGAGCAGCTGCGCGACATCCCCGACGTCGACAGCCTGTACTTCACCATGCTGAATCACAACAAGCGCTCGATCACGCTCAACACCAAGCACCCGCGCGGCAAGGCGATACTCGAGCGGCTGGTGAAGCACTGCGACGTGCTGGTGGAGAACTTCGCCCCCGGCGTGCTCGAGCGCATGGGCTTCTCCTGGGAGCACATCCAGCAGTTGAATCCGCGCATGATCGTCGCCTCGGTCAAAGGCTTCGGACCCGGGCCGTACGAGGACTGCAAGGTCTACGAGAACGTCGCGCAGTGCGCCGGCGGCTCCGCCTCGACCACCGGCTTCGACGACGGGCCGCCGCTGGTGACCGGGGCACAGATCGGCGATAGCGGCACGGGACTGCACTTAGCGCTCGGCATCGTCTGTGCGCTCTACCAGCGCGACACCACCGGCCGCGGCCAGCGGGTGCTCGCCGCCATGCAGGACGGGGTGCTGAACCTGTGCCGCGTGAAGCTGCGCGACCAGCAGCGCCTCGCGCGTACCGGCGTCATGCAGGAGTACCCGCAGCATCCCGATGGCAAGTTCGGCAGCGCGGTACCACGCGCCGGCAACGCCTCCGGCGGCGGCCAGCCGGGCTGGATCATCAAGTGCAAGGGCTGGGAGACGGATCCGAACGCTTATCTGTATTTCATCGCCCAGGCCCCGGTGTGGAAGGAGATCTGCAGCGTGATCGGCAAGCCGGAATGGATCACCGATCCGCACTACGCCACGCCGAGTGCACGGCTGCCGCGCCTGAAAGAGGTGTTCGCCACCGTGGAAGCGTGGACCATGCAGCGCTCCAAGTTCGAAGCCATGGCGGCGTTCAACGAGCACGACATTCCCTGCGGCCCGATCCTGTCGATGGAGGAGCTGATCGCCGAGCCCTCGCTGCGCGCCACCGGCACGGTGGTGGAAGTGGACCATCCGACGCGCGGCAAGTACGTGACCGTCGGCAACCCGATCAAGCTGTCCGACAGCCCCACCGAGGTGCGACGCTCGCCGCTGCTCGGCGAGCACACTGCCGAGGTGCTGCGCGAGCTGGGTGTGTCGCCGGCGGAGATCGCCGCGCTGCACGCGGACAAGGTGACCTGAAGTCTTAAGCGCGCGCGCCGCCGGCGAAACCTCGGCTCACTCTTCCAGGTTGCAGACCGCCTCGAGCGGTGCGGCGCCCGGCAGGTCGAACTGCATCTTCAGCGGTGACCCGTGACTGTCATTCACGGTGAAGGTCACGCTGTGCGCCTGCAGGATTTTGCTGAGCGCGTTCTTCGGAATCGAGGCGGCCGTCTTGTCCGCCGGAGCGGGGTTCGGGACGCGGTCGGTGCCCAGCGCCCAGTTCTCCTGCACCTCATCGCCGCTGCCATCGGTGCGATAGCTCACCGCTACCTTGGGATAGTAGGAGGTGCCACGAATCTCTTCCGGCTCGACGTAGTCGACGGTGAGCGGCGTGCCGACGAGCAGACTCGCGGTCAGGAACTTGCCCTTGTTGCGGCGGGATTCCGCGCCGGGAATACAGTCGACGGTCAGGGCGGGGTGTGCGGAGGCCTGGGGCGAGCCGAGGAACCTGCCCTCCACGCTGAAGCGCGTGAAGGTGTAGGTCCCCGCCGGATCCGACTTTTGCGATTGGTGCCACGCGCCGGCCGCAGCGGCCTGCGGCGATGCCGGTTGCGCGAGTGCGCATGAAGCAACCACCACGAACACGAGCAACGGAGTTGGTTTCACGGTTTGCTTCTCCTCGAACAGAGATATCTTCGCAAGTTGTTATGTTAGCCGAGCACCCCACGAGCGGCAATGCGCAGCGCGCCAACGCCGCACGCGATCTTCATTAAAATCCATGCATATTAAAATCCATTCATGACGCGCTGTAGGATGTCGGCGCGCCGGTTCGGCGTTGTAGGATTCGCGCCATTCGAAGCGAGGAGATTTTTCACATGCGGGCTTGGCTGTTAGGGGCATCGGCAACGCTGACACTTACGCTTACCGGACACGCTGCGGCACAGCAACCCGTCGCGGCGGATAAAGCGACGACGGCGGCTGCGCCTGCCCACGGCAGCGCTGCGCCTTCCGCGCTTGCCGCACTGCTCGAGACTCAGGTGCGCGCTGCGTGGGAAGCGTTCAAGAACAAGGACCGCGCCGGCTACGCAAAGTTTCTCACCGACGACTTCCAGGCCGTGGAATCCGATGGCGAGGGCGAGCGCGCGCGACTGCACGTGCTGCGCGAGGTCGAGCACAGCATGTACACCAGCTACCTGTTGCAGTTCTTCGAGGTGCAGCCGTTGGGTGCGGATTACGCTTTCGTCACGTACGAGAGCAGCATGCAGTTTCCGCGCACCGCGACGCTGCGTTTCCGCAGGGTCTTCATCGGCGAGCTGTGGACCCGCCGCAGCGGCCAGTGGAAGATGATGCGCTACCAGGAGACCCTGGTCCGCTAGTCGCCCTCGACCAGGAGCACCCCCGCAGTGCGCGGCGGGGGCGCTCCCTTCGAGACCTTCGCGTCGCTGAAAACTACTGCGCGGCGTACACACCCACGCAGCCGTCCGCCTGGACGGTTTCGCAATTGCTGCCGCCCGAAGGCAGCGGCACGAAGATGTGGTTGTTAGTCGAATCAGCCGCGACGCTGTGGGCGTTGCCGTTGGTGGGAACGTTCTGCAGCCACTGCCGGGTGCCGGCGCTGATGACGCCGAGGACCGGGCCGGTGGGCATGTCGCGGGCCGCCAGGTAATAGTTGTTGTCGCCGGGGTTGTACCAGGTCTCGTCAACGAACCCGATATTATTGATGGTGGCGAGCGTCTCGCCGGTCGTGCCGTTGATGATGACAGTGGACGGCGCGAACGCACGCCCGTCATGGTCGGCGCAGCCCACCATGACATCCGTGCCGGGGCCGAGATTCAACCCCGTCGGCATGCAGTTGTATATCGGGAAGCTGTTGATGATCACTGGTACGTATCTCGTCACCCCGCCCACGGTGACCGGGTGCAGCGGATCGATCACGTCCACGCTGCCGACGGTGATGTCGGGGGTCGCATTGCCGTTGGTCAGCAGGAAGGTGTGGGTGGGCGGGTAATAGATCATCCCCCCGAGTCCGGCCGGCGCGATGGCGCCGACGCAGCCCGCAGGTGTTCCGGGACCAGCCGGGCAGAAGGCTCCGCCCGCCTTGGTCGTGGTGGTCGCCGTGAGCTGCGGACCGTGATGGCAGGCCACGTCCGGGTTGCTGGATCCGGCCCCGGCCGCATGGCCCGAGGCGCCGGACGGCACCGGCGGTCCCGGCGTGCCCTCCACGATGGGCTGGCCAGGGAAATTGAAGAATTGCAGAGAAGGATCGGGACAGGGGAATGCCGGGCTGCCAACCGGTCCATTCGCGCCGCCGTCATCGATAAACGAAGTCGTGTCGTTCTGCGCGGCGTTGTCGTAGTAGATCTGCCCGAGGATGCACGAGGCGTAGTTCGCGGTGAAGGACGAGAACGGGCCACCCGGACTGTAGGGCGCCTGGGCGCCGGCATCAGCCGCTGTGAAGGTCGCCGACGCGTACGGCAGACAGTGCCCAGCCATGGGGTTGGTGGATCGCGTGACGATGCCGGTCACGTCGATGATGGAGACGAACGGCAACCCGGGATCACCATTGATGATCGCGACCAGATAGCGCGAGGAACCATCCTGCGGAAAAGTCACCACGCTGCCGGTGGTGGCAATCTCATCGCCGCGCAGGTCACCGCAGCTCGGGTCGGAGAACGCTCTGCCGTTGGCGGACGCCATGCAGCCGGTGACGCCGGTGGGACCGTCGTAGTCGGGCGAGGAGCCCGTGGCTACGGTCGCGGTCAAAAGCGGTGGCGTCGTGTAACTGCTGGCGATCGCCGAGGCCATGTCGAACACGTACATGACCGAGCTGCCGTTGCCGACAAACATGAAATTGCCGTCGGCCGAGATCTCCATGCCATTCGGGCCGGACAGCGGGTTCAGGTTATTGGAGCGCGAAGCGCAGCACTGGCCGCCGACAAAGCCGCCGAAGTGGCCGTTGGGACCAAAGAACCCGGGCAGGCGGAAGCCGTTGGTCTTGCAACCAAAGCGGGTGTAGTTGCCCTGCGCGCTGGTGAGCGGCGGGATGGTCTCACCGTTTGCGGCCACCCAGCACAGGCTGACATTGTAGCCCGCCTCGGCGATGGAATTGTCGCCGCCGATCGCCCAGCTGGCGATGTTGTTGATGGTGCTGAATATCGGCACGTCGAGGCCGATGCGATCCGACACCACGTAGACGTGGTGGACCGGGTCCACCCAGCTGATGTCGAAGATGTTGAAGGGGCCGCCGGGCTCACCGTTGGGATTGTGCTCCGGCACCAGCATCACATCGATCAAGCCGATCGGCGCGTTCTGCTGCGTGCCGCACACACCGCAGCCGGAGGGGCTGCTGCCGCAACTGTCGAGCAGGAACAGCAGGCCGACGAGCGCAATGAGGTTTCGAAGGGGAACGATTCTAGTTTTCATCCGAACTCCTCCCACGATACCGGCGGATCAGAACCGAAACTGCAGCGTCTCGAAAAAGACGAAGTAGTTGCGCGGCAGGATGCCCTGCACGCTCGGATCCTTGAGTCGATCCTCGTTGACTTCCGTTTTGAGCAGCACCCAGTAATTCAGGTACCAGTTGACTCCAAACGAGAACTGATCGGTGCTGTCGTTGAACCCCGGCGAGATGACCGGCGTGATCGGACAGGCGGGCGCCGTCGTGGCATCGCAGTACGAGCCAGGCGCATTCCCCGACAGGTGCGAATAACGGAACTTGACCGCCCAGGCGCCCCAGCCCGGGGCTCCGGATTCTCCGGGAGAGGCAGGTCCGATCACCGGGTGCTTGACGCGCGGCAGCGCGTTGAGCGGATCGGATTCTCCGGTCAGGAAGTAGATGGCCGAGACGTAGTATCCCTGTCCCACGACCGTGGGCTCGGTGAGCATTCCGATGCCACCGGTCGAGAGTGAGCCGATGTCGTCGCGGTCCTGCCGCAGGTGAGCGTACTCGGCGCGCACACCGAGCGGTCCATCGAGCCACGACAGGAAGCCGTTATAGCGGGTGACGTTGCCGTTGATGTGGAACTGCGGAAAGAACGTGTAGGTGCCGTCGTTCATCGCGCCGCTGAAGCTCTGTTCGCCCGCCAGGCCCTTGGAGCGGCTGTGCTCGAACGAGCCGCCGAAGGCAAACGACTTGAGCAGGTCGATGTCGGTGTTCCTCCACGGCGTGAAGCGAACCCGTCCGACCACCTCGGGCTCGTTGGTGGTGCCGCTGGTGAGCAGCCCCTGGCCGTTGAACAGGCCGAGCCAGTATTCCACGGTGGCGCCGGACAGATCACCGTGAATGTCAAAGCCGGGCGCGCGGAACGCACCGCCGGCATCCGGGTACAGCACCGAAATAATGGAACGGTTGTAGAACTCGACGGCCGTGTCGGCGGTGCCGACTTCGAGCGAGAACGGCACCTTGAACTGCCCGCCCATGATCTTGAAGAAACTCCAGGGCTTGAAGTCCAGGTACGCATCGCGCACGGTCGGGCTCGAGATCGTTTCGACCTGCAGCACGTAGTCGAGCTGCTTGCCGTAGTTGCCTTCGAAGCCGAAGCGTGCACGGGTAATCGAGAAGGAGTCGGGAGGAGCGCCGTATTGATTGCCGTAGACGGCGTATTGCGCGTCCATGTAGCCGACGGGCATGAGGGTGAAGTTGCCGTCGGCACTCCTTAAGAAGAAGTGCTCGCCGTTCCAGCCGGCGGTCGGCGGCGGGGGCGGCTGGCTGGCCTTGGCCTGCAGCGCGTTGACCTGCTGCTGCAGCTGGTCGACCTGCGCCTGAGTCGGCGCTGGCGCGGCCGGCGCCGCCTGAGGCGCGTTAGCTCCCTGGAGCCTCTGGATCAGCGCCCGAAGCTCGGCCACCTCGCGCCGCAGTTGGGCGACCTCGTCCTCGCTGGCCGGAGCTGTCTGAGCAAAAGCCAGCGGACCAGGCGTGACGCACAACAAGACCAGGAGCACATACCACGGTTTTGCCGAGCACATGGTTATCCCTTTTTCTACTCAGAGATTTTCCCCGACGCGTCGAGGTGCGCACGCAATCGCGCTCGTCGGCACGCCCCGTCAAAAAACTCGACCGCCACGATGCGAGGCGCTTCGCACCTCGCGCTCGTAAGCGCCTGAGCACTTAAACGGTGAGATCCCCCCTAATCAATCGGCCGATTTCTCTTGATGGCCGGCGAACGCGTTCTGAATTACCAGACGCTGATATACGAAGCCTAATATATCAACGTACATCCGGCGGCGCCAGAGACGTTTCGAGCTTCCCGGTAACCGACTGTGCCACAGCGAGGGCGGCCGCGTGCGTCTTCCTCAGGGCGCAGGTGGGGGCGGCGCCGGGGTCAGCGCCCCCGCTGCGCTGCGCCTGACCAGCGCCCAGTTGAGCAGCGCGACGCCGATCGTCAGCAGCAGCACGACGGATTTGCCGAAATCCACGCGCGTCAGCAGCACGGCGCAGATAGCGCTGCCCGCCAGCGGCAGCAGCCAGCCTCCCGGCAGACGGAATGCGGCGGCGTGCGGCTGCATGCGCCGCAGCACCGGTACGGCGGCGCATACCAGGATGTAATAAGAGATGCGCGCCACGGCCGACAGCGTCACGTTCCAGGAGAAGCTCGCGAACTGGGAAAACACCCACACCGCCAGCGCAAACGCCACGATCGATACGTAGGGTGTCTCGAAGCGCGGATGGACGCGGGCGAACACGGCGGGAAAATCACCGCGCTCGGCGAGCGCGAACATCGAGCGCGGCATGGTAAGGAGGTTGGCGCTCAGGTACCCGTACACCGAGACCAGCGCACCGAGCGAGATCAGCACCGCCCCGAACGGGCCGAGCACCACCCGTGCCGCATCCGCCAGCGGCCGCTCGCTGTGCGCCGGATCCGCCACCGTGGCGACCACGACGAGTTGCAACAAGGCGTAAAGCGCCGCCACGATCGCGAGCGCCACGAACAGCGCGAACGCCACGTCGCGGCGCGGGTTGCGGGCCTCGCCCATGGGATTCAGCGCGCTCTCGTAGCCGCCATAGGCGAACAGCATGAGCAGCATCGCCTTCAGCCAGTCGTCGGGACGGGTGACCTGCGGGGCCTGAGCCAGTACCGGGTGAGCGGCCAGCCACGTCACGCCCGCCACGCACACCAGTCCCAGGGCGAGGAGCTTAACCGTCGCCGACACGTTACTCATGAGCGTACCGCCGCCGACGCCGCGATAGTTGACCGCGGCCATGGCGGCGAGGAACACGCTGATGACGAGCAGGCGCGGCAGCGGATGAGTCGCCGCTGGCCAGAACTCCCCGAGGTACGTCACGAAAAGATCCATCGACGCCGCGCACGCCGTCAGGCGCGTCAGCAGCGTCATCCAGCCCACCTGCAACCCGATCAGCCGCCCAAAGGCGCAGCGCAGGTAGAGGTAGGTTCCGCCGGTCGCGGTGAACTGCGAAGCGACCTCGGCGTAGCAGGCGATGATCACGCCCATGCCCGCACCGGCGAGCAACACCGCCACCGGGCTCACGCGTCCGAGCAGTGCCGCGACGGTCGCCGGCAGGCCGAAGATGCCGCTGCCCACGATGCAGTTGATCGCGAGTGCTACCATGCTCCAGCGGCCGATGGTCCGGCGCAGCTGCGGCTGCGGGTTGCGCGACGCTGCCTGCATAAGCGAAGGCCCTTGTATCACAAAGCGGCGGGCCCGCCGGCAGTCACACCCCCACGAGGAGCGACGCGTGCGCTATACCTACGCCACACACCTCGAATGCAGCCTGACCGGTCAGCCGCATGACATCGGCAAGCTCCAGGGTCTGTCGCAAGCCGGCAAGCCGCTACTGGTGCGCTACGACCTGGCCGCGCTCGGCCGCGAGCTGACGCGCGAGGTAATCGAAGCGCGCTCGCCGACGCTGTGGCGCTGGCACGAACTACTGCCGGTCCCGGCACCCGAGTACGAGGTGAGCCTCGGTGAGATCGAGACGCCGCTAGTGACGCTGGCGAACAGCCGCCGCCCGGACGGCTGTCGCGAGCCGCTCGTCAAGGACGAGGGACGGCTGCCCACCGGATCCTTCAAGGCGCGCGGGCTGTGCCTGGCGGTATCGATGGCGCGGGTGCACGGCGTGCGCCGCGTCGCGATTCCCACCAACGGAAACGCCGGCGCGGCCATGGCGGCCTACGCGGCCCGGGCCGGCATGGAGGCGTTCTGCTTCTGCCCCGACGACACTCCGGAGATCAACCTGAGCGAGATTGCGCTGCAGGGCGGGAGCGTCTGGCGCGTCAACGGACTAATCAACGACTGTGCGCGGCTGGTGCAGGCCGGCAAGGCGCAGTTCGACTGGTTCGACATGTCGACGCTGAAAGAGCCCTACCGCATCGAGGGCAAGAAGACCATGGGGCTGGAGCTCGCCGTCCAGCTCAAGTGGCAGCTGCCGCAAGTGGTGTTCTATCCGACCGGTGGCGGCACCGGGCTCATCGGCATGTGGAAAGCCTGGGCCGAGCTCGCCGCGCTCGGCTGGATCAGGGGTCCCCTGCCGCGTCTGGTCGCGGTGCAGGCAAGCGGCTGCGCGCCGATCGTGCGGGCGTTCGAGGCCGGCCTCGAGACAGCGACCCCCTGGGAGAACGCGCACACCGTCGCCGCAGGGATTCGCGTGCCGGCCGCGCTCGGGGATTTCCTCATCCTGCGCGCCCTGCGTGCGAGCGGCGGCTTCGCGCTCGCGGTGTCCGATGAGGCGATCGAGGCGGCGCGCGCGCACGTCGCCGCCGCGGACGGCCTGCTGCTCAGTCCCGAAGGGGCGGCCACGTATGCCGCATACCTCGAAGCCGGACGCCGCGGCCTCATCTCACCGACCGATACGGTGGTGCTGTTCAACTGCGCCACCGGGCTCAAATACCCGATGCCGAGCGTCAGTGATCGCATGGATCTCGCGCAGCCCTTCGCGCACGGCATCCAGCGGCGCGCCATCCCGTCTCCCTGAGGCGCCGCGCAAGGCCTCAGGCGCTGCCCGGCGTGAGCGTGCGCGCAAGCAGGTGGCTGAGCGCGTAGACCGTGTCGATGTGCGGTGTGGGCGTCTCCGTGAGGCGCGCCAGCTCCACCACCGAGCCGAGCAGTGCTTCGATCTCGAGCGGCCTTCCGGCCTCGACGTCCTGCAGCATCGAGGTCTTGTGCTTGCCGACCTTCTCCGCGCCGGCGATGCGCCGCTCGAGCGGCACCCTGAACGTGATGCCGAGCTTGTGCGCCACGGTCTGCGCCTCGCTCATCATCGCCACCGCCAGCTCGCGCGTGGGCGGGCACTGGCAGATGTCGCTGAGCGTCGCACGGGTGAGCGCGCTGATGGGATTGAAGGTGAGGTTGCCCCACAGCTTCAGCCAGATCTCGGAGCGGATGTCGCTCAGCACCGGCGATTTCAGGCGCGCGCCGGCGAGGCACTGCCCGATGCGGGTGACGCGCTCGCTGCTGGTCCCGTCGAGCTCGCCGACCGGAAAGCGATCGCCCTCGATCACTCGCACGACCCCGGGCGCCACGAGCTCGGCCGCCGGGTACACCACGCAGCCGATGACCCGCGCGGCGGGGATGTTGCGGCTGACCTGGCCGGTGGGATCGACGCTGTGCAGGACGGTGCCGGCGAGCGCCCCGCCGTGCTCGTGGAAATACCAGTAGGGGATGCCGTTCTGCATGGTCACGACGGCGGTGTGTGCGCCGAACAGGCGCGGTACATCCGTGGCGACGGCGTCGAGCTGGTGGGCCTTGACCGCAAGGATCACCACGTCCTGCGCACCGGGCTCGCCGTACTCGCGCGTGGCGGTGACCTCACGCGCCACTTCCTCGCTGCCGTCGCTCGCGATGAGCCTGACCCCGTGCGCGCGCACCGCTTCGAGGTTCGCACCGCGCACCATGAAGGTCACCTGCTCGCCGGCGAGCGCGAGGCGCGCCCCGACGTATCCGCCGATCGCGCCGCAGCCGATGATGGCAATCTTCACGAAAGCACTTCCACGCTGACCGCGGCGCTAGCAACTAAGGAGAGGTTAAATTGGCCCGGAAAAGGCACCGCCGGCAGCCTTGCGGCGCGAAAGATATAGCACAGGGGCGGCCGCGGATTAAAGAGCGGAGCGGCGTGGCACAGCGCGGCACAGCGCGGCGTGCCGCTGGTGCGTCAGCGCTCCGGCGGTGCGGTGGACTTGCGGTGTTCCCCGGGCGGGGTGTCCTTGATCTCGTACCAGATGGCGTTCAGCACCCCGAAGGCGAGCGCCAGCCCGAGTCCGAGTATCCAGCTGAAGTACCACATCGATACAACCCCTTGCGATCAGTAGCCGGCGTGGCGCCGGATCGATTCCAGCGTGATCTTGCCGCGCAGCACGCTGAACACCCACGCCGTGTAGGCGAGCACCACGGGAAGAAGGATCACGACCGCGACCAGCATGATCAGCAACACGCGCGCGCTGCTGGAGGCGTCCCACACGGTGAGCCCGTGGTCGGGCTGCGTGGATGAGGGCAGGAAGAAGGGAAACAGCGCGACGCCCGCGGTCAGGATGGTCGCCGCTACGGCGAGGCAACTGGCAAGAAAGGCGCTTCCGGGTCGCCGCGCACGCAGAGCGACGAAGCACAGCGCCGCACCGGCGAGCGCGCCAAGCGGCGCGAGCCACAGCAGCGGGTGTACGTGGTAGTGCAGGAGCCAGCCGCCCGGCACGAGCCCCACGTGCTTGTGCAAGGGGTTCGAAGGTCCAAGCGGATCGGCACCCGAGACGATGTGATGCCCCGGGATGCCCGCGACCCACGCACCGGCGGCAACGAAGGCGATGGCGAACACGACCGCCGCCCAACGCCCGAGCGCAGCGGCACGCTGCGACATCGGCTCGCCCACCTTGAGTGAGGCATAGGCGGTGCCGTGCATCACGAGCATCGCCAGACTCACGACTCCGGCGAGGAGCGCGAACGGGTGCAGCAGGCCAAAGAATCCGCCGGTGAACACCGGGCGGCGCAGCTCGTCGAAATGAAACGGCAACCCTAAGAACAGATTGCCGAACGCCACGCCGCACAGCAGCGCCGGCACCGCCCCGCCGAGCATGAGCGCGACGTCCCACACGCTGCGCCACCGTGGGTCCGCGAGCTGGTTGCGCCAGGTGAACCCGACCGGCCGCAGGATGAGCGCCGCCAGCAGCGCGAACATCGCCAGATACAGCCCCGAGAACGATGCGGCGTAGAGCAGCGGCCAGGCGGCGAACACCGCGCCACCGCCGAGAATGAGCCATACCTGGTTGCCCTCCCACACCGGCTCGACGGACTCGAGCAGTGCGCGGCGCTCCTCGTCGGTGCGCCCGAGGAAGCGGAACGTCGCCCCCACCCCCAGGTCGAAGCCGTCCATGATCGCAAAGCCGATCAGCAGCGTGCCGAGGAGCAGCCACCAGATGAGACGCAGCGTTTCGTAGTCGGGCACGTGGCGACCTTGCTCAGCTCTTTAGTGCGCGGCGCCGGCCGGCGCGGACGTGATCGGCCAGAACCCAAAGCCGTCGGGGCCGCGGCGTATCGTGCGCACCAGGAGATACACGTCCACGGCGGCGAGCGCGGAGTAGAACACCACGAAGCCCGCGAGCGACAACCAGACGCTCGAGGCCGGCACCGGGGAAGCGGCGAGGAATGTCGGCAGCACGCCATCGATGGCCCAGGGCTGGCGGCCGTATTCGGCGACGATCCAGCCGAGCTCCGCGGCGATCCACGGCAGCGGCAGACTGAGGAAGGCGATCCGCAGGAACCAGCGGTTCTCAAAGAACCGGTGGCGCGAGGCGAGATAGAAGGCGGTGGCAAACAGCAGGATGAAGAAGACGCCCAGGCCCACCATCACCCGGAAGCACCAGAACAGCACCGGCACGTTGGGCACCGTCGACCAGGCGGCCTGCTCGATCTGCCTTGGGGTGGCCTGCGTCGGATCCTCGACGAAGCGCAGCAGCAGCAGCGCGTGGCCTAGATCGGCCTCGTGCGCGGCGAAGCGCGCGCGGGCGTTGCCGTCGTCCGGATCCTGCTGCAGCGTGCGCAGCGCCGCGTACGCCTCGATGCCGCTCACGATGCGCTCGCGCGCGCGCGCCACGAGCTCGACGATGCCGGGCACCGGCTGATCGATCGAGCGCGTGGCGATGAGACCGAGGAGCCACGGCACCCTGATTGCCGCATGGGTTCGATGCGTCTGCACGTCGGGAAAGCCGAACACAGTGAAACTCGCCGGCGGCGGCTCGGTGTGCCATTCGGCCTCGATCGCCGCGATCTTCATCCTCTGGTTCTCGCCCGCCACGTAGCCCGACTCGTCACCGAGCACCACCACCGACAACGCGCAGGCGAGCCCAAAGCTCGCGGCCACCGCCATCGAGCGGCGCGCGATGTCGACGTTACGGCCGCGCAGCAGGTACCAGGCGCTCACCGCCAGCACGAACACCGAGCCGACGACGTAGCCTGCGGCCACGGTATGCACGAACTTCGCCTGCGCCACGGGATTGAGCAGCACCTGGGTGAACGACACCAGCTCCATGCGCATGGTCTGCGGATTGAACTGCGCCCCCACCGGGTACTGCATCCAGGCGTTGGCGATCAGGATCCACAGCGCCGACAGGCTCGAGCCGAGCGCCACCATCGCCGTCACCGCCAGGTGCGCCACCTTCGACAGCCGCTCCCAGCCGAAGAAGAACAGCCCGACAAACGTCGCCTCGAGAAAGAACGCCATCAGGCCCTCGAGCGCCAGCGGTGCGCCGAAGATGTCCCCGACATAGTGCGAGTAGTACGCCCAGTTGGTGCCGAACTGGAACTCCATGGTGATGCCGGTGGCGACCCCCATAGCGAAATTGATGCCGAACAGCACGCCCCAGAAGCGCGTCATGCTCTTCCAGATCTCGCGCCCCGTCATCACATACACCGACTCCATGATCACCAGGATCATCGAGAGCCCGAGCGTCAGCGGCACGAACAGGAAGTGGTAGAGCGCGGTGAGCGCGAACTGCGTACGCGACAGCGTGATGACCGCGCCGTCGATCATGGCTCACCTGCCGCAGGAGCCGCGCCGGCGCGCGGGGGCGCAGGCGCGGGAGTCACAGCCGGCGGCGCAGCAACCACTCCGAGGCGCGCCCGTGCCGCCGCGCCGTCCACGACGTGCCGGTGCGCAGGCGAGAAAAACACGGCCCAGAGCAGCGCGAGCGCTGCGACTTTCAACACCAGGAGTACCGCGACCTCGTGCCGGAGACTCCTGCCCGGTGAGGAGTGGTGTTGGACGGCGCCTCCCATGGCGGCGATTTTAGCGCCGCCGGCCGCAGCGCGCGAATGGCTCGGCGCCGTCACGCGGGACCGGCGCCGTGCGTCAGCGCTGCGCCCAGTGCGGGGGGCGTTTCTCGATGAACGCCTGCACGCCTTCGAGCGCCGCCTCATCCATCATGTTGCAGGCCATGGTGCTGCCGGCCGCCTCGTAGGCCGCCGCGAGCGACAACTCGGCCTGGCGGTAAAAGAGCTCCTTGCCGAGCGCGATGGCAACCCGCGGCTTGGCAATGATGCTGGCGATGAGTTTCTCCACCTCCGCATCGAGCTGCGCGGGCTCCGCCACGCGGTTCACCAGTCCGCGCTCGCGTGCCTGCGCCGCGTCGATGAATTCCCCGGTGACCAGCATCTCGAAGGCCGGCTTGCACGGCACGTTGCGCGACAGCGGCACCGCGGGCGTCGAGCAGAACAGCCCCAGGTTCACCCCACTCACGGCGAAGCGCGCCTCGCGCGAAGCGACCGCGAGGTCGCACTGCGCCACCAGCTGGCAGCCGGCGGCGGTGGCGACGCCCTGCACGCGTGCGATCACCGGTATGGGAAGCCGGCGCAGCGTCAGCATCATGCGGCTGCACTCGCCGAACAGGCGCTGGTAGAACTCGGTCGAGGGCTGTGCGCGCATCTCGAGCAGGTAGTGCCCGGCGCAGAACGCCTTGCCGCCGGCGGCCAGCACCAGCACCCTCGAGGTGGCATCCTGCATGAGCGCATCGAGCTCGTGCTGCAGGGCCGCGAGCATCGCTTGCGACAGCGCGTTGAGGGCCTGCGGCCGGTTCAGAGTCAGCGTCACCACCCCGCGCGCATCGCGCGCCCGCAACACCAGCGGCTCCGTGCTCATTGCTCCCTCCCGTTCATGATCGGCCTCATTCGATGGCGCTCGCCGAGCGCGCCCGCTCGCGCAGCACGTACTTCTGGATCTTGCCGGTGGCGGTCTTCGGAATCTCCTCGAACCTCACCTCGCGCGGGATCTTGTAGCCGGCCAGCAGTCCGCGGCAGTGCGCGATCAGCTCCGCCGCGGTTGCGGTTGCGCCCGACTTGAGCTCGACGTACGCGAGCGGCGTCTCGCCCCACTTCGGATCCGGGCGCGCCACCACGGCGCACGCCATGACCGCGCCGTGACGGTAGAGCGCATCCTCCACCTCCAGCGAGCTGATGTTCTCGCCGCCGGAGATGATCACGTCCTTGCTGCGGTCGCGGATCTTCACGTAGCGGTCGGGCTCGAGCATCGCCAGATCGCCGGTGTGAAACCAGCCGCCGGCGAACGCCTGCGCCGTCGCCGCCGGGTTCTTCAGATACCCTTTCATGACGATGTTGCCGCGGAACATGATCTCGCCGAGCACCTCGCCGTTGGCCGGCACTTCGCGCAGGGTCACAGGATCGAGCACCGTCATGCCTTCCTGCAGCACGTAGCGCACCCCCTGGCGGCCGTTGAGTCGCGTCTGCTCGGCAAGCGTCGCCCCTGCCCACTGCGTGCGCTTGGCGGCGAGTGCCGCCGGGCCGTAGGTCTCGGTCAACCCATAGGCGTGCGTCAGGTCGAAGCCGATCTTCGCCATGCCATCGATCATCGCACCGGGCGGTGCGGCGCCGGCCACCATGCCGCGCACCCGCCAGTCGATGCCCTCACGCAGCGGCGCATCGGCATTGATCAGCAGGTTGTGCACGATGGGCGCGCCGCAGTAGTGGTCGACGCGGTGCGCGCGCATCGCCTCGAGGATCGCGCGCACCTCCACCTTGCGCAGGCACACGTGGGTGCCGGCCAGCATCGCCACCGTCCAGGGGAAGCACCAGCCGTTGCAGTGAAACAGCGGCAGCGTCCACAGGTAGACCGGGAAGTGCGGCATGGACCAGACGCAGGCGTTGGAGACCGCGTTCAGGTACGCGCCGCGATGATGGGTGACGACGCCCTTGGGATTGCCGGTGGTGCCGGAGGTGTAGGACACGGCGATCGCATCCCACTCGTCCGCGGGGCCTTCGAGCTGCGCGAGCGGCGCGTGCCGCGCGATGAGCGCCTCGTACTCGTATTCGCCGAGCCGCTCGCCGGCACCGGCATACTCGCTGTCGCACACGTCGATGACCGAGAGCGTGCGGCCGTGCTCCTCGCGCAGTACGCGCAGCACCTCGCGCACCACCGGCGCGAACTCGCGGTCGGTGATCAGCACCGCCGTCTCGCAGTGCTGCAGCTGCCAGGCCAGCAGCGGCGCATCCAGGCGGATGTTGAGCGTGTTCAGCACGGCATTGAGCGCCGGTACGGCGTAGTGCGCTTCCACCATCTCGGGGGTGTTGCACAGCATGGTGCTGACCGTGGTGCCGCGACTCACTCCGAGCGCGCGCAGCGCCGCGGCAAGGCGCGCCGCGCGCTCGCGCGTCTGCGCCCAGCTGTAGCGGCGTGCGCCGTGCACCACGGCGGGCAGATCGCCGAACACCTCCGCGGTGCGCTCGACGAAACTCACCGGCGAGAGCGGGGTGAAGTTCGCGGCGTTCTTGTCCAGGTCCTGCTCGTAGATGCTCATGGCGCCTGCGCCTTTGTTCAAAACATCTCAATAATCGCGGAACTTGATGGCGGCGTGCGAGCCATCGCAGAAGGGCTTGTTCTTCGAGGCGCCGCAGCGGCACAGCGTGACGCGGTTGCGCAGCTCGTAGTTGAAGCCGTGCGCTGATTCCACCGGGATGCCCCCGCGCAGCCACAGCGGGCCGCTGCACTCCTGCGCCGGATCCTCGACGACCCCGATCGACACCGGCAGCGCCGGCTCGTGCGCCCGCGCCGTGCCGTGCTCCAGGGCCGTCAGCCGCCCCGACGGACACTGGTTCACCTGCCTGACGAACGGCGCGCGCAGGTGCGCATCGTCGGTGTGCGCCACCTGGTTCCACACCTGGCCGTCGCGGTCGCAGAAGCGCGCAAACGCACACAGCGACTCGGCGTCGGCGAGATCGAGCGTCGGGCCTTCCATGAGCTGCGCCTGCCTGACATAGGGCTCGTGGCTGGCGGTCTCGGTGCCGTTGAAGCGCACGCGCGTATGGCTGCCGTCGCAGAAGGGCTTGGTCGCCGAGTGCCCGCAGCGACACAGGGCGTAGCTGTCCTGCGCCGGGAAAGGGTCGCTCTCGCGCCAGTCCTGGGAGGCGCCGGCGGCGTCGGCGACGATGGTCTGTTTCGCGAGCGGCACGCCGCCTGAGACCAGGTACGGGCCGTTCTTCGACACGATTACCTTCGCTTTACCCTTCGGTGCAGACATGGCTCAGTCTCCTGCGGCGGGAGGTGGGTGCGCTGCGTGTTAGCCTGAACCAGAGCCGCCCGCCCGACAAGGGTGTGGCGGGAGAGCGGCGGCGATGCCGATAATGCCCACCATCGGCGGCTAAGCCGCCTGAGAGGTAACGACCCTCCATGGCCAGGAAATCACGGCACCCTGAAGCCCTGCCCGCGCCGCTGGGCGCCAAGTCCTATGGCCGTAAGCTGCGGCAGCTGCAGATCGAGCTGGTAAAGCTGCAGCGCGAGGTGATCGCCCGCGGCCTGAAGGTAGTGGTCATCTTCGAGGGGCGCGACTGCGCCGGCAAGGACGGCACCATCAAGCGCATCGCCGCGCACCTGAGCCCGCGCGAGGTGCGGGTGGTGGCGCCCGGCAAACCGAGCAGCCGCGAGGAGAGCGAATGGTACTTCCAGCGCTTCGTCCCGCACCTGCCCGCGGCGCAGGAGATCGTGCTGTTCAACCGCAGCTGGTACAACCGCGCCGGCGTCGAGTACGTCATGAAATTCTGCAGCCGGCGTGAGCGCGACGCATTCCTCGCGATGGCGCCGCGCTTCGAGCGCATGCTGGTGCGCTCCGGCGTCTTCCTACTCAAGTACTATCTGGACATCAGCCGCGCCGAGCAGGCGCGGCGGCTGCGCGCGCGACGCCACGACCCGCTCAAGCAATGGAAGATCAGCCCGGTGGACGAGGCGGCGCAGAAGCACTGGCGCGACTACAGCCGCGCCCGCGATGCGATGCTCCTCGGCACCCATCAGCGTGAGGCGCCGTGGACCGTGGTGCGGGCTGATGACAAGTGGCACGCGCGCCTCAACGTCATACGCGACATACTCTCGCGCATTCCCGCGCCCGGGGTCGCGCGGCGCCACGCCCGCCCGGACCCGCGCGTGGCGCGCGAGTTCAACGAGAAGCTGATCAGCTCGGGTTGGATTGCACGCTGAGGATCCGCAGCGCTGGAGGGTTTGCACGCAACCGACACACGGCGGACCCGCCGCGCACTTTGCTACACTCCCTCGCCTGAATGATGCCATGCCCCACTCTGTGACGGCGCCACACCCGCGCCGGTTCGCTCGATGAGCGCACCGCATCCTGCCGCCCCCTCGCGGGCGATGCAGGTCCTGATGTTCACCGCCGCGGCACTCGTCATGCTCGGCAACTACTACGGCTATGACTCGGTCGGCCCGGTGGCGGAGCAGCTGTCGCGCGAGCTCGGCTACACCGACACCCAGATCGGCAGCCTGAACGCGATCTACAGCCTGCCCAACATTTTCCTGGTGGTGATCGGCGGGGTGCTGGTGGATCGCTTCAGCGCGCGCCGCATGGTGCTCGCCACGACCGCGCTGTGCCTGGTGGGCGCGGTGGTGACCGCGCTCGGCACGCACTATCCGCTCATGGTCACCGGCCGACTGCTGTTCGGCATCGGCTCCGAGACGCTGGTGGTGGCGGTCATGGTGGCGCTCGCGCAGTGGTTCACCGGCCGCCACTTCGCGCTGCTGTTCGCGCTGAACACGAGCCTGGCACGGCTCGGCTCCTACCTGGCCGACCGCTCGCCGTCCTTTGCGGGCGGGCTGTACGAGAAGGGCTGGCAGCCGCCGCTGTGGCTGGCGGCCGGCTTTGCCGCGGCGTCCTTCCTCGCCGCGGTGCTCTACTTCTATATCGACCGGCGCGAGGCCGCGCGCGGCACGCTGGCGCTGCTGCCGCCGCCGGAGCGTTTCGACTGGCGCCACCTGCTGAAGTTTCGCAGCGAATACTGGCTGCTGGTGGCGGTGTGCGTGACGTTCTACTCGGTGATCTTCCCGTTCCGCAGCACGTTTGCCATCAAATACCTGCAGGAAGCGCAGGGCTTCACGCTGGCGCAGGCGAGCACGCTCAACAGCTACGTGTTCCTCGCCGCGGTGTTCGCCACCCCGGTGTTCGGGCTGCTGCTGGACCGGCTCGGCCGTAACGCGGCGCTGCTGGCCGTGGGCGCGGCGCTGTTACCGGTGAGCTTCCTGGTGATCAGCACCATGCCCGGGCTGTCGACGGCGCTCCTCGGGGCGAGCTTCTCGTTCCTGCCGGCGATCCTGTGGCCGACGGTGGTGCGTTATTCGCCCGCCGAGAGTCTGGGCACCGCCTACGGTCTCATGACCACGCTGCAGAACGCGGGGCTGTTCGCCGCGAACCTCGCCGCCGGCTACATCAACGATACCAGCCACGCGAGTGCTGCGAATCCGTCCGGCTATAACCCCATGCTGTGGTTCTTCGGACTGCTCAGTCTTGCGGCATTCGCCTTCACGGTGGCGCTGTGGCTACGCGACCAGCGCCGCGAGGCGCTGCCCGCCGCGCCCGCGCCGGCCGCGATCGACCCCTAGCGGCATCGCCACGGCTCACCGCGGCAGCGCGCGGCACTCACGCGCGCCCGCGCGCCTTCCCCGGCGCCCGCGATCGGCACACGCCGTGGGTGTTTCAGCCTTTGGCGTAGTTGCTGGCGCCGAACCAGTCCACCACCACCACCGGCTCGTTGCCGACCACCCAGGCATCGTGGCCGCTCGGGAGCGAGGTGATGTCGCCCGGGCCGGCGATGAACTCCGTGCCGTCATCCATGCGGATGCCCAGCCGCCCGCTCACGTGATACTGGAAATGCGGCGCGGTGCAGCTGTTGGTCTTGGCGAGCGGCTTGACGTCGTTCGACCAGCGCCAACCCGGCTGAAAGACCAGCCGTCCGACCTCCCCTCCTCCGACCTTGAGTATCTCGGCGCGCCCGTGCGGGAACTCGCGCGTCTCGTCCGGCCTGGTAAACGTCTTGTGCTCTGTTGTCTGCATGGCAGCCCCCTGACGGACGGCGGTGCTGCCGTCCGCCGGCGAGTATCTACCAACTAGTAGGTAGAGGCAAGGTCGCCTGCTATGATGCGTCGCATGAAGTCCCCCGCGCCGCCGCCCGCCGACCCCACCAGCGCCCGCATCCTCGACGTGGCCGAGCGGCTGGTGCAGACGCGCGGTTTCAACGCCTTCAGCTACGCGGACATCGCGCTCGAAGTCGGCGTCAGCAAGGCGAGCCTGCACTATCACTTCGCCACCAAGGCCGAGCTCGGCCGGCGGCTGATCGCGCGCTACAGCGAGCAGTTCACCCAGGCGCTGCGCGGCATCAGCGAGCGGCTGCCAGCGGCGCCGGCCCGGCTGCGCGCCTACGTGAAGCTTTACACCGAGGTGCTCAGCAACGAGCGCATGTGCCTGTGCGGCATGCTGGCCGCGGAGTATTCCACCCTGCCCGCCGCGATGCAGGGGGCGCTGCGCACGTTCTTCGAACTGAACGAGACCTGGCTGACAGATCTCCTCGAGGCGGGCCGTCACGACGGTACGCTGTCGCTGCGCGGCCCCTCCAAAGACGCGGCGCGCATGCTGGTGGGAGCCCTCGAGGGCGAGATGCTGGTGGCGCGCGCTTACGGCGATCCGGCCCGCTTCATCGCGGCGGCCGAGCTGCTGGTGGCACCGCTGGACGCCGGCAGCGAGCGCGCGCGCAGCGGCCCTCGTGCAAGGTCGGCGCGCGCCACGCCGCCTCTGCGCTCGGCGCGCCCGCCGCGAAGCGCCCGCCAGGGGCGCGCCCTGAGGCGTTGAGGCCTAAACTCGCGCCCGATGTATTGGCTGACCACCCTCTTCGTCCTCGCAGTCATCGCGGGCACGGCGCTCGAGCTGTGGCTGTCGGCGCGCCAGGCGCGCGCCGTGGCGCGACACCGCCTTGAGGTGCCCGGGCCGTTCGCCGACAGCATCAGCGCAGAGGAGCACCGCAAGGCCGCCGACTACACGATCGCGAAGTTGCGCTTCGCACGCCTGAGCACGGTGGTGGACGCGCTGCTGACGCTGGCACTCACCGTGGGCGGCGGGATTGCCGCGATCGATGCCCTGTGGCGGCGCACGCCGCTCGCCCCTGTCTGGCTCGGTGTGGCGGTGATCGCCACCGTCGCCCTCCTCATGCAGCTCGTCGGCCTGCCGTTCTCGGTGTGGCGCACGTTTGGCCTCGAGGCGCGCTTCGGATTCAACCGCACCACGCCGAAGCTGTTCCTCATCGATCTGGCCAAGGGCCTGGCGCTCGCGCTCGCACTCGGCGGTCCGCTGCTCCTGGCGATGCTCTTCCTCATGGAGCGTGCGGGACGCACCTGGTGGTTGTGGGCGTTTGCGCTGTGGCTCGCGGTCACGTTCCTCATGGCGTGGGCCTGGCCGGCATTCATCGCCCCGCTCTTCAACCGCTTCTCGCCGCTTCAGGATGAGGCGCTGAAGGCGCGCATCGAGGCGCTGCTCGAGCGCTGCGGCTTCGCCTCCAAGGGGGTGTTCGTCGTCGACAACTCGCGACGCTCGAGCCACGGCAACGCCTATTTCACCGGCATCGGCCGCCACAAGCGCATCGTGTTCTTCGATACGCTGCTCGAGCGGCTGGGAGCGCCGGAAGTCGAGGCGGTGCTCGCGCACGAGCTCGGGCACTTTCGCCTGCGACACGTGCGCCAGCGCCTGCTGCTGTCGATCGCCGCATCCTTCGGCGGGCTGGCGCTGCTCGGCTGGCTCGCGGCGCGGCCCGATTTCTACGCGGCACTCGGGGTGCCGCGCCCTTCGGCGTACGCCGCGTTGCTGCTGTTCGTGCTGGTGGTGCCGGCGTTCACCTTCTTCATCACCCCGCTCGCATCGCTATGGTCGCGCCGCCACGAGTTCGAGGCGGACGCCTTCGCCACGCGCTACGCGAGCGCCGCGGAGCTCGCGACCGCCCTGGTGAAACTGCACCGCGACAACGCCAGCACGCTCACCCCCGACCCGGTGTACGCCGCCTTCTATTACTCCCATCCCGCCCCGCTCACCCGCATCACGCGCCTGCGCGCGGCGGGGGCGACCGCGCCGGCCTGAAGACTCGCCGCGAGCAGGCTTTTCAGGGGATGTAATACAGGTCGATGCTCTTGCCGACGCGCTCGAGCGGTCGGTAGGCATCGAGCCAGTGGTAATCGTCGGGGTCGCGGGTGCGCGCCAGCTCAGATACCGCCACCCACCCCGTCACCGGTTGATACGGCGGCAGGATATAAAGTGTCGGCAGCGGCTCGCGTGCAAGATCCGCGGTGCCCCGATAGGCGAGGCTCAGGTGCTGGATGTGCAGCTGCGTCGCGCGCTGCTCCAGGCGGTAGAGGTCCTGGCCCCAGTCGAGATCGGAGTCCACGAGCACCCGCTCCGGATGCGCCACCGCCTCGTTGAAGTACGGCAGGTAATCCGGATAAGCGCGCCACAAGGTGCTCAGCTGCCAGGCAAGAAGCGCGACGACCCCTGCCGCACTCGCGAGCGCGAGGCGCGCGTTACGCTGCGCCACGATCGCCCGCCACGCCCGCTGCGCGAGGTACGCCGCACCCAGAGCCAGGAACGGATAGACGATCAGTATGTGGCGGATGCCGATGTTGATGCGGCTGAAGGTGCTCGCAAAGGTGAGCAGCGTCGCCACCACCACCAGCGGCGCCAGCGCCCACGAATCCCTCGCCCGCCAACCGGTGCGCGCGAGCCACGCAACACCCACGGGTCCTGCAAACAGCAGCGGGATCGGCGTCTTCACCGCGAGCGCCACGAGGTAGAAGTCCCACCAGCCGGTCTCGCGCACCGCGCCCAGGAAGTACGAGCGGTGGCCGCTGTCGTTATGGGCCTTGACCGCGATGACGCCGTTGACCAGGTCCTTGAGCTCGCGCGGCAGCCACAGGTGCGACAGCAGCACACCGAGCGCGTGGTCGAATCCCCCGTGCATGAGCAGATACGCCACCGCCCAGTCAAAGCGCACGGCGACGTGCGCGTCGTTCGGCGCACGCGGGCCGTAAGCAAGCCACACCGGCACGAGGAGCGCGGCGGCCGCGATCATGAGCCCCACGAGCCGCCTCGCCCAGGGCACGCTGGCCGCAGCGCGTGCGCCGGTGCGCGCCGCCGCCCCGGCTGCGGCCGGCCGCGCCGCCACGAGGTGGTGAGCGAGCGCTAATGTTATGAGCGACAGACCGATGAACGGGATCCCTGAGAACTTGGTGCACACGGCAAAACCCGTGGCCAGCCCGAACAGCAGCGCGTCGCGCGCAGCCGCGCTCACCAGCCAGCGCTGAAGCGTATAGAGCGCGAGCAGGATGGTCGCCGCGGCCGCCACGTCGAGGCTGGCGAGCGCGGCGTTGCCCAGCACGGGGGGCACCGAGACGACGAGCAGCACCGGCAAGAGCGCGGCGAGAGGATCGAACAGCCGCCGCGCCCACAGCCACGTCGCCCACAGCAGCAGCAACAGGAAGGGCAGCATGTCGAGCCGCGCCAGGGTGAGGTAGCGCCAGTAGTGCCCGCCCGAGTAGAGGATGTCGATGCCTTCGAGCGTCCCCTCCGGCGGCGGCGTACCGTAGGCGTGCGCCCCGGCGAGCCACGGCCCGAGCGCGAGCAGCACGCGCGCGAGCGGCGGATGCTCGGTGTCGTAGTCGTAACTGCCGCGGTCGAGGAGCTCGACACCTGCCGCCAGGTGCTCCGGCTCGTCCCAGGTGTTGGAATACACGCGCCAGCAACCTGCCGCCAGCACGCACGACAGCAGCATGATCACCGCCAGCGCGAGCAGGAGCGCCGGTGCTGCACGCGAGCCCGCCGGTGTGGTCAGCTCTGAGCTCCGAACGGGTGCCGCAGCAGGATGGTCTGCTCGCGCTCGGCCCCGGTTGAGATGATGTCTACGGGTACGTCGACGAGCGCCTGCAGCCGCTCGAGGTAGCGCCGCGCGTTAGCGGGCAGCTCCTCGTAGTGCGTGACGCCGATGGTCGATTCGCGCCAGCCCGGCAGCTCCTCGTACACCGGCACGATGCCGGCGTAGCCGTCCACCGACAGCGGCGGCTCCGGGCTCACGGTGCCATTGTGGCGATAGCCGACGCAGATGCGGATGGTGTCGAGGCCGTCCAGCACGTCGAGCTTGGTGATGCACAGCCCCGAGACGCTCGAGTTCACGATCGCGCGGCGCAACGCCACCGAATCGAACCAGCCGCAGCGCCGGCGCCGCCCGGTCACCGAGCCGAACTCGTGGCCGACGCGAGACAGGTGCTCGCCGTACTCATCGAACAGCTCGGTCGGAAACGGCCCCGCGCCGACACGCGTGGTGTAGGCCTTGACGATGCCGAGCACGCCGTCGAAGGCGCGCGGACCCAGACCGGTGCCGGTGGCGGCGAAGCCGGCGGTGGTGTTGGACGAGGTCACATACGGGTAGGTCCCGAGGTCGACATCCAGCATCGCCCCCTGCGCGCCTTCGAACAGCACGTTGGCGGAACTCTGGCGCAGCTGCTGCAAGGCAGCGGTCACATCCGTCACCAAGGGTGCGATCTTCGCCGCCATGGCGAGCTGCTCGTCGAGCGTCTTCTGGAAATCCACCGTGCCCTGGCGGTAGTAGTGCTGCAGCACGAAGTTGTGAAAATCCAGCACCTCACCGAGCTTGGCGGCGAAGCGATCGCGCTGGAACAGGTCCGCCACGCGCACCGCGCGCCGCGCCACCTTGTCCTCGTACGCAGGTCCGATGCCGCGGCCGGTGGTGCCGATGGCGTTCGGTCCGCGGGCGCGCTCGCGCGCCTGGTCGAGCAGCACGTGCGAGGGCAGGATCAGCGGACACAGCGGCGAGAGCCGCAGCCGCTCGAATACCGGCACGCCGCGCTCCATCAGCATGTGGCTCTCGGCGAGCAGCGCTTCGAGCGACAACACCACGCCGTTGCCGATGAAGCAGCGCACCTGATCGCGCAGGATGCCCGAAGGGATCAGCGACAGGATGGTCTTCTTGCCGTCGATCACCAGCGTATGGCCGGCGTTGTGCCCGCCCTGGAAGCGCGCCACGGCCGCGGCGCGCTCGGTCAGAAGATCGACGACCTTGCCCTTGCCTTCATCGCCCCACTGGGTACCGATGATGACGACGAACTTTCCCACGAGACTCCTAGCGCACCAGGAAGAGGATCACCACGCCGACCAGCATGCTGCCGAGGCCGGCGATGCGCAACTCGCGGTCGGAAAGCTGTACGAGGCGTGCGAAGGCGCGCTTGACGCCCTGCGGATTGAGAAACGGCGCGATGCCTTCCAGCACGAGGAACAGGCCGAGGGCGGCCAGCAGGTCGGTCAGGTTCACGGGCATGCGAAGGGTGAGAAAGTCTAACGGTGCGCGGGTGGCGCCTTCGCGGCATCCTTCAGGTACTTGAAGAATTCGCCGTCGGGCGTCACCACCAGCAGATCGCCTTCCTTGCCCAAGGCGCGATCATAGGCCTGCAGGCTGCGGTAGAAGGCGTAGAACTCCGGATCCTTGTCGTAGGCACGCGCGTAGATCTGCGCGGCGGACGCATCACCCTCACCGCGCACCCGCAGCGCATCGCGCTCGCCATCCGCCAGGATCACCGTGCGGCGGCGCTCGGCGGAGGCCCGGATGGTGGTGCTCTCGCTCTGCCCTTCGGCGCGCAGGCGGCTCGCGGTCTTGTTGAAGCTCTGCTTCATGCTCTCGTAGACGCGCGCGGCCACCTCATCGGGCAGATCGATGCGCTGCACGCGCACGTCGACGAGGTCAACACCCAGCCCCAGTGCGTTGTGGCTCGCCTGGCCGAACATCTGTCCGGTCACCGCGGCGCGCTCGGCGGACACGATCTGCTGCAGGGTGCGCTGCGCCACCACGCTCTTGATGCCGTCCTTGACGATCTCCGCCAGGCGCTGACCGGCCAGCTCCTCGATACCGCCGGTGGCGGTGAAGAAGGTCGACGGGTCCTTGACGCGCCACTTCACGTAGAAGTCCACGATCAGCCCGCGGCCGTCGTTGGTGAGGAAGGTCTCGCCGGTGTAGGACTCGGACAGGATGCGCTTGTCGAACTTGGTCACCACGTCCCAGGGCCACTTCAGGTGCAGCCCCGGGGAATAATGCATGCCGACGATGGCGCTGAACTCGGTACGGATGGCGTATTGGGTCTCGTTCACCGTGAACAGCGAGAACGCGGCGAGCACCAGCAGCACGCCGGCGGCGATGAACGCCGGGAAGAGGCGCGAACTCATCAGCGCTCTCCCCGCCCGCGCGCTTCGACCGTGACCTGGTCGGTTTCCTTTTGCGCGTTGCCCGCAGCGTTGGCTTCAGGCGAGGGCTCGACCTCGCGGTTGACGCTGTGCTCCAGGATCTTGTCGATGGGGAGGTAGATGAGATTGTTGCCCGCGTGCCCGTCGATCAGCACCTTGTGGGCGCGCGCCAGCATGCTCTCGATCGTGTCCATGTAGAGCCGCCGGCGCGTCACTTCGGGCGACTGCTGGTAGGCACCCAGCAACTGCGTGAAGCGCGACGCCTGGCCTTCGGCGATGGCGCTGACCTGGGACTTGTAGGCCTGCGCGTCCTGCTGCATGCGCGATGCCGCGCCTTCGGCCACCGGCACGATGCCATTCGCATAGGCCTCGGCCTCGAGGATGTAGCGCTCCTTGTCGGCCTGCGCCTTGTTGGCGTCGCGCTGCGAGGGAATCACCGCGTCCGGCACCTGCACGTCCTCGAGATTGACGGTGGTGACGGTGATGCCGGCGTTGTAGTAGTCGAGCACGCTCTGGATGAGCTCCTTGGTGCGCCGGGTGATCTCCGGGCGCGTCGAGCCGACCAAGAGGTCATCGAGGGTGCTGCGGCCGACGATCTCGCGGATGGCGCTCTCGGAGACCTCGCTTAAGGTCGCCTCGGGCTCACGCACGCTGAAGAGTTTCTTCACCGGGTCGGCGAACTGGTACTGCACCGCGAAGTGCAGATCGACGAGGTTGACGTCGGAGGTGAGCACGCGGGACTTGAAGTCGCTCGAGTTGACGCTCGCGACGTTCACCTTATTGATGGTCTCGATCGGCCACGGCCAGCGCCAGCCCAGGCCCGGCCCGCGCACGTCAGTCAGCTTGCCGAAGCGCTGCACCACGCCGCGCTCGGCCTGCCCGACCTGGTAGAAGCCGCTCCACAGCCAGACGACGAGTATCAGCAGCACCGCGAGCCCGAAGAGTGAGCTGCTGTCGCCGCCGCGGCCGCCCGGTCGCAGCCAGCCTTCGAGCTTTTTCTGCCAGCTCTTCAGGCGCTCGTCGAGATTGGGGCCGCCCTGGCCGGGACGGCGCCCCCACTGATTGTTCGAACCTCCAGGTTGATTCCAGGCCATGACCGGTGTGGCGCTTCAGCGGTGTTTGGTCGCGCTCGCGGCGGCCGTCGATTGTAGGTAGGGGCTCCCGACGGCACAAGGCATGCCCGGTTGCTGCACTTCCAGAATCTGCACGCCCGCGGTGCGGGCGAGGTTCAGGAGCTCGGAGTCGGGCAGCTCGACCGAGAGCTCGATGGAGCCATCGTCCGCGGACTTCTCGGCGCGCACTGCCTGCGCCGCGTACAGGCGCGAGCGCAGCGCACCGGCGCTCGCCGGCACCTTCACCGTGGCGCGGCGCGCGACGCGCGCCAGACGCTCGGCGAGCGCGCCGGCGAGGAGCTCGATACCTGAGCGCTTCTCGGCCGAGATCCATACCCCGGTGACGCGCCCGTCGCTGTCGCGATCGACGCGCGCGGGCATCTCGAGGCGGTCGATCTTGTTGAAGACGAGGATCTGCGGGATCGCGCCGGCACCGATCTCGGTGAGCACCGACTCGACCGCGCGCGTCTGCTCGTCGCGGTGCGGGTTGGTGGCATCGATGACGTGCAGCAGCAGCGTCGCCTCGCGCGCTTCGGTGAGGGTCGAGCGAAACGCCGCCACCAGCTCGTGGGGCAGCTCGCGGATGAATCCCACCGTGTCCGCCACCACCACCGGGGTGCCCCCGGGGAGGCGGATGCGGCGCACCGTCGGGTCGAGGGTGGCGAAGAGCTGATCGGCGACGAAGGCGTCCGCGCCGGTGAGCGCATTGAAGAGCGTCGACTTGCCGGCGTTGGTGTAGCCTACCAACGCCAGCGAGGGCACCGGGATCTCGGCACGCGTCTGGCGACCGGTGGCACGCTGCTGCTGCATTTTCAGGAGCCGCCGCGTGAGCAGGCGCACCCGCTGCGCGATGATGCGCCGGTCGGTCTCGAGCTGGGTCTCGCCGGGTCCGCGCAGGCCGATACCGCCCTTCTGGCGCTCGAGGTGGGTCCAGCCGCGCACCAGGCGGCTGCCGATGTGCTTCAGCTGCGCCAGCTCCACCTCGAGTTTGCCCTCGTGGCTGCGGGCGCGCTGCGCGAAGATGTCGAGGATCAGCGTGTTGCGATCGAGCACGCGCCGCTCGGTGAGCTTCTCGAGATTGCGCTCCTGGCTGGGCGAGAGCGCGTGGTCGATGAGGATCACGTCCGCCGCGGCGCTCGCGGCGAGCTCTTTCAGTTCGTTCGCCTTGCCGCTGCCTAAGAAATAACGCGCATCGGGGCGCGGGCGCCGTCCCGTGAGGGTGGCGACCGGCACGGCGCCTGCGGACACGGCGAGTTGGGTGAACTCTTCCAGGTCCTCCGGATCCACGGGAGCGCCCAGTCCCAGGCGCACCAGTACGGCACGCTCACCAGTCCGTGGGCGTTCGAACACTCAGGCTTCCGGTGACCGGGACATTATTCGGCCGGCGTCTCCGGGGCGGGACCGCCCTCCTCGGTCGCCAGGCGCACGTTGCGCGCCGGCACGACGGTCGAAATCGCGTGCTTGTAGACCATCTGGCTGACGCTGTTCTTCAGCAGCACGACGAACTGGTCAAAGGAATCGATCTGACCCTGCAACTTGATGCCGTTCACCAGGTAAATGGAGACCGGTACCCGCTCCTTGCGCAAGGCGTTCAAAAAGGGGTCTTGGAGGGATTGGCCTTTGGCCATCGGGTTCTCCTTATTTTTAAAACTTCGAGTTTTTCGGCGGCACGACGGACCGCAGCTGAACTTCCATGCTCGGCGATCCAAAGCAAACTAACGACCCCGCAAGCGGCGAGGAACCGACGAGCGGCATCTTAACATGGGGATCCGCGGATTCCATTAAAGCCCAACGCCGGCCAGCTTCTGACAAATGTCTTTATTCCACGACAATTCCGCCTCACCTGAGTCAGGGTCGATCCAGCTGGCCTCAGCCTCCCCGCGCAGCCAGGTGAGCTGCCGCCGGGCAAGTTGGCGCGTCGCCGCAACGGCTCGTCGCACCGCTTCATCCAACCCATACTCCCCGCAAAGGTGCGCCCACAGCTGCCGGTAGCCGACCGCGCGCATCGCCGGATGGCGCGCCGTCAGATCCCCACGACGGTGCAACGCTGCGACCTCCTCCAGGAAGCCGGCGGCCATCATGTTGGCAAAGCGCCGGGCGAGTCGCTCATGCAGCACGGCGCGATTGTCCGGAGCCAGGATCCAGTAACAGCGCGGGTAGTCCACAAGCGGCGCCGAGGTCTGACGCTGCAACACCGAGATCGGCCGGCCGGTGCCCTGGCATACCTCGAGCGCGCGCTGGATGCGCTGGGCATCGTTCGGGGCGATGCGCTCGGCCGCCTCGGGGTCAAGACGCGCCAACTCGCGGTGCAGCGCCGGCCAGCCTTCGCGCGCGGCGCGTGCATCGATCGCTTGCCGCAGCGCGGGCATCGCCGGCGGCAGCGGCGCAAGTCCTGTCAGGAGCGCGCGCAGGTACAGCATCGTCCCCCCGACCAGGAGCGGCACGCGCCGCCGCCCGTGAATGTCGCGGATCACCTCCAGTGCGTCCGAGACGAAGCGCCCGGCGGAGTAGCTCTCGCTCGGGTCGCAGATGTCGATCAGGTGGTGAGGAATGCTCGCGCGTACCTCGCGCGAGGGCTTCGCGGTGCCGATGTCGAGCCCCCGGTAGACCAGCGCCGAATCCACGCTCACGATCTCGACCGGAGCCTTTGCGGCAAGCCGCAGCGCCCAGTCGCTTTTCCCCGCCCCGGTGGGTCCGGCGAGGACCAGCACCGGCAGCCTCGCGGTCATGCTATCGGCCCCGCAGGAACAGCTGATCGAGCTGCTGCAGGGAGAGGCGCGTCCAGGTCGGGCGACCGTGATTGCACTGGTTGGTGCGCTCGGTGACTTCCATCTGCCGCAGCAGCGCATTCATCTCCGGCAGCGTCAGGCGGCGGTTGGCGTGGATGGCGGAACGGCACGCGAGGGTTCCGAGGAAGCGGTCCGCGGCGCCCTCCAGGTGATGAGCGCCGCCCTCGAGCGGCAAGCCCTCGAGCAGCGCGCGCACGATGCGGGGAATCTCGGAAGGTCCCAGGTACGCCGGCACCCGGCGCAGCGCGAGGTGATTCTCCGACAGCGCATCGATCTCGAAACCCGCCGCCTCCCACTCGCTGCGCTGCTCGAGTATCGCGGCGAGCTCGTGCGCCTTCAGCGCAATGGTGAGCGGCGTCAACAGCTGCTGCGCCGGCACACCACCGGCGGCACGCTCGGACTTGAGTCTCTCGTACAGTACGCGCTCGTGCGCGGCATGCATGTCGATGAGCACCAGTCCGTCGCGGTTCTGCGCGAGGATATAGGCGCCATGCAGCTGCGCGAGCGCGTGACCCAATGGATAGTCCTCTGCCGCCGCAGGGGCGCTCGCCCCGGAAGGCTCCGCGACGCCCGCGGCGAGGACTTGCCAGCCGTTTCCCTCCTGCAGCGGCAGCACGCCGGGAGCCCAATCGGGCTCGGCGTGCGTGCCGGACGGATGAACCGGCGCCAGACCGTCCGGCGTCTCCCCCGCCATCGCCGCGGCAGGCGCGGCACTCGCCGCGGGCCGCGTGCCGGCGAGGGCGCGCTCGACAGAGCGGAACACGAAGTCATGGATCTGGCGGCTCTCGCGAAAGCGCACTTCGAGCTTGCCCGGATGCGCATTCACATCGACCAGCTTCGGGTCGAGTGTCAGATACAGCACGTAGGCGGCATGGCGGCCGTGATACAGCACGTCGCGGTACCCTAAGCGCACCGCGTTCATCAGCACGCGGTCGCGCACGCTCCTACCGTTGACGAACCAGAACTGCTGGTCTGCTTGCGCGCGCGAGCGCGTCGGCAGTCCCGCCCAGCCCGAGAGCATCACCGGACCTGCGTGCTCGCGAATCGTGAGCGCGGCGGGCGCAAAGTCCGCACCGAGCACCTGCGCGAGCCGCTCGCTCTCGGCGGCCGGTCCCTCCACCGCCGGCGCATCGATGAGCACACGCTCGCCGTGGCGCAGCCGCAAGCTCACGTCGAAGCGCGACAGCACCAGCCTTTCCACGAGGCGCACGATGTGACCGAGCTCGGTGGCCTCGCTCCTTAAGAACTTGCGCCGCGCCGGCACGTTGAAGAAGAGGTCGCGCACCTCGATCGTGGTGCCCAAGGGATGGGCCGCCGGGCGCACGGCAGCCGCGCTGCCCCCCACCACGCTGATCTGTGCACCGTGGGCGGCGGCAGCGGTCCTTGAGGTGATCGTGAGGTGCGCCACCGAGCCGATCGAGGGCAGCGCCTCGCCGCGAAAGCCGAGCGTGGTCACGCGCTCGAGATCCGCCAGCGAGCCGATCTTGCTGGTGGCGTGGCGGGCGAGCGCCACGGGCAGCTCACCCGCCTCGATCCCGCGGCCGTCATCGCGCACCCGCACCAAGGCGACGCCGCCCTTCTCGACGTCGATCTCGATACGCGTCGCCCCCGCATCGAGCGCGTTCTCGGTCAGCTCCTTGACGACGGATGCGGGGCGCTCGATGACCTCACCGGCGGCGATCTGGTCGATGAGCTCGTCCGGGAGCACTCGGATAGGCATGAAGGAAAGTGTACAGGCGCTGCGCGGCTGCCGCGCGACGCGCGACAGGCACCGGCGCGGGTGCGATCAGCGACGGGTCCGGTCAGCGCGTGGCAGCGCCGCTGGCGCCGTCGGCGGCGCTCACCAGCGTGCTGCGGTGCTCCTGCTTGAAGCGCGTGCCGTCAGGCGGGTTCTGCGCAAAATAACTGCGCACGCCGCCGGCGATCGCTTCCGCGAGGCGCTCCTGCTGCGCGCTGCTGCGCAGCCGCCGTTCCTCGGCGGGGTTGGAGATGTAGGCGGTCTCGATCAGCATCGAGGGGATCGCGAGCGATTTGAGCACCACGAACCCGGCGCGCTGCACCTGCGCCTTGCGCAGCTCGCCCACGCCCTCGAGGGCGCTCACCACCTGCTCGGCGGCACTGGCACTCAAGCCGATGATCTCGCTCTGCGTGGCATCGAGCACGACTGCCATCGTGCCCTGGTCATCGAGCGGCACGCCGGCCAGCAGATCCGCTGAGTTCTCGCGGTCGGCGAGCACCCGCGCCGCTTCGCTGGAGGCCCCATGCACCGAGAGCACGTACACGGAAGCCCCGGTCACGCTGCGGTCGGCGATCGAGTCGGCGTGAATGGACACGAACATGTCCGCGCGCGCCGCGCGCGCCCGCGCGATGCGATCGCGCAGCTCGAGAAACTCGTCGCGGTCACGGGTCAATACCGCGCGCATGCCGGGCTGCGCATCGATGCGCTGGGCAAGTGCGCGCGCAATCGCCAGCGTCACGTCCTTCTCGCGGGTCCCCCCGTGCCCGATGGCGCCGGGATCGACCCCGCCGTGCCCGGCGTCCACCGCGATGATCACATCACGGTCGCCGTCCCCCGGGGCGTGTACGGCGCGAACCGCCTTAGGCCCCGCCTCTGGCGCGGCGACGGCCACGACCGGCTGACCTAAGATCAGCACCAGCCGACGACCCTCGCCGCCGACCGCCCAGGCGCTGTGAACGGGGAGCGCCGAGCGCAGCTGCAGCACGACGCGCAGCGTCCCATGGGGCTGCACCCCGAAGCGCACCTCGGTCACGACCCCGGAAGGCGCCGGGGCGTGCACGCCGCCGGCGCGGTGGGTGTCGAGGAGATCCACTACCACGCGATCCGGGTGCTCGAGGGTGAAGAGCCGCTGCGGGGCGACGTCGGTGAGATCGAGGGTGAGCTGCGCGGAATCGGCATCGGCGGACAGGGCGATGTCGCGCAACTCTGAGGCCGCGGCGGGCGACAGAGCGCCCAGGACGACCGACACCGCGGCGAATCCCCAAAAAAAGATCTTTTTTATCATCAGCTTCAGAGCGCTACCTGCGCGGTAATCTACGCCGGTCCCTGCCTGCTTTTCAACCGCGACGCGCCAGGCGCGCCGTGCGCTTCAGCCGCCCTCCCCACCGGTGAGCTGCGCGAGCCAGGTGTGTCCGACTGGCGAGCGGGCGATCACCTCGATGTCGTGCCCGGTGGGCGCCGCCTGGAAGGTCAGGGCCAAGTCGGGCGGCGGCAGCCGTTCCACGGCGCGTTCCGGCCACTCGATGAGCCACAGGCACCCCTCGGTCGCCCACTCGCGCAGCCCGAGGTGCTCGAGCTCCTCGGGGCTCTTGAGCCGGTAGAGATCGACGTGCACCAGGGTGAGGAGCGTCGCCCGGTACAGCTCGACCAGCATATAGGTGGGGCTGCGCACCGTTTCGGTCACGCCGAGCGCGCGCATGAAGCCGCGCGCGAATGTGGTCTTGCCGGTGCCGAGCTCGCCGGAGAGATAAATGACGGCTAAGGCGCGGCTGCCCGTGGGGCGTGCACTCGCGAGCTGCCAGCCGAGATCCTCGGTGTCCTGCGCGGTGTGAGTGAGCGTGCGCACCGGCGCGTCACAGGTTGACGCAGTGATGAAGCTCCCGCACCAGATCGGAGGCGAGCACGCCGCGCTCACCGCCACTGCGGGCCGCGGCATCACCCGCCATGGCGTGCACCAGCACGCCGGTGCGCGCCGCGGCCCACGCATCCCGGCATTGCGCCAGGATCCCGGCGATCGCGCCCGTGAGCACGTCCCCGGTGCCGGCGGTCGCCATGCCGGGATTGCCGCGCTCGCACAGTCCGGGCGTGCGCCCGGGCGCACCGACCAGCGTGCCGGCACCCTTGAGCACCACCGTGCCCTGGTAGCGCTCGATGAGGCGGTCGAGCGCCCCGAGTCGATCGCGCTGGATTTCCGCGGCGCTGGTACTCAACAGCCTGCCGGCTTCGCCTGGGTGCGGGGTAAGGATCCAGTCGCCCCTGGCGGCGTGGTCGCTTTCGGCAAGGAGATTGAGCGCATCGGCATCCACCACCAGCGGCTTCTTCGTCGCCAGCACCGCCTGCAGCGCGCTGCGCGCCCAGGACGAGCGCCCAAGACCGGGGCCGACGGCGATGATGTCGGCACGCTCGAGGGGTTCGGCGAGCGATGCCGCATCGGCTACCCCTAAGCAGATCAGCTCCGGGCGGCCGGCCGCAATCGGCGCCACGTTCTCGGGGGCGACCGCCACCGTCACCAGTCCCGCGCCGACCCGCAGACACGCTTCGCCGGCCAGGCGGGCGGCACCGGGCATGCCGCTGCCGCTGCCGACGATCAGCACGCGGCCGAAGTCGCCCTTGTTGGAAACGCGCGGGCGGCGCGGCAGGACCTGCGCGATCTCCGTCTCGACGATGCGCGTCAGGCGCGGCGCAAGATCCCGAGGCACCGAGTCGGCGAGCTCCAGGTCATCGAAGAACACGGTGCCGGCAAACTCCGGCCCATCGCCCACGAAGAGCCCGGTCTTAAGTCCCACGAAGGTCACGGTCGCCTCCGCGCGGATCGCATCGCCTGCCACCGTGCCGGCGTCGGCATCAAGACCCGACGGCACGTCGAGCGCGAACACCGGACGCCCCGCCGCGTTGATGGCGCGGATGATGGGCACGAGCGCGGGACGGACGCTGCCGGTCAGCCCGGTGCCGAGCAGCGCATCCACGATCACTTCGCCCGCGGCGAGCCGTGCCGTGGCGAAGGGGTACACCGCCGCGCCGCCGACGATGAAGTCCTCGTACGCCTGGCGCGCGGCGCCTTTGAGCTCGTGCGGCTCCGCCGCACTCAAGACCGTGACGGTGAGTCCGGCCGCCTGGGCAAAGCGCGCCAGCACGTAACCGTCGCCGCCGTTGTTGCCGGCGCCGCAGACGACGACGATGCGGTAGGCCATCGGCCACTGGGTGCGCAGGTACCGCAGCGCCCCCTCCCCGGCACGCTTCATCAGCGTATAGGCGGGGATGCCGAGCTGACCGGTAGCGTGCGCATCCAGAGCGCGTACCTGCGCCGCGGAATACAAGGCGATGGGCAGTGCCATCGGCTGATTATACTGGCAGGAGCGGTGAACCCATGCCGGAAGCGCAGCCCCTGGATCTCCAACAGCTCAAGCGCGAGCTGACGGCGCGCGCCGTGGCGCTCGGCTTCGGCGCGCTCGGCGTCGCAGAGCTCGACATCCCCGAGGATGAGCGGCACCTGCTGCGCTGGCTCGACGAGGGGTTCCACGGCGAGATGCACTACATGCAGCGCCACGGCACACTGCGCAGCCGCCCGGCCGAGCTGGCGCCGGGGAGCGTGCGGGTGTTGAGCGCGCGCATGGACTACTGGCCGGCACCCTCGCGCGAGGCGCACGCGGTGCTCGCCGACCCCTCCCTCGGCTACGTCTCGCGCTATGCGACCGGGCGCGACTACCACAAGGTGCTGCGCGGGGCGCTACGAGCGCTCGCGCGCGAGCTGCATCGTCACGTGGGCCCCTGCGGCTATCGCGTCTGCGTCGACAGCGCACCGGTGCTCGAGAAGGCACTCGCGCGTGATGCGGGCTTAGGGTGGATCGGCAAGCACACCAACCTCATTGCGAGGGATGCCGGTTCGTGGTTTTTCTTAGGCGAGATCCTCACCGACGTGCCGCTGCCTACGGACACGCCCGCGAGTGAACACTGCGGCAGCTGCCAGGCGTGCATCCCGGCCTGTCCCACCGGGGCGATCGTCGCACCCTATCGCCTGGATGCCAGGCGCTGCATCTCTTATCTTACGATCGAGCACCAGAGCGCGATCCCGGTCGAGCTTCGCGCCCTCCTCGGCAACCGCATCTACGGCTGCGATGACTGCCAGCTGGTGTGCCCGTGGAACAAGTTCGCGCGCGCCGCCGCGAATCCTGACTTCAAGATCCGCCACGCGCTCGATGGCGGAAATCTTGTGGAGCTCTTTGGCTGGACTGCGGGCGAGTTCGCCGAGCGCATGCAGGGTTCGGCGATCCATCGCATCGGCTACGAGCGCTGGTCGCGCAACATCGCGGTCGCGCTCGGCAACGCGCCGACCACGCCCGACGTGCTGCAGGCGCTCGAGGCGCGCCGCGGCGATACTTCGGCGCTGGTGCGCGAGCACGTCGAGTGGGCGCTGCAGCGACACCGAAGCGCCGCGTGAACTCAAGCGGGGCGCGCGTCGCGCGCGCATCGACTCAGGTCTTCGGGCGCGTCACCTGGATGTTGTCGATGAGGCGCGCGCGGGAGAGGCGTGCGGCGGTCAGCACCACGAGCTCGCCCGCGGCCAGCGTCGGCGGGGAGAGGTCCGCGGCGAGCCGCACGGAGAAGTAATCGGGGCGAAAGCCTGCGATCTCGAGCGCCCGAAGTCCGGTGCCCTCGATGCCCGCGAAATCCGCATCGCCGGCCTCGAGGCGCTGCGCGGCAGCCTGAAGCTCGGCGTAGATGCGCGGCGCCAGCGCGCGCTCTGCGGGGGTGAGGTACTGGTTGCGCGAGCTCAGCGCGAGTCCATCCGCGGCGCGCACGGTCGCAGCGCCGATGATTTGCACCGGCATGCACAGCTCCTCCACCATGCGGCGGATGACGGCGAGCTGCTGGAAGTCCTTCTCGCCGAACACCGCGACATCCGGCTCCACGATGTGGAACAGCTTCGCCACCACCGTGCTCACGCCCTCGAAATGGCCCGGGCGGAACTCCCCCTCGAGGATGCGCGACAGCGCCGGCACCTCGACGCGCGAAGCGCGCTCGGAGCCGTGCGGATAGATTTCCGTGACATCCGGGGTGAACATCAGGCTGCAACCGGCATCGCTCAACATGCGCTCGTCCTCGCGCGGCGTGCGCGGGTAGTGCGCAAAGTCCTCGTTCGGCCCGAATTGCATCGGGTTGACGAAGATGCTGGCGACGAAGCGCTCGCCATGTCGCCTCGCGGCCTCGATGAGGCTCACGTGGCCGTCGTGCAGATTCCCCATGGTCGGCACGAATGCCACGCGCAACCCCGCGCGGTGCCAGGCGCGCACGTGCTCACGGACCGCGGCGATCGTGGTGACGGTCTCCAAGCTCCCCCTCGTTTTGTGCCGCGAACCCTAGAAGCAGTGCTCGGCCGCGGGATACTCGCCCTGCTTGACCGCGCGCACGTAGCGCTTGAGCGCCTCGAGATTGTTATGGGCGTCGTCCATGAAGTTGCGCACGAAGCGCGGCTTGCGGCCGCTGGTGATGTCGAGCATGTCGTAGAGGACCAGGATCTGCCCGTCGACGTCGGGACCGGCGCCGATGCCGATCACCGGTACGTGCAGCGCCTTGGTGATCGCCTTGCCGAGCTCGGAGGGCACGCACTCGAGCAGCACGATGTCGGCCCCGGCGGCCTCGAGGCGCTGCGCCTCATCGAGGAGGCGCGCCGCCGCCTCGCGCTCGCGCCCCTGCACGCGAAAGCCGCCGGTCTTGTGCACCGACTGGGGCTTAAGTCCCAGGTGCGCGCAGACCGCGATGTCGTGGCCGGCGAGAAACTCCACGATGTCGGTCTGCTTGCCGCCGCTTTCCAGCTTCACCATCTGCGCGCCGCCCTCCTGCATCAGGCGCACGGCGTTGGCAAGTGCGAGCTCTTTCGTCGGGTAGCTCATGAACGGCATGTCGCCGATGAGGAAGGCGCGGCTCAATCCCCGCACCACCGCGGCGCTGTGGTAGACCATGTGATCCATGTTGACGGGAACCGTGGTGTCGTGGCCCTGGATCACCATGCCTAAGGTGTCACCGACCAGCACCACGTCGACGTCCGCGGCATCCAGCAGCATCGCGAAACTCGCGTCGTAGCAGGTGAGGCAGGCGATCTTCTCGCCGTCGGCCTTCATGCGCTGCAGCGTCGCCAGCGTCACCGGCGGGCGGCCGGCATCGTGCTGCAGGTGCTTGTACATCGGCATGGTTTCGAGTGTAGCTAGATCGCGCGGCTGCGCAACGGGTTGTAATACATCCGTCCGCGGCTCATGCGGCGGATGGTGGCGAGGAGCTCGTCGTAATCGTGCTGGCTGGCAATCGGGTCGATGGAGGCGGCATTGACGATGAGGAGCGGCGCCGCCTCAAACTCGTGGAAGAAGCGCGCGTAGGCCTCATTCAGCCGTTCCAGGTACTCCCGGTCGATGTGCTGCTCGTAGTCCACCCCGCGCCGCGCGATGCGCTCCTGCAGCACGTCCACCGGCGCCTGCAGGTACACCACGAGGTCGGGTTTGGGCGCGTGAATGTCGAGCTTCGAATACAGCTGCTCATAGAGTGCGAGCTCTGCCTCATCGAGCGTCACGCGCGCGAACAGGCGATCCTTCTCGAGGAGATAGTCCGCCACGCGCACCGGCGCGAAGAGATCGGCCTGCTTCAGCGATGCGAGCTGCTGCGCACGCTGCAGCAGGAAGTACAGCTGCGCGGGCAGCGCGCCGGCCCTCGGGTTACGGTAGAAGCGCTCGAGGAAGGGATTGGTCGCGGCCTGTTCCAGCACCGGCTGGGCGCCTAAGCTCGTGCAAAGACGCCGCGCGAGGCTCGTCTTGCCGACGCCGATCGGTCCTTCGACCACGATGAACCTGTGGGCCGCTTCGCTCGCCATGTGACTTCAGATGAGGGTGAGACCGTCGTTCGTGACGCGCCGTTTGAGCTCAGCGACGCGGCCCATGCCCGGCAGCTGCAGGTCCGGGGCGATGTCAGAGAGAGGATACAGAACGAAGTTACGCTCCACTATCCCCGGGTGCGGCAGGGTGAGTGAGGGCGTCGAGCGCCGCTCGTGAGCGTACGCCAGGAGGTCGAGATCAATGATGCGCGGCCCCCAGCGCTCGTGCGGTGCGGTGCGGCCCATGGCGGTCTCGAGTGCACTCAGCTCGCGGAGCACACCTTCCGGGTCGAGCTGTGTCAGGAGGCCCGCGACCGCGTTGACGAAGTCGGGCTGGCTTACCGGACCGAAGGGCCGCGACGCGTACAGGGGTGAGGTCAGTACCAGGCGGGTGCGCGGCAGCGCCGCAAGCTTCGCGCAGGCGGTCTGCACCTGGGTGCGCGGTTCCTGAAGGTTGCTGCCCACGCCAATATAAGCGGGCTGCCAGCGGTCCATGTGCCGTCAGGCGGAGCTCGGCGGACGACGCGGACGACGACGGCGGCGCCGGCGCGGACCCGACGGTCCACGCGAGGGGCCCTCGCCTGCGAGCGCATCGGCCATGCGACCGCGCTCCTCCGGCGACACCTCTTGTAGCCGCGTCCACCACTGCGCCATATCGGGCGGCGCCAGGCCGTGCTCGGCGCGCAGCAGCAAGAGGTCGTAGGCGGCGCGAAAGCGCGGGTGCTCGAGCACGCGCAGCGCGCGCCGCCCGCGCGGATGCTCCAGCCGCGGCTGCAGCGCGAACATCTCGCGCACCCCGAGCGCGAAGCGCTTGGGGATGGCGAGCCGGGTCTGCGCCTGGCGCATGGCGCGATCGCAGGCCTCGAGGATCGTGGCCAGCTCGTGCCAGCGCTCGGGCGGGGCTGCCTCGATGAGCCCGGCAATGGGCCCATATAAGAGGAGTGCGAAGAGGAACGTGGGGGTCACCGGCTTGTCGGCCAGCACCCGCTCGTCGGTATTGCGCAGGCCCTGCAGCAGGAGCTTTTCGACCAGGCTCCCCGGGTGGGTGCTGAAATAGGCATCGACGCTCGGCAGCAGCGCCGCCAGCAGCCCGCGCCGGCGCAGCACCTCGAAGCTGCGCGCCCCGTGGCCTCGCAAGAATAGCTTCAAGGTCTCCTCGAAGAGCCGCGCCGGCGGCACGCCGGCGAGCAGCTCGCGCAGCGGCCCGATCGGCTGCGCGGTCGCAGGCTCGATCGAAAAGCCGAGCTTCGCCTCGAAGCGCGCGGCGCGCAGCATCCGCACTGGATCCTCGCGATAGCGCGTCTCCGGGTCGCCGATGAGGCGCAGCGTGCGCGCAGCGATGTCCTGCGCGCCGTTCACGTAGTCCCAGAGCGAAAAGTCCGCGATGTTGTAATAGAGCGCGTTCGCCGTGAAGTCGCGCCGCCAGACATCCTCGTCGATCGTGCCGTAGACGTTATCGCGCAGGATGCGACCGGAGGCGTCGAAGCGGCGGTCGGCATTGGGGTCATCGTCGTCCACGGCAGCCCGCGCACCGGGTGCTGCGCGCACGGGCTCGGGCGCGTCGATGTCGGCGGATTCATCCGCGCCTTCATCGAGCTCGGGCGCCTCGCCGTCCTCGGGATCGGCCTCGGGCAGCGGCTCATCGCCCTGGGAAGGCGCGGTTGCGGCGCGAAACGTCGCCACCTCGATGATGTCGCGGCCGAAGAAGACGTGAGCGAGGCGAAAGCGCCGGCCGACGAGGCGGCTGTTGCGGAACAGCCGCTTGATCTGCTCCGGCAGCGCATCGGTCGCCACGTCGAAGTCCTTCGGCTCGATGCCGATCAGGAGGTCGCGTACACAGCCGCCGACCAGGAATCCCATGAAGCCCGCATCGCGTAAGCGGTTCAGCACCCGTAGCGCGTTCGGTGAGATGTGCGAGCGGGAAATAGAGTGATCGGACCGCGGAATGATCCGGGGGGCGGCGGCGGGCGTCGTAGGCGACGCTTCGGGGGGGTTCAAATCGGTGGCTTTCGGCTTGAGCAATCGTGACGGCTCTCTATAATACCGCGCTCCTGCCCGCGGCCCCCTTCTTACGCTCCCTTCGTCTAGAGGCCCAGGACATAGCCCTCTCAAGGCTGTAACACGGGTTCGAATCCCGTAGGGAGCGCCACATAATCAAGAACTTACCGATGCCATGGTGAGCAGAATCCACACTTACGGCAGATTTACGGCAGTTTATATACAAGATTTCGGCTTAGAGATGGATGGACGCAAGCGGCATGGTACGTGAGCCTCAGCGAATCGCCGGCCACTGAAACGGCGCGGACACTCCAACGCTTGGCCCGTACAGGAGTCATGTCATTTAATCCTCAGAGAGTTCGGATCGCTCCACGAGTCGCACGATCCGACCAGCGGCCATGATCGCCGCTCGGTCGCAGAGGTGCGCGATGACGCCACGGTCGTGGCTGACCAGGATCAGTGTCATCCGGTGGGCGGCCTTCAGTCGATTGAGCAGATTGAGAACGCCAGCCTGGGTGGAGAGATCCAGCGCAGAAGTTGGCTCATCGAGCAGCAGCAGTCGCGGCTTGAGCAGCAGCGCTCGGGCGATGGCGACGCGCTGGCGTTGACCGCCGGAGAGCTGATGAGGATACCGCCGCGCGAGTGACGCGGGGAGTCCCACCTCCTCCAATGCCTCACGTGCCGCGCGGACCGGCTGAGGTACACGATGCACCTGCAGTGGCTCGGCCAGCGCGCGCTCAATCGTGTGGCGCGGGTGAAGCGATGCGTAGGGGTCCTGAAAAACCATCTGGACGGTGCGCCGAAGGGATCCCATGAAACGCTGGCGCGGCGCCAGTGAGTGCTCGAACAGCCGAATGTGGCCACCCCAGCGACGCTCAACCCCGCCGATGACGCGCAGCAGCGTCGACTTGCCGCACCCGGAAGGCCCGATGACGCCGAAGGTCTCGCCCGCATCGATGGCCAGATCGAGCGAATCGAGCACCATGTGGCCAGACCTGCCGCCTGTGAAGCCGACGCGCAGCGACTCAACTACGACGTCGCTCATTGGACGGCCTCCCCCGCCTGCCAGTCGCGATCCAGCACCGGCAAGTCGCTCCCGTAAGTACGGCCGCTCGGCCGGCAGGACCACAGCGTGCGCGTGTAAGGGTGCGTGGAGTGCGCAAGTGCGGGCGCCGGACATTCATCGACGATACGGCCCCGGAACATGACGAGCGCTCGATCGCAGTACCGGGCCACCTGCTGAAGATCGTGACTGATCAGCAGCAGTCCCATGCCGCGTGCGTCGACCAGCTCGCACATCAGCTCGAGCATCTGATCACGCAGCGCTTCATCGAGAGCCGAGGTAGGCTCATCGGCGATGAGCAGCTCAGGATCGTTGATAAGCATCATGGCGAGCACTACGCGCTGCCCCATGCCGCCGGAGAGCGTTCCCGGATAGGCGGCGAGGACGTCCGTTGTCAGCCCGACCGCGCGCAGCATCGCTGCGATGCGTTCGCGCCGCTGCGCGTACGGGAAGCGACCATGCAGCCGGACCATCTCATCGAGTTGACGCCCGACCGTCAGCACCGCATTGAGCGCACGGCGAGGGTCCTGTAGCACCAGCGCAAGGTGCCGACCCCGCAGCGCGTTCCAGCCGCGCGGCCCCAGCGCCCGCAGATCAGTGGAACCGAAGCGCAGCTCGCTGGCGCTGGCAACGAGCGGCGCTTGAAGCACCCCCATGATCGCGCGGGCCGTAAGCGACTTACCGGAGCCGGATTCACCGACTAGTGCGACGCGCTCTTTTCCCACGGTGAGCGAAATCCTATCGACCAGCGCCCGCGCACCCTCTGCTGCGCCGGCGTGCACGGACAGGTCCCGCACCACGAGTTCCGGTTGCTCAGTCGTCATGCGGTCATTCCCGGTCCCGCAGGCCATCGGCGAGGCAGTTGAAAGCCAGACTCGCCAGGAGAACCGCCGTGCCTGGCGCGGCGGCAATCCACCACTGGTCGAAAACCACCTTGCCCCCCTCGGCGACCATCGTGCCCCATTCCGGCGTCGGCGGTCGCACCCCAAGACCGAGAAACCCTAACGCGGCTGCCGCGAGAATGATGCCGGCCAGATCCAGGGCGAGCCGTACACGCAAGGCGGGCACGCATGCCGGCAGCACGTGCCCAAACAACAAGCGCGGTCCGACAATGCCGAGCATCTGCGCCGCGGCGATGTAATCCGTACGGCGCAGCAGCTGCGTCTCCGCGCGAGCCAGTCGCGCGTAGGCCGGCCAGCCGGTGAGCACCAGTGCGAGAGCCACGTTGGGCAAGCCGGGGCCGAGTGCGCCGACGAAGGCCAGCGCGAGAATCAGCTGCGGAAATGCCATCACGATGTTCGTCAGCCCGGACAACACCCAGTCGATCCAGCCGCCGAAATGACCGCTCAGAATGCCCAATGTGAGCCCGATGGGTACCATGAGAGCTGCGACAAATGCCGCAAGACCCAGGGTGAGTCGGGTGCCATAGATGAGCCGCGAGAGCACATCGCGGCCAAGACCATCCGTACCCAGCCAGTGGTGCAAACTCGGCGGCTGCAGGCGGTCACCGATCTCCTGCAGGAGCGGATCGAAGGATGCGAGCCAGGGTGCCGCCAGACTCACGACCAGAAACATGGCGATAACGAGGAGACCAAAGCGCGCCGCCGCCGTGTGCCCGCTCATCGGGCCCTCGGGTCTACCAGGCGCACGAGCAGATCGGTGAGTCCGTTGAGCACGATAAAGCAGGCCCCAATCAGGAGTGTCGCTCCGAGGATCGCCGGTAGGTCGCCGCCGAACAGAGCCGTGGTGAGGTAGCGTCCGAGCCCGGGGCGCGCGAAAACGGTTTCCACCAGCACCGCCCCTTCCAGCAGACTTGCGTAGGTCAGCGCGAGCGCGGTGAGAATCAGCGCTGCGGCATTCGGCAGCACGTGATGCAGCAGTACACGCAACTCTCCTGCCCCTTTGGCACGGGCGAGCGTCACATATTCCTGGGTCATCTCCTTCAGCAGCGTGGTGCGCGAGAGACGCGTGACGTTACCGATCGCATAGGCCGTGAGCATCAGTACCGGCAGCACAAGATGCGATAGCGCGCTGACAAGCGCGCCGGGCATTCCGCTTCGCCAGGCATCAAACAGCACCACGCCCGTGGGCATGGCGATGGTGTACTCGTAGGCATCATCCAGGCGTCCTGGCCCCCCGACCCATTGGAGACGCGCGTAGAACACCAGCAGCGCGATCAACCCGAGCCAGAAAATGGGGACCGAATTGCCTACCAGCGAGATCAGGCGGATGAGGCCATCGCTCAGCCGGCCCACCCGGCGAACGGCGATGGTGGCAAGTGCGAGGCCGAGAATCGTGCTCACCGCCATGGCGAGAGTGGCGAGCTCGGCGGTCGCCGGCCAGACCCGCCGCAAATCGTCGGCGACCGGCTGCCCGCTTGACAGCGACACGCCGAGATCCCCGTGAAAGAGGCGTCCGAAATACCGGCTCAGCTGCAACGGCCACGAGGCATCGAGCGCCAGCTCCTGGCGCATCTGCAGATACGCGCTGCGGCTCGCGTGATCGCCTACGCGCGCGAGCGCGGGATCGATCGGCGAGAGCTTCAGTAGCAGGAAGGTCACGACGACGAGCACTACCAGCGTCAGCACGAGGCTCACGAGCCCGCGCACGACCGGCCATAGTACTTTCAGGCTATTTCGTGACACGGTCGTAGTAGACCATGTCGGCGTTGAGCCCCTGGCGATAGCCCTGGACGTTGTCGCGCATGGCCAGCCGTGAGCGCTCTTGCAGCGCGATGATCAACGGAGAATTGCTCTGGACCTCGGCCTGGATCGCAAGATACAGCTGCACACGCTTGTTCGCGTCAGGCTCGGCGCGTGCCCCCTCCGTCTGCGAACTGAGTCCGGGAATGTGCCAGCCCGCTCGCCAGGCCAGTGTCGCCACTCCATCCTCACGATTCAGTGCGAAAGCGCTCGCAGTCGAGTTCGCATCGAAGTAGTCGGGGATCCAATAGAGCCACGCCGCCTGCTCGGCGCGCTGGCGGATGCGCGCATACACCTCGCTCGCCAGCTGCGGCCGGATGTCGATGTGAATGCCGCCACGCGCGAAGCTTGCCTGCAGCGACTGCGCGATTTCGCCGAACGGCGGCTGATTGAAGATATCAAGCTCGAAGTGCACGCCTTGCGTAAGACCCGCCCGCTCGAGGATCTGTCGGGCTCGCGGCACATCGAGGTGAAACGGGGTCGTGTCGAGCGCGCCCGGAAAGCCGTCGGCCAGAAACGCCTGGTGCACCTCGTAACTACCCTTGAGGAGCTTGTCTGCGATGGTCTGATAGTCGATGAGCCAGCGCGCCGCCTGCCAGAACGCGGGGTTGGCGAGCGCTGGGTTCGAATGATTGGCGGCATTGAGCAATAAATAATGGATGCTGGCCGAGGGGAACTGCAGGATCTTCAGATGCGGCCGGCCGGCGAGCGCCGCGAGCTGGTCCGGACCCAGGTCGCGCGCGATGTCCGCATCCCCGACCTCGAGCAACAACCGGCGCACCGCGGCATCCGCGACATTACGAATGACGATCGTCCCCAGGCGCGGGCTGCCGGCCGGGCAGAGCGGGTTCGCGTCCAGTACCAAGGCCTCATGTGCGATGTAGGTGCGGATCTGAAACGGACCACTTCCCGCTGAGTGTCCCCGCAGCCAGGCGTTCCCGTTGTCACCGCCGGACAGGTGTGACGCGATCTGCCTCGCGTCCAGAATTGAGGCTACCGGCGAGCTGAGGATACTCAGAACAAACGCCGGGCCCACGTTGGCGCTCCAGCGCACCTCCACGCGATGGTCATCGAGCTTGGTCAGCTGATGGTCGATATCGTACGCCCGCCAGCCGAGCTCATTGAGGATAAAAACCGGTGCGCGATTCAGTTTGACCGCACGCACGAGCGAAAAGATCACATCCTCGGGCCGCAGCGGATTCCCGCTCGCGAAGCGCGCATCGGCCCGCAGCTCGAAGATCAGACTGTGGGGACCTGAGCCCGGCTCCCACCGGCTCGCCAAGATCGGCCGCAGCACCGTCGCGTCCGCTGGGTCGGGCTGGACCAGCCGCTGATAGAGGCTCGTGAAGGCCTGCACACCCGAGAGCTCAAAGCCTTCGGCCGGATCCAGGCTCTGGATGTCGTCCAGGTCCTGCACCACGACGAGCACATTCGGCGGGCTGCGGGCGTGCGCCACGGCAGCGCCCAGCAGCGCCGTGCCCAGCACTGTGAGGCAGCGCAGCCGCCGTATCAGCCGAGGGCTACGCACCCCGCTTATGCACCCGGGCGGCGCCACCGAAACGAGTTGCCCCCCACTGACTACAGGAAACGATACTTGATACCGATCTCCAGGTAGCGGCCCTCGTTGCTGTACAGCGAAGGGTCATATGGCGTCTGCGTCGGAAACTCCAGCCACAGGGGATTGTAGGGTGGCTTGTGATCGAATGCGTTATCGATGACACCGTAGACCGTAAGCCCCTTGCCTGCCGCAACGCTGGCATTGAGATTGATCTGACCGTAGGAACCCGCCCGACCGGTCTCTCCGGTCAGTGAGGCGGGCCCGAGCGAATACGGACCGGTGAACAGATACGTGAGCACCACGTTCACGGGGTTGTAGGACCAGCCGAGGTTGCTATTGCCCTTCCACCGCGGAAAAGCCGCGCCGAATGGCGTGTCGATCGCCCCGTCATTACCAGCGAAATCCAGTGTCGTGCCTCCGGCGGTCTGCTCGAAGTGCCAGACGTACGTCCAGTCGCTTGTAAAGTTGAATGTGCCAGTCGTGGTGGGGAGCGAGCGTCGCAAGGTAAGTTCAAAGCCCTGCGTTGACAGCTGGTTGAGGTTCTCGTAGTCGAAATTCACATAGGCGATGGTGCCATTGGGGTTGCGCACGACGATGCTCGGGTCGTTCTGGTCGATGATGGCCTGGATGTTCCCCGTCCCGATCACCTCGCTGATGTCGATCCGGTACCAGTCGAGTCCGACCGCCGTGCGCGCATCCGGTTCCCACTCGAAGCCCGCGTTGTAGTTCTTCGTGTGTTCGGCCTTAAGGGTCGGGTTGCCGCCGACCAGCACCGGATAGTTCTCCTGCACGTTAGGCTCGGTCGGGGAGTACGGATCGGCCGCGGTCTGTACACCCGAAGAGTTCTGCTGGGAGGTCTCCGCGAGAGTCGGGGCGCGAAAGCCCCGGCTGAATGAGGCGTAGGTGGTGAGCTGCGAGACGGGCCGGTAGCGCAGCGCGAAGCGCGGTGAAAACGCTGAACCGAAATCGCTGTAATGGTCATACCGGCTCGACTGGCTGAAGGTGAGGCTCGACAGCAGCGGTACGTTCACCTGATAGTAGGCCGCACCCACGTTGCGTTCGCCATCGATCGCCTGCAGGTAGAAGGGCACGGCCAGTCCCGTCGACTGCAGCGCATAGTCCGACACCACATCGCTTTGGTGCAGAAACTGTGCGCCGAGACCGAAACCGAGATCTCCGGCCGGCAAGTGCAGCAGGTTCGTCGTCGAGGCGGAGACATCCACCGTGTCGAGCTTTGAGATCGCTTGATTGCTGTCGCTGACATAAAGCCCGACGAGCCCGTTTGGCGTGGCGCTCGGGTCGGAAAAGTCGAATACGCCGTTATTTAGGATGTTCTCGAGTCCGGAAACACTCTCAAGACCCGTCTCGTAGTTGTCCACCGTGCTTTGTGAGTGGCTGGCCGTGGCGGCCCAGTTCCAGTCCACCGCACTCGCAGTCTTGAAATCCCCTTCCACACCGGCCAGCGCGCGATAGAAATTCGAGCGCACCGTAAGTACCTGCGGCTGTCCCAGGAACGTGTAGGTGAGCGGCACGGCTACGCCGTACGGATTGTAGGGATTGCTGGCCGGTACGATGTTTGGTACCTGCGCAATGCCGCCCGTCAGCGGATTATAGGTATAGGACGTCGTCGAGTCGCCGATGCCGTTATAGCCCGCCAGACCGATGGTCGTATTGCGGCTGTCCCAAAGATCAACGTAGGCATCCGCGCCATCATCGACCTTGAATGTCGCACGTACCTTGCCGCCGATACGTTCCTCGTGCGGGTGCAGCGACAGGCCGTTCGCCGTATCCACCGCGCAGGCGGTCCCGGTGCTTGTACCGGTAAGCAGCGACCCGGCATCCACCGCGCTCGAGTTGGGCGGGCAGGGTTCAAGTGCAGCACCCGCCGTCCCGTTCGGCTGCCAGAAATCGGCGCCCTTGGTCGAGGCTCCAAAGGGCAGCCCCGTATAGTTCTGCGACGCCGTGTTGGCCCGATCTGCAAGCGTGTAGCCGTTTTGCAGAAAATAGCTCACCGCGCCACTTAGGTTGAAGCGGTCATGGTCCAGATCCCCTATTCCGCCGGACAGTCCGAGCTTGCGGGTGGCTTCACCACCGTGCGTTGCATCGCCATAGCCGGCGGTGGCCTCAAGGCCGGTAAAGTCCTTGCGGGTAATGATGTTCACAACGCCAGCGATGGCGTCCGAGCCGTACTGCGAGACCGCGCCTGTCTTAACAACCTCGATGCGTTCGATCGCGTTCAGGGGAATCGTGTTCAGGTCGACAAATGTGTCGGTGCCGTTCGAGGGAAACCCGTACGGCGCGACCCGCACCCCATCCACGAGGACCAGCGTGTACTTCTCACTCAAGCCGCGCAGGGCGACCCCGGCGCCTCCGGTTGCCCCGTAGGCGAAGTTGTCTGCCCAGCTGCTCGCCGAGTTGGTCGCTAAATCCCGCAAATAATCGGCGACGGTGACCTCTCCGCTCGCAGCAATCTCCTCGGCGCTGATCACCTGAACCTGATTGAAGTTGACCCGGTCCGTGGTGCGGATGAGCGAGCCGGTGACCTGGACGGTCTGTAGCTCGCTGGTCGAGCTCGTTGAGGGGCTAGAGCCTTGCGACTGGGCGTCCGCGATGCTTATCGACACGAACGAGAGGCCAAGTCCGAGGGCGGCAGTTGCTCCGGCGCGCAGCAGGGGTAATAGAGAATTCACAAGATCTCCAGCATGTTTCTAAGGTTTGCAGATTCGGACGACTCGGCAGGTAGCGCTCGCGCGTGCACGCACATCAGCCACGTGCGGCGCAGCATCGAGAAGTAATATCTCAGGACTCCCTAATCAGCCGTGGTGCTTGATTCCCTGGCTGCACCCCGCCGCGGTTTAGTGGTCGACCCGGCGACAGGAATGTTCGCAGGTCGTGAAGTCAATCTAACGAATCGGCTGTGGCAGAGCTAGTAACGAAGCGGTATCACGACATGCCGTATTCCCGTAACCACTTTGAAACCGCCTGCGCGGCAGCTGAGCGCGCGCGAGGCGAAGGTCTTCCTACTCGTCCGTTCGCTCCCTTCTGCCTGCTCAGTTATTTGATACTCGCCTGCACCGACTTGCCGGTGCGATAACAAATGGATGAAAGCAATCCAACACTGACGGACGCCCTGGCCGGTTTTGAGAACCGACATGTCGATAGCTCAAACTGTTATTAGCGCGCAACCAGTGTTCTCCACATGATGAGCCGCGCAGTTCGTTGCTCACTTCATGGGAGTTACGCCGTGGGCCAATCATCTCGGCGCGTTTGGCTCGGGCCTCTTCTTGGCCTCACGGGCGCGGCTCTTTTCTCCGATGCTGTCGCGACAAATGGGTATTTTTCCACCGCCTACAGCGTGAAGACCGAGGGCGCGGCTGGGGTAGGGATCGCATTCCCCCAAGATTCGCTCACGATCGCCACCAATCCGGCCGGTCTGGTCAGTGTCTCTGACACGTTCGATGCCGGTCTTGACGTGTTTCTCCCAAGCCGCGAGGCGAGCCTCGACCAGGGCGGACAGTCGCAGAGCTTCAATGGCGACGACACTGCCTCGTTCTACATTCCCTCCGTCGGCTATGCGCAACACCTGACGCCACAGCTTGCGGTCGGTGTGGCACTTTTTGGCAATGGCGGCCTTAACACGGACTATGGCACCAATCCGTTTGCCCGCTTCGGTGCCACCGGTTCGGCCGGCGTGGACCTGGAGCAGGTGTTTCTCTCGCCGGCGATTTCATGGGCGATCAATTCGAACAATGAGCTGGGCATCGCCGCGAATCTCGCTTATCAGCGCTTCAAGGCCAAAGGTATAGGCATCTTCAGTGCATTCTCGTCCGACCCCGGCGATGTCAGTGACCGTGGCTATGACAACTCCTATGGCGCAGGAGTGCGTGTCGGCTGGATCGGGCACGTAAACGAGTATCTTTCAGTCGGCGCCACCTGGCAGTCCAAAACGTATATGAGCAGGTTGACAAACTACGCGGGACTGTTCGCAGACCATGGTGAATTCGATATTCCCTCGACCTATGGGCTGGGGCTCGCGTTAACGCCAAACGCCGCCTGGACGGTAGCCGTCGACTGGCAGGAGATTCGCTACGCCGGCATTGCCGCCGTAGGTAACGGCATCGACAGTCTGTTCAGTGGCGTACCGCTGGGAGCGCAGAACGGACCCGGGTTTGGCTGGCGCAATGTTTCGGTGGTCAAGATTGGGACGGTCGTCAATGTCAATCCACAATGGTCGCTGCGGGCCGGATTCAGCGACAACCGGCAGCCGATTCCATCCTCGCAGACCTTCTTCAACGTCCTCGCACCCGGGGTGGTGGAAGCACACGCCACGGCGGGCCTGACTTGGAGCGCATCCGCAGCGAACGAATTCAGCCTGAGTGTCCTGCACGCGTTCAAGAAGACGATCAACGGCTCGGGATCCATACCCGCGGCCTTCGGCGGCGGCGAGGCAGACATCAGCCTCGAGGAAACGTCCGTCGGTCTGAGCTGGTCGCACCACTTCTAAAATGTCCGCAGGGGCCATTCCGCTATGGCAGTCGCTCGCGGGTGGTGCGCTGATAGGTGCTGCGGCGGCCGCCCTCATCCTCTTGAATGGTGAGGTCGCCGGGGTAAGTGGAATTCTTGACCGCGCTTTGCACCGAAGCTTCGGCGAGCAGCGCTGGCGCCTCGCGTTCCTCCTTGGGCTTGTCCTGCCGGCCGTTTTCGCAGGTCCCGGCCCGATTGGCTGGCAGGCCTCGGCTCCCTCGCTCGCCGTGACCGGGCTGCTGGTCGGCTTCGGCACCCGGCTGGGCTCCGGGTGCACGAGTGGCCATGGCGTTTGCGGCGTTGCGAATCTGTCGCTGCGCTCCCTCGTTGCGACCCTGACCTTCATTAGTACGGCCATGCTCGCGGTAGCCTTCCGACACGCGTGGCCCCTGCAATGACTGCAATCGTGGCCTTCCTCGCGGGAGCTCTCTTTGGATGCGGACTACTGCTTTCCGGTATGACGAATCCGGCAAACGTCATGGCATTTCTTGACGTCACAGGTGATTGGCGCCCGGCGCTCGCGTTTACGATGGCGGCTGCGGTCGCAGTCGCGCTCCCGGCATACGCTTTAACCCGGAATCACGGAACCTCATTACGTGGCCATGCCATCCGAACCATCGATGGCACACGTCTGGACTCGTCCTTGCTCCTCGGCAGTGCGATCTTCGGAGTGGGCTGGGGTTTGAGCGGGATCTGTCCAGGTCCTGGACTCATTCTGCTGTCAAGTCGAACCTTGAAGGCTTTCGTGTTCGTTGGTGGTCTTGTTGCCGGTGTCTTCGCAGCTAATGCCGTGCGGCCCAAATAGATCACGTGAAGGGAGAGATGAGCCATTGGGATTGCTCCCTCATGACAAACTGGAACTCCGACAACGAGAGGTTGGCGTGGTTCCTGCGCCGACCTGGCTGACGCAGCGCCTACTCGACGCGGCTCTAGCCGTCTGATTCCGTAGATAACCAAAACGATACCGGATCTCGACTGCGACGTGATTGCCCTGCTTTTAGACTCACCGCCATTAGGATCGAAGCGGCCGGAGGGGAGTGGCGCTATTCATGCCAGACTCCCACAATCCACATCAGAATTACCTGCTAGCTGCGCTGTCGCCCGCCGAGCGCGAACGAATCTTCCCGCATTTGCGGCTCGTCCCAATGCCGCTCGGTAAGGTCTTGTACGAGTCCGGCGATGTCCTGCGCCACGTTTATTTTCCGACCGACTCCATCGTGTCGCTCCTGTACGTGCTGGCTGACGGCGCGTCGGCGGAAATTTCGGTGGTAGGTAACGAAGGCCTCATCGGCATCGCACTGTTCATGGGTGGTGAAACCACCCCCAGTCGGGCGATCGTGCAGAGTGCCGGCCACGCTTACCGGCTAGTCGGACAGAAGCTCAAGGACGAGTTTCATCGAAATGGGAAGCTGCAGCTTCTGATGCTGCGCTACACGCAGGCCCTGATCACGCAGATGGCGCAGACCGCCGTGTGCAACCGCCATCACTCGGTGGACCAGCAACTGTGCCGCTGGCTGCTGCTGTCTCTTGATCGACTGTCATCCAACCAATTGACCATGACACAGGAACTCATCGCCGACATGCTCGGCGTGCGCCGTGAGGGCGTTACTGAAGCCGCGGGCAAGCTGGACAAGCTCGGCGTCATCCGCTATGCCCGGGGGCACATCACGGTGCTGGACCGCCCAAAGCTGGAACAGCTGTGCTGCGAGTGTTATGCCGTGGTCAGGAAGGAAAGCGACCGCCTCCTGCCGCGTCCACCGCTTCAGTGAGACGATCTGAACGCGGAGGTGACCGAACCAGTTGCGATTGCAGGCGCTGGCACACCCTGGTCGGCTGGTCAATGACGCTTGAGGGACTTCCGATGCCGGCAGAAGGCAGCTCTCTGTTGTCGGCCGCCCTGCCCCTAATGACCAGGAGCCCGCTCACAGAGTTGAGCCTCCGACGTAGACAAGACTCTCCGATCAGAGGTCACAATCGAACCTCAGTTTTCCAGCGCTGCCAATTTCTCTCTCAAGGCTGTAACACGGGTTCGAATCCCGTAGGGAGCGCCATAGAATCAATACCTTAGAGATGTGATAGCCAGCAGAATCCGTGCTTACGGCAGATTTACGGCAGTTTCCACAGAGAATTTCCCATCAGGTCAGGCCCTCGCGACCTTGGAAGGGGATATCCGAGATTTCGCCATGGTCGAAGACGGCCTCTAGGTCCTCCGGTGGGATCTTGGTTCGCGACTGCCCGACCGGCGACGAGAACGTGCTCGACAGTTGTGGGGGTAAATCGCTCAACGCTGTTTCGGTGGACGAAGAAGGGCCGATTTCCGCAAAAGCATGCCTCGGGCGGTTGGCGTCGCTCAGACATAGAACTGTGGTTGGCAGAAAAGGTGGTTCCGCACTCGATCCCGGACTACCGAGCTATGCCGACGACACCCAAACACTTTGCGGAGCACACGTCAGACTGACTTAGTCCTCGAAACCCAACGATCGTTCCGGACTCCCCACGCAAGGGCGCTCGACTCATCGTGAGGCGCAACACCGCCCACGAATCCGAGCAAGTGCGCAAGCACATCGACCTGCGCAGCGCCCACTCCAGTGCGAGGCAAATCGACGCCGGCGGTTAGGGGCGCGATGCAAACGATCCCGTAGAAAAAATTGGATCCCAAGAGTGAGGGTCCGACGCGGCCGCCGTCCTCGGAAGTTACCGTCCGTGTCACTGCAGACTTTCTGATCTAATCAGAACGAGACGTTGACCGTTACGCCAATTGTACGAGGCTGAAATGTCGTGTAAGAGATCAGGTTCGAACTGGGGATCCCCTGATACTTGCTTAACGCAGGCGTGTTGTTCGCGATGTTATTGATGAAAAACGTCAGATCTACTTTGCCGATCGTATAGCCCCCACGCGCATTGTATAGGTGCGTCGCCGGATCCGGCGCGGCCAACGGGTAACCATTTATCTCGGTATTTTGAGTTATGAACGGACCGGGATTCTGACTCGTATAGATGGTATTGGCCCACAGGTGCACTTTATCGCCGTTGGGCAGCGGCCACTCATAGCTCAACGCAGCGTTCGCATTCCACGGCGCGTTGACCTGCGGCAAGATGCCAACCTTGTCCCCTTGAGCAACTATTAGGGTTGACGGTCCCGGGGGGAATCCCGGGAGGTAGCCGCTCTTGCTGTAATACGCGTTGACGTATCCGACACTGACATCCGCCCGCAGTTGCGAGGTCAACAACGCGCGCAACTGAAGATCGAAGCCATCGCTGACAGCATCACCCGCGTTAGTAGTGTAGGCATACGGACCGCAAGACTCGCCTATGTATTGCTGAATATTGTTCCACTTGTTGTAGAAAACACTAGTATTGACCTGCAGCCGTTGGGCTAAAAGCGTGTCTTTCGCACCTACTTCAAACGAATGCACGGTATCGGGCGAATAAGTTCCCTGAACCTGCGGGACACCCGCGCACGGGCCTGAGGTGTTGGGGACCTCTGCATTGCCGCCGCCCGGTCGAAAACCCTCGCTAAAGGAGGCATACAACAAGTTATCGTGATCTATCTGGTAGGACAGCCCGCCACGCCATGTCACCGGGTTGTTCGAGGAACTGAACGGCGCATAGGGCGGCTGTCCAGTGAGATCCGAGATGCTGGTGGTATCGGCCCCGTTCACCGTGATATGCGCAACGCGAACCCCCGCCGTGAGCGTCAATTTGTCGGTGATTTTGGTATCAGTCTGTACATAAGCGGCCGTCTGCACGTCCTGGAACAATTCGTGCTCATCTTGGATGATTGCACATTGAAGCTGAGGGCACGGTGGGGGCGTCCCGAAATACTGCGGGTAAGCGTACTCATCATAATCCGACTGAAAATCCCTTTGCACACGGTGCTCCCAGTACAGTCCCGCTACCCAGGCGAATCGAGAGTCGGGCGCATTCGAGGCCAATCGCGCTTCGGCGGTGTATGCCCGAACGGACAGACCGGTTGGTGTGAATGCCGTCTGCGAATACGAAGTTGGATAACCGAGCCCCAACGGATTGCCGCAGCCGAACATCCCTGAACCGGGCGGGGTCTGGAGTCCCGGACACACAAATGAGCTTTCATCAAGAAATTCGTTGGCGGTGCGCCACAAATAGGAGACATCCCCCGTCAACTCCGCGAAGGGCAGCTGACCTTCAAGCTTGATGGATGGCAGGGTCCACTTGTCCGTCCATGTTTCGGGGAGCAGCACCGCATTATTGAAGATGCCCGCCTGAGCATCGGAGAAGGCGGCATAGAACCTGGGTGCGTCGTTTTGGTGATTGTTTTGGGTGTAAACGGCCGGCGTTACAAGGAAATCGCCGACCTTGAAAGCGAGCGCTCCCTTGGCGGCGAACTTGTCCATGCCGTTCGCATTCTTCGCAGCGAGCGCTCCAGTAATCGGGTCGATGCGGTTGACCCAGCCTCCGTCCTGTTCGTCCCAGATGCTGACGCGAAACCCTAGCTCATCGGCGATGATCGGTGCGCCGTAGGCGGCTGCAGTTATGTAATTCAACCCCCCACCCTCGGTTGACGAGAGCTCGGCGCGCGCAAGGCCGCTCGACTCGGTCAGGTTGGGCTGGTTGCTGATGAAGCGCACGGTGCCTGACTCTGCGCCGGCGCCGAACAACGTGCCCTGCGGGCCGCGCAGGACTTCGACGCGATCCAAGTCCCAGACGACCGGATACACGTTGCCTAGATTCGTATAGCCTGAAAGGCGACTCGAAATCACCGTGTCGTCAAGATATAGTCCCACCGTCGGTGGCCCCGAGTTGGTATTGAGGCCTCGAATCGAGATCGTCGTAAATGCAGAGGTGAATGCGACCGGCACCGCAAACTGCAGACCAGGAGTCAGCGCCGAGATGTCGTCGATGGATTTGATATAGCCTTGGGCAAGCTCATCCTTACCGAAGGCCTGAATGCTGATCGGCACGTTCTGCACCGATGCCTCGCGGCGCGTTGCGGTCACGATGATTTCTTCCAACCCTTCGCTCTGAGCCGCCGGCGCTTCCGCGCTTGCGGTGACCGTGTCGGCCAGCACGACTGTCGATTGAATCACCGCTGCAAATCCCACAAGCACGCCGCACAGCAGCACGCGCGCGGCATATGGCATTGCGGCACACTTGTTCATCGTCGCCCCCTGGTCGTTTCAATTGGTCACGTGTTTGGCCGTGCCAACTCCCTCAAAGACCTTTCTACCAGGCCAATTCTTTTAAGTCGTACTTCGTCGCGTCCACCGCTTCTGCCTCGCGCACATCTACTTCCTCTTTCTTGAGGCGCCCCAGGGCCACGAGGGTTGCCGCCTTGATATTGTGGATGATGTTCTCCACTTCTTTGGCGGTGTGCAGCGGATGAGTCGGGACTAGAACCGTTCGGTTCAGGATTTCCAGCGATCGAGCGCACATGTCCCGCGAATAGGTCCTGCGACATTCCGCATTCGCAGGCATGGTGTATGGGTTCATAAGCGGATGTGCGGCGCCCGCGCCCATCAATACCTGATCCCACTCTGTATAAGTGTGGCGACCCGTCTTGCCTGCGATGACGCTCGGATAGGTAGCGGTAAAGACGTTGGCCGCGTCCGCATTCGGCAGCGTCAGAAATACATTCGCTCCGCAATCAAATTCACGACTGTGGAGCGGCGCCTGATGAAGCCCAACGCTCGTAAGGTCCTTAGTCGCCTCGAGAATTGTATCTCGCTCGCTACGCATGGCAGTGATGATTCCGTCGATGCGATCCAGTTGAACATTCAGAATCGCACCCATGAATTCCGTGGCGCGCGCACCGTTCCCTGCAAATGGTTTCGCGTCCTCTTTGCGGCCCGTCCAGAAGGCATGACACGGATCGATCGCACACTTCACTCGCTGCACGACAGCATCATTGTTCGTCACTACGCCGCCACCTTCCCCGGCGGTCATGTTTTTGTAGAAATTGAAACTGAATGCGCCAATATCGCCGATCGATCCGAACTTGCGGCCCTTATAGCCACCGCCCACCCCCTGGCAGGCATCCTCAATGACCAGCACTTTTCGGCGCCGCGCGATCTGCATGATCGCGTCCATATCGCAAGCGGTGCCCCACATATGCACGGCCATTATCGCTCGAGTTCTTGGCCCGATCGCCGCATCGATCGCCGTAGGGTCGATAGTGATGGACTCATTGACATCGACGATTACCGGAATGGCCCCTGCGGCGAGCACTGACGTAGCCGAAGCCATGTACGTGTGCGCAGGAACGAGCACCTCATCGCCGGGCCCGATCCCGAGACCGATCATCGCCGCGGTCAATGCATAGGATCCGCTGGCAGCCAGCGAGAAATGCTTCGCGCCGAGGTACTCGGCATAGCGCCCTTCGAATCGCTCGCACTCGTGCCCAATGCCATAGCGGAACAGGGTCTTCGCGTTGACGATCCGGGCAACAGCATCGATTTCTTCCTGACCGATGATGTACATGGTAGTAACGTTGAGTTCTGGGGGGTGGGTCCCGTTATCGGTCTTATAGCACTACGAATTTTTCAGCGCAATAAGGTTGGGGGCGCTTATCGCACGCACGTGCGGTAAAAACCACGCGCGATTACCGCACGCACGTGCGTCAAATTGACTTGAGATATTTGGTTATGCATAGAATTGGCCGGACAAACGCAGCTTCCGAGGGTTCGCAACACGGTGACATTTCTGCGCGCGGCACTACAAGGGTGTCGCCAGAGAGAGTGCCGTAGAAGGGAGCGATGTAGGCCTGACCAACAACGCTACGGAGCACTAAGATATGAATACGGTCCGGCTCACACTCGCGCAAGCCCTCGTCCGCTTCCTAGTTGCTCAGAAAATCGACGCCAGTGGGCGGACCCTGCCGCTGTTTTCCGGGGTGCACGCGATTTTCGGCCATGGAAACGTGACATGTCTCGGTTCAGCCCTCGCTGATGTCCAAAGCGAACTGCCGACCTATCGGGGCCAGAACGAGCAGTCAATGAGTCTCGCAGCCGTCGCCTACGCCCGAGCCCGCCGGCGAACACAAATCCATGCTTGCACAGCCTCTATCGGTCCGGGCTCGGCGAATATGGTCACCGCCGCAGCCGTTGCGTTTGCCAATCGGCTGCCGGTGCTGTTCCTGTGTGGCGACAATTTCGCGACACGCTTTCCTGATCCCGTACTTCAACAGGTCGAGCATGCGCATGATTTGACGATTACGACTAACAACGCCTTCAAACCTGTTTCGGCGTTCTTTGATCGCATCGTGAGGCCGGAACAACTCCTGTATTCCTTGCCGCAGGCGGTCGCATTAATGCTTGATCCGGCCACTTGCGGTCCCGCCACCCTGTCACTCGCCCAAGACGTGCAGGGCGAAGCGTTCGATTATCCGACGGCTTTCTTCCGTGAGCGTATCCACAGTATTCCGCGCTATCCAGCCGCCGAGGGGCAGCTCAATGCCGCCGCCGACATCATCCGCGAATCCATGCGGCCACTGATTATTGCGGGAGGCGGCGTTCACTATTCCGACGCGTGCGCCGACCTAGCCGCCTTCGCCTCGCGGTTCGGCATCCCCGTCGCCGAGACGCTCATGGGCCGTTCAGCGTTATTGGACGCTCACCCATTCAATGTCGCCTCGATTGGCGTTATTGGCGGTAATGCGGGTAACCAACTGGCCGCTGAGGCTGATGTTGTAATCAGCGTTGGGACTCGTCTGACTGACATTACCACTGGGTCATGGACTGTCTTTCGCAACCCGAACGTACGTTTCATATCGCTCAACGTTAACCGCTTCGATGCTAACAAGCACTTGGCACAGCCGGTGGTTGGCGACGCCAAATTGTCGCTCGTAGGCCTTACGGAAAGACTTGGCACCTGGAAGGCGCCCGCGGATTGGAGCGGGAGAGCGGCCGATGTGAAGAAGGACTGGAACGCAGTTGTCGAGCGTCGGACAGCGACGACGACCATCGCACCACCCAGTTATGTGCACGTTATCGGAGCCGTACAGCGCCAGGCCAAGCCGACCGATGTGGTGCTGTCAGCGGCAGGCGGCCTACCGGGCGAACTCCACCGCACCTGGAAGGCATTAGGTATCGGTACGTTCGAATCGGAATTCGGGTTCTCTTGTATGGGTTACGAGATCGCCGGTGCGTATGGGCAGAAGATCGCGAATCCGGAACGCGAGATCTTTGCGTTTGTTGGCGACGGGAGTTATCTGATGATGAACTCAGAGATTTACTCCTCAGTGCTAACCGGACATAAAATCATCTGTATCGTTTGCGACAACGGCGGCTTCGCGGTCATTAATCATCTCCAGACTGTAAAGGGAGGGGTTGAGTTTAATAATTTGTTCACCACCTCAAAGCACGTCGGCGACGTGCCACCAATAGACTTCGCTATGCATGCTCGCTCCATGGGTGCTAAAGCGGAGAATGTGACCTCGATCCCTGAGTTCGAGGCTGCTCTCGTCCGCGCCCGCGCCTCTAGTACAACGTATGTGATCGCGATCCGCACCGACCCCTACAAATGGATGGACGGTGGCTCATGGTGGGATGTCGGGATGCCGGCAGTTGCCGAACGAGCTTCGATAAATGAGGCGCGCGAGAGCCAGGAAGCCGATCGCCCTCATCAGCGCCATGGTTACTAATTTAGGTGACTTGTGACTCGTATCGCGAACGGGGCTGAAGAACTTCACGCAGGCGACTAGGCTGTTAGAGCCCAGCTATACCCGGGCTTGGCAATGAATAAGATTCTTGTAATTCAGCCCCTTCATCCCCAGGCGTTGCAGCTATTTCAGCAACGCCCGGACGTGACATACGAGGTAATTACAGACGTATCGCCTGAGAATCTTCTGAATCATGTCGGTGATGCCGACGCTCTTACCGTGCGCGACGCAAGACTTCCAGAGCAGGTGTTGCGTGCAGCGCCGCGCCTGAAAGTCATTTCCCGTCATGGTGTCGGTACCGACAATCTGCCAATCGAATATTGTACCGCCCGAGGGCTACCAATTACGGTTGTCGGCGACGTGAATACCGTTGCGGTGGCTGAGCACACGATGTTCCTAATACTCGCCGCCGCCCGATGCGGGACGCAACTCGATCAGGCCGTGCGCAGAGGAGAATTCTCTGCCAGATCTAGAATTATTGGCGTCGAATTGCGTGGGCGCGCGCTCCTGGTGGTGGGCTTCGGCAGGATCGGCCGGGAGGTCGCCGCGAGGGCGGCAGCGTTCGGAATGACGATCCTCGCCTTTGACCCCGATGTAAACCCGCAGAATTGGCCGCAAGTGCGATTCGTGGACAACTTGCCACAAGGATTGGCGCTCGCTGACGTACTATCATTGCATGTCCCGCTCACGAGCAATACGCGCAACCTCATTGGTCGCAGAGAGCTCGCTTTGCTGCGAACGGGTGCGATCCTAGTCAACACCGCGCGCGGCGGTATCATTGAGGAAGAGGCACTCGTTGAAGCGCTTCGCGACGGCCGCCTACGAGCTGCCGGTCTGGACACCTTTGAGAATGAGCCCGTGGCACTCGGGCATCCGTTGCTTACTCAAATGACAACGGTCCTAACACCTCATGCTGCCGCGCTCACCGAGGAATGTCTAATAGCCATGGGCATGGTGACGGTGCGTAACGCGCTCGCAGGACTCGACGGAAGACTTGATCCGAACTTGGTAGTCAATCCATCGGTTCTAAACGGGTCATCCGATGCGCGCCAATAGAATTCGAGAGCGATGGGCGGTGCGCGAGACCGCAATCTCCGGATGGCTGTCCATCGGAAGCACCTATAGTGCGGAAATCATCGGTTGCAGTGGTGTCGACTGTGTAACGGTTGATCTCCAACACGGCATGATTGACGTGCAGACTATGATCGGAATGCTGCAGGCGATCTCATCCACTCCGGCAACACCAATGGTACGCGTGCCTGCGAACGACGCCGCTCTCATTATGAAATCGCTCGACGCGGGCGCCTACGGGATTATTTGTCCAATGATCGACAGTGTGAGCGAGGCGACAGCCTTCGTGGCAGCAACCCGCTATCCACCGAAAGGTTCTCGAAGCTTCGGACCCGCGCGCGGTCTACTTTATGGGGGAGCCGACTATTTTGATCAGGCAGACGCAACGATTGTCCGTATGGCAATGATTGAAACGCAACAAGGTCTTGCGGCCGTCGAGGATATCTGCGCTATCGACGGTCTTGATGGCATTTTTGTTGGACCGAGCGATCTCGCCCTTGCGCTTGGAAAGACCCCATCGAATAATTCCATAGAGCCAGAGATAGTCGCAGCGATCGATCGTTGCGTTAATGTCGCGCGTGCCTGCGGAAAACAGGCTGGCATCTTCTGCTCATCCGGGGCCCACGCCAACGCTCGTGCGCGCGAGGGATTTAGTTTCGTTGTACCCAACAGCGAAGCCAACATTTTAAAGTCTGCAATTGCCGCTGAAGTGAACGCGGCGCGGGGCCGTCGTCCGCTCTAGCGAGGACCCAATCGTGACAATTCAGTGCCGCATTGCTACTGCGCCCTGTTCTTGGGGAGTTGATTTCGCCGATCGCCCAGAAAACCCAGACTGGCGCCGAATGCTCGACGAAGCGGCTGCGGCTGGCTTCTCTGCCGTGGATTTGGGACCCGTCGGATACCTTCCTACCGAGCCCGGCCAGTTATTCGATGAGCTCGCAAGGCGCGGACTTCGCCTATCCGCAGGTGGACTGTTCGATCCTTTGGAAGATGAAGCCTCTTATCCAGTCGTTTTGCAAAAGACGCGGCGCACTTGTGAGATTTTGCGAGCACTCAACGCTCCGCGTTTGGTAATTATCGATGGTGTTTCGCCCCAACGTGGGGCGACAGCTGGGCAATCGGAAGCGGCTCCACGTTTGGAGCAAGAGGCCTGGAAAGGCATGATGACAAGAATCGCCCGGGTCGCTCGAATCGCGAAAGAAGAATACGGCGTAGTGTCATATCTTCACCCTCACGCTGGTTCGTACATAGAATTTGAGGATGAACTAGAACGCGCGATGAGCGATCTGCCGGCTGACTTGGTTGGCCTTTGCGTAGACACGGGCCATGCAGCCTACGCGGGAATGGATCCCGTGGCTTTGATCCGACGATACCGATCTCGCATCGGCCACATGCACTTCAAGAATATCGACTCTTCGGTTCGCGCTGACTGTGTAGCGGAGAAGACGGACTTTTTTGCCGCCGTCGCACGCAACATCTTTTCCCCTCTCGATGATGGCGCCGTCAATTTTATCACCGTACGCGACGCCCTGGCCCAGATCGACTATGACGGATTTGCCGTCGTCGAACAGGATGTTGATCCGTCTGGCGATGCCTCCCCACTCGACAATGCGCGGGCGAGCTACAGTTACCTGATATCGATTGGGATGGTTTTGCGGAAAGAGAGACACGTATGAACGGCGTTTCAATTGGGGAGGGAAATGACTGACATCGGATTTGGACTGATTGGGACCGGCTATATGGGCAAGAGACACGCGGTCGCCTTAAAGGCCGTGGGGACGGTATTCAACACAAGATTGCGACCGGTTTGCGAGCTGCTCTGCACTACTACAGCGTCGGGCGCCGCGCAAAAGGCCGCTGAACTCGGATTCAACCGATCCACAGCCGACTGGCGCGACCTTATCAAGGACCAACGCGTCCGGGCGATCATTATTGCATCGCCTCAATTCACGCATTCGCAGATCGCACGCGCGGCATTAGCTGCAGGCAAGCCGGTACTCTGCGAAAAACCGCTAGGTGCATCCCTCGATGATGCCCGCGCGATGGTTGCGGCCGCCGCTTCTGCGCGCGTTGCGAATATGATCGGTTTCAATTATGTGCGAACGCCTGCGACTCAACTCGCCCATGAGATCATTGGTAATGGCGAGATCGGAAAAATCGTGCATGTCCGCGCCGAGCACACTGAGGATTTTTACGCGGATCCTGAGGCTCCAGTAAGCTGGCGAACGCGTGATGCAGCCTCGGGCAACCTAGGTGACCTCGCGCCGCACATCATCAATGCGGTCCTGCGGCTCGCCGGGCCCATCGAACGCCTCGTGGCGGATGTCCAGACGGTGCATTTGTCTCGGCCGGGAGCGACTGGAAGAGAACCGGTCACAAATGACGATCAGGTAGATTTTATCTGCCGATTCAAGAATCGGGCGATGGGTTCCATTTCAGTAAGTCGCGTTGCGACAGGAAAGAAGATGGGCTACGCCTATGAGATTACCGGCACCGACGGTGCGCTTCGCTTCGACGGCGAAGATCAGAACTCACTATGGTTCTATGAGCGCCGATCGCAGACAGGTCGTCAAGGCTTTAAAAGGATGCTGACAGGACCGGATCACCCCGACTACAGGGCATTCTGTCTCGGACCTGGCCACGGCACTGGCTACGGCGATCAGATCATTATCGAGGTTCGCGATTTTCTGAAAGCAATCGAGACAGGCGAACCAGTCTACCCGACATTCCACGACGGTCTCGAGGTCAGCCGCGTCATCGCAGCGGCGTTCCGCTCCACCGAACAGCGCCGCTGGGTTGACTTAGCGGAAATCAACTAATGCTTTTGGTGAGTAGCCGCGTTACGGCGATGACAAAACAGGGCCTTTCCCGATGCCAATGTCGAGGGTTGCATGGGAAAAGTTGGCTTAAAATAGCAAATGGGCAGCGCTCATTTAGACGATCTCCTTCGCTGTGACCCATCGCGCTTGATCGGACGAGACGAGGGCTGCCTCCACGACACGGTTGACGCCATAACCGAATGCGAAATCGGCAACCCAGTGCCTACCTTCGGAGACAGCCTCAATAAGACGACGTGCCTCAATGATCTTGAGATCGTTGTAGCCGAGCGCATTACCGGGGTTTCCGAAGAAGGCGGCGTAATCACCATGCCCTGGAGCCGACAGAATCCTCTTATACCCCCGCTCGACGGGAATGTCGGTGTGGCGGTAGAAGTCGAGTTCGTTCATTCGCTCTTGGTCGAAGCACAAGGCCCCTTTGGTGCCTTGAAGCTCATAAGAGAGGTAGCACTTTCGACCGGTACCGATACGACTCGCTTCAATATAGCCGCAGGCGCCGCTTTCAAATCGGCATAGGAACTGACTTAAATCATCGTTCTCGACCCGGCGTTCGATCCCGCTTATATCCCGGCGTTGCGGATGCAGCGTTTGGCGCGTCGCGCAAACCTCCGTGACGTTGCCAACAAGGTAATGCGCAAGACTCACCACGTGACTGGCCATGTCCCCCAAGGCGCCAGCCCGACCGCCATATCTCGCATCAGTCCGCCAGGTGAACGGATAGTTCGGATCGACCATGTAGTCGTTGTCGAAGGTGCCGCGGAAATGAAAAATCTCCCCGAGCTCACCAGATGCCACCAACTCACGGGCGAACGCCTGTAACGGGTTGCACAGGTAGTTGAAACCCACGAGGGTAACGACGCCAGCTGCACGGGCTGCTTCAAACATGGCACGTGCTTCTGCGCTCGTGTTCGCCATCGGCTTTTCGCAATAAACGTGTTTGCCTGCTTTGATGGCTGCGAGCGCAATTTCCGGATGAGAGTCGTTCGGTGTCGTGATGTCGATCACGGCGATATCCGGATCCGATACGACCGAACGCCAGTCGGTTGTCGCCCGTCTTACCGCGAAGCGCTCGGCAAACTCACGCACAGTGCTCTCTACCGCATCGGCGACAGCGGTGATTTGCAAAGTGGCTGGAGCTGTGCCAAATATGCGGGTGGCGTTTTCGAAGGCGGAGGCGTGTGCCCGACCCATCCAACCGGCACCGATCAAACCGATTTTGATCACAGACATGCAGTGGTTCTGTCAGCTTACGATCTGTTCATATGCGGAGGGGGCCATTGATGAGGCTTGCGGGGGGGACCTGGGAGGGAGTTCGCGCTGAACGAAGTAGGTGGGATCTTTCATTTGCCGAAGCAGCGTGGGAATAATTTCCTGGTAAGCCTCCCACAGTCCGTCGTAGGGCTTTGGCATGTCCGATTTCAGCTCCTGGTGCAGTTTGCCCAAGGCGTGGTAGGGCACCAACGGAAACATATGATGCTCGACGTGGTAGTTCATTTCTGAATAGAGGAAACGGAAAACAAAATTCATATAAACGGTCCGGGAGTTAAGCCGGTGGTCCAGCACGTCTTCGGCGAGGCCCGCGTGCTGAGTGATACTGAAGATGCTCCCGAGCCAGCTCCCATAAAACAAAGGGAAGCCGATATACATCAGCGGTAGGAAGCTGCGGCTCGCGATGGCGCACGCAATGACCACAAGATAAATGGAGGCATATATGCGCGCGTTCCGATAAACCTTCGAACGCTCCGTCTCCGGAATGTAAATGGCCTCGGGTGGTGTGATCCGACCAAAGCAGTGCACCACCATTCTGTATAAATCCTTTGAGCCACTTTCGATTCGGAAAAGTTCCAGCACGGTGCGGAAGAAGTTAGGCGGGGGACGTGGGAAGTCAATTTCCGGATCGAAGCCCACAATGAGTGTGTCAGTGTGATGTCGCGTGTGACTCCAGCGCCACGGCACTGATTCTCGCATCGCCATAAACGACGTAACCTCATAGAGGGCATCGCTCATCCAGGTGGTCTTGAAGGCCGTCCCGTGCCCACATTCATGTCGCCGGGAATCGGAAAACGAGGCGTAGAGAATGCCGTAGACCGCAAACGGCAAGACCGCCCACCATGTGCCCCAAGTCAAGTACCCAAGGGTCCCAGTAAGAATCAACAGTCCGACCCACAGAAGCGTATCGCGAATTGCCGGTCCGTCGCGTCGTTGCATCAGTTCCTTTAGACGCGCGCGAGGAATGGCGCAGCGGTACCACGACGCGCCTAAAAGGCCGCGCTCTTCGGCGAGTCGGACGTCGCTGCCAACGATGCCGTAATCGCGAGGTGTGAATCCGATTGGCATCAAGTGGGTCCTCTAATCGGTGACCTACATATCCATTCTAACTAGACTACTAGCTGCGTTATCGTCTTATCGACCATAAACGCCTCGAGGCCTTGAGCACCACTTTCCCGGCCGTAACCACTATCCTTGACACCACCGAATGGAATTTCGGGCTGCGCGACGACGTAGCTATTAACTGCGACCATTCCGGCTTCGAGCTGCTCGGACAAGCGCTGGACTTGATCGGCTGCGCGAGTAAATGCGTAAGCTGCAAGCCCATACGGCAGTGAGTTCGAGCTTTGCACTGCTTGTTCGATCGATCTGAATGAGCTGAACAGTGCGATCGGACCGAACGGCTCCTCACGCATAATGCGTGCATCAGCGGTCACCGCCTTCAGCACGGTCGGCGCATAGAAGTTCCCAATATTGCCGATCCGCTTACCGCCGACAACCAAGTGTCCGCCCCGTGTCACTGCGTCATCAACCAAACTCTCCACGGCTTTCAGCCGCCGCGAACTGACAAGTGGTCCCATCTGAGTTGCAGGATCCGCTCCGTTCCCTAATTTCAGAGTCGACGCAGCTTCGACAAAATACGCTAGAAAGGCGTCAAAAATCGCCTCGTGCACAAAGAATCGTGTCGGCGCCACGCACACCTGGCCGGCATTGCGAAACTTGGCGGTCACCGACAACTTGGCAACCTGCGCGACATCGACGTCCGCATCCACGATTACCGGGGAATGTCCTCCGAGTTCGAGAGTTAGCATTTTCAAACCATCTGCCGCAAGTCTCGCCACAGCCTTGCCCACGGCGATAGAGCCCGTCAGCGTAACCTTACGGATAACGGGTGATCGAACCAGGTGCTCTGAGACTTCCGACGGGACGCCGAACACAACCTGCAGGACGCCGCTTGGAAGTTCTGCATCCTGAAATGCGCGCGCAAGCGCTAGAGCGCTGCCTGGGGTCTCTTCCGATGGTTTTAGGACGCACGAACAACCAGCGGCAAGCGCAGCGGCTATTTTCCGCGCAGGGAGGAGTACGGGAAAATTCCATGTGGTGAAGGCGGCGACTGGGCCGACAGGCTCGCGCTCAACCCTCATGAGCAGTTTGTGATTTCGCGCTGGAACAATCCTTCCGTACGCCCGGCGCCCCTCCTCCGCAAACCACTGCACGATATCAGCCGCGGAGAGCACCTCGAGTCGGGCTTCCTCAACGGTCTTGCCCTGCTCTAATGTCATTGTCGATGCAATGTGCTCAACGCGCTCGCGCATAATGCCCGCGGCTTTGAGCAGAATACGCTCACGGTCGTAGGGGGAGGTGCCCCGCCAGGTGCGGAAACCTCGGTCCGCCGCCGCGAGCGCTTCTTCGAGATCTGCGCCGCTGGCATGCGGCAACATCCCAAGACTCTCGTCGTTCGCCGGATTGTGGACCAGTTCGCTCTTGCCTTCGCTTCCGGCTCGCCACTGGCCATTTATGAATAGACTGAGCCGTTCATACATTCGGATAGTCCTCAGAAGGACCGGCGACCGCGTTAACGGACCAGCGCAAAAATACCCCTACGAACCCATTCAACCCCAGTATCTTGGACCTGTCAATCGCCGCACATGTGCGCGATTACCGCACTACTGCGATATTCACCCATCCGTGGTAGAAGTTGCCGCGAATTCGCTTCCCAGTTAAGTTCGGCACGGGGAAAGAGCATGTATATATCGATCCGCGAGAAGTCCCCGCACGTACGGAATTACTCAAATTCACCGCGATGTTGAGGCATTCGAGCAATTGGAATTGCGGTATGCTTCCTGCGCGCGAGCCAGTAATAAGACCATGTGTGTCAGCGAAACGACGGACGCAGCCGCGCGAGAATTGTAGGCATTCGGGCGCGCAACAGACCGGATCGCAGTCCTTGCCAACGACGTCTTGCCACCATCACCTATCATCAGCCGATATCCGGGATGCGCCGGCAGACTACCTGATTTTCCTGCCACGCTTGGCAATCGGTTGCCCTGAGAGCGCGTTGAAACGCTGAGACCATGACTACTCTTGCTACGTCTCAGGCCAGCGATCGTGACCAGCCCCGACTTCGGCGAGCCCTCACGCGCTGGGATCTGGTGCTGTATGGAGTCATCGTCATCTCGCCAGTCGGACCGCTGTCGATCTTTGGTGTCGTTAGTCGGCGCGGACACGGCCACGCTGCCACCATCGTTCTTATTGCCATGGTCTTTATGTTGTTGACAGCGATCAGCTACGGGCGAATGGCGCGCGCGTACCCCAGTGCGGGTTCTGCCTTCTCATACGTCGGTCAGGAGATCAATCCAGCCCTAGGGTACGTGATCGGCTGGAGTATGGTTATGGACTATCTGCTTAACCCGCTCATCTGCATTGTCTGGTGTAGCCAACAAGGGCATGTTTTTCTTCCTAGAATACCTTACTGGGTGTGGGCGGCTTTTTTTGGGAGTGTTACCACTGGCTTATGTGTTCAAGGCATAAAGACCTCTGCTCGAGTCAATGCCGTACTGGCGGCTAGTCTCGGAGTAGTAATCGCAATCTTCCTAATTGCTGCGACGGTCTACATTTTGCGTCACCCTCACACCGGTGACGGATTCTTCACGCTCCCTTTCTACGATCCCCAATCGTGGACAGGGAAAGGGATATTGGGCGCGACTTCACTTGCTGTGCTCACTTATATGGGCTTCGATGGTATATCGACTCTCGCCGAAGAAGCAGTGAGTCCCCGCCGCGACATGCTCGCTGCTACAGTCCTTGCCTGCGTGATTATCGGTATCCTGGCTACATTAGAGTTCTATGCAGCGCAGCTGGTGTGGCCAACGCAACGCTATCCGGACGTGGATACCGCATTCACCTTTGTAGCTCAGCGCGCCTGGGCACCTCTATTTGGAGTCGTCGGATTAACTGTAGTAGTGGCGTTAATCGGTTCGGGGATGGCGGCTCAGCTCGGCGTATCTCGCTTGCTATACGGCATGGGCCGCAGTGGCGCATTACCCAAAGGATTCTTCGGCGCGCTTGATCCGAAGCGACATGTGCCTCGAAACAATGTGCTCCTGGTGGGAACTTTCGCGTTTGCTGGCGCATTGATATTGCCTGCGCTTGCGACAGAGGCCACGGGTTTCGAGCTGGGAGCCAACCTTCTTAACTTTGGTGCATTGATTGCGTTCATGGGGGTAAATGCTGCTGCGTTTGTGCACTACTACCTGCGCGCGAAAAGAAAAACGACTATCAACTTCTTGCTGCCTGTATTAGGTTTTTTCGTATGCTTAACTCTCTGGTGGAACCTGAACACGCAGGCCAAGGTTCTCGGCGGCGTCTGGATGGCGATCGGCATCGCGTTTGGCGCGTGGAGGACGAGGAAGTTCGGGGTTATTAAGTTTGTCAATTGATGATTATTTTCTTATCGCTCACTGAACAACCGAACAGAGGAGCGAACTCGGCGCTGGAACGCCCGCGATCGGACCCGTCCGCATTCCTAAAAGTCGCATCCGAAACGGAAGCCGGTTACCGCGCCGATCTATCGACGCTTACGGTAAGTACCTAGCCGAAGAGCGCGAACACTTTTCCCGCTTCGACCTTAACGGGATACGTTTTCAAAGCGATGCGTGCAGGCCTGCGCTTCGCTTCGCCAGTCGTGAAATCGAATCGACCATTGTGTTTCGGGCACTCGATTTGGCAACCCACAACGAGCCCGTCCGTGAGTAGAGCCTGCTCATGAGTACACAATCCATCGGTGGCGAAATAGCGATCATCGACCGTGCGATAAATGGCAAAGCAGCGACCATCGTGATCGAAGCGGATTACATCCTCCTTGTCTAAATCGCCAACTGCGCATACCTCGGTCCAGCCATCAGTTCTCATTGACATCAACTCGCTAAATTCCGGTTCGACAGCACTGTTCCGCTCCGCACGCACAGAGGCGCAACATACCCGGATCGCGGCCGAACGCCATCTTGCCTAGGGCGTGTTAACACTACGAACGTAGTGCTTCCACGATAAGTGCGAAGTAAATGAAGGCGATGAACACGAGATCGAGCTTATCGAAGCGGCTGAAGATGCGACGGAAGCCTTTGAGCCGTCGGAA